>Ga0181569_10000961_pt1 | contig 22539 bp, 22 predicted proteins | sample 101ome_19_FD_132452 | JGI IMG/M metagenome (GOLD analysis project Ga0181569, IMG submission 132452) | Coastal salt marsh microbial communities from the Groves Creek Marsh, Skidaway Island, Georgia - 101405AT metaG (megahit assembly) | ecosystem: Environmental > Aquatic > Marine > Intertidal...
CGTTCATTTAACGAACGCGACTTTCTATTTCAGACGAGGTTGAACAGTTACAACGTGTTGTCATTGGTCATACCGAACACCTATGAATTTTATTGGAATACTTCTGCCACTCATTTTAGATCTCGAATGTTAAAGGAGCATGGGGCTTTTTGGAACGATAAGCGTTTGACCAGTGCTCACGACAAAAAACTCTCTCCTGCAGAGGTTTATACGTTGGCCTCTATTGTGGCTAAGGAATCTGTGAAGCCAGAAGAATCACGCACGATTGCTGGTGTTTATCTCAACCGACTAAAACGAAAAATGAAGCTTCAGGCAGATCCTACCGTGATCTACGCTTTAAAAGAACGCTATCAAAGCTTTGATACTGTAATTCGTCGAGTGTTGTATAAAGATTTACGCATCGAATCACCTTATAACACCTATCAGATTAGTGGGTTGCCTGTGGGTCCGATTACCATGCCAGAGATCAGCTACATTGATGCTGTTTTAGAAGCTGAAAAGCACGATTATCTCTTTTTTGTTGCGGACAGTACGCGTATTGGTTATCATGACTTTTCTAAGAATTTATCAGAACACAAAGCGAAAGCCAAAGCCTATACTGCGTGGCTAAATAGTCGTCAAATAAGAAGGTAATTACACCTTTAATATCCCAAAGATGCACGGTCTTTTATGCAGTTTTGGCGCAGGTGAGGCGAGCCATTGAGCAACCGTCTTTGTTTTAATCTCTTCAGTATCTAAACTCACTTCAATTCCTAAAGTCAAAAATGTATCTAGACTAAGTTGATCTAACAGTTCTTGAAAGAGTTTTTCATTTCTGTAGGGGGTTTCCATAAAGAGCTGAGTTTGCTCCCTTTGAAGGGATTCTCGCTCTAATGTTTTTAAAATTTTTTTACGGTCAGACTTTTCATGAGGTAAGTACCCATTAAATGCAAAATTTTGTCCGCCTAATCCGCTGGCCATTAGTGTAAGAAGTATTGAGGAAGGGCCGATGAGCGGCTGTACTCTGATATCGTTTGCATGGCACAAACGCACCAATTGAGAACCCGGATCGGCTACTGCTGGGCATCCTGCCTCAGAAAGTAATCCCATATCATTACCCGTTAAGCAGGGTTCAATAAGCGCGTTTATTAAGGTTTCTGGTGTATGCTGATTGAGTGTCTCGATTTTGAGTGATGGTTGATCTATCTGGGGATAGATATAACGCAAATGCCTTCTCGCTGTTTTTTCATTTTCAACTACGAAAAACTTAAGCGATTGAACGACTTTAGAAATATCTAATGGTAGGGTATAGGATAGAGGGGAATCTCCAAGAGGAACTGGTATGAGGTAGAGCGTTCCCTTTTTCATGAAAGCCTGTATTGTGTGGTATTAAGAAAACTTCTTTGAGAGGTCCTCGATGTACTTCTTGAACTGTTTATCGGTATCCGCTAGGTTTTCAACGGTTCTACAGGCGTGAAGAACTGTAGCGTGATCGCGTTTGCCTATCTGGGATCCAATGCTAGCCAAGGAGGCTTTAGTATAGCGCTTCGCAAAATACATAGCCAATTGGCGCGCTTGAACGATATGACGTTTACGGGTTTTAGATTGCAAGGTGTCTAAATCCATTTCGAAGTAATCTGCAACCATCTTTTGTATGTACTCGATAGATACTTCTTTCTTCGTGTTTTTAACGAATTTGTCGACTACTTGCTGCGCGAGCTCCAAGTTGATCTCCTTTTTATTAAAAGAGGCTTGTGCGATAAGTGAAATGATAGCCCCTTCTAATTCTCGTATGTTACTTTTAATGTTTTGAGCAATATAGTCGACGATCTCTTCAGGCATCGTCATACCGTCCAAATACAATTTGTTCTTTAAGATAGAAACACGAGTGTGATAGTCTGGCGGGCTGAGCTCCGCTGAAAGTCCCCATTTAAAGCGAGAGAGCAATCGTTGCTCTATATCTTGCATATCAACGGGGGCTTTATCTGATGTTAAGACAACTTGTTTACCGTTTTGATGCAGATGGTTAAATATGTGAAAGAATACATCCTGTGTACCACTTTTTCCGGCTAAAAATTGTACATCGTCGATAAGGAGTACATCGATGAGCTGATAAAAATGAATAAAATCATTTCTTGTGTTGTTCTTGACCGATTCGATGTATTGTTGGGTAAACTTTTCTGCCGAAATATATAGAATAGTCTTGTCAGCGTGTTTTTCTTTAATATCTACCCCTATCGCATGTAAAAGGTGCGTTTTACCTAAACCTACGTTACCAAAAATTAAAAGCGGATTGAATGAAGTCCCTCCTGGTTTATTCGCTACCGCTTGACCCGCCGAACGTGCTAACCGATTCGATTCACCTTCTAAAAAGTTTTCAAAACTGTAAGCGGCGTTTAATTGAGCATCAATCTTAATATTTCGAATACCTGGAATGATAAACGGATTCTTTAGACTTGGGTCTTTACTTACAACAGGGATATTAATTTCTTGTGGAGCGAACAAACTTTTTTGTTTACTCGGAATCTGTTCAGTAAAAGAACTCGATTTGTCAGCATTTTCCATTTTAATGACGTAAACGAGTTTTGCGTTTTCACCAAGTTCTTTGCGTAATGCTACGCGTAGCAACTTTACGTAATGCTCTTCTAACCACTCGTAGAAAAATTTGCTTGGAACCTGAATGCTCAGTGCGTTGTCTTGAAGTTTAACGGGTTGAATGGGTTCAAACCATGTCTTGAACGCTTGTGGCTGAATGTTATCCTCAATAAAGGATAAACATTGACTCCAAACTTGTTCGGCAGACATCTTCAAGAGATCGGTTTTAGGTGTTAAAATTTATACAAGTGACTGTATGAAAATTGCTCAGATTGTAAACCTAAGAATTAGGACAAATATGTTCACTTCTTTTGGTTAAAAAAAATAAAAAAGGGGTTGCAATTATACTTTTTTTATCATAACTCTTAAGCAGGTTGAAATTACATTTGCCTAACCTAAACTTTACATCATGAAAAAAGGAGTTATTGAGGTGCGAGTGCGGTATGCGGAGACAGACCAAATGGGTGTTGTATATCATTCTAACTATTTGAATTTCTTGGAGTTAGGTAGAGTAGAGTGGCTGAGATCTTTGGGTTATTCTTATGCTGAACTAGAGAAGAAAGGAGTGTTGTTACCTGTCGTTCATGTTGATTTAAATTACCGATTTCCAGCGCGTTACGACGAATTGATTCGGGTCGAAACAGAGGTGAGTTCTATTGGAAAGTCTTCGATAGAATTTAGCAGTCAGCTTTATAACGAAAATGATACATTACTTCTTGAAGGAAAGGTCAAGTTAGTTTGTTTAAATGCAGATACCTTTAAGCCAATATCAATACCGGCCGATTTGAGAAATCTTATGGATGAAGTGACGAACGTCTAAGACCAAAAATCTCGTCTTTATTGCTCTTAGATAGCCGTTCAAGTTGGGGGGGTATAGGACTTTTAATACCCGCCTTTAATTCGTTTGGAGATTTGAAACATATTATTTCATCCCAAAGATCCTCTTCTATAAAAGATTGAATGACCTGAAATCCGCCTTCGACCAATACTGAAGTGTATCCCATTGAATAAAGTTTGTCAAGGGCCTCTTTTATAGATGTGGCTTGAATGAAATGAGAGGGCTCATCGTTTAAGAAGTGCTGTGTTCTTTTTTCGTCACAGACTTCGATAACGTTATAAGCATTGTCTGTTTCTTGAATATTTCTATAATCCCGAGTCAGTACAAAGGGTTTTGGAGACGGCCCTGATACATGTCTTGTAGTCAATGTTGGACGATCTTTCTTTAGGGTTTCAGTGCCAATGAGTATGGCAGCGTGTTTCGCTCTCAAAAGATGTGCATGTTGTTGTGACCAGCTGTTTGACAACCAAAAGATTTTTTCTTCTCCTTCTTGTTTCGGAAGCGGAGCGATAAATCCGTCAGCGGATTCAGCCCATTTCAGTGTAACGTATGGTGTCTGAGTTTGAATACCCTTTAAAAATACACGATGGTGATAAAGGCACTGGTCTTGCAAAACTCCGACTTGTACGTGGATGCCAGCTTTTTTGAGGATGTTAACTCCTTTTCCAGATACTTTCGGGTTAGGGTCTTTACATCCAATAATAACAGCTGCTGGTTGTTCTTCTGCAATACGAATAGCGCAGGGTGGTGTTTTTCCGTAATGTGAGCAGGGCTCTAAGGTTACGTAAAGTGTTGAATCAGGTAGGAATGCTTTGTCAACTGATTTTACGCTATTCAGCGCGTTAATTTCGGCATGATCTTTTCCGAATGAACTCGTAAAACCTTCTCCAATAATGCGATTCTGGTGAACGATTACACAACCTACAGAAGGGTTTGGGTGAGCCAAAATGGTTCCCCTTCGACCCAACTCTAGGGCTCGTTTCATGTAGATTTCGTGTATCTTCACGAGGTAAAATTAACGAATTGAATTCGTTGAATCTCTTAGGTATGAATCCGATTGAAATTCGTGCGATACGTCCAGAAGACGATGTTGAGGTGGGCAACTTGATCCGTGAGGTTCTGGAAGAAATGAATGCCCCAAAAACCGGTACGGCATATGCTGATCCTTATTTATTTCAATTGTCTCATTATTACAAAGCTCCCAGAAGGTCTTATTATGTTCTTACCGATGGCCTTAAAATATTCGGAGGAGGTGGATACGGAGATTTGCCTGGGGCAGAGCAAACCACCTGTGAAATACAGAAGATGTACTTCGATAAAGCAATAAGAGGAAAAGGTTGGGGCAGGCGATTGATTGAACATGTAATAGAAGAGGCTCGGGCCGAGGGGTATAAAAGAGCCTATATAGAAACGTTAGAGTCGATGATTTCGGCACAAAAACTTTACGAGAAGATTGGATTCAAGGCATTGCCGGGACCACTCGGAAGTACAGAGCATTCCTCTTGTCCTATACACTTGATAAAAGACCTATGACGTATCACGAGTTATTGCAATGGGCACGAATAGAGTTAAGTGTATTGTATAATGTCGAAGAGGTTAGAATGCTATTGCGCTATTGGGCAGATGATTGTGATGCTAACTTATACACAAAGTTACTTGCTGATTCTTCATTAGTTCTTGATGATCCTCTTCAAAAGAAGGCGAGAGCTTATGTGCAAGCCCTAAAATCTGGTAGCCCCTACCAGTATGTTTTAGGCAGCGCTTGGTTTAGGGGCTTAGCGTTTGAGGTGACTAAAGGCGTATTGATTCCAAGGCCCGAGACTGAAGAGCTTGTAGATTGGATCTGCGCCACCCACTCAAGTGATAGTTCAATAACTATTTTAGATATAGGTACAGGGAGTGGTTGTATAGCCGTTAGTCTGGCAAAGCACTTTGTGAACGCACGGATTCACGCTATCGATCTAAGTGATAAGGCTGTAGCGTGCGCCCGTAGAAATGCAGTAAAACATCAGGTAGGTGTGGATGTTGAATGCGCCGATCTTTTTGAGTATAATGCGAAACACTCATACGATGTAATTGTTTCGAATCCGCCTTACGTGAGAGTCTCTGAAAAAGAGGTCATGGATGCCAATGTCCTTGATTATGAGCCTCATGAAGCACTTTTCGTTAGTGATAACGCCCCGTTAGTTTACTATCAACACATAGTGGATTGGTCCTTCCATGCTTTGAGTGAAAATGGTGTACTATTTTTAGAGATCAATGAAGATTTTGGCTCCGAAGTGAAAAGCTTATGCCAAAAGTATGCTTATGTTGAATTAAGGAATGATTTCAGGGGTAAACCTAGAATGATTCACGCTAAAAAACGAAATTTATAGGATGTCTGAACAGGATAAAATTCATGCCCTTCGTCAAGAATTACATGATCATAATCATAGATATTATATTCTTGATAATCCGATAATTACAGACTTTGAGTTTGATCAGAAATTAAAGGAATTACAAGCGCTTGAAAATGCTCATCCTGAAGTGTTCGATCCCAACTCGCCCACACAGCGTGTAGGTGGAGGGCTCACCAAGAATTTCGAGACGGCTGCACATCAGTTTCCTATGTATAGTCTAGACAATAGTTATTCCCTTGAAGAACTAAAGTTGTGGATTGATCGCATCAAAAAGCGTCTCAATGAAGATTCACTTGAACTTTTCGCTCCTGAACTAAATTTTAACTGTGAATTAAAGTACGATGGGGCATCGATTTCATTGAAGTATAAAGCCGGTCGTCTCATTCGTGCGTTGACAAGAGGGGATGGTATTCAAGGTGATGATGTTACTCAAAACATCAAGAAAATCAAGACAGTGCCTTTGGTATTGCAAGGCGATTATCCAGAAGAATTTGAGATAAGAGGAGAAATCGTGCTTCCGAAAGATGCGTTTGAAGCGCTCAATAAAAAAAGACAAGAGGCGGGTGAGTCCTTATTTATGAACCCTAGAAATACAGCCTCAGGGACTTTAAAACTTCAGGATTCATCTATAGTCGCTTCTAGGGGGCTCCAATGCATCGTATATGCTATGGTTTCAGAACAAGCGGTATATACCTCTCAGTATGAAATGTTGAATAAGGCTAAGAAAATGGGCTTCTATGTGGCAGATACTGCGCAATTGTGTCATAGTGTAGAAGATGTAGCGTCTTTTATCAATCACTGGGATACTCAAAGATCCACTTTGCCTTTTGAAATTGATGGGGTTGTCGTTAAAGTAGATCGTATTGAATTGCAGGAGCGGCTTGGGTTTACCGCAAAAGCTCCGCGATGGGCCATGGCATTCAAGTTTAAGGCTGAACAGGTGCTCACCACATTATCCTCTGTTTCGTATCAAGTAGGACGTACGGGCGCTATTACCCCTGTAGCGAACTTGGAGCCTGTTTTGGTGGCGGGAACGACGGTAAAGAGAGCTTCTTTGCACAATGCCGATCAAATCGAAAAACTTGATTTACACCTCGGTGACACTGTTTTTCTAGAAAAAGGAGGCGAAATAATTCCTAAAGTAACCGGGGTAGATCGAACAAAGCGCAGAAGCGATTCGAGTCCTATTCAGTTTCCCGATTGCTGTCCCGAATGCCATACTCCTTTATTTAGAAAGGTGGGCGAGGCACAACATTATTGTCCTAACGAAGAAAGTTGTCCGCCGCAAATCACCGGTCGTATTCAGCACTTTTGTTTCCGAAAGGCTATGGATATTGAAGGTATAGGAGAAGAGACGGTGGTGTTGCTTGTTCAAGAAGGCCTCATTAAGGACGTCGCCGATCTCTATGTACTTTCAGCAGATCAGCTTACAGGAATTCCTCGATTAGGAGATGTGTCGATTCAAAATCTTTTAGAAGGCATAGAGAAGAGTAAGTCTCAGTCTTTTCAAAAAGTTTTATTCGGTTTGGGGATTCGCTATGTCGGTGAAACCGTAGCTAAGAAATTAGTGAAAGCCTTTGGAGCTATAGAACGCATGCAAGAGGCTACTATCGAGGAACTCGAAGCTATAGACGATGTAGGACAGAGAATCGCAGAAAGCGTCTATAACTACCTCAGCACTGAAGAAAATAAGCGCTTAATTCATCGATTGAGATCGGCAGGACTTCACTTGGAATCCACGAATAACAAAGAAGAACAAAGCAGTGGCATTTTGGAAGGCAAAAAAGTAGTGGTTTCTGGAGTTTTTGAGCGTTTTAGTCGCAACGAAATAAAGGATCTTATTGAGCAGCATGGGGGAGAAAATAGTTCTAGCATATCCGCTAAAACAGATTATATCATTGCAGGAGCGCAAATGGGTCCGAGTAAAAAAACCAAGGCTGAACAGCTAGGAGTACCCCTTTTAAGCGAAAATGAGTTTGCCGAAATGTTAGGGATATGACGTTTTGATGAAAACCTGTGAATAACCCCCCAAATCGCCTATATATTTAGCTAAGGTCTCAGGTCGCTGGTTAAATAGCGTATAAATTTGTTGTGTTCAAAACAATACGTTATGAATCTGAATGGTTTAGGCGTGGCACTGATTACGCCATTCACACAACAAGACGAAATTGACGAGCTAGCCTTGAGTCAACTCACTGAACGTGTTATCAACGAAGGAGTAGACTATATAGTGGCTTTGGGAACCACGGCAGAAACACCTACGCTTACCGATGAAGAAAAGAAGCGTATACTTTCTATAGTCGCTGAAGCCAATGGTAAGCGTGTACCTCTTGTTTTAGGAATGGGCTCCAATGCCACAAAAAGTCTATGCACAGAACTAAAACAAATAGATACCCGTCGATTTGACGCGGTTCTATCCGTCACTCCCTTTTACAATAAGCCTTCTCAACAAGGTCTGATCGCTCATTACACAGAGGTTGCTTCGGCCTCTCCACTACCAGTAATTCTTTACAATGTTCCTTCACGAACCGGAGTGAATATGACCCCTGAAACGGTTTTGGAGTTAGCGCACTCCACTTCTCAAATCGTTGGAGTTAAAGAAGCGTGCGGAGATTACGCCCAAATAGATGCCTTGACGCTGCATGCACCAGATGGATTTAGTGTATTGTCTGGCGATGATGCCACAGCAATACCTTCTATCTTGAACGGGGCCAATGGAGTTATTTCTGTTGTTGGACAAGGAATGATAGACCATACGGTAACAGCGGTTAAGCTGGCTTTGCAGAAAAATGAAGATGCTTTAGGATTACACCATGCGCTTTTACCTATGATTGATTTGATTTTTGAGCAAGGTAATCCTTCAGGAATTAAGGCCCTGTTATCAAAACAAAGCGATATACTCCCGAATGTTCGATTACCCCTTATGCCGGCAACATCAGATCTAGTAGCTCGCATAGGAGAGGAATTGCAAAAACTGCGATCTATTACCGTTTAAAAGTTTAATTTTGACCCCATGAAATTGAGGTCTTTACTGTTAGTGGCTGCAATAGGGTTGATGCTTCTCACCTCATGCAGTGAATATCAACAGGTACTTAAGAATAACGATTTGACAGAGATGTATGAGCTGGCGAATCGATACTATCAAGAAGAAGAGTTTGTCAAGGCCAAACGCCTTTATGAGTTAATCGCACCTAAGTATGCAGGACGACCTCAAGGAGAGCGCTTGAGTTTCTTTTTTGCAGATGCACAATTCAAAACCAAAGCGTATTACTTGTCAAGCTACCAGTTTGAACGATTTATTAAAGCCTATCCTAATAGCGACAAAAGAGAGGAGGCTAGCTTTTTAGAAGCGGAGAGTTACTATCATATGAGCCCTCGTTTCAGTTTGGATCAAACGGATACAGATAAGGCCTTGGAGAAACTGCAAAATTTCATCAATAACTATCCGAATTCAGAATATTTCAATAGAGCCAACGAACGTGTTCAAGAATTGAAAATTAAAAAAGAACGAAAGGCCTTTGAGATCGCAAAGCAATACGATAACCTAGGAGAGTTCAACCTTCCGGTCTTGTTTTCAGCAATTAAATCGCTAAACAACTTCATCATTGAATATCCAGGTTCAATCTTTAGAGAAGAAGCGCTGTTTATTCGTATTAAATCTGCAACAGTATTAGCAGAGAATTCTACGGCAAACAGAATGATGGAGCGCTATGAAGAAGCTTTAGATTATTACAAAGACTTCAGAAGATATTACGAGCGTTCAAAATTTGACGAGGAAGTGGAATATTACTACTCTAAGATACAATCCGGATTAGAATTTGTAAATTCGCTGAATTAATTAAGCTATCGTGAAAGAAACTAAAGCTGCACTTACTACTAAAACCTTCGATAAGAACGTTTTAGATCAAAAAACCTCTAACATTTACGAGGCGTTATCTATCGTTGCAAAGCGTTCGGTTCAAATTAATGCTGAGATCAAAAAAGAGCTTGTGGACAAACTTGAAGAGTTTGCTACCTACACGGATAGTTTAGAGGAGGTATTCGAGAACAAAGAGCAGATCGAGGTGTCTAGGTTCTACGAAAAAATGCCAAAGCCGCACGCGAAGGCCATCGAAGAATGGATTAACGACCGTATCTACTACAGAAATACCTTTTCAGAGGAGTAAAAAACTTCTTATGCTTGCGGGAAAACATATTCTGCTCGGCGTCACTGGCGGAATAGCCGCTTACAAAACTACTTTTCTAGTTCGCCTTCTTGTTCGCCAAGGTGCGAAAGTGAGGGTGATTATGACATCGTCAGCAAAAGACTTTGTTAGCCCTTTAACCCTAAGCACCCTAAGCCAACACCCGGTCTATTTAGATTTTGTTGATGAACTAGAAGGCACCCTTCAGTGGAACAATCACGTTGAGTTGGCTAAATGGGCTGACCTCTTCTTAATTGCACCGCTAACGTCTAATACCTTAGCGAAAATGGTTTCAGGTGCTTGTGATAATCTCTTGCTTGCTACTTATATGTCATCAAGTTGTAAGGTATTTGTAGCCCCTGCTATGGATCTGGATATGTATGCTCACCCGGCCACTCATGAGAACCTTTCGGTATTGCGATCTAGAGGGGTTGAAGTGATTCCTGCAACCTCTGGATTCTTAGCTTCTGGTCTAGAAGGAGAAGGACGCATGGCCGAACCAGAATCTATTGTTGAGCAGCTTATTGATCGACTTCAGACCGAGGCTCCTCTGCACCAGAAAAAGGTATTGATCAATGCAGGGCCCACTCGTGAATCGCTAGATCCAGTCCGTTTTATGTCGAATCATTCAACCGGTACAATGGGCTATGAATTGGCTCTAAGCGCCTACGAATTGGGCGCAGAGGTAACATTGATTAGTGGTCCGGTTTGTCCGATAGTATTGCCAGAAGAAATAAACTGTATCCACATTACTACGGCTGCTGAAATGCACGACGAGGTGATGGCTCATTTTTCGACTGTAGATATTTTCATCGCCTCTGCTGCTGTTGCCGACTACACTTTTGAAAAGATGCATCTGCATAAACTTAAGAAAGGAGAAGAGGTACTATCCCTAAATCTCGTTCGCACAAAGGATATTCTTACGAACTTGGCCACACTGAAGAAAAGTCAGGTAGTCGTTGGTTTTGCCTTAGAAAGCAGCAATGATCCTTCAAAAGCGCTATCAAAAATGAAAGCCAAGGGGCTCGATGCTATTGTCTACAATACACTGAGCGATTCTGGGGCCGGTTTTGGCACAGACACGAATAAGGTGACACTTTACAAAAAAGACGGATCGCATACTGATTTTCCGCTTCAGCCTAAGCGTCAGCTTGCAAAGGCGCTTTGGAATGACTTTATCGAACAATGGTTTTAAGAAAGATACTTGTTGGATTCTTAGTAGTGTTCTACGGAGCGCTTTCGGCCCAGCAAGCCCGTATTCAGGTTAAACTTGAGAATCGAACCCAAAACAACGCCTATCAGATCCAATACCAGCAAATAGAAAGGGACCTTTCTAAGATGCTCACCTCGACCTTAAACGGTGCAACGTTTGGTAGAGTAGAGGAGCCTTCTTTGGAGCTCAGTTATACGTTTTCAGTTCTTGAACATCGTAACACTGGTATACGTGCTGCTTTGAGTGTGGGGATTTATAAACTGAATTCCTCAGGATACCGAACGTTACTCTTCCGTTGGTATGAACCTTCTTTAGGGTTTACCTACATTCCTGGAACACCTCTTTTTTTCAATCTGAACACTATCCAATCAAATTTGGTTGCGAATGCTGTATTCTTCGCTTACGTAGGCCTTGGGTTTTATGCTGATTCAGAGTCTATTAATGGGGGTACGGCCTATTTTCGAAAGGCAGATGAACTGCTTACACGAATGCAATCAACTTCCTTTGCAGGTTGGGAAATGAGAAGAGGCGGCACTTCAAAGTATCGCTTGGTTTATGAACTGCTCAATCCTGCTTATACCTCGATCAGGCTATTTTATTATCAGTTAAATAGCGCCTGTATCTTAATGGATTCAAAAAGAACCGCCTACGATCAATCCTGTATTAAGGAGAGCCTTTTGGTAATAGATGATCAGGTTGTTTTAGTGGCAAACTCACTTTTATTGCAACGGATTAAGGATGCACACCCAAAACTCTTCTAATTACTATACAAGGTTTGGCTCATCGCGCAAGTAAAGTGCACTCGACTCTACTTATATTTACAGTGCTATAAGAAATAAATGCTTGTTTCGCTTTACATAAAGAATTTTGCGCTCATCGACGAACTACGCATTGAGTTTGGCCCTGGTTTTAATGTAGTTACAGGAGAAACAGGATCAGGAAAATCTGTAGTACTTCAGGCACTTCAGTTGGCATTAGGTGCACGAGCAGAAGGAGTTTCTTTTTATGACCCAGACGCGAAGTGTGTACTTGAGTTAGAAATAGCCATTAGCACGCATTACAAGCAGTGGTTTGAAGCGTACGATCTTGATTACGATAAACATTGTATTATTCGAAGAGAAATGGGTAAGACCCAGAAGTCTCGAATTTTTATCAACGATACTCCTGTAAAACAGACCGTTTTGAACCAATTGACGGATAAACTGTTCTCATTTCATTCGCAAAATGAATCCTATTCTTTTTTAAAGAATGCTGAGCAGCTTGATTTTTTAGACGAGCAGGCCCAACATCAGGATGTAGTAGACGAATACCGCAAAAAATACAGGAGCTATAAAGCATTAAGTGACGAGTTTGAGGCAATGACAGATCGATCTGAAGAAATGGAGCGCGAATGGGCCTATCAGCAGCATTTAAAAAGTGAACTTGACGCCTTGCATCTCGAACACCTCAATCAGGAAGATCTAGAAAGGCGTTATGAGATTCTGAGTCAGGGAGAGAAGATTCAGTCCATCATTGATGAGCTCAACAGTTTGTTTGAATCTGAACCTTACGGGCTAAATGAACAGTTACGTCAAGCACAGCGGTTGAGTTCATCTCTATTAAAAGCCTCAGAATCATTTTCGGAGATTAACAATCGCATGCAGTCTTTGGCTATTGAGGCTCAGGATTTGTATGTAGAGATCAATCAGTCTCTAGAATCTATGGATTTAGAGCCCAGTGCTTTAGAAGAGGTTTCTGAACTTTTGTCAGAATTGCACCGCCTTCAGCAAAAGCACGGGGTAAGCACTGTAGAGGAGTTAAAGGCAAAGCGTGATGCTTTTGCTACGAGCTTAGGTGAGGATGGTAGTTATGCTGATCGCATAAGGGCACTCGAAAGCGCACTATTTAAAGCACGCGAAGAAATAGAACCGTTGGCAGGCCAAATCAGTGATGGGCGTAAAAAAGCAGCTACAGCCTTAAGTGCCTCTATCGAAAAGGTGTTGTCTTCTTTAGAAATGCCTGGGTCGCGTATCGCTATAGAAGTTTACGAGACTGAGCATTTAGGTAGTAATGGAATTAACGAGGTTAATTTTAAATTCCAGGCCAATAAGGGATCTGATCTTCTCGAGCTTAAAAAGGTGGTTTCTGGAGGGGAACTTTCACGGTTGGCCCTGGCCATCCAATATATTAAGGGAGAGAAAAACTCAATTCCTACTCAAGTCTTTGATGAAATAGACACCGGGGTTTCGGGTCAAGTAGCAGAGCGCGTTGCGCAACTTTTTGAAGCGATGGGTGCGCGCAATCAGCTTCTGGTAATTACTCACCTTCCACAAGTCGCCGCAAAAGGATCTACTCACCTCAAGGTATTTAAGAAAGAAGCTAACGGACGTGTCAATACGCGTGTGGTGCAGTTAACTGAAAATGCACGTCAAGAAGAAATCGCATCGATGATAGAAGGGAATAATCCTTCTGAAACAGCGTTAAGCCATGCAAGAACGCTATTGACAAGACATTAGTGGTGTTGAATCTTGCTATATTTGAGCATTCATTAAATAAACAATCATGAATTACAATCTTTTAAAGGGTAAACGCGGAATCATATTTGGAGCTTTAGATGAAAATTCAATCGCTTGGAAAACCGCAGAACGCGTTCACGAAGAGGGGGGTGCATTTGTATTAACTAATGCTCCTATTGCCTTGAGAATGGGAGAGTTGAATGCACTTGCGGAGAAAACAGGTGCTACGATAATTGGAGCTGATGCGACCTCTACGGAAGATTTAGAGAAATTGATTACAGAATCGATACAGATTTTAGGTGGTAAGCTTGATTTCGTTTTGCACTCTATAGGAATGTCTGTTAATGTGAGAAAAGGACGTCACTATACCGATGAGAACTACGATTTTACTGCCAAGGGATGGGATGTTTCTGCCTTGTCTTTTCACAAACTCCTTCAACAGTTATATAAGGCTGATGCGATGAATGAGTGGGGGAGTATTTTGGCGCTTACCTATATGGCCGCTCAGAGAACTTTTCCAGACTATAACGACATGGCCGACAATAAGGCTTATTTAGAGTCAGTGGCTAGAAGTTTTGGCTATTTCTTTGGAAAAGAAAAGAAAGTGCGTGTGAACACGATCTCACAATCTCCAACGGTGACAACAGCAGGTAAAGGAGTGAAAGGTTTTGATGCCTTCTTAAACTATGCCGAGAAAATGTCTCCACTTGGAAATGCTTCGGCTGATGATTGCGCAGACTATGCGGTGACCTTATTTTCAGATCTTACACGTAAAGTCACCATGCAAAACCTCTTTCACGATGGGGGGTTCTCAACGACTGGTGTGAGCCAAGAAATCGTAGACTTCTTTTCTGAAAAGTAACAGTGGTTCGCTTCAAGGGTTAGCATGATTCAGTCACCCTTATACTATTCTATCATTGTGCCGGTATACAATCGGCCAGAAGAATTAGATCAATTATTACACTCTATTGCTCTTCAAGAATTTGAAGGAGAATTTGAGATTGTGGTAGTTGAAGACGGCTCTCAAAAACCTGCATTAGAAGTTGTTGAGCGCAGCCCGTTACGCTCTAGAATATCCTATTATCAAAAAAAGAATACGGGTCCTGGAGACAGCAGAAATTACGGAATGTCACATGCTAAGGGTTCCTATTATTTGCTCTTTGACTCAGATTGTATCTTACCCAAGGACTATTTAGCTACACTTGATCGAGAGCTCACTTCTAGGTATGTTGATTTTTTTGGTGGACCAGATGATGCCTTGCCTTCTTTCTCGCCACTGCAGCGTGCTATTAACTTTGTGATGACTTCAAAAGTTACCACAGGGGGTGTTAGAGGGGGGGCGTCGAATCGATTTGAGCCAAGGAGCTTCAATATGGGATTATCAAAAGAGGTATTTGAATCTACGGGCGGTTTTGGTGTGATGCATCCGGGTGAGGATCCTGAACTCAGCATGCGAGCATGGCAGAGCGGTTTTAAGTCTAGGCTAATCCCATCTGTTAAGGTATATCATCAAAGAAGGATCTCTTTTTTTTCCTTTGCTAGGCAGGTTTTTAAGTTTGGAGCTGTGCGGCCAATCCTAGAGCAAATGCATCCGGAGTTCAAGAGAAGTGTTTATGTCTTACCTTCTTTGTTTACCCTCTATATTGTTATTCTTGCTTTGTCTTTAATCATGACATTTTCAGGTGAACTCCATGAGCTGATTATGCTAATCATGAGCGCTCCTCTTATACTGTATGTAGGGGCCCTGAAAATGGATGTTTTGCTAAAATCCAGATCCTTACACTTAACGGCCCTCACAGTAGCTGCTCTTTTCATCCAAATGGGTTCATATGGCGTGGGATATTTTTTAACGTATATTAAACTAATGACTTCATCACATAAAAGTGTTCAAGAGTTGTTCCCACAGTATTTCTTTACTGTTGAATCTAAAGTGTCTTAGCCATGCGTAAAATAGGACTTAAGCAATTCGTGTATTTCTTCTTTATCGCAGCTCTTATCTGGTTTTTTAACCAATTAAGTAAACCCGTAACACTAAGCTCATCGGTAAAGATTCGATTTTCTGAGGTTCCAGATTCACTCTTATTAGAGTCAAATGAGGCTTTTGATATTCCCCTTCGTATAAGTGGTACTGGGTTCAGAGTGCTTTTTGACTTTTCGTCAAACAAGGAATTAGAAATTCCTCTTACGCCATTAGAGTATGTTAATGGAACTTACCTAATGCCTGCAGAGGCTATTGAAGACGCTATATTTTCTCAAACCCCTGAAACCATTTCGATTGATTATGTTTCAGCAACAGACATTGTGGTTCAAGCGTCTCTTTTGAAAACGAAGCGAATTAAAGTGATTCCAAGGGTGTTTACTTCATTTGTTCCAAACTATGTAGCCATTGATTCGGTAAGAATAGATCCTCCTTTCGTAGAAGTTAGAGGTACAGAAAAAAGCTTAGAAGGTGTAGATAAGATCTTAACCGAACCTCTGCGCCTAGAAAACATTAAGGCTTCAATCAACATCAAGCTGCCCTTGGATCTAAAAGGTTTAGAAGAATTGAGAATTTCAGATTCTGAGATCCTTTTTACACAAGAGGTGGTACGGTTTTCAGAGCGCATCTTTAAGGTTCCCGTCCTCTTGCCAACCCTAGAAGATGGAAGTAGAGTGCAACTATTTCCCAATACAATTTCGGTTTTGTGTAAAGCGCCGACCACATTGTTAAATAACTGGTCCGACAGAGATTTTGAGGTCAGTGTTGTGATCGATTCTACCTTTAGGAAAGAGGATAAGCAATTGCCGCTTAAATTGACCAAAGAACCAATAGGGGTTTTATATACTGAACTCCTGACTTCAACCGTAGACTTTTTAATTGAGAGATAATGAAGAAAGTTGCAATTACTGGGGGTATTGGTTCGGGGAAGTCACGGGTATGTAATCTGCTTCAAGAAAAAGGTTGTTCTGTTTATCCTTCAGACGACAGGGCCAAATATCTCATGGTTCACAATGAAGGATTAAGGACCGAACTGATCGCCTTGTTAGGCTCAGAGGCTTATTCATTTGATGGAGAAGGGCAGGCTCAGGATCTTAACAGGGGTTTTATTAGTGCCGCTATTTTTGAAAATCCTTCGTTGAAGACGCAACTAGAATCTTTGGTACATCCGGTAGTGAGAGAAGATTTTGAAAAGTGGTCAAAGGAACAATCTTCTTCAATAGTGTTTCATGAATCAGCTTTGGTGTTACTTACAGCCTATTATACCCAATTTGATGCTGTTGTTCTTGTAGTTGCACCTGAGTCTATTCGATTAGAGCGCGTAATGAAAAGGGATGGGTTGAGCAGAGAAGCCGTACTCAAGAGAATTCAAAGTCAGCCTATTTATGAAGAGCTCGCAGAACGAGCTACCTATCTCATTGATAACTCTGGAGCAATTGCTCTTGAAGACCAAGTCGTGGCTTTACTGGAGGACCTCATCTAGGCTTCAGATTTCTAACATTAGCCCTAACTTTAAGGGAGATAAACCTGTTAATAGATGAATAAAAGAGGTCTTTATGCGACTATAGTACTTATGTCTATAGCTTTATTGGGTTCAATATTGGTTCAGGGCTATTGGATCAAGTTGTCTTTACAAAGTAGATCTGAAGAATTTACTACGGCAATGGTGGACGTTATGGAGCACGCTGCTGATCTCGTAGAACAGCGCGAGCGCAATGACTACTATTCAAAATTAGCGGTATTGATTGATAGTGTAGGGGCCCCTAAGTCTACTCAAATTCGAAATTTCTTTTTTGTAGATAGAGGACTGTCTAATGATGAAATCATCTACTATTCCCATGGGATTTTAGAACAAGGGTACGATGTCGCTACCAGTTCTTTGCCAGGTTTTAGGGCACTCAATTCGAGCGATACTACGCGAATTTATAATTATACCTCAAGACGAAGTAGAAAGACATTTCGCACTGAATCTTCACTAGACGGTTCTACGGTTTCTTTAGAACCTATTGATGTTATAGATAAAATAGGAGGCCTCAGTAGCATTGAAAAAGCACAATACGAGGATGTTTTTTTAGAGGCGGCAAAACTTACACCAATACATCAGCGTGTCTCGGCCTCTGAGATTCGATTCGTTTTAGAACAAGAAATGGCGAAGCGCGGGATTAAAAGCGATTTTGAGTTTGGAATAGAACGTTTAGGCTATCCAACCGCAATTAAATCTGATGCTTTTGATTTTGCGGTAGATCCTGAATTTTCAGTCACTTTTTTCAAGGATAGTGAGGGCGTTAGTGAGTATACGTTAAACATAAGCATTCCAAACCGTGAAGCCCTCATTTGGCGAGATGTTATCGGTTTAGTAGCGATTTCTATTGTATTTACGCTTATCATTTTAGTTGCTTTTAGTGTGGCCTTGCATCAGCTTTTTACCCAAAAGAAAATTGCAGAGATAAAATCAGACTTCATCAATAATATGACCCATGAGTTTAAGACACCTATTGCAACGATAAACCTAGCAGTAGAGGCGCTTAAAGCTTCTTCCGCGTTAGTCCCTTCAAGTATGCCAGAAAACTTTGATCGGTATATTAAGATGATTAAAGATGAAAACAAGAGGATGAACGCTCAGGTTGAAAATGTTTTGCAAATTTCTCAGCTCGAAAAAGGCCAGCTAACTATAGAAAGAGAAGAGATTAGTCTTAACGGGGTTGTTGATGAGGCGATAGACAGGGTTAAATTATTTGTTGCTGAGAAAAATGGCACAATAATTGTTAAGAAAGAGGCAGAAGATGAAATCATTTGGGGAAATGCTATGCATCTCATCAATGTTTTTGTCAATATTTTAGATAATGCTCTAAAATATGCTGATACAGATAGACCTCTTGAAATAGAAGTTAAAACGTTTAATGTAAACAGAACAGTGGTTACCACAATTAAAGACAATGGCAAAGGAATGAGCCGGTCTTCTCTAAAACATGTTTTTGAGAAGTTCTACCGTGAAAATACGGGGAACCTGCACAATGTAAAGGGGCATGGACTTGGTCTTGCATACGTCAAACAAATTGTAGAAGCACATTCTGGTGAGGTGAATGTTGAAAGCGAAAAGGGCATTGGAACTGAATTTTCAATTAAACTCAATTTACATTAAGAGCCCATGAGTGATGCAAAGAGAATTTTACTCGTTGAAGACGATCCTAATTTTGGTATTGTTTTAAAGGATTACCTAGGATTAAATGGATTTGACGTGACCCTCGCAAAGAATGGTATGGAAGGCTTTGATAAGTACAAGAAAGGAGCATACGATGCCTGCATTCTTGATGTCATGATGCCGTTCAAAGATGGGTTTACTCTTGCTAAGGAAATCAGAGAAGACAATACTATTATACCCATCATTTTTCTAACCGCTAAAAGCCTTAAAGAAGATGTGCTTAAAGGTTACAAATCAGGAGCGGATGATTATCTAAACAAGCCCTTTGATTCGGAAGTATTACTCGTGAAGCTCAAAACTCTTTTAAAACGTAAGGCGGTAGGCGTTGTCGCTAACAATCAACAGGTCGACTTTCAAATAGGTGACTTTAATCTCAACGCCAAGCTTCGTTTTCTAACTTATAAAGATGAGGAGCCTATCAAACTTTCTCCAAAAGAAAACGAGCTTTTAAAGATGCTGGCCCTTCACTTAAATGATCTTATGCCTCGAGAGCGCGCTCTTACGCAGATCTGGAGAGATGATAACTACTTTACCTCTAGAAGCATGGATGTTTATATTGCGAAGCTGCGTAAGTATCTAAAGAAGGATGAGAAGGTTGAAATTCTTAACATCCATGGAGAAGGGTTTCGATTGGTAGTCAACGCTTAAAACGTTGTAAAAGTTGAGAAAAGGAATCTTTATTTGAAAGAACTTCCATTTCACGTGCTTTTCTGTACCAGGTGAGTTGGCGTTTGGCAAAATTTCTACTGTGTTGTTTAATAGCGGCAATTGCCTCTTCTCTAGAACATTGCTTTTCGAAATAATTAAACCATTCGTAGTAACCAACGGTTGCTTTTACTAATTCGTTGTCCTCCGCCCAAAGCCTTTGCGCCTCTTGCTCTAGTCCGTGATCGATCATGAGGTCAACCCTTTTATTGATTCGATCGTACAGCTCTTCTCTTTCCCAGTCGATTCTGAAGCGCTTAATCTGAAAATCTAATTTTTTCTGAGGTCGATTTAAATAATAACTAATGGGTTTACCTGTTTGTTCATACACCTGAATCGCTCGTTCAAGACGCCTTCGATTCATCAGATCTATGGTGTTGTAGGATAGAGGGTCACTCGCTTTTAACTGCTGCTGAAGTTCTTCGAGCGTCCGGTTTCGAGTCGATTCAACAATAGTCTTATCAATGTGAGGAAGTTCGTCCAAGCCAAATAAAAGGGCTTCAGCGTAGAGAGGGCTGCCCCCGACGAGTACTACCACCTGGTTTTTCTTAAAGAGTTCGTCGATGTGTTTTTTCGCTTCTATTGAAAAGGTTCCAGCGCTAAGAGGTTGCTCTATGCTATGACTGTGTATCATATAGTGCTTTACTACGCCTCTTTCTTTAAGACTAGGAACTGCAGTTCCAATCTCCATTTCTTTATAACATTGTCTAGAGTCGGTTGAGACAATTTCAGTGCCCAGCGTTTGAGCTAATTCAATACTCAAGGCGGTTTTACCACTTGCGGTAGGTCCTTCTATGGATATGATGGTTTTTGGACTACTCAATGATCTTGTATGAATTTTGATTCAGTTGAAAAGCGATGATACTCATAAAGAAAGGATCGTTTGGAACTTTGGTAAGTCTATGTTCTATAACAGATGCTTTGGTAGACTGAAAATTCAAGTCTGTATACCCATAGGCAATCAGAACCCCTTCTGAGACTTTCATTAAAGCGGTTTCTCCTTCCGTTCTCCCCTTATCAACGATTAATCCGCTTAGATCGTCGTAAGAGCCAATCTCTTCTCTTTCTTTTATAGTGAAACGGATGAGGGGTCTCTGGGTCTTTTGGTAGTGATACGTTTTAATTAGACCTAGAAGTTTACTCGGACACTCTTCATAGGTGAGCCTTTTTACAGATCTAAACAATGGCTTTTTCGAATAATTAGCTGCAGACAACAGGGTTTCAACGGTGTTTTTAATAGAAGAGGTATAGGCGCAATAAACAAGCTTGTCTTTCTTTCCATAGAGTTGCAATACCCCGGGTACATCAGGTGCTGAGCGCACCATTTCAAGATGTGAAGGCAGAGTATCAGATTCCTTGATGGTTTTTGTAATCACTCGTTCAGCCGCATTTAGGGGGTCTTTTTCGCGCAGTATCTTCAGTAGAGACAGTGTCGCTTCGGCATCACCTAGAGCACGATGGCGATTGCTGATAGGTATGCCCAAAGCCTTTGCCAACTTGTCTAATTTAAAGCTCTCCTGGTCTTTTAAGAGGCGTTGTGCCAACTCGACGGTGCATAAGGTTGCCGATTTGAAGTCGAAACCTAAACGTTGAAACTCTTCTTTAAGAATACGGTAATCGAATTGAGTGTTGTGCGCAACAAGAACGGCATCATTGGTAATCTCAACGATTCGTTTCGCTAATTCATAAAATTTGGGTGCGGTTTGGACCATTTTAGGAGTGATTCCAGTTAAGGAGGTCACAAAGGGTTGGATTTCGCGCTCTGGGTTGACAAGGCTGTGGAACTGATCGACAAGACGGTGGCCATCAAATCGAAGGATGGCAATATCTATGATGGCCTCTTCTTCAATTTTGCCTCCGGTGCTCTCAACGTCGATTATAGCATATGTCACTCGAGTGGGCGGTTTAGCGATGTCCAAAAATAGCACTTCCTATGCGGACCATGTTACTTCCGCACGCTATGGCAATTTGATAATCAGAACTCATTCCAATCGATAGAACGGGGTCTTTTTCCCATGAGTGTAGGTGCTTGTCGAATAGGGTTTTTATAGTGTTGAACTCACTTTGAATTGCGGCACTATCCTCAGTGAAGGTTGCCATCCCCATCAAACCCTTGAAGTCGATGTGGCTATAGTGTTCCTTTTGTTCCAATAAAGCTTCTAATTCCTCTTCGTCTAGTCCAAACTTAGAAGTTTCTTTTGCAATATGTATTTGTAGCAAAACAGCGACCCGCTTATTGATTTTTTGCGCTTGTTTTTGAATTTCGTCTAACAGCCGCTTCGAATCTACAGAGTGAATGAGGTGCACGAAGGGAACAATGTATTTTACCTTGTTTCGCTGAAGATGACCAATCATATGCCATCGGATGTCCTTGGGTAGTTGCTCGTGTTTACTTGTTAGTTCCTGAACCTTGTTTTCTCCAAAATCTCGATGCCCCGACTCATAGGCTTCCAAAATAAGGCCATTAGGCTTGGTTTTTGAAACTGCAACGAGTGTTACAGATTGAGGTAGGGTGGTTTTTAGCGCTATGAGTTGTTGAGTTACGCTCATGTGATGGGGTAAAGAATTAGTCCGGTTAATAGTTTAGGTTCAATATACGTCGACTTAGGTGTAAGCGGTTCATTGAAATCTGCCGCTCGTTTGAGCTCTTTAACGGTATATTTCTTGGGCCTCAACGTGAGGGTAGTCTTATTGTCGTCGGTTTTTTTATAACTCACATGGGCTTTTAGGTCGGCCTTTAAATCTGGTAGACTCGAAGAAGGTTTTAGTCTAAAATTATAGGGAATTTCTGGTAAAAGGATTTGGTCAGTACTCTCGTCCACTTCTGCTGCTTTTGTTAGCGATAGGTGATGCTGTAAAAACATTATGCATTCTTCATTGGAGAGGTTTAAGGTATAAGTATCAACGGGCGCCTTGATGTTGAGTTCGTTCTCAGGAATTAGAAAACTCAG
>Ga0181569_10000970_pt1 | contig 22464 bp, 13 predicted proteins | sample 101ome_19_FD_132452 | JGI IMG/M metagenome (GOLD analysis project Ga0181569, IMG submission 132452) | Coastal salt marsh microbial communities from the Groves Creek Marsh, Skidaway Island, Georgia - 101405AT metaG (megahit assembly) | ecosystem: Environmental > Aquatic > Marine > Intertidal...
AGAATATCTTCATAGTCTGTAAGATTTATAGTTTGCTTTTGTAACATAATGTTTCCTAAAAATCCTTCTTTTCTAGTATATGTTCAATGTTTTGTATATAAAAATCTGCATGCATCGTTTTTGTAGGTAGGGGAAAAGTTTCAAAGGCTGCTCCTGCAATACCAACTTTAAGATTATTGCTCAAGGTTGATTTGTATGTATTTATTTCAGATATGAGCAACAACATATCTATAAGGCTGCGACTGAGTGTAGCACTGATAAGAACTATCTCTGGCTGAAATTTTTGAATTGCATATAAAATTGTTTCATTGGATAGATTTTCTGTGAGTGTTGTAACCTTGAACCCTAGTTTTTCATATACCAACTTTGCTATCTCTAATCCAAAAGAGTGCATCTCATTAGGAGCGATAGATAAAAATATGTGTTTATTGTTTGCTGGTTTTTCTTGTATATTTTGAAGAGTCTGCAAAAGAAGTTCTTTGAGAGTTTGTGTCGCAATATGTTCTTTTGAAAAATGTATAAGGTTATTTTCCCACATATAGCCTATATTGTGCATTGCTTTTGAAATTTTTTGAGAGTAAAAGTGCACAAATTTTTCTAAGTCTGGACTATTTTTATGAAATATCTCTTCGAGCTTTTGAATATCTTTTTCGATGAGTAAATTTGATATCTCTTCAGCCTCTTGGTTTTCAAATAAAGTTTTTTTGTAGTGAGCAGATTTTTTGCATATTTCATGATTTGAATAAACTTGTGAAAAAAGTGAATCTAAAATAGTAATGCTATCTTCATCTATATATCGATGCGATTGATCTTGAATTTTTTCAAATAGTAGTTTGAAAAACTCTAAGTCTAAATCTCTATGAAAGTAAACTCGGTACACCCATTTTTGATAATTAAAAAGTAATTTTGGATTTTCAAAAAATAAGGCATTAAGTACCATGATGTAAAACTCTTTGACTAGATACTGGATTTCACTCTCACCAAACTGTTTAAAGATTTGATGAATGAGAGGAGTACTAATTGATTGTATAGCATCGTAGCTTTCAAGTTCTATCTCGTGCTTATATCTTTGAAATTGATATGAAATTTTATTGTAGAGTGTATCTTTATAGTTCACTTTCAAGTTTCCAATCATCAAACAGTATAGTTCCTAAAGGAACTGCTTTGCCATAATAAAAACCTTGAGCAATATCTGCATTGAGTTCTTTGAGAATCTCCAAGTGCTCTTTGGTTTCAACACCTTCAGCTTGAACTGTAAGATTAAAGATTTTTGCTATATTTATAATCGCTTCAACAAGATCACTATCATCATCTTCAGTGAGGATATCTAAAACAAATGACTTATCAATTTTTAATTTATCTATTGGGAATTTTTTGAGGTAACTTAGTGATGAGTACCCTGTTCCAAAATCATCCAAAGCTATACTAAATCCTTTTGTTTTGAGGACTCTCATCTGCTCAATTGCTGTTATTTGGTTTTGCATGATGTGTGTTTCAGTAATTTCAAGTTCAAAGTTACTGTAGCTTAGGTGAAAGTCATCGATTGTTGCTATAAGTTTTGTAATGAAATCATCATGAAAAAACTCTTTAGATGAAACATTTATAGCAAGGACAAAGTCATTGCCAAATTTATTGAGGAGGGAAGGTAGAGCCTCACAAGCACTTCGTAAAACATAATTTCCTATATCTATGATAAACCCATGATGTTCTGCGACGGGAATAAATTCTTCAGGAGATATGAACCCTTTTTTTGGATGTTTCCATCTTAAAAGGGCTTCAGCACCAATAATTTTTCTTTGAGATATATCTACAAATGGTTGAAAATAAAGTTCAAGCCGATCTTTCTTGATCGCTTCTTTGAGGTCATGGTGAAGTGTCACTTTTTTCATGAGCTGTTTTGTAAACTCTTTGTTATACAATAGTGCTCCATCTCGTCCTGCCTTTTTTACTTCATACATTGCAGAATCAGCATTTTTTGAAAGCTCTTCATTCGTTAAGCCATGATGTGGAAAAACAGCTATACCTATGGAGAGTGAAAGGTGAAACACTTTCCCATCAAAAACAAAAGGTTTACGAATTGATTCGTTGAGCTTTTCTGCTAAAAGAAGTACATCACTCTCTTGTTTGAAATTTTTTACAATTATGTTGAACTCATCACCACCAATTCTTGCTAAAATATCCTCTTTTCTCAAGCTTCTTTGCATACGTGAAGATGCTTCTTTGAGTACTAAATCTCCAATGTTATGTCCAGCAGTGTCATTTACATCTTTAAAATGATCGAGATCAACAAAGAAAAGAGCAAACTCCTGTTTATTTCTTACAGCACCATTGATTGTTTGTTCTAGCATATTGGAAAACTGCACTTTATTGAATAGTCCTGTCAAATGGTCATGGTTGGCATAAAAGTGGAGCTTTTTATTTGCTTCTTTTAGAGAAGTGATATCTGAAAATATAGCTATGTAGTTCACTTCTGATGTATCTTTGTCGATCAGTTTTGAAATTGAGAGCCATTGTGGATATATTTCACCATTGTGGCGTTTATTCCATATCTCGCCTTGCCATTTTCCATTAAACTTTAAAGACTCCCACAATTGCTCATAAAAAGTTTTATCATGTACTCCAGAATTAAGAATGTTGGTAGAATAACCTATAGCCTCATCTCTTGTGTATCCAGTGATTTTACAAAAAGCTTCATTGGCTGAAAGAATGATCCCATCTTTATCGGTAATAAATGCACCCTCACTACTTTGTTCAAAAAATTGAGATGATTTTTCAAGAGAATCCAGATAAAGTTTTTCTTTGGTGTTTTCAAAGCAAAAGTGAACAACATAGTGTGCGTCATTGGTCATATAAAAATGGGATTTATACCATTTGTCATTTTGTCTTTTTTCAGTGATGTACAGAGTGTTTGAATGAAGATTATATAAAACCGTGTGAAAATCAACGTTACAGTTTACAATATCTGAGAAATGTACATTTTCACGTTCAAGAAGATCGTTTGCAACTAGGTAAGGGGTATTTGCATAAAGCAAAGCGGAGCTTTTGTCATAGATAGCAATACGTATTGGTGAATCATCAATACTTTTTGCAAGGATCTCTTCTTTGGATTTGAGGAGAATATCTTTTTGTATTTGGGTTACACTTTCATTTAAAACAGTCTCTAATATTTTTATATTTATCGGTTTGATTAAGTAATGTAATGTTGGTTTGGATGTTTTGTTGATATGTTGTGAAAAGTCATACGATATAGGTGAAATAAAAACTATATGTGCTTCATTTTTAAATACAACACTCTCTAATAAATTTATATTTTGTAAGCTTATAAGATCAATGAGAATGAGTTCAGATTCCATAACTTTAGGAACTTGATCAAAAGTGTATTTTTTTTGTATGTGTAAGTGTCTAGAATCTAGAAACTTTTCATATTTTTTTACGATTGAAATCTCTTCAAAAATAAAAGCTACTGAAATCACCTAGCCTTCCTTTTGAGTTAAAACAGTCACTTCAAGAGTTTTTTCACATGAAATTTTAATAGCTTGATTGTGCTTTTGTATAGATTCTATAAGTTCAAGTTTCTCATCGTCACAAGGGATATTTGAATCAAAAATGATGAAATACTTGGAGCCTTTTTTGAGATTTTTGATATCAAATTTATACTGTACCTTACTCTCCTTATTTCTGTAGTTTAGCAAGAGATCGAGTACAAGATAAAGATTGTCATGCAGTGGTTTTGTTTGTGTTGTGATATCAAGTGATGTATCTAGTTTTAGATTGCATTTGAGGAAATTTTGATGCAATATAGTGTCGAAAAAATGAAGTACATGTTTTGTAGTAGAAACAAGTGAATCTTTTTCGTAGTGGATAGTCTGAGTGTAGTATTTTACTCTCTCTTGAAGGACTTGAGAAATTTCGTTTACTTTCTCATTAGAGTTTTCAATCGCTGTATCTACATCTGTATGGATACCTTTGAGTGTGTTAAGTTCTAAAGAGATTTCACTTAATGCATTACGAATACTAGTATCAAGATCAAGAAGTGATGATTCTAATAATGATCTATTGTTATTATATGAACTTTTAGAAATTCGTGCGTTGAGACTGTCTTTGTAGTATGAGACGTCATTTTTAAGATTGAGTGATTCAGTTAAATCTTGGATACAAAATACCGCACCTAAAAATTTTCCTTCAAAGTCAAACTGTGGTGTTCCACTTATCGAGAGATAGAGTTTCTTGTTATCATTTTCAATAGTATGTTGGATGTTATATACAGGTTCGTAAGTACGTTGAATGATTGAAAATGGAAGTTGTTCTTTAGGAAAGTCTTCACCAGAAAAGTGGGAAAATTTCCACTCTTGAGAGTTGTATTTTCTTGAAGTTATCTCATGTTTTGGTATATCAAAAAGTTCAGAAGCATAGTTGTTTGCAAATGTTATGTTTCCATTTACATCTACCATAGTTATAGCTATTGGAGCTGTATGAAGAATCCCTTCAGTAAGCTCTTTTTGTTTTCTATATTCTTCAGTTTTATCACTTAGTTTTTCTGTGAGTTTTTCAAGCTCTTGGGCACGTTTATCTTTATCTTCATAAAGCACTCTAAGTTCAGAGTATGCAGTTTGAAGCTCTTCATTGGTACTTTGAAGCTCTTCATTTGTAGTTTCAAGCTCTTCATTTGAGCTTTGTAACTCTTCATTTGAGCTTTGCAGTTCTTCATTTAAACTTTGCATCTCTTCATAAGATGTTTCAAGCTCCTCAATTACATTTTGTAGATGTGACTTTGTAGAATCAAGCTCTAGAGTAAGTTTTTGAATCACTTCATTTTCATCTCCGGATGCTACAAGGTGACCTCTAAAGTTTTGAGACTCTTCAGATTGAAAAAACAAAATATAGAGCCAATCATCACTTTTTTCATCTTCAATTGGTGTAATAATAACTCTGACATACCTGATGATATCTTCAAACACTTTGATAGATCGGTATGGAGTATATTGAACTGTTTTTTCTTTGTATGCTTTGTTTAGGGCAGTTCTAAGGTCAAGCCCAAGATCGTTGTCAAGTTGCTTAAAGATGTTGTTACTTACTTTTCCTTCTCGAGGTTTTAGGTAAGGGATGTCACCTTTGACATAGATTATGTCATTTGATGAGTTAATAACAACAGCTTTTTCAAGTACTACACTTCTTACTGCATCTGAAATTACATCTTCAAGAAACTCTTCTTCATTTTTTACTTTTGAACCTTTTTCATTGTCAAATGTTGAGTCCCTAAACAAAGAGGAGTAGTTGTACAGTTTAGGTGGTTCTTTGATCCCTGTAAATTGTGCTTTGAATATTTTCGCTGATTTGTCGATAAGGTTGAAAAGATCAATATGTTGTCCAACTGATTCTGATTTTCCTAGAAATAAAGTCCCGTTGTCTTTAAGAGCATAATGAACTATTGGGAAAAACTTATTTTGTAAGGAAGTACTAAAATAGATAAGCATATTTCTACAGCTTATAAGGTCCAGTCGCAAAAATGGAGAATCACTGATTATGTTGTGTTTTGAGAAAATAACTAACTCACGCAACTCTTTTTTAATCTCAAACTGATTTTTCTTGATATGAAAGTATTTTTTTATGATATTTTTGTCTACACCATCTAAAGATGTTTCAGCATATAAACCAGTTCGAGCAATTTTGAGCGCTTCATCATCTATGTCTGTGGCAAAGATTTTTATTTTGTATTTGCCTATTTTATCTTGAAGTATTTCAGAGAGTAATATAGCAATAGAGTACGCTTCTTCACCAGTAGAACAACCAATAGACCAAAAACGGATCTCTTCACCTTGCTCTTTTTTTGCGATAATCGCACGGATTTGTTTGAGAAGTTGCTCATATGCATCTTTATCTCTAAAGAATGCTGTAACACCTATGAGTATATCATGGTATAGCATATTTGCTTCATCTTTTGAACTTTTTAGAATCTCTAAATACTCTTTAATCGATTCTAGCTTAAGTGCTGCTATCCTTCTTTCGATTCTGCGAACAAAAGTGTTTCTCTTGTATAAAGAAAAATCAACTCCAAACTCATCAAAAAGAATTCTGTATATTTGTTGTAAAAAACGGTCATTCAGAGTTAGTTCGATATTTTTATCTAAAGAGCTTACGATACTTTCAATTTCAGGACCTAACTTATCTATGGGTATCACAAGGTCAACTTTTCCTGTATTTATAGCTGAAAGTGGCATACCATCATATTTTGCAGTTGCAGGAGCTTGGGCGATTGTTATCCCACCTTCTGCTTTTACAGCTCTGATTCCATACGCACCATCACTTCCTGTACCTGAGAGAATAATACCGATTGATCTTTTGTTATAGTCTTGTGCAAGAGAGCTTAGAAGATAGTTTACAGATGGCTTTGGGCCAAAAGATTGTTCAATAGTTTTGATATAGAGCTTAGAGTTTTTTACATAAATATCAGTATTTTCAGGAGTCATGTAAATTGTTTTTGGCTTTATCTTGAGACCATTTTTAACTTCTAAAACAGGAATATTTGTTGATCGAGCTAAAAGATCGACCATCATGCTTTTGTGAGTTGGACTAAGGTGCTGTGCAATAACATACGAACAGTTCTCAATCTCTGGTAAATTAGAGAGCATGATTTGTAAAGCTTCTAGTCCACCCGCACTCGATCCTATCCCTACAACAACAAGATTGTCTTCTTTCATCGATACTCCATTCTTGATAATGATTTTATTATATCAAAAGAGTGTTACTTTTGATATCTCTTAAAAGTCAATTCAAGTGAATATTGACACTTGTGTTTCTAGTTCACTTGTATTAAACTTAAAAATTTTACTCAAGATTTTTTCTCATTTGTATTTTTAGTAATGCTGTTTTAGAATCATTTGTAAGCTAAAACTATAGGAGTGAAAATGAAAATAAGAATGATATTTTTTGGAAGTTTTCTTGCTGTGAGTAGTGTTAGTTTTGCAAGCCAAGAGTTTGCTGTTAACAAAAACTCTAGCACTTTAGTTCAAGCAAAGAAGCGGGAAAAAAATAGTATCTTTGATGACATTGTAAAGAATTTAATCGATCGAGGAATTGAAGAGAGTGAAACCAACTCTTTCTTGGAACACTACACGAAAGTGGATGAAGAGGCTTTAAGAGTTTTTATGAAAATGCTTGAAGAAGATGTGAGCTATAACGAGTTGGTAGAGGTCCTGGCTGATAGAGTTTTATATAAAAAAAGTTTAGATTTTACGAACTTTGATACACTGGTGTCGATTTCACATGAACTCAAAGGATATAATCTTTCAAAAGAGTTTCATGAATCTTTACACAAGATAACAAAGATTTCAGATTTGAAATTTGCTGCATAAGTTAATGAGTCAGTTGGCACGAGAGTTGCCTCACTGGCTCAGCGTTTGGCTTAGCAAAAAAATACCCTTGTGCATAATCTGCACCAATTGATCGTATCAGATCGTACTCCTCTTGAGTCTCTACACCCTCAGCAAGAACTTTTATGTTATTTTCTTTTGCGATATTCCACAAAGCACTATAGACTGACTTCTTGAGAGAATTTTTGTCTATTCCATCGACAATATTTCGATCTATTTTGATGATGTCAGGTTGTAACTCTATAAGCATATTTAAACTTGAGTAGCCTTCACCAACATCATCAAGAGCAATCATAAAGCCTTTGGATTTGTAATATTGTAGAATTTTTACAAGATGTTTTTGATCTTGAACGAGCTCTGTCTCAACAACTTCAAAAACAATTTGGGATGGATCATAGTGAAGTTGTTTTGCCCACTGTTCAGTTGATTTGAGACAAAATTGAGGATCATAAATAGCTGTTGGAATGAAGTTGATAAAAACTTTTTGCTTTACTTTTTTTGTCGCTGCTGTTTTAAGAGCATTTTCTCTACATAATCTATCAAGTTTAAAATTAAGGTCATTTCGTGTGGATTTTGAAAAGAGTGTATCTGGATACATTAAACTGCCATCTTTATAAACACCTCGTGTAAGAATTTCATATGCAAAGATCTCATTAGATTCCATCGAAACTATGGGTTGAAAATGTGATGTAAGTGATTCGTTATTTACTATGTCAAAAAAGTCTTGATCTTCAAAAAGGTTGATGAAACGTTGTAATGGTTTTGCATTTATTATCGTTTGAAAATCAAAATTTTCACCATCTTTACGTATCGATAGTTTTATCTCCTCACATTCCATTTCGTTAAATGTAGACTTTATAAGTTCGATATGATGGTGAAAAAAATCATAAATATTGGAGAGTTCAACACTGACAATTCCATTTTCACTTTTTATGTTTTTTGAAATTTGCTCAAGGAACTTAAAGCTTTTTTCAGTGAGCTCTTGAATTTGGCTCATAAAATAAAGAGTTCCTTTTTCAGCAGGGAGAGTGAGAGTGTTTTGACATGTATCACAAGACATTTGAGATCCTTAGTTTAAATTCAAATGTCATTATATTGTCTTTTTTTATTGTTTTGTAGTGTTTTTTTACTTCTCTTGTAAAAAGTTTTTCAAAGCCTCTGCTACTTGCTCTTCAGTGTATGGTTTTGGTACATAGTCATCCATTCCAGCATTGATAAATTTTTCTTTGTCTCCAGTGAGTGCATTTGCTGTAACAGCTATGATAGGAGTAGGTTTGAGTAAACTTTCTTGTTCAATCTCCCGGATACGTTTTGTAGCTTCAATACCATTCATATTTGGCATATTTTCATCCATTAGGATTGCATCATATTTTTTTGATTTGAACTCTAAGATAGCCTCAGCTCCATCATTCGCAACATCATAACTTAGACCAAGTTCATCAAGAACTACTCCCATAAGCATCTGGTTTGTTTTGTTGTCTTCAACAATCAAAATATGCCCATTAAATACAATTGTAGGAGTCTCTTGATCTTCATCACTTTGATCAGAACTTAGTTTACAAATTTTTACAGGAAGTTCAAAATAGAACTTACTTCCTACCCCAACTTTACTTTGCACTTGTAATTGAGATCCCATAAGCTCTACAAGACGTGAAGCTATACTTAAACCTAGTCCTGTTCCACCATATTTTCTTGTAGTGGATGAATCTTCTTGAGAAAATGCGTGAAAAATCTTCTCCAGATTCTCTTGAGCAATCCCAACTCCACTATCGGCTACTGCTATATAGATTGAATTTTTCTCTTTTTTATAGTGAAGATGAAAGCTGATTTTCCCACCTTCATCAGTAAATTTAATCGCATTACTCATGAGATTAAAAACGACTTGCTTGAGTCTTGTTTGATCACCTTGGATACAATCTGGAAGATCTTCATCTATGATTTTTTGGATAGTGATGTTTTTAGAACTTGCAAGTGATTTAAAGATGTCGAGTGAATTTTTGAATACATCATTTATATCAAAAGGTGCGAGTTCAAGTTCGAGTTTAGAGTTTTCAATTTTAGAAAAATCTAAAATATCATTAATGATATCAAGGAGTGTTGCACCCGAATTTTTTATAATTTCAAGTTGGTGAAACCGTTTAGGATCTTTTTCGTTTTTGGCAAGTTGCTCTATGAAACCGATGATTCCGGTCATAGGTGTTCGTATCTCATGCGACATACTTGCTAAAAAGTGATCTTTGGATCGAGTTGATTCTTCAGCTTTTTCTTTTGCTTTTTTAAGATCTCTTTGCAGTTCTTTTTGTGCTGTGATATCAACATGGGTTCCAACTATTCGTCGAGGTGTTTCAATGTCACCATTTTCATCTCTAACAAGACTACCACGAGAGAGGATATAGATCCAGTGCCCATCTTTATGTTTCATTTGAAACTCAGCTTCAAAATTGTGAGATTTCCCTTGGATATGCTCGTTGATCTTTTCAAGAGTTGTCTCTTTATACTCAGGGTGAACAAGAAGAGACCACGTTTCTAGAGTTGAAGGAAAGTAGTTTGGCTCATACCCAAGCATACTAAGCCATCGAGGTGAATAATACACTTCATCTGTATCGAGGTTCCAGTCCCATAAACCATCATTTACACCGTTTATAGCATAGTCTAAACGTTGTTTTGAAGCAGTGAGCTCATTTTCACTAGCTTGTAAATCTTCTAAAATTTTTCTTGAAATATACAGAGCAAAAGACATAAGTAATATGAAGATCACTATGGTTGAGATCATCAAAATCCCTTTTACCCATCTGGCACCCTCACTGAGTACTTCTGAAAAATTTTGCTGATGCATTTGAGCAGTTTGGGCAAGTTTGTAAAGTTCTTCAAGTTCGTGCTTTAAGTCACTTTGATGATCTTTATCTTGAATGTTCTCTTTAATATGCTTGCCAAGTTCATAGATACGCGTGTTTGTTTTATCCGCATCAACCCAATGCTCTATCGCTTTTTTTACATAGTGTATATCTTGAAAATAGATAAAGAAAAAAATCATCCCATCTATGTCATCTTTGTGGTTTTCACCTTGTAAAAAACCTTTTCTGGCTAATTCTTTATCTGGTGTTTCAAGTTGAAGTGCTTCACGAGCGATTTTATCTCCAAGAGGGATGTTGATCTCTTTTAGAAAATTTTGAAAATCACTTTGGTTTTTTGTCTCACTATATTTTATAAGGTGTAATATTGCTGTTGCACTTCCTCGAGAGTATAAACTTTCACCACGAACATAAGAACGAACATCATTTAAAATTTCATCTTGGATAAGTGCGAGTGTAGCCAAGATTGTAGAAACCGCTGAGAGTATTATAATAATCGAAAGAATTCTTTTTTTCACTATAAGGCCTTAAATTTATCCACGAATTATATCAAAATTAAAAATTTTTAAGATAAAAAACAATTTTGACACAACTTTGACACTAAACTTTGAGATAATACTTCAATACGATTAGAATACAAACTCTGTTTTGTACTATTTAGAAGGAAAGTTATGAATCTCGTAGTAAAAGTTTTTTTTGTACTCTTGATTGTCTCGCTTACAATATTTTCAGTGTTTAGCGTACTTGCATATCAGTACGATAAGTTTAAGTATGAAGAGTTGACAAAAGAGCATCTGCAGTCTAGTGTTTCTATTCAAAAGCATAGAGTTGAAGATTATTTGTTTGGAATAAAAAAGATTATAATCATGGTTGCAAGCAGAACAAAGTTACGAGTCACTTTAGATAAACACAATCAAGACCCTAAAGAGAGCTATACAGATCAAATGTCTAGAATCTTAGAAGATGCGGCTCAATCGATTAGTGAGATTCATGAAATATGTGTAGTTTCTCCTCTAGATGGAAAGATAATCGCATCCACAAACAGTGAAAAGATCGGTTTTAAGATCCAAAATTTCCCTCGTTCATTTGATCAAATGCAACAGTATAAAATTGCTGAAGAGATTACCACAAATGATGCAGGTGAAATTATATTTGTTTCAAGGGGACCAATGTTTTTTAATGACAAAATTGTTGGACTTTTATATTTGAGAACCTACAGTGTGGGGTTAAGCAAGATCACATCAGATTATACAGGTTTTGGAAAAACTGGTGAAACTCAAATTGCAAAATCAGATAATGATGGAGCAGTGTTTTTAGCACCTCTACGATTTGACAAAGAAGCAAGTAACAAGACACGCTTGCTTGGTACACAAAAATTTTCACCAATGATACGAGCACTTCAAGGGAACACTCAGTTTTATGATGATGTTTTAGATTATAGATCTCAAGAAGTTTTTGCTGCAACAGCGTATCTTGAAGATATTGACTGGGGAATCGTAGTAAAAATTGATAAAGATGAAGTGATTGGACATCTTGAAAATTTTCGCTCAGAGCTACTCTCTATGTTGTTGTTTGTGTTGCCTATCATTGTGGTTATCGCTTTTTTCCTAGCTAGAAACCTAGCTAAACCTATTTTAGAACTCATTGTGATTGCTAGAGAATATGCAAAAGGAAATTTTTCTAAAAAAGCAGATGAAACACAAAGTAATGAAATTGGACTTTTGGCAAAGTCTTTTAACATAATGGTACATGAGTTGACTAATTCTTACAGACGTTTAACTGAAGCTCAAAATATATCTCATATGGGAAGTATAGAGCTTGATGTCTTAACAAATAGTTTGTATTGGTCTGATGAAGTGTATAGAATCTTTGAGATTGAAAAACAAGAGAATGATACAAACATGACAAAATTTGAGACTTTTTTAGATTATGTGCATGGCGAAGATCGAGAATTGTTTGAAGAGAAGTTTAAAAGATCTTTAGAAAAGCATGAGAAGTATCATGGAGTTTACAAGATTCGAACTGAAAAAGGGAACATCAAAGTTATTGAGGCTACTGCTGTTCATGAATATGATGCAAACAACAATCCTTTGAAATCTATAGGTGCGATTTTAGATATTACAGATGCTAAAACAAAAGAGAAACAGCTTCATGAACTTTTGCGTCTTGCAAATGACCACATTATTATGTCTACAACGGACATAAGAGGAAATATCAACTACGCTTCAAAAGCTTTTTGTGAGATAAGTGGATTTAGTATCTCTGAGTTGATGGGAAAAAACCACCGTATTGTACGTCATCCAGATATGCCAGCACACCTTTATGATGAGATGTGGAATTCCCTAAAAAACAACCAAACATGGCAAGGTGAAATCAAAAACAGAAAAAAAGATGGTGGATATTATTGGGTACGTGCTTCAATCAGTCCAATCTATGACCTTGAAGGAAAGAAGATAGGATATACAGCGATCCGTGATGATATTACGAACAAAAAAATGATTGAGGAGACGCAGAGGATTTCTCAGCTTGGAAGTTTTGAAGTAGATATTAGTACAGGAAAGATTGAATGTTCAGATCAAACACTTCGAGTGTTTGGAATCAACGTTGAAAATGATCACTTAACAAAAGATTTCTTTTTAGGACTTGTTGAAGAGGAATATAGACAATCTGTTAAAGACAATCTATTTAATCCAGATAGCAAACAAAAGTCTTTTGACATAGAGATTAAATTAAACACATTAAATCATGGTCAAAAGCATCTGCACATGCTTGGAGAGATTGAGTATAGTGTTTCATATAAAGCTATCAAGGTTTTTGGTTCTGTTCAAGATGTTACTATGCAAAAGATGATTTCAGAAGAGCTCATAAGTGCAAAAGCACTCGCAGAACAAGCAGCTGAAGTTCAAAGTCAGTTTGTGGCAAATATGTCTCATGAGATTCGAACCCCTATGAATGCAATTCTAGGGTTTTTAGAGATTGTTTTAGGTTCTAAAAATCTAGATGAAGAGTCTGAAAAATATCTTCTAAAATCTAAAAACTCTGCAAATATGCTACTTGGTATCATCAACGATATCCTTGACTTTAGTAAAATTGATTCTAAAAAAATGGTACTTGAAGAGATCCCTTTTGACTTAAAATCTGTGATTATTGAAACATATGAGATGATGGAATTTGGCGCACGATCTAAAGGTTTAGATTTTAAACTTGATTTTGATGGTGAAGAGGATTATTGTTTTGCTGGAGATCCATTGCGTATAAAACAAATTCTTGTAAACATTATAAGCAATGCGGTGAAATTCACTGAACAAGGATATGTTGAGATTCATGTTGAAGTAGATAGTCTTAGTGAAGAGCTTGTGATTGCAGTAAGTGATACAGGTATTGGGATGACACCAGAACAAGTTGCAGTTATCTTCCAGCCATTTACTCAAGCAGATACTAGTACAGTTCGAAGATTTGGAGGAACTGGATTAGGAACAGTGATTAGCCAAAACTTAGTTCACCTTATGGGTGGAAAAATAGAGGTTGACAGTGAGGTTGGGGTAGGTAGTAACTTTATCATTACGCTAGCATTGAAACGTGTTTCTTCTGATACAGTAACACAATCGTTCAGTTCTAAAAAACTTAAACATGTGGACAGCTTTAGAATATTTGAAATTTTACTTGCTGAGGATATTGATCTGAATGCTGAACTAGTCGAACTCAATCTTGGTAGATTAGGGCATACAATCACTTGGGTTCAAAATGGTTTGATGGTTATTGATGAGCTCAAAAAGAATCCAGATAAGTATGATCTAATCCTTATGGATGTGCATATGCCAAAAATGGATGGCGTGGAAGCAACAAAACAGATCCGTAAGCTAGAGAAGAAAACAAAAACACATATACCTATTATTGCACTTACAGCATCAGTAACTCAAAATGAGCAGTCTGAGATTATTCAGAGTGGTATGGATGGCTTTGCAGTAAAACCTCTTGAGTTAGAGAATCTTACTTTAGAGATGGAGCGTGTTGTTCCAGCAGATAAAGGGGTACAATCTGTAATTGAACATAAAAATAAAGATCTTAAAGCAAGTGAAACTTTAAAACCCTTAGAAGGGATCTTTGATGTCAAAGCTGGTCTCTCTTTGTGGCAGAGTGAGGAAAAATATATAGAAGCACTTCGTCATTTTGTGAAAAATCATAGCAATGATATAGAGCTTATTGAAGATGCACTTAAAAACAATAATAAAGATGAAGCTATACGAATTTGTCATACACTCAAAGGTCTTACTCATGGTGCAAAAGCACTCACAGTTGAGAGTGAAAAAGTTTATAAAATGATTCATAATGATGAAACAAATATAGACATGAATGATCTTCAAAAGATTTTACAAAAATCAATAGACGCGGTGAACTTGATTGAATTTGAAGAAGAAGAGTTAAGTGAGAAAGTCTCTCAAGCGCAGCTTCAAGAAGATATAAAAGAGCTTGTGCAACTTTTAGATGATGGTTCTTGTGATGATGATCTTGCCAAAAGGGTTCTCTCAAACTTACAAGAGCATCTTGATTCAAATGAGATGAGACAGATCAAAGAAAAAATAGAAAATTATGAGTATGAAGAGAGCGTTGAATTATTTAATGCAGCTCTTGAGAAGCTTTAAGGAGAGGATTATGAGAACAATACTTGTTGTAGATGATACGCCAGACAACATTAAGATACTCAAAAATGTTCTTTCTTCTGAAGGATATCGAGTAAAAGTTGCAAACAATGGTAAAAGATGTTTGGAGATAGCTTCAAAAGCAGAAAAGCCAGATCTGATACTTCTTGATATTATGATGCCAGAGATGGATGGATACGAAGTGTGTCGAAGACTCAAAGCTGACAAAGAGACTGAAGATATCCCAGTGATTTTTGTTACAGCAAAAGGTGAAGTGGAAGATGAAAAGTGTGGGTTTGATTATGGTGCAGTTGATTACATAACAAAGCCAATATCTGTTCCAATTGTACTTGCTCGTGTGAAAACACATCTTGAACTCACACGCTTAGAAAAATACAATGATCTAGCTAAAAGTGCTATATATATGCTTGCAGAAGCTGGTCATTATAATGACACAGATACGGGACATCATATATGGAGAATGTCTGATTATTCTAAGGCATTGGCAATCGCTTCTGGTTGGAGCGTGGTTGATGCTGAGACCTTAGGACTTGCTGCAACAATGCATGATACTGGAAAAATAGGTGTTGATGATAACATTCTAAAAGCTCCTAGAAAATTAGCTGATGAGGAGTGGGTACATATGAAAAAACACTCAGAGATTGGATATACGATTTTAAGTAAGTCTTCAAACAAAACATTTCAATTGTCTGCTGAGATTGCTCTGCGTCATCATGAGAAATGGGATGGTTCAGGATACCCAGATGGATTGAAAGGTGAAGATATCCCTGAGTCTGCACGTATTGTTGCTATTGCTGATGTTTTTGATGCTTTGAGCCAAAAAAGAGTTTATAAAGAAGCGATGCCTCTTGATGAAGCATTTGCAATTATCAAAGAGGGGAGTGGGCAACATTTTGATCCTAAACTTGTAGAAAATTTCTTACAGATTCGAAGAGATATAGAAGCTATTAAAAATGAATGGGATGCTAAAGATAATGCTTAGTTTTTTAGTGAAAAATATACTCCATGTTCTTGTGGTTATAGTTGTGATGATACTTTTTTATATTTCGTATATGACATTTACAGAAGTGTATGAGAATACAAATAACAAATATGTCTATGGAAGTGCAATAGATACAGTTGAAAAACGTTTTACTGAGAGAATTGATTTTTACAGGATGTCCTTAAAGGCTCTTGTGAAAAACAAGAGTGTTGCTACGTATGCTTCAGAAGGGAAAAATATAGAAGATGTTGAAGAGCTGTTTGTACATATGAAAAACTCTTTGCCTGATCTTTTTCAGATTCGATATTTGGACAATACAGGTATGGAAAAGATTAGAGTCGATGGTGAAGCATCTTCATTGTTTGGGGATAAATCACAAGTAAGAGTTCGAGATAAAAATGGACTTCAAAATAAATCTAAGAAACAGTATTTTAAGGATTTTATAGATTTAGCGCCATATAAGATAGGTCTCTCTGAAATAAACCTGAACAAAGATTTTGGAAGAGTTACGCTTCCTAAACAGCCTACACTTAGAATGGGAATTGCAGTGTATGGAGAAACATTTGAGCCTCAAGGGGTTATTATATTTAATGTCTCTTTGCGCTACATATTTAACCGTTTAGTAGATTCTAATTTGTATGATGTACATATAGTGGACAATCAAGGCAATTTCATACTTCACCATGATTCTCAGTATGGACTCATCGGGGAAAATCAAAACTATAAACTTCAAGATGAATACCCTCAAATCTATCAAAAGATTCTCAATTCAAATGAGTACATATCTCACACAATTTTTTCTAAAAAGATTCAAAATTTAGATAATTCTCAAGAGCTTATTTTATTTTTAAGTAAACAGAAAAAAGAGATAGGTTGGATGCAAATTATTCAAAACAAAAACTTAGTTGTAATCTTTATGATTATTACGTTTATTTTAATAGTTTTACTTATCTCTATAGGTAAACAATTGAGAGAGGATACATAAATGAAAACAATACTTATCGTGGATGATGCAGCTGAAAATATTCGCTTGCTTAAAGTTATCCTTGAAGGTGAAAACTACAATGTCAAAGTAGCAAATAGTGGAAAAAGATGTTTAGAAGTTGTACAAAAGTCTCCTATTCCAGATCTTATTTTACTCGATATTATGATGCCAGAGATGGATGGATATGAAGTTATTGAACATCTAAAAGCTGATGAGAAAACAAAAAAAATACCTGTGATATTTGTCACTGCAAAAGGTGAAGTAAATGATGAAACAAAAGGTTTGGAACTTGGTGCAGCTGATTTTATAACAAAACCGATTAACCATATGATTACTCTTGCAAGGGTGAAAACTCAATTAGATTTGTATGAATACAACCAAAGTCTTGAGCGTATGGTTGAAGAGAAAACAAAAGAGATTTTGCAACAAAAAGAGCAGATGTTTCAACAATCCAAACATGCAGCTATGGGTGAAATGGTAGATGCAATTGCACATCAGTGGCAACAACCTATAACAATTCTTAAACTTGATGCGGATCTTCTGGATATGGATTTTGAAGATGGAAGGGTTGATGGAGAGTATGTAGAGAAATATCAAACCTCAGTACATAAACAATTAGATCATATGGTAAACACTTTGAGTGAATTTAGAAGCTTTTTACGTCCAGATAAAAAGTATGAGCATTTCTGTGCAAAAAGTATGTTTGATAGAATACTACTTCTACTAAAAGATGAGTTGATTAAAAACAAAATTAAAGTTTCAGTGCATGAGTTTAATAAAGTTGAACTCTATGGAGTTGAAAATGAGATTATTCACCTTTTTATCAACCTCATTAACAATGCTAAAGATGCGTTCAACGAAAAAGAGGTTCAAGATAGAGAGATATCAGTTACAATTGATACGGATGAGTTCAGACACATAATCAAGCTCAGTGATAACGCTGGTGGAATTCCCCAAGAGATTATAGGTGAAATATTTAAAGCGAATGTTTCGACAAAGAAAGAGGAAGGGAAAGGTTCAGGAATAGGCTTGTATATGAGCACGCAAATTGCTGATAAATATGGTGCAAAACTAGATGTAGAAAACATTCAAAATGGTGCTACATTTAGTTTTGCAATTCCTCACGATACAACGCAAGTAAACAACTAGGTAAAACAATGTACCAGTTTGATCAAATTTCATCTGAAATTTTGTATCGGCTCCCCATAAGTCTTGCAGTTTTTGATAAAGAGATGTGCTTTTTAGCCTACTCAAAGAGGTGGGTTGAAGATTATGAACTTCAAGAGCAAGGAGATTTACTTGGTAAATCACACTATGAAGTGTTTCCAAATTTTGATCCTGCTCTTAAAGAGGTGCATGTTCGAGGTTTAGCTGGTGCAAGCGAATCCGCCAAAGGTGCCATTTTTAGACGCAATGATGGAAAAATGTTACATCTTAATTGGGAGATGAACCCATGGTTTACTCAAGATGGAGATATAGGTGGAATAGTTGTAAGCACTATCGACATAACAACTGAAGTTGAAGAAACGTCCAAAAATAAAAGATTGCAAAAAGATTTGCAAAAAGCACAACAGATTGCAGGTCTTGGAATATGGAAATATGATCTGACAAACTCCACACTTGAGTGGTCTGATGAGATTTACAAGATTTTTGGACTTAGTAAAGAGAAATTTACTCCAAGTTATGAGAAGTTTTTATCAGTAGTTCACCCAGAAGATCGTAAGAAAGTATCACAAGCGTATGAAACTTCTCTTAAAACAAAAGAGGGATATAAAATCTCACATCGGCTCTTGATGGAAGACGGAACCATCAAACATGTTCAGGAGCAATGCGATACTGAATTTGCAAGTGATGGAACACCACTGTACTCTTTGGGAACAGTATATGATGTGACACAAATCACAAAACAAAAAGAGCATTATAGAGTCTTACTTAATGCCTCAAGTGATGGGATCCATATCTTAACAAATGATGGGTACCTTATCAATGCAAATCAAAAATTTGCAGATATGCTTGGGTACGAGAAAGTGGATGAGTTGATTGGTATGCATGTAAGAGATTGGGATGTGAAGATTCCTGAAGATGATCTTCCTCCAATCATAGAGTCACTTATAGATAATCCAAAAACATTCGATACAATTCACCAACGTCAAGATGGAACTGTATATGATGCTCAGGTAACTGCTAAAGGGGTTAGTATCTCTGGGATAGAGTACCTGTATGCTTCAGCTCATGATATCACCCATCGAAAAGAGCTTGAACATAAACTCAAACATAATGAAGAGCGCTTTAGAGATATAACAAAGAGTGTAAGTGATTTGGTTTGGGAGATAGACACAGAGGCTAAGTACACATATATTAGTTCAAATACAGGCACTGCTTTTGGTTACTCAGAAGAAGAGGTCATTGGGAAATCTATCTTTGATTTTATACCAGAAGATGAAGTTCAACGGGTTCGTCATGTTTTTTCAGAGCATGTAAAAGGTAGGAAAGAGGTGAAAAACTTTGTGAGTACACACTTAAACAAAGATGGAACGCAAAGCATTTTAGAAACGACTGGAAAACCGATAATTGATGGATATGGAAATATGATTGGTTTTCGTGGGGCTAATAAAGACATAACAAAGAGTCATAAGATGAGTCAAGAGTTGGAAAACTATAAAAACTCTTTAGAAAAACTCGTTGAGGAACAGGTAGGAAAATTACGAGAACAAGAACAAACAATCTTATCGCAACAACGACTTTCACAAATGGGTGAAATGATTAGTATGATTGCACACCAATGGAGACAGCCTTTAAGTGCTATAGCTGCGACAACACTTGATTCTCAAATGCTGATTAAGCTTGATACAACTCAAGATGAAGTAGCTTGTAAAGAGAGTGTATTGAAATCTTTAGATGATATTGAAAACTTTGTTCAAAGTTTGTCCCAAACTCTTGATGATTTTAGAAATTTTTATAAACCAGATAAAGATGCTCAAAATGTTTATTTGAATAGTTTGGTCGAAAAATCTATGCGAATAATGTCAAGTTCATTTGATCTTTACGAAATAGAAGTGCATGTTGAAGTAGATTCGGTAAAACGTTTTGAAATACACGAAAATGAGATGATTCAAGTGATTATAAATATCCTCAAAAATGCACAAGATAATTTTATTGATAAAAAAATCGAAAATCCAAGGATTGAGATTAGTTGTGATGATAATGAATCAGGAGCAAGTATCTGTATTAAAGATAATGGAGGGGGGATAGATGATGAGATACTTCCATTGATTTTTGATCCCTATTTTTCTACAAAAGATGAAAAAAACGGCACTGGTTTAGGCTTATATATGAGTAAAATGATTGTTGAAAAAAATCATAATGCAAGCATCTCGGTTGAGAATATAGGGGAGGGTGTCTGTTTTAAAATTGAATTTTTACACAACAGTTGATGTAAGAGAGTACCCTTCTTTTGGAGAGTTTACTATAAGTTCAACAGGTAATTTTTTTCGTAAACGTTTGATAAGGCTTTTGATTGAATCAGCTGAGAACTCTTTTTGAATATCTTCATAATAGACAAAGTTAAAAATCTCAACTGTACTAAAGTAGATGTTTGGATTTGTACAAAATAGAGTGAGCAATTTTTTCTCATTGGGGGTTAGATCAATGATATTGTCATTCTCAAGAAGTGTGTGATTGTTAAGATCATACGTTAGTCCTTCACTTAAAGTATAAATGTTTTCACCATGAATGCTTTGAGAAACATTTGTGAGAACTTGAAACATGTTCTCAGGTTCAATAGGTTTTTTGAAAAAACCACTGATTCCAATGTTTATAAGATCTATAAAATACTCTTTATCATCATATGCTGACGTGATGATGATTTTTTGCTTGGGATTTATTTTGATGATTTCTTTAGAGAGTAAAACACCATCCATTTTTGGCATTTTGATATCACTAATCACGATGTCATAGTATCTGTTTGTTTCATCTTTATACTCTTTGTATAGCTTTAAAGCAATCTGTCCATTTTCAGCCAGATCAACGTTTTGAAAAAGTTTTTTGAAAATTGAAGCAGTTTTTTCACGTAGTTTATGATCATCTTCTACATATAAAAGAGAAAAGTTATTGCATAAGCTTTGTAACTTGAAAATTTTTTCCATAAGCTTATTTTATGAAAAAAGTTTTAAGAAAAAGTAAAATTTATTGCAACACTTCACTGAAACTACATAATCGCAAGTGATGCACCAATCGCTATAACGAGATTTTCAAGGGTATATTTTTCAATTTCTATATCATCTTTTTCAATTTTAATTGCACCAATCTCGGTGAGAGCTTGAGCACTGTTATGTGTAATTTTGAGTGGAATATTATTGCACTTGTTAAGTAAAATAGTATCAATAGCAATTTTGTCATGTGCGTTGTAAAGAACTACAAAACCATTCTCTTGAAAATGTGTAAAAGTAGGAAAAAATGTAAATTCAAATGTTTCAAGCTGTGTAATAATCGCTTTTGCAAGAGTTCTCTCAGCTCGAAGTGACATCTCTGGACCACTCCATTTTCTAATTGCACCATAATTGGAGATTTTGAATGTACTTACTTTAAACTCACTTTTTGCATCTATATGTTGGGTAATTTGATTGAAAAGATAGTTTTTGTTGTGCAAGCCTGTGAGAACATCTATGGTGTATTCATCTTTGAGTACATCTAGTGCTTTAATCATTAAACACTCTCTTGAAGCACTAAGGTGAATGAGATTTACTTTACATTGTTTTTCAAACCTTCCAATTTGAAGTGAAATGTTCGCTGACTCCATCTGTTTTAATTTTGTGAGTAGCTCATCCATCGTTTGGACATAAAGTGAGTCAGTAGAGTGAAGAAGTTGAGATATGAGAGGGTTTTCAATCTCAAGAAGTTCAGAGTTTTCTGAGATATTTAAAAGTGATAAAAAGAGGATATTTCCTTTGACTATCTTTCCATTCTCTACAATCGCAATGGCATGATCTGTTAAGTTAAGGATTTTTCTTAATTCTTCAACTTTTACTTCAAGCATTTTTTGCATTTTTTCTTGGTTGTTTTGAAGATGAATTGAACGTGTTACTTTCCACAGAGCTTTAAAAAAATTTGTACTATCAAGTGGCTTGGTTAAAAATGTAAATACCCCAAGGTTAATTAAACTAATAAGCTGGTGAGCATCATTTTGTGCAGATGTAATGATGATATGTTGCTCTTCATTGATAGCCAAGATCTCTTTACTCATTTGCACCCCATCCATCTCAGGCATTGAGATATCTGAGATAACAATGTCGTGTTGTTTTCGTTTGTAGAGATTGAGTCCTTCAACTCCATTATGTGCAAGATCAACATTGTTAAAAAGTCTCTGAAGAAACTGTTGCGTTTTTTTGGCAACATTCATCTCATCTTCAACATACAACACGTTAAGATGTGACGAGTACTTTTGCAACTGTTGGATCGATTTTGGCATAGGTTTATCTACTTTTTTAGTTTATGCAGCTTCCACAGAAGCTGGAATTTCAAAGCTTATGTCGACTTTCACCATTGTTCCAGTCTCTTTAGAACTGTTTATAAGCACCTTACCCTTGAGAAGTTCCACCATATGTTCAACTATACT
>Ga0181569_10000973_pt1 | contig 22444 bp, 18 predicted proteins | sample 101ome_19_FD_132452 | JGI IMG/M metagenome (GOLD analysis project Ga0181569, IMG submission 132452) | Coastal salt marsh microbial communities from the Groves Creek Marsh, Skidaway Island, Georgia - 101405AT metaG (megahit assembly) | ecosystem: Environmental > Aquatic > Marine > Intertidal...
TTCGGTACCGAACAGGAATTCCAGTACGGATACTTCTCCGAAAAACCGGATGGATTCGAAGATCAGCGACAACACGATGCCGATCGTGGTCACGATGGCGATCAGCGAACAGGCGATCAGGAAATACTGAACCGCCTTCTCCACCTGATTTCGGGCGCGAAGCGTCGGCGACAACCGGGAACGGGCGTAGGTTCCGCCGATGATCGCCACAATCAGCGCAACGACGAAAATGGCGCTGTTGCCGACAGATCGGTAATAGTTCAGCTGATCCGCCGCCGCGATCATTGTCGGATCCGCGTTGCGGCTGACGATGTTGCCGTCGGCCAGGTTGTGAATGTCGTTGATCAGCAGCCCGAGCCGGTCCGGCGGCAGGGATTTCAGCGCCTCGGGCAGATTCGATACGACGATGTTTTCGGTGATCAGCGGCTGGAAAATCAGCCACCCTGCGGCAATGAAGGTGGCCGGAACCGCGCACCAGAGCGCAATGTAGAACCCGTAATAATTCGGTCTGGAATGGAGTTCTCTCACGCGCCCGGAAACCATGGCGGCTGATCGGGCGCGCCCGAAATAATACCCGAATACCGACAGGGCGATCAGAACCAGGAACAGAAACATCGGAGACATTTGCGGTTTTCAGGCCATTCGTTGCGAATGTGGTGTTGAGGCTCCCATGCCATTCGACCGCATGCGAAAGCTTCACCGGCGGCAAGCTAGAACCGCAGCACGAACAATTTATGACAACAATGTGACAGTTATATTACAGAGCTCTGGTTCAGGGCCTGGAAATCGGTAAAAACACACGGAACGTGCTGCCTTCGCCTTCGACCGATTCTATTTCCAGCGTGCCGCGATGCCGGTTGACGATATGCTTGACGATGGCGAGACCAAGACCGGTGCCTCCCATCTCGCGGGACCGCGCTGTATCGACACGATAAAAACGCTCGGTCAGGCGCGGCAGATGCTCCGCCGCGATGCCAGCCCCTTGGTCGATGATCGCGATTTCGAGAAATTCACCCTCGTTCCGGCCGTGCGGACCCGGGCTTTCTCGCGTAACGATGCGGACCTGCGATTTCTCGTCGCTGTACTTGATCGCGTTTTCCACCAGATTGCGGAGTAGCTGGACGATTTCGACACGGTCGCCGGCGAGGACCCGATTGCCGGGACCCGGTTCGGAGACAATCTCGATGCTCCGTTCGGTCGCCGGCACCTCCAGCGTCGCGATGACGGTGGATAGCGCTTCGTCGATGTTCACATGATCGTTGGGAGGCGTGTTCTCGTTCAGTTCGATCCGTGACAGCGAAAGCAGGTCTTCGATCAGACCGGTCATGCGGCCGGTGTGCATTTCCATCATGCCCAGGAACTTTTCGGTGCCCTCGGCATCGTCCCGCGCCGGTCCTCTCAGCGTCTTGATGCACCCGTTCAGCACGGACAACGGCGTGCGCAGCTCATGGCTGGCATTGGCGACGAAGTCCGATCGCATGCGCTGGACATGGCGAATTTCGGTCACGTCATAAAACGCGACCACCGCGGCGGACCCGTCGGCGCGCGGTCCGGGCAGGCTTTGCACCTGTGCGTTCAGCGACCTGTCTGCCGGGAAACGGATATCGAACTCGACCAGCTCGTGATAGGTCTCGCCGGCGAGAACCCGGTCCACCGCGGCGAGCATCTCGGGGTTTCGCGTCACGGACGACAAATCGGCATCCGTCGAAACCTTTCCGAACATGCTTCGCGCGCCTTGCGTGGATCGCAGTATCTGCCTTCCTTTGTCCAGGATGATCAGTGGATGCGGCAGGTTTTCCAGCAGCATTTCCGCCGAACCGGCACGGGCGTCCAGATGACCGCGATCCCGCTCCCATGCTTCGCGGATAAGCGCGACCGCTTCCGAGAACTCCGGGAAAAGACCGGTCATGCTTTCGGGGACCGATCCTCCTCCGCCGTCGCGCGCGAGCGATTCCGAAAACTGCAGTATGCGGTATACGTCGCCCAGCCCGTAGCGCACCATCAGGCCGAGCGACGCGACGCAGAACAGCGCGCCCGCAATCGCCGCCCCGGCGTCCAGCCTGCCGCTCGCGGCAAAATATCCGAGGACGGCGCAGGGTCCCAGCGATGCCAGAAGCGTCAGCGTGATAAAACGGGGGGCGGGAATGCGCGGCCGCGCCATACCGACATCCTTTCCGTTAGCGGGTATTCAACCCGCCGGTTTATTTCTTCGCGCTTGGTTTCTTCTTCGCCGCTGCTGCGCGGCCTTTCCGCACCGCCGACTTCTCTTCTTCCAGCCGGCTGATGGCGAGCGAATCGTGGGCCGCGAGCGAGGCGAAGTTCACGAGATCCGCGTCATTGGCGTTGATCGGGGCGATTTGAACCGCGCGCGTCAGCCCCGTCAGAAGCGGCCCGATCACCGTGCCGCCGCCAAGCTTGTGCAGGATCTGCGACGAGATTGCGGCGGCGTGCAGGCCCGGCATGATCAGGATATTCGCCGGTCCGGTCAGGCGGCAGAACGGATAAACCACGCGCAGATCCATATCGAGCGCGACATCGGGCGACATTTCGCCGTCGTACTCGAAATCGGCCGATTCGTCGTCCAGGATGGCCACCGCATCGCGGACCTGCGCCGCCAGCGCGCCGGGCGGATTGCCGTAATTCGCGTAGGACAAGAACGCGACCCGCGGTTCATGACCGACCGCGCGCGCTTTTTCGGCGCACTGACGGGCGATCCGGGCAAGCTGCTGTCCAGTTGGGCGTTCGTTGATGGTGGTGTCCGCGATAAAGATGGTCCGGCCCCGCGACATCATCATCGAAAGGCCGAAGACCTCGGCGCCGCGCACCGGATCGATGGCGAGCCGGATATTGTCGTAGGCCACCAGGTAGTTCCTCGACAGCCCCGTTACCATCGCGTCGATGTCGCCATGTACCAGCATGCAGGCGGAGAACACGTTGCGGTCCTGATGCACCAGCCGCTGGCAGTCGCGATAGAGATAGCCCTCGCGCTGCAGGCGCGTATAGAGGTATTCGGTGTAGTGCCGGTTGCCGCGCGACAGCGCCGCATTGTGAATCTCGATCGAATCCGCGCCCGTCAGGCCCAGCCGTTTTATCGTCGCCTTGATCTGCTGGTCCCGGCCGATCAGTACCGGCGTGCCATGTCCCGCCTGGGCAAAGGCGATCGCCGCCCGGATCGTGGTTTCCTCTTCGCCCTCGGCGAAACCCACCCGGCGCGGATTTGCTTTAAGCTCCTCGTGGATCGCCTGCAGCATCGACACGGTCGGGTCGAGCCGGGCCGACAGCTCGCGTCTGTAGCCCGTAATCTCGGGCATTTCCTTCTGCGCGACGCCGGTATCGACGGCGGCCTGCGCGACCGCCGGCGGAATGGCCGAAATCAGACGCGGGTCGAAAGGCACCGGAATGATGTAGTCCGGCCCATAGCGCAGGCGGCGCCCGGAATAGGCGGCGGCGACTTCGTCCGGGACGTCTTCGCGCGCCAGCTCGGCCAGCGCCTTGGCGGCGGCGATTTTCATTTCGTCGTTGATCGTCCGAGCGCGGACGTCCAGCGCGCCGCGGAAGATATACGGAAAACCGAGCACGTTGTTGACCTGGTTCGGGTAATCCGACCGGCCGGTTGCGAAGATCGCGTCCTTGCGCACTTCGCGGGCTTCTTCCGGGGTGATTTCCGGATCGGGGTTGGCCATGGCGAAGATGATGGGCTGGTCGGCCATGGATCCGACCATATCCTTGGTGACCGCGCCGGCGACCGAAAGCCCGAAGAACGAATCGGCGCCTTCCATCGCTTCTTCCAGCGTGCGCGCCTCCGTGTTGGCGGCATGCGCGGATTTCCATTGGTTCATGCCCTCTTCGCGGCCCTGGTAGATCACGCCGCGGGTGTCGCACAACAGGATGTTGTCGTGCTGCATGCCGAACGCTTTCAGCAGTTCGATGCAGGCGATGCCTGCCGACCCGGCGCCGTTCACCACCAGTTTGGTGTCTTCGATCTTGCGCCCGGTCAGGTCCAGCGCGTTGATGAACCCGGCGGCGGCGATGATGGCGGTGCCGTGCTGGTCGTCGTGAAACACCGGGATATCCATGATCTCGCGCAGCTGGCTTTCAATCAGGAAGCATTCCGGCGCCTTGATGTCCTCCAGGTTGATGCCGCCGAAGGACGGGCCGAGATGCCGCACGCAATTGACGAATTCGTCGACGTCTTCTGTGCTCAGTTCCAGATCGATGGAGTCCACGTCGGCAAAACGCTTGAACAACACCGCCTTGCCTTCCATTACCGGCTTGGAAGCCAGCCCGCCCAGATTGCCCAGGCCCAGCACCGCCGTGCCGTTCGATATGACGGCGACCATGTTGCCTTTGGCGGTGTAATCATACGCAGTCGAAGGATCGTCGGCGATTTCCAGACACGGCGCGGCGACGCCCGGCGAGTAGGCTAGCGCCAGGTCGCGCTGGGTGGTCAGCGGTTTCGTCGCGACGACTTCGACCTTGCCGGGACGCCCCGCCCGGTGCATCGCGAGGGAGTCCCTGTCGAGATCGCTGTATTTGCGCTTGGTCATTCTTTTCTTCGCCTCTGCGGTATCGGTACCTGCGGAACCCGCAGGATAGAGGCGAAACCGCGTCGCTCCAACCGTGCATTCGTGACAAGTTTTTGAAGCGATTCTCCGATGCCGGTTCGAACGCGCGCGGGGCTGTGATATTTTCGGGCATGGCGGAAACCGCAGACATATCCACCGAGGAGCCGGGCGTAGCCGCGGCGCCGTCGGAGTCCGATTCGGCGAAGACGCCGCCGGTGAAGACAGAGGCCGCATTGACGCCGATGATGGCGCAGTATCTCGAAATCAAAAACGCTCACCCGGGCGATCTGCTGTTTTACCGGATGGGCGATTTCTACGAGATGTTCTTTGAAGACGCCGAGCAGGCGGCGGCGGCGCTCGACATCACGCTGACCAAACGGGGCAAGCACCAGGGCGCGGATATCCCGATGTGCGGCGTACCGGTGCATGCCGCCGAATCCTATCTGTCGCGCCTGATCCGAAAAGGTTTCCGGGTCGCCGTCTGTGAACAGACCGAAGATCCCGCGGAAGCGAAAAAACGCGGCTCCAAATCCGTCGTCCGGCGCGAGGTCGTCCGCGTCGTCACGCCGGGCACGATCACCGAGGATGCGCTGCTCGATGCGCGGCGGCACAATTATCTGGCCGCTGTCGCCGATGCCGGCGGCAGTCTGGGACTGGCCTGGCTGGACGTTTCCACCGGTGCGTTTTTCGCCCAGCCGGTGGAATCCGCCGGTCTCGGCGCGGCGCTGGCCCGGATCGAGCCCGGTGAATTATTGGTGCCGGAACGCCTGACGTCCCGGCCGGAATTTTTCGATGTCTTCGCCGATTTCAGGGACGCGATCGCTCCGCTGCCGGATGGGCGGTTCGACAGCGAAACGGCCCGCAGGCGCCTGCTGGACATCTACGAAGTCAAGGCACTGGATGCGTTTGGCGATTACGACCGGGCGGAGGTATCTGCCGCCGGCGCCGTCATCGGCTACGTCGAAGCGACCCAGAAGGGCAAGCTCCCGCGTCTGCAGCGGCCGCGCCGCCTGGCCGGCGGCGAAACGATGGAGATCGACGCCGCGACCCGGCGCAATCTGGAACTGGTCCAGACCATGTCCGGCAGCCGCGACGGCTCCCTCCTGTCGGTCGTCGACCGCACCGTCACCGGCCCCGGCGGGCGCCTGTTGGCGGCCAGGCTGGCGGCACCGCTGACGGACGTGGAGACGATCCGGCAGCGTCACGACGCGGTGGCGTGGTTCGGCTCGGCGACGCGCGATCGCGACGATGTCCGCGTGCGACTGCGCGAAGCGCCGGACATGGAACGCGCCCTGTCGCGGCTCACGCTCGGCCGGGGCGGTCCGCGCGATCTCGGCGCGCTGCGCGACGGTCTCGCGGTTGCCGCCGATCTGCAGGCATTGTTCGATGATGCCGACGATCCCGCTTCCGAACTGGTGCGGGCTGCGTCCGATCTCGGCGAACACGGCGTGCTGGTCGATCGCCTGGCGCGCGCGCTGGGCGACGACCTGCCTCTGATTTCCCGGGATGGCGGTTTTATCCGTGCCGGCTACACCGCCGATCTGGACGACTTGCGTCAGCTGCGCGACGAAAGCCGGAAACACATCGCCGCGCTGCAGGCGCGCTATGCCGACGATACCGGCATCGCATCGCTGAAGATCCGGCATAACAACGTGCTCGGCTATTTCATCGACGTGACGTCGGCGCAGGCCGACAAGATGCCGGCCGGCGAGGACAGCCCGTTCATTCACCGCCAGACGCTGGCCAGCGCCATGCGCTTTACCACGGTCGAGCTCGGCGAGCTGGAGGGCAAGCTGGCACAGGCCGGCGACCGGGCGCTGGCGATGGAGCTTGAACTGTTCGAGGATCTCGTTGACGAAGCGACGGGCCGCGCCGCAGAAATCTCGCTCGCCGCCGCCGCGCTGGCGCGGCTCGACGTTTATGCGTCGCTCGCCGTGCTCGCGGCCGAGCGGCGGTATGCCCGCCCGCAGGTTGACGAGACTTCGGCTTTCCGGGTTTCGGGCGGTCGTCATCCCGTTGTGGAGGCGGCGCTGGCGTCGGCGCGGGAAAGCGACTTCATCGCCAATGACTGCGATCTTGCCGAAGAACAGCGCCTGTGGCTGGTGACCGGTCCCAACATGGCCGGTAAGTCGACGTTCCTGCGGCAGAACGCGCTGATCGCGGTGCTGGCACAGGCAGGGTCGTTCGTGCCGGCAGACGAAGCCCATATTGGCATCGTCGACCGTCTGTTCAGCCGCGTCGGCGCCGCCGACGATCTGGCGCGGGGGCGGTCGACCTTCATGGTCGAGATGGTCGAAACCGCGACCATCCTGAACCAGGCAACCGACCGGTCGCTGGTGATCCTCGACGAAATCGGACGCGGCACGGCGACGTTCGACGGCCTGTCGATCGCCTGGGCGACGCTGGAAAACCTGCACCAGGTCAATCGCTGCCGGGCCTTGTTCGCGACCCATTTCCACGAGTTGACTTCGCTGACGTCGCGGCTTGACGCGCTGTCGTGCCATTCGATGCGGGTCAAGGAATGGGAGGGCGAGGTCGTCTTCCTGCACGAGGTGGTCGCCGGGGCGGCGGACCAGTCCTATGGCGTGCATGTCGCGAAGCTCGCCGGGCTGCCGCCTGCCGTCATCGCCCGCGCGCAGGAAGTTCTGCGCATTCTGGAAGAAGGCGAACAGTCGGGCGCGCTGGCCCGGCTGGCCGACGACCTGCCGCTGTTTTCCGCGACCGTGCCGGAGGCGCCGGCTGCCGAGCCGTCCGCCGTCGAGGAGGCGCTCGCCCGGATCAACCCGGACGAACTAAGCCCGCGTGAAGCGCTGGAAATTCTTTACAGGCTGAAAGGGCTCGCCGGCGATCGGGACTTATAGGTCCGCCCAGCCCGGCGGCGGCTTGCCCTTACCGGGATGCACCGCGCCGCAGCTGTCGCAGGTACGCGCGGCCTCGTCGGCGTAAAACGCTTCGTAGAGCGGAGGCAGATCGTCGACGATATTGTTCACCGGCACCTCGATGCGATGAATGCAGGCCATGCACTCGAAGCAGTACCATTCGAAGGCATCCAGCATGCCGGCCATGCGCGGGGATTCGACGACCAGTCCGATCGATCCCGGCATCGGGCGCTGCGGCGAATGGCGCGTATGCGGCGGCAGCATGAAGACTTCGCCCTCGTTGATGCGTACGTCCCTGATCTCGCCCTCGTCAATCACCTTCAGGATCATGTCGCCCTTCAGCTGATAGAAGAACTCCTGCACCGGATCGTCATGGAAATCGACCCGTGTGTTCGGGCCGCCGATTATCTGCGCGATCATGCCGTCTTCCTCGCAGAGCAGCTTGTTGCCGACGGGCGGTTTCAGCTGATCGCGAAACTTGTCGATCCAGCGATCGAGATTGAAGGGCGGGTTCAGGGCCATGGCGAAAGGTTCCGTATCTGCAGGAGAGAGAATTCTGATCGCAGGATGCGCGCCATGCAACTCCGCAACCTTGATCTGGATCAAATGCGCGACCCCGGCGTTTGATCCGCGCCGTGCCGAAATTCTGACATTTTTTATCAATGTCTTATATTGAATGTGAGAAACCAACGGTAACCGCTGAATGCCATCCATCCCCAAACAGCGTCGTATCATCGACCGGGCCGCCCTTGTCGGCGAGCTCGACCTGTTGATCGGCGACGACCGCCGGCCGCAGGAGGTACGGGCCGAGATGCTCGATCTTCTGAAGAACGCCATGGCGCAGGGTCGGGAAGAGGTGCGTCGACGCTTCGACGCGGGGGAGGCCAGCGGGGAAGCAGTCGCCGAAGCATTGTCGTTTCTAAGCGATCAGATCATCCGGCTGATCTACGATTTTGCGACCGACCACGTCTATCCGGCCGCCAACCCGACCGAAGGCGAGAGACTGTGCGTGGCTGCTGTCGGCGGGTACGGCCGAGGCGAATTGGCGCCGTTTTCCGACATCGATCTGCTGTTCGTCCTGCCCTACAAGGAAACCGCCCGCCAGGAACAGGTCATCGAATACATCCTCTACCTGCTGTGGGATCTCAAGCTGAAGGTCGGACAGGCGACCCGGTCTATCGACGAATGCGTGCGTCTGGCGCGCAGCGATCTGACCATTCGCACCGCCATGCTGGAGTCGCGCTTTCTTTGGGGTGACAGAAAGCTGTTCAACGAACTGCGCCGCCGGTTCTATGTCGAGGTCGCAGAAGACACCGGCCCCGAGTTTGTCGAGGAAAAACTGGCCGAACGCGATACACGCCACGAGAAAATGGGCGGCTCGCGCTATGTGCTGGAGCCCAACATCAAGGAAGGCAAGGGCGGCCTGCGGGACCTGCAGACTCTCTACTGGATCGCCAAATACCTCTACAAGGTCGACGAAGTCGCGAACGTGGTCGATCGCGGGGTGCTGACGAAAAAGGAAGCGCACCGCTTCGACCGGGCGCACCGTTTTCTGTGGGACGTGCGCTGTCACCTGCATTTCCTGACGGGGCGCGGCGAAGACCGGCTGACCTTCGACCTGCAATCAGAAATCGCCGCCCTGCTGGGATACAGGGACCGGGCCGGCGCGCGCGGGGTCGAACGGTTCATGAAACACTATTATCTGATCGCCAAGGAAATCGGCGATCTGACACGCATCTTCTGCGCTGCGCTTGAGGCCGAGCACCAACGCAAGCCGCGGTTCCGGTTGCCGTCCATCGGGATCTTCAACAAATCCATAGACGGGTTCGATGTCGAGGGCGGCTGGTTGACGGTCGCCCGGGCGCGCGATCTCCGGGAAGACCCGGTGCAGATCCTGCGCCTGTTCCACACCGCCCAGACCGAAGAGCTAGACATCCATCCCAAGGCGCTGCGGGCGATCACGCGCAATCTGAACGTGCTCGACGACGTCCGCGACGATCCGGATGCGAACCGGTTGTTCGTCGAGATGCTGACGTCCGAAAAGGACCCGGAAACGACCCTGCGCCGCCTGAACGAAGCCGGCGTGTTCGGCCGTTTCGTGCCGGATTTCGGCCGCGTCGTCGCGCAGATGCAGCACGACATGTATCACGTCTATACGGTGGACGAGCACACGGTGTTCGCCATCGGCATCCTCCACGGAATCGAGAACGGCACCTATGCCGACGAAATGCCGATCTCTTCCGAGGTGGTGCACAAGATCAAGTCTCGCCGTGCGCTTTACGTGGCGGTGCTGCTGCACGATATCGCCAAGGGCCGGGGCGGCGACCATTCCGAGCTCGGCGCCGACGTCGCGCTCCAGCTGTGCCCGCGGTTCGGTCTGACAGAAGAAGAAACCGAAACCGTCGAATGGCTGGTGCGCCATCATCTTCTTTTCAGCAACACCGCGTTCCGGCGCGACATAAACGACCCGCAGACGATCACGGATTTTTGCGACGTGGTGCAGTCGGTCGAACGGCTGCGCCTGCTGTTGGTGCTGACCGCCGCCGACATACGTGCCGTCGGGCCCAATGTGTGGAACGCCTGGAAAGCCGCATTGTTGCGCGATCTTTACGAAGCGGCCGAGGAGAGGCTCACCGGCGGCCATTCGTCCGGCGGACGTGACGCGCGCATTGAACATGCGAAAGCCGAGATGCGGGACCGTCTGACCGACCTGCCGCCGGAAGCGGTGGAAGCGCATATCGCACGCGGCTATCCGTCCTACTGGCTGTCGTTCGATGCAGACACTCATGCCTGGCACGCGCGGATCGCGCACGAAGCCGAATCGCGCGCCGAACCCCTGACGATCAAGAATCGCGTCGACGCGTTCAAGGCCGTTACCGAGATTACGATCTACGCCCATGACCATCCCGGCCTGTTTTCCCGGATTGCCGGCGCGATGGCGGTGAGCGGCGCGCATATCGTCGATGCCAAGATTTTCACCACGACCGACGGCATGGCGCTGGATACGTTCTGGGTTCAGGACGAAAACGGCGGCGCCTTCGACCGTTCCGACAAGCTGGCGCGGCTTTACAGCCGCATCGAACAGACCCTTGCCGGACGTCTGCGTCCGCGCGACGAGCTGAAAAAGGAAACCGGCCTGCCGAGCCGAATGAACGTTTTCAACGTGGCGCCGCGGGTGCTGGTAGACAACGACGCCAGCCGGACCCATACCGTGATCGAGGTAAACGGCCGCGACCGGCCGGGCCTGCTTTACGACCTGACGCGCGCCCTCTCGGCGCTCAATCTGCAGATCGGTTCGGCCCATATCACGACCTTCGGCGAAACGGCCGTCGACGTGTTTTACGTGAAGGACGTCTTCGGCCTGCAGATTACGCACCAGAGCAAACTGGACCAGATTCGCGCCGATCTCCTTGCGGTTATGATGGAAGACGACAGGACGGACCCGGATGACGTGCCGCCTCCCGGCGATGTGGATACGCCCGTCGCGGCGCTCGCCGAAGAAGTGCCCGCGGCCGAATAGGGCTTGCCACGAATCCGCCGCTATTGAATACAAGGTTGTCGCCTGCCCCTGTCGCCGCTATTTCGGCGACCGACAACCGGATGATTGCCTGAATGGCCCTGTTGCGTTCAATCGCCACCGTCGGCGGATTCACCATGATCAGCCGCTTTCTCGGGTTTGCCCGCGATATCCTGATCGCGGCGATTCTCGGCGCCGGTCCGGTGGCGGATGCGTTCTTCGTCGCCTTCAAGCTGCCTAATTTTTTCCGGCGCCTGTTCGCGGAAGGTGCCTTCAACGCGGCCTTCGTGCCGCTGTTCGCGCGGCACATGTCGGAGGGCGGCGCGGGTGCGGCGCGCCAGTTCGCGCAGGAAGTTCTGTCGGTTTTCGTCGTGGCGCTGTTGCTGTTCGTCACCGCGTTGCAGATCGCGATGCCGTGGATTATGCACGGCTTCGCGCCCGGTTTCGCCGACGATCCGCTGCGGTTCGACCTTGCGGTCGCAATGGCGCAGATCACCTTCCCGTATCTGTTGTTTATTTCGCTGGTGTCGCAGCTCGGCGGCGTGCTGAACGCGCTGGGAAAATTCGCCGCCGCCGCCGCGACGCCGATCATTCTCAATCTCTGCCTGATTGCCGCGCTCCTGGGTCTGTCGGCATTCGTCGAAACGCCGGGTCACGCGCTGGCCTGGGGCGTGGCTGTCGCCGGGGCTGCGCAGTTCATATGGCTGATGGTCGCCTGCCACCGGGCAGATTTCGGGCTGCGCCTGCTGCGCCCCCGGTTGACCCCGCGGGTGAAACGGCTGCTGATCCTGATGCTGCCTGGTGCGATCGGCGCCGGCGTGGTGCAGGTCAATCTGCTGATCGATGTCGTCATCGCGTCGCTGCTGCCGCGCGGGTCGGTGTCCTTCCTGTACTATGCCGACCGGGTCAACCAGTTGCCGCTGGGCGTGATCGGCGTGGCCGTCGGGACCGCCCTGCTGCCTTTGCTGTCTCGTCAGTTGCGGGCCGGCGAGGAAGATGGTGCCATGGGCAGCATGAACCGGGCGATGGAATTCGCCCTGCTGCTGACGGTGCCGGCCGCCGCCGCACTGATGATCATCCCCGACGGGATCATTGCGGTGTTGTTTGAACGGGGTGCGTTCGGCGCGGCCGAAACCGCTGCGACCGCATCCGCGCTTGCTGCCTATGCCATCGGTCTGCCGGCCTATGTTCTGATCAAGGTGCTGGGCCCAGGCTTCTTCGCCCGCGAAGACACCGTCACGCCGGTGAAGATTGCGGCGCTTTGCGTCGCCATCAATCTCGCGCTCAATCTGCTGCTGATGGGGCCGTTGCTCCATGTCGGCATCGCCCTGGCGACGGCGATTTCGGCCTGGATCAATGCGGGCCTTTTGCTGTTCGTGCTCCGCCGGCGCGGTCACTTCAAATTCGACGACCGGCTGCGGCGCGCGATCCCGCGGATTCTGCTGGCCAGCGCCGCGATGACGGCTGCGGTGGGCCTGGCGGCGGAGGCGCTGACCGGGTTCGCCGCCACGGACGCATTCGCCCGCGGTCTCGCGCTTGCCGCGGTGATCGCAGTCGGTCTGGCGGGATTCGCCGGCGCTGCCATTCTGTTCGGCGCCGCGCGCCTGTCCGACATCAAGCGCATGCTTGACCGGTCATCGCGTTGACGCGATAACCCGCGCGCATTGTCGACCATGGGGACATACTGATGGACCGGATCTTTTCCGGCGTGCAGCCGACCGGGAATCTTCATCTCGGAAACTATCTGGGCGCTATCCGAAATTTCGTGGGCCTGCAGAACGACTTCGACTGCATTTACTGCGTCGTCGATCTGCACGCGATTACGGTCTGGCAGGATCCCAAGGAACTGACCGCCAACACCCGCGAAGTGACGGCCGCGTTTCTCGCCGCCGGAATCGATCCCAAGGGCAGCATCATTTTCAATCAGAGCCAGGTGGCCGCCCATGCCCAGCTGGCCTGGATTTTCAACTGCGTGGCCCGGCTCGGCTGGCTGAACCGGATGACCCAGTTCAAGGAAAAGGCCGGCAAGCATCGCGAGAACGCGTCCGTCGGCCTCTACGCCTATCCCAATCTGATGGCCGCCGACATCCTTGCCTACAAGGCGACCCATGTGCCGGTCGGCGAGGACCAGAAACAGCACCTGGAACTGACGCGCGACATCGCCCAGAAGTTCAATAACGATTTCGGCGTCGATTTCTTCCCCGAGGTGGAACCGCTTATCTTCGGCGAGGCGACGAGGGTGATGAGCCTGCGCGACGGATCGAAGAAAATGTCCAAGTCGGACCCGTCGGATCAGTCGCGCATCACGTTCACCGATTCGGCGGACGAGATATCGAAGAAAATCCGCCGCGCCAAAACCGACCCCGACGTTCTGCCCTCGGAACCGGACGGGCTTGACGGCCGGCCGGAAGCATCAAACCTGGTCGGTATCTATGCCGCCCTTTCCGGCCGGACATTGACGGAAGTGTTGCAGGAATTCGGCGGCCGCGGGTTCGGCGATTTCAAACCCGCACTCGCCGATCTGGCGATCGACAAGCTGGCACCGATATCCGAAGAGATGCGCCGCCTGATGGCCGATCCCGGTCATATCGACGACATTCTTTCCGACGGCGCCGCGCGCGCCCGTGCGGTGGCGGAGCCGATCCTGACCGAGATCAAAGAAATTATCGGACTGATTTCCAGTTAGATAAGGGGCCGCGCAAGCGGATTCCTTGCCCTCCGATCCGGGTTTCCCTTGCACCGGCCCGGCGATGAGCGCAAAAAGGCCCCGTCCCGCGCGGACTCCATCCGATCTTGAACCGGCCACGTCCTGACCATGCAGATTTACCTGCCCATCGCCGAAATGTCGCTCAACGCGCTGTTGTTGCTTGGGCTCGGGGGCATGGTCGGGTTCCTGTCCGGCATGTTCGGCGTCGGCGGCGGCTTTCTGATGACGCCCCTGCTGATCTTTATCGGCGTGCCGCCTGCGGTGGCGGTCGGCACCGAGGCGAATCAGGTGGTGGCTGCATCCGTGTCCGGCGCACTGGCGCACTGGCGTCGCGGCAACGTCGATGTGCGGATGGGGGTCGTCCTTCTAATCGGAGGTTTTATCGGCTCCACGCTCGGCGTCTGGCTGTTCACGTTCCTTCGCAGCATCGGTCAGATCGATTTCGTGATTGCGGTATCCTACGTCCTTTTTCTCGGCATCATCGGCGTATTGATGGTGGTGGAAAGCACCCGGTCATGGTTTCGCGCGCGCAATCCCAGCGCGCCGCGCCGCAAGCTCCACAAGCATACCTGGCTGCACGGTCTGCCGTTCAAGATGCGGTTCCGTCGCTCCCAGCTGTATATCAGCGCGCTGCTGCCGCTGGGCGTCGGCGTCTTCGTCGGCATCCTGGCGGCAATCATGGGCGTGGGCGGCGGGTTCGTGATGGTGCCCGCGATGATCTATCTGCTCGGCATGCCGACTTCGGTGGTCGTCGGCACGTCGCTGTTCCAGATTGTGTTCGTGACTGCCAACGTCACCTTCCTGCAGGCGGTGAACAACCAGACGGTTGATATCGTGCTGGCCTTGCTGCTGGTCGTGGGCAGCGTCGTCGGCGCGCAGATCGGCGCCAGGGTCGGCGAAAAGCTGCGCGGAGAAGAAGTCCGTGTCGCGCTGGGTCTGATCGTGTTGGCGGTTTGTGCCAGGGTTGCCTGGACGCTGGTGGCGACCCCCGACGACGTGTTTTCGCTCGGCCGTATCGCGGGGCACGGATGATCGCCCGCATACTTGCCCTTTTTGTTTCGTTGTCAGTCCTTGCCGGCGGCGCGCAGGCGCAGCGCCTCGCAGTCGACCTGTCCAGCAGCGAGGTCGCGATCTCGACGGGATTCAGCGGGGCGGAACTGTTGCTGTTCGGCGCCACCGAAGGATACGGGGATATCGTCGTCACAGTGATCGGGCCGCATCGCGACGAGGTGGTTCGCCGCAAGGAGCGGCTGGCCGGCATCTGGGTCAACGGCGCGTCGGTCACTTTCAAGGCCGCGCCTGCCTATTACCGGATTGCGGCCTCCAAACCGCTCAGGGAAATCGCGTCCGCCGAAATCCTCGATCAACTTGAAATCGGCGTGTCAGGAATAGAGCTGTTTACGCAGTCGGGGCGGCCCGCTTCCGAAATCGTTGAATTCCGGGACGCTTTGATCCGTAACAAAAAAAGTCAGCGTCTGTACAGCGAGGACGTTTCGGACATCAAAATCGTCCGCGACCTTCTGTTTCGGTCGACGATTCCGTTCCCGGCGAATGTACCAACCGGGGACTATGAGGTGACGGTTTACCTGTTCAAGAACGGGAAACCGGTCAGCCAGCAAACGACGTCGCTTCCCGTCCGCAAGGTCGGGCTGGAAGCGCGGCTGTACAGTTTCGCCCATGAACAGGCGCCATGGTACGGTGTCATCGCCATCGTCATCGCGCTGGTGGCGGGTTGGCTCGCGGGCGTCATATTCAGGAGGGCTTGAGCATGAACGAAGATCCCGTCGCGCCGGCGCCAGAGGATACGGCACTCGAAGCGGATGCGCCTGTCAAACAAACGGACCGCAACAACCGAATCTTCCTGTGCGTCGTCGACAACACGATCGAATGCCGGAACGCGGTTTATTTCGCGGCCCGGCGAACGGCGCGGACCGGCGGCCGGCTCGCGCTTCTCTACATCATGGAACCGGCAGAATTTCAGCACTGGATGTCGGTCGAGGAAAAAATGCGCGAAGAGGCGCGCGAAGAAGCGGAAGGATTCCTCCAGCAGTATTCTTCGCAGGTCCAGGAATGGACCGACGAGATGCCGACGCTTTATGTCCGCGAGGGCAAGCCGGCGGAGACGATCCTCGCCCTGATCGAGGAGGAGCCCCGCATCTCCATTCTGGTCCTCGGCGCCGGCACCGACAAGAAGGGGCCGGGACCGCTGGTGTCCTCGATCGGCGGCAAGATGTCGGGAAAGTTTCCGATCCCGATCACGATCGTTCCCGGCAATCTGAGCCAGGAACAGCTTGACCTGCTGACCTGACCGAGCGCCCAAGACCGGCCATGCTGCAGAACATCTGGTATTTCGGCATTGCGTCGCGCGATATTGCGCCCGGCAGACTGGCGCACCGGGAAATCTGCGGTGCGCCGGTCGTGTTCGGGCGTACATCGTCCGGGAAGGCCTTTGCCTTGCGTGACAACTGTCCCCATCGCGGCGCCCCGCTCTCCGAAGGCCGGATCGTACGCGATCAGGTAGAATGCTGCTATCACGGCTGGACGTTCGGGACGGATGGCAAATGCACTTCCGTCCCGGCGCTGGTCGCCGACGATTCCGTCGACCTTGGCAAGATAACCGTACAAAGTTATCCGCTCCGCGAACGCCAGGGGATTGTCTGGATATGGATCGGCGACGGCGACAGTGCGGACGTTCCGGCGCCCGACGTTCCGGATGTCGGGGAAAGTCCGCCGCAGATCGTCCACGCGCTCGATTTCGACGTCAACATCGACCATGCGGTCGTCGGGCTGATCGATCCCGCGCACACGCCGCATGTCCACGAATCCTGGTGGTGGCGCCGCCCCGGGGAACGACGCGACAAGGAAAAGAAATTCGCGCCGAGCCCCCTGGGGTTCGATATGACGTCGCATCGCGCGTCCTCCAATTCGAAAATCTATCGATTGCTCGGCGGCGCGCCGGAGGTCGAGATCGCGTTCGCGCTCCCCGGTATCCGGATCGAACATATCCGGGCCGGTCGAAACTTTTACTGCGGCATGACCGCCTGCACGCCGATCGACGGAAACCGGACGCGGACCACGCATATGATGTGGTGGTCGATGCGCTGGCTGACCCTGTTGAAGCCCGTTGCATTGCCTTTTGTGCGGTCGTTTCTGGCCCAGGACCAGGCGGTGTTCGCCAAGCAGGCAAAAGGTCTGCGGTGGAATCCCGATCTGCGGCTGACCGGCCAGCCGGATCAGCAGGCGAAGTGGTATTTCCGTCTCAAGAACGAATGGGAACGATCCGCCGCGGCGGGCAAACCGTTCGAAAATCCGCTCTCCGACGCGATCCTGCGCTGGCGTACCTGATCGCCGGGATTCCGCCATTCCGAAAGGCAGAATAGTTAATTTCCAGCCACGCCGATCCGCGTGCCAGTTCGGATCGCCGGATGGACGGAACGGGGCTCCCGACCGGCCGGATGAAAAATTTTAGGCTTAAACTATCCATCCGATACAAATTCCGCATCCGAAATGAATTGAAAGCGGACACAATTTCAAGGGGTTGCCCAAGAGCGAATCTTGTGGGTCCGAATCGGGGTTGATCTTAACCTTCGCTTCACACATTTTCGCGCTGACGAATGCTGTCCCTGCTGGGGAAAGATGGCAGGTCGACGATGGTGGAAAACGGGTGCGACATGGTTAATGTAATTGTCGAATCCACGCCCAACCCGGCGACTCTCAAATTTCTTCCCGGCTGCTCCGTGATGGAGACCGGGACGGCAAATTTCGCATCGCCCGAGGAGGCGGACAAGGCGCCGTTGGTGCGGCAGTTGTTCAAAATCGACGGCGTAGCAGGCGTGTTTCTCGGGGCCGATTTTATCTCGGTCGCGAAGAGAAGTACCTCAGACTGGCAATCGCTCGAGCCGGTCGTGACCGAGACTATCTCGGTGTTTTTCCAATCGGGCGGACCGGCTGTGACCGTCGAAAAAAACGACGGCGAGGGGGCTGGTAGCTACGAAGACGACGACGAGACCGTACTGCAGATCAAGGAGTTGCTTGACACGCGGATACGGCCGTCGGTGGCGATGGACGGTGGCGACATTGTCTATCGCGGGTTCGAGCGGGGTGTCGTGTTTCTGAGCCTTCAGGGGGCTTGCATCGGCTGTCCCAGTTCGAACGCGACATTGAAGATGGGTGTTGAGAACCTGTTGAAACACTACGTGCCCGACGTGCTTCGGGTAGAGGCGGTTAACTGAGCGGACAGACCGCCGGCTGACGAACTGAAAGACCAACGAATCCGATCCAGAAGGTGGGGCGGAGTCAAAAGGATGGATGAGAGATGGCCAAATCCGCAAGTGCAGGCGCACGGTTTCAGAATTCCGCGCTGGTCGTCATGGCGGCGGCGATGGGGACGATGTTCGTGCTTGGTGGCGCATCGCTGTTCGCAACCAAGACGTCGAAGACCGCGGCGAAACCCGCGGGGCAGCAACACAGTCGTGACGTGCGGCACGGGCCGGAAATTGTTGTCGCGACGGCGCCGGCAATAGCAAAGCCGGTCGCTGTGACTCTCGCCGGCTCGACGGACAAGCTGCACAGCCTGTTCCGGAAGATCGGCTATGAACTCGACGGCGTCCGGGAAAGGGGCGAAGTACCCCGCCTGTTTCTCGCCAGCCTGCCGGCGGACCTCAAACACATGCGCCGGGCGGACCTGCGCAAGATAACCTTCATCAAGTCGATCCTGCCGCTGATCCTGCACGCGAACGAACTGATTGTGCAGGAAAGACAGCACATTCTGTTTCTGCGGGACCGCGTCGCTCAGGGGCACAGGCTGGCACCGCAGGAGACTGCCTGGCTGGCCGATACGGCCGACCGCTATGGCCTCGACAGTCTGGATCCCGATGCGCTTTTGGACCGGGTGGATATCATCCCGCCGTCACTGGCCATCGCCCAGGCCGCAGAAGAGAGCGGCTGGGGCACCTCGCGCTTTGCTCGCGAGGGCAATGCACTTTTCGGCCAGCGCGCCTACAAGGCACATAAAAAGGGGATTGTTCCCAAGGAGCGGCCCGAAGGGACGAAGTTCAGGGTACGGGCATTCGATCATCTGATCGATGGGGTGAAGGCCTACGTCCACAATCTGAACACTCATTTTGCGTATGAAGACTTTCGCGATCTTCGGGCTTCTCTGCGTGCGGAAACCGGCGATGTCGACGGATATGCGCTGGCGGGCTCGTTGCTGCGCTACTCCGAAAGGGGCGAGGATTACATCAGGACGATCCGCGCGATCATGCGCGTGAACGCCCTGCGGGTTTTCGATGCGGCCCGACTGGGTAGAACGGTATCGGCGGAGCGGCCGCGCCCGGACGTCTAATTGCGCGCGCGTTCCTGAGACCGGCTTGCCGGCTCAGCTTCTCGGCACGTAAAACTGCAATCCGTACCAGCGCCAGCGGCCCGACCGGGTCGGCATGGTGCAGTTGATCCGCGCCCGTCCGGGCGAAAAAGTCTGCTGCAAACGGACCTCGACGCGGGCCCCCAGCCGTTCCATACGGGCCTTCCCCTGACCTGATGCATAGCATGCCAGCGCCGAAAGCCGTTCAGCGGCGGCTCCTTTTACAGTGAAACCCAGTATCGGCGGATTGTTGTCCGCCGACAGCAACGGGTCGGCGGGCAACACCTCGGTGACCGTCAGAGGCAGGGCATTGACCGCGAGTTTGAACCGGCTGATCCCGCCGAAATTTTCGTTCATCGCGAAACGCGGCAGGTACATTATGTCCGCGTCCGGATGCAGCACACCCGAATGCTGGCCGAACCCGACCGTCAGCCCCGCCCCTTTGGAAGTTTTCCCCACGGCCAGACTGTATTCGCCGTAAGGATAGGCGATGATCGTCGGCGCCTCGCCGAGCTCGGACCGGAACCGGGCGTTAGACTTCTCCAGCTCGCCGCGGTTGCGCTCGTCGCTCGACCGCGCCATGTGCAGGTGCGTGTGAGTCTGGCTTCCGATGGTTACGCCTGCCTTTTGCAGCTCGCGTATCTGGTCCCAGTTCATGTATCCGCCGATATTGCGGTCGACGGGATCCGTCGCGACGAACAGCGTAAACGGAATCCCCGCACTCTTGAGGCGGGGAAAAGCTTCGCGATAAACCGACAGGAACGCATCGTCGATCGTGATGCCGACGGTCCGGTCCGGGAGCGGCTGACGCGCCCTCAGCTTCGCGACGATCTCGGGCAGGGGCAGCACGGTGTATTTCGGCTTCGCCAGTTCCTCGAGGTGGGCCTCGAACTGTTCGATCCTGATATTCGTCGACGGATGCGCGCTTTCGCCGAAACGGTGATACATCACGACGACGGCCGAATCGGCGGCCATCACCGGAACGATCTGTCCGATGCCGGCCGCGAGCGCGAGGGCGAAGGCGGCAAATTTTATCATTCTTGTCCTACCGGTTTGCGTCTGATCGCTGTTGGCGCACCATCCTGCCGACGCGTTACCGCGGAAGCCGATCATGCACCAGCCCACTGTAATAGCGGAAGGATTCCGTCTACAACCCTGTTCTGTCGAAGAATTGTTTCAGTCTGTTTCGCCGTTTGCAGCGTCGGGCGGCATCATAGGCCTTGGCAGCACGGCATCACCCAGCACGTCGTAATGCCGGGAATCGAACAGCTGATAGTGCCACCATTCGTTTCGGTAAAAATCCCATCCCGCCGTGGTCATGATGCCCATCAGCAGATGACGGTTGCGCTGCGCGTCGGCGGAAACGTCCATGTTTCCATGGTGGGAGAGCGGAGTAAAGGCGTCGAATCCGGTCCCCATGTCGAGGGCGGCGCCCCTTTCGTCGATCAGCGTGAGGTCGACCGCGACACCCCGAGAATGTGGCGACCCGCGGCGCGGATCGGCCAGAAATTCCGGATCGGGCGTATGGTTCCACAGGACCCATTGCGCTTCCGAGGGCCGGAACGCGTCGAATATCAGGAAACGCAATCCCAGCACGGCGGCAAGCTCGATCGCCGATTCAAGACGGTCGGCGGCGTCGGGATGGAGATAGCATCCCGGGCGCGCGTAAACGGGATGGCCGGTGAAATTGTCGGCGGTTGCGTACGCGATGTGAAACTCGACGTCGAAGTCAGGGCGTGAAATTTCAACAAGTGTCATGTGGTTCTTCGCCTGGAGATCGATCATAAAGCTACCATGACGGATTCGAATCACGCCGCACGGATTTGCATTTCATGACGACCATCCTGTCGTTCGATACCAGCGCGGATTTTTGTGCCGCCGCGCTTGTCCGGGCGGAGACGGCGCTCGCCTGCGACTCCCTGCCGATGTCGCGCGGTCACGCCGAGGCACTGGTGCCGCTGGTACAGAAACTGTGCGCCGAGGCGGGCATAAAGCTTTCCGGCGTCGATCTGATCGGCGTGACGGTCGGACCCGGATCCTTCACGGGGGTGCGCACCGGGATCGCGGCTGCAAAGGGGTTTGCCCTGGCGGCCGGTTGCCCGGCGATCGGCGTCTCGTCGCTGGACGCGGTTGCGCTCGGGGCCAAGGACCAGGCGGAATCGCCGATTCTCGTCCTGCTCGACACCCGCCGCAGCGATTACTTCGTACAGCTTTTCAATGCCGATGCCGCGCCCCTGGAAGAGCCGTCGGTGCGCGATGCCGATGGTGTCAGAGATCTGGTCCGTGCTCACCACCCTGTCGTTACAGGCAACGCGGCGGACCGTTTTTTCGAACGGGTCGAGGGGCTGGACCCGGGCAGTTGCACGATCCATGTCGGCCCCGGCGTTCCGCATCCGATGGATGTGGCGGACATCGCTGAAAGAATTCTAAACACCCGGGGGGTAGCATCAGATACGCTGTCTCCCTTATATCTTCGGGCACCGGAGGCAAAGGTGCCGCCGGGTGGCGGGCGGTTGAAATACTGATCGGGTGGGCCGGCGGATGAAGGGCGGAAGCAGAGGGACCGGACGGACGTGAACGGGTACGAACTGGCTATCGTTCAGGATAACGACATCGGAATGATTTCACGCATTCATACGGTTTCGTTCGACGATGCATGGAGCGGGACGATGATCCGGCGAATTCTGGCGATGCCCGGAACGTTCGGTATCGTCGCGAGACAGAGCCGGCGCTGGTCGATCGCCGGCTTCGCGCTGGGCCGGATCGCCGCCGATGAATGCGAGATACTCTCCATCGCCGTTGCCCCCGACCATCGGGGTGCGCATGTCGGCTCGATGCTCCTTGACGGCGCCATGCATCAGGCGGCGCAGGGCGGTGCCGCTACGCTTTTCCTGGAAGTGGCCGAAGACAACGATGTGGCGCGAACCCTGTACGACAGTCGCGGGTTCGTCCCGGTTGGGCGCCGCCCGGATTATTATACGCGCAACGACGGCAGCACCGCGGCCGCCGTAACCATGTCATGCGGACTGGAATCGGTCGCGATGCAGAAACAGGCCTAGATCGTCCGCCGTTTCTGTACGCCCCGTTACGTCAGTTATTTTTTTCGATTACCAGACGGTGCACCGAGTCCGCGTGGTCGGCCGTCGCGCCGGAAGATTCGAGAGTAAGCGAGAGTAATCTGTGGCCCAGCTCGGTGACGGAATCCGGCACGTTCTTGAGGGGTTCCATGCCCTTCAACCGGACTTCCAGTGTTTCACTCGGCGACATCTTTTCTATTTGCAGCCGCACCTTGACGAAAGTCATCGGACACACGTCTTCCGTTATGTCGATAAAATAGTCAGCGTCGATTTTTTTTATTTTCATCTATTAATTACTAAAAAAGATATTGCGATATTGTGACCATGAAATTATAAA
>Ga0181569_10000974_pt1 | contig 22432 bp, 16 predicted proteins | sample 101ome_19_FD_132452 | JGI IMG/M metagenome (GOLD analysis project Ga0181569, IMG submission 132452) | Coastal salt marsh microbial communities from the Groves Creek Marsh, Skidaway Island, Georgia - 101405AT metaG (megahit assembly) | ecosystem: Environmental > Aquatic > Marine > Intertidal...
CCGTTCTGGCGGAAGAAAATGGCGATCTATTCGCCACCTGGGAGCGCTCCTCGGCGACGCGTTCCCAACCCTTAGTCGCGCATCGCCTGAGCGCGGCGCGGATAGAGAGACTGCTCACCTGATCGCACCAAACTGCATGTGTTCTCAACCAATGCACCCAGTAGCGTGAATCACGTCCAATAAATTGTCTAAAAACAAACATTCAACTCCCCACTCAAATAAAACTTATCTATATTAGTTCGCAGAGACTTCGCGCAGAATGGTTCTGCGCGATTTATTTCAACATTAGGGGGGGATTTCATGAAGAAAATACTGTGCACTGCGGTTGCTTTGGCAGCCCTCGTATGCGCTCAGCCCAGTCACGCCGGCTTCGGCATTTCGCCGCGCGTGGCCTTGCCACTCGGTGATTTTGGTGACACCGTAGGCATGGGCTTTGGCGCCAGCGTCGTAACCGACACGCCCGTTCGCGGTGGGCTCAGCTTTCTGACCTTTGGCGAAGGCGACTTTGGCTCAGCTACGGCTATGGGTCTCTTTGCCGGCTACGAGCGCCAGGTCGGAGGCGTCGACGTTAAGATTGACGCAAACCTAATGCGCATAACTACAGAGATTGAAGTCTTTGGTATTTCGGTTGAAGAGACAGAAACCAAGATTAAGATCACACCTGGTGTAAGCTATACGATGGGCAAGCTATCCGCCGAGATTGACTACGATCTAGCCGGCGACTGGGCCGGCATCAATCTATACTACTCGCTCGGCGAATAATGTAGAGTGCATTACTAGCAGCACACTATAACAAGGGCTTCGACCGGCTATCTGGTCGAAGCCCTTGTTGCGTTTTACCGTAGTAGACCACGAAATACCACGTTAGGGCAGACTCCGCTGCACAGCGTTACAAACCCCAGTTAACGAACAGGCAAACAGCCTTCCATCCACGCCTTCAAATCCGCCAGACAGCTCGCGTCAATCGTATGGCCCATCGTCTCATACTCCCGATACGTCAGGTCGACGGGACAGGCCTCTAACAGCGGTTTAGCGGCTCGCACCTGCTCGATTGAAATAACCTCGTCTTGACACCCGTGGGACATAAAGACGGGCAGGCCGCGCACGCTCTCTCGGTCGCTCGGCATAAGCTCTTCTCCGCACAGACCGCTGAGCGCAGCAACGCCTACAAACGCATCGGGACGACTCAGTCCCAGCGCCAGAGCCATCGCCGCGCCCTGACTAAAGCCGGCGATAACAATGCCCGAAGGGCTGTAATCGCGTCTGATTTCGTTTACAAGCGCGTCGACTTGGCGCACCGCATCCCACGCCTGATCGTAGTCAAAGCGTATGCCCTCTTCCCCCCATTCAATATTAAACCATGCAAAGCCACCAAACGGTAGTTCGTATGGGGCGCGGGCGCTGACGCTTATGAGACTAGGGTTCAGATGCGGCGCCAGTCCCACCAAGTCCTCTTCGTTGCTCCCGTATCCATGCAGCAGCAGGAGCACGGGCGCTCCCTGCTGCTGTGCAGCCGCCCCTTGGTGCATAACGCGATGTAGCGAATTCACGGACATGGAGTATTCCTCAAGCAGACAGTTCGGCGTGATAGCGACCCGCTTTATGCACAACCAGCACTACGGCATGCGGCTCGCTAATAATTTCATGCGTATGAAAGTTTGGATAGATTTTCTCGTTGCGCCACACGGTTTCCCCGTTGAGCGCAATGGTTGGAAAACGCTTGTTAAGACGCGGAATAACTAGGTGGAGTTCACCCTCCACATCTCGCTCTACAACCAGTGAGAAGTAGCCCGCTCCATTGAGCGACCACTCGACCTCTAATGAGAAAGATCCAAAGTGGACCGTGCCACTGACGCGCTGCATCGGCTCATCTACCTGCGGCCGCACTTCCACCGCTCCGTTACCCGCACCCAGCGGATTCACGCCCAGCACGTGGGCACCCAGCAGTGCGTCTACGCCGGGGACCACTTCTTGAGCATTTGCACGCGCGCGCCACGACGTTCCCGGACGCGTCAGCAGACGCCCCCAGTGCTGATCAACGCAGGCGCGTGCCTGCGCAACCAAGCCATATTGCCACAGGCCACCCGCTAGGAAAAAGGCCTGCCATGGGCCGTTGATCGGCTCGTCAAATTTAGTGCGTATCTCGGCCACGCTCTGAGCCTGTTCCGCTGAGAGTAGCCCAAAGTACAGGGCGAGCGCCTGCGTCCATTCACTAGCAGGGCCGCTCGACTCTGCGTCGGACAGCGCTCCATGCTGCGCGGACCAACGCGACGCGACCACCTCGCGCCACTGCCCAGACAGGCGGTCACAGCCCTCGGCGCGTTCGGCCTCTCCACTTGTGATATAGGCCTCGTGCAAATGGCGATAGGCACCGGCATAGAGCGCACACGTAGCCGTATGAGATACGTCGTCAGCGAAGTGCTCCATTGCTTTTTCTGCAACGGGAGCGATCTGTAGAGAAAGTGCTTCTCTATTAGACAAGCGGCATTGAGCGGCGGCACAGAGCGCGAAAAAGGCGCTTTCCTCTGCTGAACCTGGGGCACCGGCGCTCTGCAGCGCTGCCTCAAGCGTTTGCACGCTCGCCGCGCGATAGAAATCGTTTAAGCCCAGGACGTAATGCTCTAGCCAAGAGGCACGTGCACCACCGATCTCTGCTAAATAGCTTTCCCGTCGCGACTCGACTAGGGACGGCAGTCCAACAGACCACAGTTCAACTAAATCTTCTGCATCAAACGCATTTTCCTTCTCTGAGACAAACTGCTGCTCCACAATAGAGATACTGTCTAATTCCATCTCCTCGGGACAGGCGCTTACGCGCACCAGCACGTAGCGACAGGCCACGGCTTTGGGCGCCGTCCAATCGCTCTTTCTATCGGCGCACACGTAGCGCAGTTGTTCGCTCAGCGCATTGGACTGACAGGCAAATCCAAGATCGATTATTGCTCCGAGTCGGCCCCGCACGCGCACGCGTGGATAGCCATACACAACGCGGCCAAAGTCTAGGACTACGTATGCAGCTCGCTCGGGACTGCGCGTCTGCACCAAGGCATCGGTCTTACCTACGTCTAGCAGGGCCTCGCGGTGCACAAACTTTGCGCTGCGCATCGGTAGATCAAATGGAACAAAGTCGAACGCCGAACCCGCGTCTACTTCGCCAAAGGCCGTCACACCACGGGCCACGACTTCGGCTTCCCGTGCGACAATGGGCTCCCACTCCGACAGCAGGGGGCCTAGGACAACGCCGACGGCTTGCCAGTTTTCTTCACCTATATTCCCTCGTGCCCACTCGCCCTTCTCGCTTTCGGCAATAAAAGCACTCGGCGTGCCACTCAGCCACGCTTGGTCGCACCACACGTCCCAAGGCGTACCCGTATGGAATTCTCGTTGCGTAGATAGCCCTTCATCGACGTAGCACTCGGCGCGCAGCCAGTCGCTCTCGCCCGATCCCAAAACGGCGACAAGCACAGTGTTCTCGCCCTGGGTCCACCCCTGCGTAAGGTCAATCGACTGCCCCACTAGCTTCTGCGCGCGTTCACCCGAACCCCGAGCGGCGAGTTGACCATTTACGTAGACGGAAAACGGGCCGCTCGCGCCAATGAGCATACGCCCCGCAGTTGGCTCTTCGGCCAGCACTACGCGCTGTCTAAACAGCATGAGCGGCGTGGAGGGCTGCGCTTGTGGATGCCAAACCGCTTGCGATTTCATGGTATTTTTTTGCATTCGAAGATTAGATCTTTAATAGGGCTATTCCAATATCGCCTATTTTCGTGAAAACGCTATAGCGCATACAGAGCCCGTCCCTCCTCGCGCACTTGTTCAAAGTTGCGCGCATAAAAAAGGAGCGCCCCTTCCCTCTCGGAAAGAAGCGCTCCTCATTAGGACCTTGTGTGTACGTTCTATTCAGCCGCCGGCATGCGCATCGCAATAAGGCGTTTCTCACCTGGAGTTTGCACGCGCAGCGTAAACGCCTCGCCTGGACCAATCTCCGCTATGGCTTCCTCGTACTCGGCAAGCGACTCCACGCTGAGCCTGTTAATACCCGTAATCAGCAAACCGCGTCTGAGTCCGCGCCGCGCCGCTTCGCTGCCCGGACGCACGCGCGCAATGACGACGCCCTCTGTGTCCTCATCATAGCCCAGTCGCCCCGCAATCTCAGGGGTCAACGCCTGCACGGCCAGTCCGAGGCGTCCGGGATCGACGACGCCTTCCCTTTCATTGCGCGATGAGGCCAGGACTTCCTCTGTGAGCGCTTCTAGTTCGACGTTGAGACGCATCCGATCTCCGTCGCGCAGCACGAGCAGTTCGATTTCGCTGCCGGGCGCAGTGCGACCAATAACGCTTTTGAGTTCCGTTGAGTCGTGCACTTTTCTCCCGTCTATTTCGAGAACGATGTCATCTTCTCGGACTCCACCTCTCTCGGCAGCACGTCCCTTCATCACCTCACTTATCAGCACGCCGTCTTTTGTCTCTAACCCCATGGCTTCGGCCATAAGCGGATTCAGGTCGCTGATCTGCACACCCAACAGTCCGCGGCGCACTCGGCCGTGTTCGATCAATTCACTCATCACAAACTTGGCCTGATTAATCGGGATTGCGAAGCCAATTCCAACGTTGCCTACGCGACCAAACGGTCCGCCACCACCCGGCACGATGGCCGCATTGATGCCTATGAGTTCTCCGCGCACATTTATGAGTGCTCCCCCGCTATTACCGGGGTTAATCGCAGCATCTGTCTGGATATACGATCCGTATTCATCGCGCGACCGACCGCGACCCAGACCGCTGATAATGCCGGTTGAGATAGAGTGCGCTATGCCAAATGGATTTCCTATGGCCAGCACCCATTCCCCCTCGCGCAGCGCATCGGAGTCGCCCAAATCAACAGCAGGCAGGTCTGAGCCGTCAATTTTAAGAACGGCCAAGTCGCTCAGCGAATCAGCCCCCACAACTTCCGCATCAAAAAAGCGCGAGTCAGACAGGTCTACGCGAATGTTGTCTGCTCCGTCGATCACGTGGTCGTTGGTCAGGATGTAATGCGCTCCCTTAAAGCGCACAATGACTCCTGATCCGGCTCCGTCGCGCTGTCGCTCCTGTCGGGGCATCTGAAAACCAAAGAAAGGGCTAGAGGTCCCGTCTTCAACAACCATTCTTTCCGTTGCAATCGCCACTACGCCAGGTTTGACCTGAGCTGCCAGCTCGGCAAACCCATCACTCATCGTCTGCAGCGAACGAATATTGTCCGTTACTCTGTCTAACGCGTACAGAGAGAAACTCGGCGCCAACAGGGCCATAGCAACCACCCATAATGAGGATTTTACACTGCGCATCTACGCATCTCCTAGGCAAAAATGTATCGAGCTAGTATGTGTCATATCTTTTTTTGGATCTAACGTTTAAACAGACGGAAAGAGTATACCATGAGTTCCCAATAAATCGAACGGCCATCGCCACCGCACGCGTGCAATCCCGCGAAAGCGCTCTTAACCCGATTACCTTACGCAGGTACCGCAGCCACACCGTCTACCGCGTCTCCGTCCCCTCGCTCTTCCCGACCGTCACTAAATATCACAGAGAGCTCGCCGTGGACGAGATCGACGCTGATTGTTCCTCCATCAGCAACGCCCCCTCCGATCAGAGCGCGCCCAATGTGGGTCTCTAAGGAACGTTGGATGTAGCGACGCAGCGGACGCGCCCCGTAGACTGGATCAAATCCTTGGCGAGCGATATGGGATCGAGCCGCTGCGCTCACTTCCAGATCAATGCGACGCTCCGCTAGGCGAGCGCGCAGCTGGCCTACGATTATGGCAACAATCTCTTCGATCTCAGAGAGGATCAGCGGCTTGAAGAGCACAATATCATCAACGCGATTGAGAAACTCTGGTCGAAAACGTTGGCGTAGTTCGCCCATGACCAGCTCGTTTACGCGCTCGTCGATCTCACCCGTATCGTCTACCCCTTCGATCAAATGCGGTGATCCGACGTTGGACGTCATAATCACAAGCGCGTTGCGAAAATCTACCGTGCGACCCTGTGAGTCCGTTAGGCGGCCATCGTCTAGCAGCTGTAAGAGGAGATTAAACACATCGGCGTGCGCCTTTTCTACTTCGTCAAAGAGCAGCACCGTATACGGAGTGCGTCGAACGGCCTCCGTCAGCTGCCCACCTTCCTCATAGCCCACATATCCAGGGGGCGCACCAACGAGCCGTGATACCGCATGCTTTTCCATATACTCACTCATATCGATGCGCACCAAGTTCTCTTCGTCGTCAAAAAGCGCCTGTGCCAGTGCTTTGGCGAGCTCGGTCTTACCTACGCCCGTGGGCCCCAAAAAGACAAATGATCCCACGGGACGCGTTGGATCCCCTACGCCAGCACGTGCGCGAATCACCGCATCGGCAACGCGCTGCACCGCTTCGTGCTGCCCCACTACGCGCTGATGTAGAATCTCATCGAGGCGCAGCAGCTTTTCGCGTTCGCTTTCTACGAGTCTCGTAACCGGTATACCGCTCCAGCGAGACACAATTTCAGCGATCTCTTCTTCTGTGACCTCTTCACGCAGCAATCGACTGCCTTCCGCCTTCTGTTGACGCTCTTCTTCTTCTGCCAAAGCGCGTTCGAGGGCGGGCAGGCGACCGTGCTGCAGCTCCGCAGCCCGATTTAGATCGTACGCGCGCTGGGCTTCCTCTATCTGACGACGGGTCTGCTCTATCTCTTCGCGCATAGACCGCACTAGACCAATATCCCGCTTTTCGGCCTCCCACTGGGCTCGCATTGCGTCGGCCCGCTCTTTCAGAATCCCCAGCTCTGCGCGCAGGACCTCAAGGCGCTCTCGACTCGCCTCGTCTTTCTCCGCATTTAGGGCTGTCTGTTCGATTTCGAGCTGCATCACGCGTCGGGCGACTTCGTCGAGTTCGGCTGGCATTGAATCAATTTCCGTGCGAATCATTGCACAGGCCTCGTCGACCAAATCAATTGCTTTATCGGGCAGAAAACGACCCGATATATATCGATCGGACAGCAGCGCAGCCCCCACCAATGCGTTGTCCTGAATGCGCACGCCGTGATGCACTTCAAAGCGCTCGCGCAAACCGCGCAAAATCGAGATACTGTCTGCTACCGTCGGTGCTTCTACCCCAACGGGCTGAAATCGCCGCTCCAGTGCCGCATCTTTTTCAATGTATTTTCGATACTCATCGAGCGTTGTTGCTCCAATACAGTGAAGCTCTCCCCGCGCAAGCATCGGCTTTAGCATGTTGCCCGCATCGGTGGAACCTTCCGTCTTTCCCGCCCCGACAATGGTGTGCAACTCGTCAATAAAAAGGAGAATGCGGCCATCACTTGACTTGATCTCGCGCAGTACGGCTTTTAAACGCTCTTCGAATTCTCCGCGATATTTAGCCCCCGCCATGAGCGCACCCAGATCGAGCGAGAAAATGGTTCGATCCTTCATCCACTCGGGCACATCTCCGCGCACGATGCGCTGGGCTAAACCTTCGACAAGAGCTGTCTTACCGACGCCAGGCTCACCAATGAGCACTGGATTGTTTTTTGTCTTGCGCGAGAGAATGCGCACGACGCGGCGAATCTCTCCATCCCGACCAATAACGGGGTCCAGCGCTCCGCTACGGGCTTGAGCAACTAGGTCAAGCCCGTATTTTTCCAACGCATCGTAGGAGCTCTCCGGCGTATCGCTTGTCACCCGCTGTGCCCCGCGCATCTGATTAAGCGTATGTAGAAAGCGCTCGCGGTCGACGCCGGCTTCTGCCAAGAGACGACCCGCTTCCGTTGTCGCGCCCTCCTCCAAAAGGGCGAGTCCTATATGTTCTGCCGACAGATACTCATCTCTGAGAGCTTGAGCCTCTCCCTCTGCGCGCGTCATTAGCTCCTGTAAACGACGCGTGGGCCGCGTCTGTGCACCGGGTCCCGACACGCGGGGCCGCTTGTCGAGAACGCGCTGCAGCTGCGCGCTCAGTCCGTCAGCCGGTACGGCCATTCGCCTGAGCAGGCTTGGTATGATACCGCCTTCCCCTCCAACGAGGACGGAGAGCAGGTGTTCGCCGTCCCACTCTCCATGCCCAAGTCGCAGCGCCATGCTCTGTGCTTCTTGGAGCGCTTCCTGTACTTTGTGCGTCATCTTATGTGTATTCATACAAGCCATCCTTTCCCATGGGACGATTCCATGCGCGGCGTCCCTCTACAGGTAAGCTGTGGCAAATCACGTACCATTCCAAAAGGCAGGAAATCTGTGTCCATATGACAGCAATCAAACTTCAAAGGTGTCACTTTGACTCGTATACACATAAAAAGAGGGCCGCTTAGAAAAGCGGCCCTCCCACACTCAAGCTATAGAGACGATTGCTATATGGCCGTAGCCCCTTCTTCATCCGCTCCAGTCGCGACCTGCTCGGCCCGCTCTGAAGCCCAATCGTCTATGCCCTTCATTACTAAATCAAACGTCTTGTCAATCCCGCCTTGCACATCGGGATCAATTTCTCCCAACCCTTCAAGCATCTCTTGGGCTCCAGCAAATCCCTCCTCAACTGCACCCTTTGTCATCGCGACAAAGCCCCCTACCTGCTCGCCTTCTTCGGTGCCTTCGTTGTTGGCTTGATACTGTCCGAAAAAGCCCGTAGCAAACTCGACAATGCGGTTGGCCGTAGCCTCCGGCGAAAAATCTACCCCGCTCTGAAGCAGACTGTCCACCGTAGTATCCATGCCCGCCTCTTGGAACATGGCATTCAACTTGTCGTTGAGGGAATCGTTGAGGACTCGATTGGCAAATCCCCCGTCGACCCGAATATTCACGTTGACGGCATCGACGAGTAGGCTCTTTGCCTCAGCTGATCCTCCGGCATCAGCCGTCGTTTTCTTCATTTGGAAAGTTGCGCGCGTCGCCTGCATAGAGGCAACCAAACTCTGACTCTGAGTATTGCCCACGTTCATAAGGGACATCCTCCTTCGTAAACCCACCCCTGGGGAGGGAAAAGTGTGTAAACCCGCTGTTCATACATATCGGCTGCACTTTTAGTTTCCCCAGCCTTTTTTTGCATTTTAGACAAAAAAAAGAGGGATGGCAGAAGCCATCCCTCTAAAAAGTGCCCAAAGGGGCACTACATTCGATTCAGACTCGCCCGTAGAAGGTTAATAGACCACCCGGCTCCCTGAGCAACGCCGGGCAAAAATCCTCCGCGGTTAACCAAGCCCGTTTCCATTAACGTCAAACGCCAACGCCCAACCGGAAAGGGGCCAAAGCTAAAGCCGATAGCCGAACTCTGTCCCGCTCGACCACCGCCGGATAGACCGAAACTGAGCGGAAACCAGTCGACGAGCCGGTATTCGACACCGAGCGCCAAACGCGGCGTCGATGCGATCCCAAAGCCGCTGCTAAACGCCTGATCAAACTGCCCGCTAACGGTCAGCTTAGAGATCGGGGTGTGCGTCACTCCAAGCCTTAGCATGGCCGGGAGCGTGAGAGAGAAGCTCTCCTCGCTAACTTTTTCATGGAACACCGTCTCTCCGTTTTCATCGACCGGATTGTCAAAAATTTCATCTAGTCCAGCTTTACCCGTAAAGCTCAAAGCGCGCAGACGGCTCGCCTGCACAAAGACGGAGTCCTGCTGCGATTCGATACCCCAGTCCATCGTATCAAGCAGGTTAATCAGCGCCAAACCAGCCGTCGTCTTACCGTCCTTAGTCACACCCGTCACGCCCAGATCAAGACCAAAACCGATCCCGCCACCAAAGCGCGTAATGGCATGAGCCCCGATATCAGTGCCGCTAATGCGGGTTTGAATACCACCGTCGGAACGCAGCACCTCACCAAAGCCGCCGACCATCCCTTTGAACGTAGCTCCCACCGCAAATTCGGAGAGGTAGCTCGACAGAGCGGCCGGCATGAGTGGCTTAGCGATGGCCCAACTGAATACGCCCACACCCCATCCCTGCCCATCCCACTCTGCAATATCGTAGCCAGGCGATTTGCCCACGGCCTCTCGATCGCGCGCAAATTGGTTACCAAAGAGCAGGAGATCAATCATATCGCGCGGCACTTCTCCTTCAACTCCCCCGCGCACATTGATGGCAAAGGCGCCACTCAGTCCTCCGGGAAGTGGAAACGCAATCCCCCCTAGGATAGGTATAAATACATCGCCGTCCGTATTGAATTTCAGACCGCCCGCATCGATGTCGTTTAAGATATCGCTCTTGTCGCTGTCCGAAATAAAATCACCGTTGTACTTATTGTAGTCGCTGATGCTGATACTGTTGTTTTCCAAGATGAAGGACATGCCCACGCCAGGCAGGGACAGCCGCGGTCCATCGCTGAGCGCTAGGTTGGCCGGATTCCAGTAAATGGACTCTGCGCCGCGCGCCATCGCACCGTAGGCACCTGCAATACCCATTGCACGAGGCTGCGTATCGCCGTATCCCGTAGCAAGCGCATCCCTACCAGTAAGCAATAGGACGAGCGCCAGAATCAATCCTTTAGTTTTCATCGCGATCTCCCCCTATTCTACCAGTGATGCATCAAGCAGGAGCTCAACTTCTAACCCCGCTATGATGTTGATAAAATCCGTGCCGAGCACTTCGACTTCTCCATCTGTCGCAGGAAGCGTAACCTGCACAGCGGAATAAAGCCGGCCACCGTCACTGTCTTCCAAGATAAACTTGACCACGTCGTCAGCATTGAGCGTGATCTCTCGACGCACCGTTTCGGTGCCGTTCGAATACCCGTTGGCATCGATCGGAGCGGCCGCAACCTCAAAGGGTTCGCTGCCCGCCTTGGGCACTGTGAGTATCGGATCGTCAAACACCGTCTCCGGCGTGCGCCCAACGTACAGGCGAACACCGACGCCCAGCGGAATACTGTTTTCCAGGTCCGTTATAACGCGAGCTCCTACAAAGTTGTCCTGTATCTTTTGACGCAGTTCCGAGTCGCGGAACGTAATGTCGCGCGCTTCATCATTAATCGGAGACCCACCGAGCAGCGTCAAACGCGGCGAAGTGCTGAATACCACGCTGTCGATACTGACCCACTGTGCCTGGGTAATGGACTCTTCTTCAATTCCATCGCCAATCCGAACAGACGAGGAAATCTCTATATCCGTTGGCAGCAGGTTGAGGAAATCGGTCAGATCTCTGGGTGAGATTGACAGCCGCGAGCTAATGGGATTGGCCGCATTACCGCGTTCAAATCGCTCTTCTACCACAATCTCACCGCGCTCGCCAAGGGAGTTCGTACCCGAAACGAGCAGCTCTATATCGGCCAGAAATCCGACGGCACTCGTGACAAAAATGTCGAGCGCCGTCTCGCCGAGGGCTACATTGTCCAGCCCATCTGGAAAGTCAACGGAGCGCCGTACGTCATCAAGCTCTAACCCAACCCCATTTAGCCTACCGTTGACGCGCTCAAAGACCAAATCCTCTGTAATCGCTTCAACTTTCAGCTCACCCGTCGAATACACCTGTAATGGACGGTCGGAGGAAAACGTGCGCACGGTATAGGACAGGCGCAATTCCAAGGGATTGAGCGGAGCAAATTCGTTGTCATTGAGGTCAAAACGCACTTCTTGGGTCTCACCCGGGGTCAGGCTATCCACGAGAAAAACTTTTGAATTCCCGCTGGGATCTTTCAGATCGTCCAGTCTGAGCTCAATGGCCATCACGATCTCAATCTCGTTGGTGACCCGTAAGACGAGCCCGCCCTCTTGTATGAGCGCGCTCGTGACCTGAATTCGATCGTCGGGGAATGCCAGCACCTGCGAGTCGGAAAATTCCTGCTCTGGGATCACGGCAAAGGCCTGCGAAACCACCAAATCACTCAGAAATGCCTGTATATTTAGACTGGGGTTTCCCTCAATCGGCACGTCCGTGCCCTCAACCGTGACACCGGTAACGACAATGGACAAATTGCCTGAAATTGACTGGCCTGCCAACGAAAAAACGCCAACTCCAGAGCCGCCATTGGCCTCTACGGCGCCCAGATCGACCGCATCGACTACGATGCCCCCGTTGCCCACGTCAATAAGGCTCAGACGCAACCCCTCAAGCCCGACTGGCAGTCCATTCTCGACGTCGATACCCAAACTGCCCTCTTCGATGGTGAGAGACGTCACGTTTTCCAGCGGCACGTCTGCAGAAACGTCGATGCTGGTCGAAGGCAGGAGGGGCAGCGTTGCGCCCGACTCGATGTCCTGCCCCAAAATCTCACCTAGCGCAACGCTAATGGCAGGCGCCTCTTGACCAGGTATATTGAGATTACCGATCTGCGTGCCAAAGCTGTTGGCAGTAGGTCGCACCTGCAGGCGATCACCAACATCAGCGCGTCCGACTTCACGACTAAAGCGGATATTCATACCGCCCGTGGCCTCATTGATCTGCAAAAAATCGCTGCGGTCACCGACGATATCGGCAATTCGCGTGCTGTCGTTAGCCACCGGAATGCTCAGAACAAATTCCGTGCTTGGTGCACTGGGTGTCTCCACGGCACAACCCGATGCTAAATACGCTAAGCATAAACTACCCAGCACTCCCGTCGTGCGGTTCAGTCTATGCCAAACGCGACTCTTGCGGGTCATCGCTTGTCTCCTTCATTTGTCATTATGCATTCTCAACAATGCGTTTTGTTGAACAATATAATTACACGGGCAGCGCGGCACTACTTCTTCCCAGCCGCACGGCGCAGTGCCGCAACCTTGTCCGTTTTCTCCCACACAAACTCGGGCAGCTCCCGGCCAAAGTGACCGTAGTTTGTCGTCTTCTGATAGATTGGGCGCTTGAGCTTGAGGCCGCGCACAATGCCGGATGGCGTCAGATCAAACGCCTGCTGTACCCAAACTGCAATCGACTCGTCTGAGTCTACACCCGTTCCATAGGTGTCCACCAAAACCGAAACGGGCTCGGGAACGCCAATGGCGTAAGCTAACTGCACCTGACAGCGTTCGGCGAGCTTGGCGGCGACAACGTTCTTAGCTACGTAGCGCGCCATATAGTGTGCGCTGCGATCTACCTTGCTGGGATCCTTGCCCGAAAAGGCACCGCCACCGTGCGGACACATGCCGCCATAGGTGTCGACAATAATCTTGCGCCCCGTCAGTCCGCAATCACCGTGTGGACCGCCCACGACAAAGCGCCCCGTCGGGTTGATGTGATACTTGGTGTCTCCGTCGAGCAGCTTAGCCGGAATCACCTTCTTGATCACCTGGTTAATCATATCGCGCTCGATGCGCTTGTGCGTAGCATTGGGACGGTGCTGGGTTGAGATAACGACCGCATCAACGCGCTTCGGCTTGCCGTCGACGTATTCAACCGTCACCTGCGACTTCGCGTCTGGCAACAGGTAGGGTATTTTCTTACTCTTGCGCAGCTTGGTCAGGTGCTGCAGCAGTTTGTGGGACAGCGTAATGGGCAGCGGCATCAGCTGACGCGTCTCCCGGCACGCATAGCCAAACATCATGCCCTGATCACCCGCTCCCTGCTCGGCGTGCAGACCTTCTCCCTCGCTCACGCCCTGTGAAATGTCGGGAGACTGTTGGTCGAGAGCGACGAGCACGCCGCAGGAGCGATAGTCAAAGCCGTACTCGGGATCTTCATAGCCAATATCGGCAATCGTATCACGCACAATCCGCTGAATGTCGACAGAGGCCTTAGACGTAATCTCGCCCGCTACGACAACCTGACCCGTCGTCACCATGGTCTCACAGGCTACGCGTGAATGGGGATCCTGCTCTAACATTGCATCGAGAATCGCATCCGATATCTGGTCTGCGACCTTGTCCGGATGGCCCTCAGAGACGGACTCAGATGTAAATAAATAGCGCGACATTGCATTTGCTCCCAATTGAGGTTATATGGTTTTCAAGAAGAAACTTCTGATAGGTCACTGATATTAAAACACCCCCAACGCCCCTTGAGCCGAGATTGAAATCCGATGAGTGAATCTTCTACGAGGGCGTTTTCAACTACGGCCTGCTCTCCAACGATTGTGTTGCGCACCATCGCACTGCGCACGCAGGCCCCGGCTCCCACCGACACATAGGGACCTATGACAGACGACTCTATCTGAGCCGACGGGTCGATATACACGGGGGGAACAACGACAAAACGACCGTCTGTAGCAGGAACGCTGTTCCCTTCCAAGAGATGGCGGTTTGTTGCCAACATCGTTTCTTTCGTACCGCAATCAAACCAGTTATCGACCGGGAAAGACTGCAAGTCGGCTCCCTCTTCGACCATCATTTGCAGCGCGTCCGTCAGCTGATATTCACCGCGACTTCGCTTTTGCCGGCCCAGTAGTTCGGCGAGACAGCGGTACAGATGCGACGAGTCTCGAATATAGTTTACTCCAACAATTGCCTGATCGGAGACGAATTCGTCTGGCTTTTCTACTAATCTTGTAACGCGGCTGCCCTCTCGGACAACTACGCCAAAACGACGCGGATCATCTACGCGCTTGACGCCGATCGATCCCGAACCCACGTCTGTCAGCAGGCTGGGCAGGTCGGCGCGAAAGATCGTATCTCCATATACCATCAGAAGCGGATCATCACCAACAACTGCACGCGTTAACGCAATGGCATGCCCCAGGCCCAATAGCTCTTTCTGCTCTACCCATTCAACCCGATCAAAATCGCGGCGCGATTGCACATAATCGACAATCAGCTCACCCATGTATCCGATGACCAGGACAATTCTCCGAACGCCCAAGGGTACTAATTGATCGAGGATATGGCCAATAATTGGCTGCCCTGCAACGGGTAAAAGCGGCTTGGGACGGGTGTAGGTATGAGGGCGGAGACGAGAGCCAAAACCAGCCACAGGCACAACGGCCCACAGGTCGCTCTTGTCAATCATGCTCTATGCTCCGATCGCATCCAGTACGGCAGTGATTCTCCAGCCACATCCTCAAGGTAGGATCTGACTTCCTCGCCGGTCTCCATGCTCAGACACGCGTCGGCCACGCGACGCGCCTGTGCGCTATCGGTCGAACGAATAATCTCTTTTACTTCTGGAATGAGCCCCGGACTCAGGCTCAGGCGATTGAGTCCCAAACCAATAAGCAGGACCGTAGCCAGAGGATCACCCGCCATTTCGCCGCATATATTGACCGGCTTCTCATAGCACACGCCCGCATCAGCAACGGTTTTTATTAGCTGTAAAACGGCCGGGTGAAACGGATCGTACAGAGAAGCAACCTTGCTGTTTCCGCGATCAACGGCCAGCGTATACTGGGTTAAATCGTTGGTGCCCAAGCTGAGAAAGTCACAGTGTGGCGCGAAGCGATCGACCATAAGCGCCACCGATGGCACCTCGACCATAACGCCCAGTTCGGCATCCTCGCTAAAGGGCTCCCCGCTTTCGCGCAGTTCGTCTTTGACTTCTTCCATTAGCGCACGTGCGCGCACCAGTTCCTGCGTGCCCGAAATCATCGGCAGGAGAATACGCAACGCACCCAAGCTACTTGCCCGGAGTAAAGCGCGTAGCTGCGTCTTAAATAAACCGGGCTCGTCTAGACAGATCCGCAGCCCGCGCCACCCCAAAAACGGATTATCTTCGGTCTTTACATCGAGAACGTGAGACAGCTTATCCCCCCCCAGATCAATCGTGCGGATGGTGACCGGGGCCGGTGCCATTGCTTCCACAATCTTTGCGTATGCTCGAAACTGCTCCTCTTCCGAAGGCAGGCGATAGTTTAGATAGAGAAACTCTGTCCGATACATTCCGACGCCGCGGGCTCCATTGTCAACCGCTAGTTCAATCTCTTTGGGCAGGTCAATATTGGCTAGCAGGGTAATGGAGAGGCCGTCCGACGTCTCAGCAGGAAGGGTTTTCTTTGCATCGAGATCGCGGCGATGACGCTGCTGCCGACGCATCTGTGAACGATATTCGCGCACGATGTCTTCACCAGGACGGATGTGAACAACACCACCGTTGCCGTCCACGATGACTTCGCTGCCAGATTCAACGCGGCGCGAACCGCTGTCCGTACCTAAAACAATAGGTATACCCAGTGAACGAGCGATAATTGCCGCATGCGAAGTCGTCCCCCCCGAATCCAGCACGATGCCTTTAACTTGCCGACGCTCTAACTGCACCATTTCCGAAGGCAGCAAATCGTGCGCAAACACAATCACGTTCGAACGAAAACTCTGCAGCCCGTGCGTCTCACCGCCGGCCAGTCGCACCAAGACCCGATTTTCAATATCGACCACATCGCTCAAACGAGAACGCAAGTACTCGTTCTCGATCTGGCGAAACATCTTTTTCATCTGCTGGAGCGTAACTGAAAAGGCGCGTTCAGCCGAGTAGAGTTTCTCGCGAATCCACTGTTGAGTCTGCTCTTTGATCTGAACGTCTTCTATCATAGCAAGCTGCGCGTCAAAAATCTGCGCGAGCTCCTCCCCCTGCTCAGATGCTACCATGCGTCGAATTCGACGAATATCATCGCCGGCCATGTGCAGCGTATTGAGGAAACGTTCTATTTCGGCATCTACTTGACTAGCGCTAATGCGCCGTCTGGATATAACGGTCGCGCCTTTGCGGTGGATATAGGCACGGCCCATGCCGACGCCCGGCGCCGCGGAAATACCCGAGAGCATATGATAAGACGCAGTCACACCGTATCCTCAAAGTTGCTCTGCATCAACGCAGCGATCTTTTCAAGAGCCTCAACCTCATCGTCACCGTCCGCCGTGATTGTTACTTCGGCTCCATTTTCCGCTGCGAGCATCATAACCCCCATGATGCTTTTGCCGTTGATATGCGCTACGTCGCCTTTGGACAGCGTGATCTCAGCGGCAAACTGCGCTGCTTCTTGCACTATAAGCGCAGCAGGGCGAGCGTGAATACCCAAGGGATTTGTAATAACAACGGTCTTATCTATCATTCCATCCTGTTCCGCAGATGACTAACGGCCTGTTACCACACAAGGCACCACCCAACGTTGTGCTCCATTATTTGTCACTCTGTGTGCTACGCCGCCAAGTCGCTTATTCAAAAGCGCAGGATCAACGCTCAGCAGCGTGTACGGCCGCGCTCACTTCGCTCAGCCGCGCGTGATCGTCTTCCACTAGACTGCCCGTCACGACAAACGATGCACCCGCTTCCACCTTGGCCCGCGCCGTCTCGGCGTCGCGTATACCTCCGCCCACGATTATCGGCAACGATATGTAATCGGCGACCGTGCGCACCATGTCGTCAGGCACCGATGAATCCGCGCCGCTTCCCGTTTCTAAATAGATCATTTTCATCCCGAGGTATTGGGCAGCGAGCGCGTGTGCCATTGCGATATCATTTTTTCGCCGCGGCAGTGGACGCGTAGCGCTCATGAACTCTACGGACGTCATATGCCCAGATTCAACCAACATATAGCCCGTGGGGATCGCCTCAACGCCAAACTCTCTTATCAGCGGAGCGGCGCGCACGTGCTCACCGATCAACAGCTCTGGGTTACGGCCGCTAATCATGGATAGGAAGAGGATAGCGTCTGCTGTAGGGACAACCTGGCTCGCGCCTCCGGGGAAACTAATTACCGGGATATTCGCGCGCGCCTTGATGCGGGCAAAGCACTCGGCATAGTGAGCAGTGAACATCAGGCTCGTCCCGACCAGTATGGCATCCGCACCCGCTTCAACGCTTAGGTCTGCGCGATGTTCAAGTTCTTCTACAGAGAGGCGATCTGGATCGAGCAGCGTCAGATAGCCCGCGCCGCGCCGCGCCCTAATCGAGAGCAAGTATTCGAGAACTGCATCCCCTCTGGAAAACAAGTGATTTTACCTTTAGCCCAGTTGCGCTGTAACTATTTCTGGAACGGCGGCCAACGCATCATCCATCTTTGATGTATCGCGCGCACCCGCCTGTGCCAAGTGCGGCTTGCCTCCGCCAGAACCGCCGGTCAGTTGGGCAACGCTGCGCACGATGTCGCCCGCTTTTAGTCCGCGGTCCTTTATGAGGTCCTCTGTGACTACGGCAATAAACGACCCTTTGCCATCAAATTCTGCCCCCAGCACGCCTACTCCAGACCCGAGCTTTTCGCGCAGACTGTCGGCCATAGCGCGCAGGGCAGGCACGTCTTCGACGTCTGTGCGACGTGCCACGACGGTGAAGCCCTCTATCTCCAGAGACCCGGACAGATCGTCGGCTTCAAAAGAGGCAATCCGACGGCGCAGTTCGTCGACGCTGCGTTCTAATTCGCGCTGACGCTCCAACAGGGCATCTACTTTATCGGGGAGCGCTTCGAAAGGTGCATTAATCTGCGAAGCCAAGCGCGCCAGTATATCTCGCTGCTGACGAACGGCAATCTCTGCTCCTCGACCCGTTAGCGCTTCCGCGCGCCGCGTGCCAGCAGCAATGCCGCTTTCGGCTACGACGTCGAAAAAACCAATCTCACCCGTAGAAGCGACGTGCGTTCCTCCGCACAGTTCTAAGCTGTAATCACCAATGCGCACTACGCGCACGCGCTGGTCGTATTTTTCGCCAAATAGAGCCTGAGCACCCATTTCCTTAGCCCGATCCAACTCTTCTTCAAACGTTTCGACCTCTATGTCTGCACGCACCTTTTCGTTGACCATTTCTACAACCTGTAGCAGCTGTTCGGGCTCAGTCGCCACAAAGTGAGAGAAGTCAAAGCGCAGGCGATCTGGGGTTACGAGCGACCCCATCTGTCCAACGTGTTCTCCGAGCGTCTGGCGCAGTGCTTCGTGCAGGAGATGCGTTGCCGTATGGTTGCGAGCAGCAGCAGCACGCGCTTCGGCATTTACTTTCGCGTGCACGCTTCCGCCCAAAGCTTCCGCTTCACCAGAAACGAGCTGACCGAGGTGAACGATTCCCCCACGCGCTTTCTGCACATCGGTAATAGCAACGGAGAAACCGTCTCCCTCAACGAGGCCCTGATCGCCGATTTGACCACCCGATTCGGCGTAGAATGGCGTCTTGTCGAGGAACAGCTGCACGCGACCTTCTTCGTTTATATCGGCGCGCACGACCTCAGACTCCGTCTCCAGTTCTTCGTAGCCAACAAAGTCCGAATGGGCCCCTTCGAGCGCATCACCAACGCCCTCGGTAGCGCGGAACCGCCCCTTTGTCGCCTGGCGTGCACGAGATCTCTGTTCGTCTAGCTCGCGCTCAAAGACTTCTAGTTCAACCACGGGGATTTTTCGCTCTCGTGCGATCAGCTGCGTTAGATCGAGTGGAAACCCATAGGTGTCATACAGCTGAAAGGCGTCGCTACCGCTGATCTGCCCTTTGGCACTAAAGCGTTCGAATATCTCTAGACCGCGATCTAAGGTCTTGCCGAAGCTTTCCTCCTCTGCGCGCACAACCAGTTTGACGTGCTCTCTCTTCTGAACCAATTCCGGGAATACAGGCCCTAAGCTCTCGGCAACGTCATCCACAAACTGGTATAAGAAGGGATTGTTCTGATCCAACTGGCGGGCATAGCGGGCGGCCCGACGCAAAATGCGGCGTAAAACGTAGCCTCGCCCTTCGTTAGATGGGAGTGCCCCGTCTGCAATAGTAAAGCTGAGGGCGCGAATGTGGTCGGCAATGACCTTCATCGGAACCGCATGCTCGCCGCTGTACTGCTTGCCGGAAAGATCTGCAATCCGGTGTATAAGCGGCTGAAAAATGTCTGTTTCGTAGTTGCTGGATACGCCCTGAATAATACTGCAGATACGCTCTAAACCCATGCCCGTATCGACGTGCTGGGCTGGCAGGGGGTGAAGCGCTCCCGAATCGTCCCTGTTGTACTGGATAAAAACCAGATTCCAGAACTCTTCATACGTATTGCCGTCGTCGTTTAGGAAGCCCTCTCGGCTCTGTGCGGCTAAGTCGTCTCCATGATAAAAATGAACTTCGGAGCAGGGTCCGCAGGGTCCCGTTGCGCCCATTTCCCAAAAGTTTTCCTTAGCCGGCAGGCGCACAATGCGTTCGGCAGGCAAATAAGCAGCCCACATTTCTTCCGCTTCTTCGTCAGCTGGAACACCCTCGCCCCCTTCAAAAACCGTTGCCCATAGACGCTCCTTGGGCAATCCCCACTCTTCCGTTAGCAGTTCCCAAGCCCAATCTATCGACTCTTTTTTGAAATAGTCGCCAAATGACCAGTTCCCCAACATTTCAAACAGCGTCTGGTGGCGCGGACTGTAGCCCACTTCTTCGAGGTCGTTGTGCTTACCGGAAACGCGCATGCACTTCTGCGTATCCGCCGCGCGCACGTAGTCGCGCTTACCCAGCCCGAGAAACACGTCCTTGAACTGGTTCATACCGGCGTTCGTAAAATAGAGCGTTGGGTCATCCTGCGGCACAACGGGTGCACTGGGCACGCGCGTATGAGCCTTACCCTCAAAAAAGCGAAGAAAACCCTCCCGAATATCCTTAGACTTCATCCTCTTCTATTTCCTTCCAAACGTGTTCTATGGACTCCCATGCCGTCCTTCCATCATAGCCGCGACGCGCCAAAAAGCCCAACATCCTACGCTGCGCTTTGTCCCGCTCTAGCGAACGGTATCTCCACGCCTGTTTGCGCAAGAGATCAACTGCTCGTTCGGGATCTTCTAGCTGAGCCGAATACTCGGACAGCAATTGGTCGATCACATCAGCTGCAATTCCTTTTCTACGTAGGTCTTGGGCGAGTTTGCGCGCACCCGCAGCCCTATCTATACGCGCCTCTATCCACCGACGCGCATAGGCTCGATCGTCGACAAAGCGAAGGCGCTCTAGTTCAGAGAGCACTTCGGAGATCACCTCTTCAGAAAACGCTTTCTCCCTTAACCTCTGCGCCACTTCGTGCACCGTTCTTGCACGCCTGCTCAGATAGGCTAAGCCAACTTCGCGCGCCTCCTGATACGGCGTCTGTGCTTTTTTATCACGCTTCGTCTTCTGTCTCTCCATCTTCGCCATCTGCTTCGACCAATCCCAATTCTACGCACAGCTTCTGCTCAATTTCGTCTGCAATGGCAGGATGTTCGAGCAGGAAATTCTTAGCGTTATCGCGCCCCTGTCCCAATCGCTCGCCGTTGTAGGAGAACCAGGCACCGCTCTTGTCAACAAGACCCTTATCAACACCGATATCAATGAGATCACCTTCCCAAGAAATGCCGATCTGTTCCCCGTGAAAAATCAGATCAAATTCTGCCTCTCGAAACGGCGGAGCTACCTTGTTCTTAATGATCTTAACGCGAGTGCGATTGCCAATGTCTATGTCTCCATCTTTGACGCGCGCAATCCGGCGAATGTCCAAACGCACAGATGAGTAGAAGGGCAGCGCACGTCCCCCCGTTGTAGTCTCCGGACTTCCGAACATCACGCCGATCTTCATGCGTAACTGGTTGATAAAGATCAAACACGTGTGCGAGCGATTGATCGAACCCGTCAACTTGCGCAACGCCTGCGACATCAGTCGCGCGTGCAACCCCATGTGGGAATCTCCCATGTCACCTTCGAGTTCAGCCTGCGGCACCAGCGCTGCCACTGAGTCCACAACGATAATATCAAAGGCACCGCTGCGCACGAGCGTATCGACAATCTCCAGCGCCTGCTCTCCACTGTCGGGCTGTGATATAATCAGGTTTTCTGTGTCCACTCCGATACGCTTAGCAAAACTGACATCTAGCGCATGCTCCGCATCTATGAAGGCTGCCGTTCCCCCTCTCTTCTGAGCTTCACGCACCGCGTGCAGCGTCAGCATCGTCTTACCCGCTCCTTCAGGTCCAGCAATCTCTATGATCCGCCCTTTGGGTAAACCACCAATACCCAGTGCAGCATTTAACGCTAGGGATCCGGTAGAAATTGACTCAATCTGCGCAACGCCTCCCTGATCCCCTAAGCGCATAATTGATCCCTTGCCATACTGCTTCTCAATCTGCGACATGGCCAGTTCAAGGGCTTTTCCCTTGTCGCTTCCGCTGTCGTTACTCCGTCCGTTCGTCTTAGCCATCGTTCTCCCCTTCGTATGGCGTGAACTGAGCGAGGCGCTTAATGCTAATCACCCAGTCCAATTGCGAAAAAAAGCAGCCTCAGTATTAAGTTGCCGTATATGCCCGCCATCACGTCATCCGCAACAATACCCCATCCTCCCGGCAACGCCTCCATCTGGCGCGCTGGCGGCGGCTTGACAATATCCAATGCGCGAAACACAAAAAAACCAGCGATGGCCGTCCACCAACCCGCCGGTAGGAACGCCACCGTAACAAAGAAACCAATACCTTCATCAACAACGACGCGGCCGGGATCCTTGCCCCATTCGCGCGATGCAACGTCCGCCGTATAGACGGCCACGAAAAAGCCAACGACCAGCAGCAAACACCATCCGACAGCGCTCAAAGGTGGAGCAAGAGAAAAGTGAACGCAGTACAGGAGCGCAACGACTGCCGTACCCGCTGTTCCGGGCGCAATAGGGGCGTAGCCTGCATAACATAGCGTTGCAATCAGTTTATACAGA
>Ga0181569_10000984_pt1 | contig 22372 bp, 8 predicted proteins | sample 101ome_19_FD_132452 | JGI IMG/M metagenome (GOLD analysis project Ga0181569, IMG submission 132452) | Coastal salt marsh microbial communities from the Groves Creek Marsh, Skidaway Island, Georgia - 101405AT metaG (megahit assembly) | ecosystem: Environmental > Aquatic > Marine > Intertidal zone...
GGTCGTTTGGGGGACTCGTGACGTCGGACCGACCGAGACATTCATCGACGACGACGACGACGACGACGACGACGACGACGACGACGACGCGACGCGACGGGAGACGGCGACGCGCGATGGCGTCCGCGGGCGCGCCGGCGTACGTCGCGCGCGATGGGACCGCGCGCGCGAGAAAGCCGTGGAGTCTGAGCGGACTGGCGTGGGGCGCGATCGGCGTCGCGGATGCCTTCGTGCGCACGCTCGTCGTCGAGGGATACGCCGAGGCGTACGCGGGACGCGCGGGGGCGAGAGGGGGTGTGAACGGTGGGGCGAGCGCGCGAGGACGCGTGACGGTGAATCGGGGGGGTGGGAACGGTGGGGCGAACGTGCGAGGATTCGCCAACGTTCGGACGATTGACCACAGCGCGCCGGCGGCGGGCGGGTGAGGACGGTAGAGGACTTTCAGGGAGACGAGAGAGCGTCGAAAGTCCATGGACGTCGCGTCGCGCGCGCGCGTGAATGAGATCGAGTCGTGGGTTCGTGACGCCGTCGTGGGAATGGACCGATGTGAGGTCGCCGCGGCGGTTGATTTTTACCCGCGACTCTTCGCGCGCTCGTGCGAGCAAACAATTGTATTGATACAGTAGCGACACACGCGTTTTAGCTTAATTTACACAACATGCGTTAAAAGTACATGACACTGATGGGTGGGGACGTGTACGACGTCGCGGCGTTTCACGCGTCCTTCTCTCGAGATGCGCGTTCCGCGGCGTTGCGGCGCAGGAGCGCCTCGACGTCCTCCAAGGGCACGCCCTTTGTCTCGGGTACGAACCGGTCGACGAAGACGTAGCCCGACGCGCACAGAAGGGTGTAGAATCCGTACGATCCACTCAATCCGTACGCGTTCACCATCGGTAAAAACGTCGCACCGACGATGGAGTTTGATAAATAATTGAGCGCCGTGCACGCCGAAACCGCTCTCGCGCGAATGCGCGTGGGGAAGACTTCATTGTACAACAACCACGGAATCGGACCGGCGCCGAGTGAAAAGAATAACACATACAGCGGGATTGTGACGAGCGCGACCGCCGCCTCAGGTTGCGCGGGCGTCAAGTCTGTCGTCGATGCAAATCCCAAATCCGAGCAAATCTCCGCCGACGCCAGCGTCTGATAGGCGTACAGACCATCATCGAGCGGCTGGCTGAGCTTCTCCGCGATCGCGCCGATCGCTGGGTCGGCGCAAAACGAACTGAGTTCGTTCGCGGGGGTTAAATACGCGGCGATGGAGAGCAATCCGAGACACGCGCTCATGCCTCCGAACGACGCGAGGAGTAAAGGCCGACGACCCGTCTTGTCGCTCAGCGCCAAGGCGACGAAACCACCGACGACGTTGGGAACGCCCACGGCCCACGTGAGGATGTCTGGGTTGTTTATCCCCACGCTCGTAAACACGGTGGACGCGTAGAAGATGACGGTGTTGGATCCGGAAAACGCCGCGAGCGCACACAGCGTGACGCCTATGGACAACGGAAGACGATTTCGTTCCTCGGACATCAAGTCCGACCACGACGATAATTTCGGCGACCTCGCCCGCTTCTTCTCGCGCGAACGACGCTCTTCGGCAGCGGACGAATCCGCATCGATCGCGACCACTTCCGCGGTGTCCCCCTCGTCGCTCGATTTCGACTCGAACGCCTTTCGCAAAGAATTTTGCCACGCCACGGCGGCTCGTCCTCGAATGTTTTGTAAGATGGCCAGCGACCGTCTCGACTTTCTCGCCGTGTTCTCTTCGTTTTGCGTCAACAACCACACCGGACTCTCCTGCGCGAACGCGTACGCGCCGATGGCCAACACCACCGCCGGCGCCGCGGCGTCAAAAAACAGAGGCCTCCACCATCCGTCGCCCCCCGCCGTCTTCAGAGGCGCGGCGATTTGAAACGCCGCGAGACACCCGAAGACGTACGCCAATCGTCGAAGGCCATTCAACGTGCCGCGCAGCGCCGGCGGCGCGATCTCGCTAAGATACAGCGGCACGATTTGACTCGACGCGCCGACGCCGACGCCCGCGATAAATCTCCCGACAATCATCGTTGCCGCGTTCGTCGCCGTACCGCTCACCAACGTCCCGACGATCAGTGGCGCGCTTACCGACGTGAGCGTCAGTTTCCGTCCAATCTTATCGCTCAGCGCGCCCACGGTGATCCCGCCCAAAGCGCCGCCGAGCACCAATGCGCTCACGACGACGCCCTTCACGCCGTCGTCGTCCGCGAATCCCAGCTCAGACGCCATGGCGCTGAGCGGCGCGTTACACACCGCCGTGTGGTATCCGAACAGAAACGCGCCGACGTTGGCGATGACGGCGGACGGGAGGAGTCCCGGACCGACGTTTTCCGACGCCCAGACGCTTGAAGATGACGAAGACGACGAAGACGAAGACGAAGACGAAGACGACGAAGACCCATCGCACGGTACGGTCCAGACATCCCCCAACGACGACGAAGACGAAGACGACGACTCCCCTCGACGCTCGCGCGACGACGACGACGACGACGACCCCACATCCCCGAGACGCTCGTCGTCCACTCCAGCGTCACCAACCACCATCCGTCCTCTCCCGTCTCGCGCGCGTCCGACGCGCGCCGACGCCCGTCGCCGCCCACGCGTCGACCCATGCACGTCTCGCGCGCCTCCCACCGCGCGCACCGCGCGCGCCGACGCCACCATGGACGCGCGTCGACGTGTCCCGCCTCCCCTCAGATGACCGCGCGCACCGTCGCCGTCGCCGCCCTCGTCGCCCCCGCGCGCCGCGTCACCGCACACCGCCGCGCACACCGCGCGCGCGTCGCCATGGCCGCCACCGCCATCGAAAACGACGACCCCTACGCGCGGCTTCGCGAGCGTCTGCGCGAGATTTCCGATCTCAAATCGCTCGAGGGACTCGCGGGCTGGGACGAACTCGTCATGCTTCCCACCGGGGACGGCGCGGCGACGACGCGCGCGCGCGCGATGGCGACGCTGGCGGGCGTGACGCACGAAAAAGCCACGTCGCCGTCGCTGGGTGCGCTGTTGGATCGCGTCGAGCGCGAGGGGCGAGTGACGGAGGGGCGGGACGCCGCGAATGCGAGGCGGGCGCGGGAAAATTTCGATAAAGCGACGGCGATTCCGGCGGCGACGGCGAAGCGACGAGCGGAATTGGGGTCTCGTGGGTATCACGAGTGGGTGAAAGCGCGAGAGCGTGGGGATTTCAAGGCGTTCGCGCCGGTCTTGGAGGAGTGGGTGGCGCTGACGAGGGAGGTGTGTGAGTTGGTGAAACCGGGGGGCGACGTCTACGACACGGCGTTGGACGATTACGAGCGAGGTATGACGGGGACGCGATTGCGTGAGATTTTTGACGTCGTGCGCGACGGTGTCGTGCCGCTGATTGGTAAAATTTACGCCAAGTCTGGGCCGAAGGCGCTCGAGGGACGGGCGAACCCGCTCGAGGGTGAATTCGACGTCGACGCGCAGAGCGCGTTGGCGAAGAGCGTCGCCGTGAAACTCGGGTTCGATCTCACCAAGGGACGGTTGGACGTGAGCGTGCACCCGTTCACGGGCGGATGCGGACCCGCGGACGTGCGCATGACGACGAGGTATAAATCCGACGATTTGCTCGAGGGGCTGAGCGGGTGCATTCACGAGACCGGGCACAGCCTGTACGAGCAGGGACGCTCGGCCGAGTACGCCGGCGAACCCGTGTCCGAGGCGCACAGCATGGGCGTGCACGAATCGCAGTCGCTGCTCTGGGAGCGCATGGTCGGCCTGAGCGAGCCGTTCTCGCACTTTCTTCTCGGCGAACTTCGATCGACGTTTCCGGGAAGGTTCGACGACGCGACGCCGGAGACGTTGTACGCGGGATACAACGTGGTGAAAAAGCCGAGCGTCATTCGCGTCGAATCCGACGAGGTGACGTACCCGTTGCACGTCATCTTACGAACCGAATTGGAGATGGATTTGCTCGCCGGTAAAATTTCCGTGAACGATTTGCCCGGGCTGTGGAACGCGAAGATGAAGGAGTACCTGAACGTCGACATCGAAAACGACAAGCAGGGCGTATTACAGGACGTGCACTGGTCCGGCGGCGCGCTCGGGTATTTCCCGACGTACATCATCGGTCAAATCTTGGCGTGTCAGATTTTCAACACGGCGAAACGCTCGATTGACGGACTCGATGAGAAGATAAAACGCGGCGAATTCAAAGAACTTCTCGCGTGGTTGCGCGTCAACGTTCACGAGCGAGGCTCCGAGTGCGATTCCGTCGACGAACTCATGGTCAAGGTGACGGGGAAACCTCTGGACGCGCGCGAGTTTGTCGACTATCTGGTGGACAAGTACACGAAAATCTACGACCTCTGAGCCAAATTTCACACTATTTTTAATCTACACTCTACGTCGCGCGCTCCCGTCTCTCGCGCTCACGCGCGCGCTCCGGCCGACGTCGCTCGAAACCGCGCCGTCTGCGCGACGAGACCATCGACGTGCGCGTCACGATCGAGGAACGGAGTGTCCTTTTGTGACGACGAGTCCTGACTCCTCGAAGGCGCAGGTATTTTGATGTTTTTATCTCTTTTGTATACGCTTAAAAGTAACTATAGTATATATCATTAAAATGATAAAAAGTTACTTCGGTCCGAGATTTAGCCACGCCCGCCGTCGGTGACGGTCGCCGCCGCGTTCGTCCATCCTGCGCGTCTCGTGCATACATTTTGATTTTTAGGGCTGTGTACTGGTACACTGGGGTTGATGAAAAAGTTCGGACATGTGGCGCCGTGCGCGCGCGTCGGGCGCGAGGTGTTACGCCCGCGAACGAGCGATCGCGCGGCAGACGACGTCTCGACGTCTCGTCGCGCGCGACAGGGCGACGATATGGACGAAGACGTCGTGTCGAGTCGTGCGATGGCGCTCGCGGTGGACGCGAGGATGGAACGGCGCGTGTGGGACGGTGCGACGACGTCGGAGCGGGATTACGATGGAGGCGCGATGGCGCGTGTGCGTCCGAGAAAGGGCGCGCGCGCGGTGCGGGTCGGGTGGATGGTGTGGTTGATGGTCGCGGTGTGCGCGTTGGCGGGCGCTGGTGGCGCGCGCGGGAGCGAAAACGCGACCGGGGCGAGGAAGACGGATACAAAGTATCGCGCGCGGCACCAGGGTGTTGATACGGTGCTGAAGCAAATGAAGAACCTCGTGGAGAGGCAAAAGTTTTGGATCGGGGAGAACACGAGGTGTGAAAACGTTAAATTTTCGGTCGGTAGAGTTCCCGAGGGTGGGTCCGTGAAGATCTCGCTGAAGGGCGCGTCGTACCTGCAGCGCGAATACGAATTGCGAGAGGGGGGAGTCCAACACGCGTGTCTTGATTTGAGCGAGCCGAATGAGCTGGTAATTTCCATGCAAAACATGACGAATAAGAACAGTCACGCGACGCTCACCGTGGAGAAGGGTGACGGTGAACTGTTACTGATGAAACAGATCGACGTCGACGGGCGTGAGTTGGGTGTTTCGTATTCGAAGATGAAGATCGCGCCGGAGACTCTGACAGTCACGGCACAGTTGGCGAAGCAATTCGGTTCAGAGTGTGAACAAGTCGTCTTCGATACCGCGTTTGCCACCGATTCAGGGGTGTCGCGCGATATGACGCACCGCTTATACGATGGAAACGGTGATTTGCTGAGCCAGTGGGTGAGGCACGCCAGCGGAGAGAAGAAAATGTGCCTACTTCGCGGCCAAACTTACAAGCTCAAATTAGAAGGTTCGATGAGTCATGGAAACACGGACCAACGCGTTGCGGTGCGAGTCACGGGTAACGATGAGCTGGGTGATGGTTTCGCGTATTCAGGGACGTCATCAGAGGCATTGGCGCAAGACGATGAATTTACGTACTTCGCCAGCGGGGACGAGACCAAGGATAGTGTGCCTTTGCACGGCAGATATTCCTTTCACATTCCAAGCCCGTGTGGGCCGAAAGAAGCACAGGTCAGTGTTGTGTTGACGGCGTCGACGTTCGGTGACGGTGTTCCGCCAAATGGCATGTCTTGGGCGATCAACGATGCACACGGGAAGGAAGTGATGGCCATGTCGAGGCCGTTCAAGCGAGGTGAATACGGCGTAACTCGATACGAATCTAGATGCATGCCCGAAGGCAATTACACGTTCGTGGCGAGCGCTACGGATAAGAGGGGCTGGAAATTCGGACCAGTTCTGAACATTTACCAGACGTGGCAAGGTCAGAACAGGCGGATCCTCGCATCCGAGGGCGCGGTGCGAAAGAAGGAGAAGCACACGTACGAAACACCGTGGTTCAGCAGTGGTTTAGTTTCACAACCACTTGAATTCTGCGTCAATAGGACTGATGTGTCGCATGCGCATGGTAAAGTAGAAAGAATTGCGAGTCTCGCTTCACTCGGAGTCTCGAGAGTTGCGCCGCAGGCTGGCGTTTGGCAGGTTAGCTCCCTTACGTTTGTCTTCGGCACAATCGCCATTATCGCGATGATGGTGTCGGAAGGTAGTGCGAGAGATGATGAGATCGAAGCGAGGACATCTCTCGTGAAAGGAAGCGGTGGTTCTGCGTACGGTACGGGCGCGCCCGGACCTTTGGATGACGACGTCAGCAATTCTAGACCACGCAAGGGTAAAGCCAAGCGCCCGCCGGTTTCGCGGGTGGGTGTTATGCGAGCACTCGCCGCGGGATCGACGTTACTCGCAGTGGTTTCGATGTATCAAACGGACGACGGTGAATTTTTTGCACTCGGTGAGGCGGCAACCGCGCAGCATTCGAGGCAAGCGCTCTGCGGAATGGGGCACGATAAGTGCGACACGCTCACTGCGCCAGACTGCAAGAGCAAGTTTATGTACACGTACCGCAAAGGCAAGCTTGCACACGCTCCCGCCTTCTTGCTTCCATATAACAGTAAGATCGCGAGCGGCGAATCTTACAGTTTAGACGTGCGATTCGATCCCATGGAGTGCGCTCAAAACGGAATGGAGACGTGTGACGACTTGGGAGAGGTGCATCAGCAATCGTTGAATGGATGTTCACTGGCGTGTAGGGAAACAGATGCTTGCGAAAGCTTTAGTCTTGAAGACACGCGATGTCGTCTTTGTACGACTGAACGCTTGAGCGCCGGCGGAAATAGTAGCGTTTCTTCCGTCGCGCGTTGCATGAAGCCATCCAAATTCGCGTTCAGAGCGATTTCTGTCGATCAGTGCGCCAAAGCGTGCGACCAAACTACACTCTGCCACGGCTTCAATTATTTTGAGAAATCAGCCGGTGGACAATCACACTGCAGTCTTCTTCGCGCTCCGTCAAATTTCAATGCGCACATTTGGCGAGAAAGCGCAAAGACGAAGAGTGGCGTAATCGGAGCCGCGACGTACTACAAGACGCCGTTGTCGAATTACGAGTGCACCGCTCGAGGGAAATCGGTCAAGTTGCCCGCGCTTCCACCGGGCTTGGCGTTGAACGAGTCGAACGACGACATTCCGCAACGCACTACTGACCGCCATTACCCAGCTTCTGATCACAACTATCCCAATGCTCAGGATGAAGACTCGGACGACACACGTTCCGATGAAACTCCCCACGAGTCAGATATTCCGGAGGTTCCCATCGTGCGAGTGCCGTACTTTGTGATTACTTCTTCGATACAGTTGGATGGCGTGAATTCCGCCGATTTTGAGAAAAGCGACGCCCTGCGTACGGCCTTCCGACGCGGCATCGCGGCGGCGCTTCTCATCACGGAGGAAGACGTGGTCTTTTTGGACATCACACCGAATACTGATGAAGACGGCCAGACCATGGAGAATGGTTTACACGTTTCATTCTCTGTGTTACGGACTTCCAGGCGGGAAGCGGATGCAGTCATCGTCGTTTTACGCTCGCTCATGGGAGCGAATGTTCAAGCCAGCGTCCCCAATGAGAAACTGCGCGACTACCTGAAAGACGCGGGTCTGCACTGTGAGGTCGCGACAGTGATCGAATCACCGACGATGACGGAGCCTAGTGAAGATCCCCGCGGAACGTCGAACGATAATACCGTCACGAACAGGACGATTTACGCTCCGCCGCCGCCACCGCGCGTTGAGGTACCAGAGAAGGAAGAAGATTCTTACTTTGTCCTTCGCGGCACGATGAGCATCGTGGGATACTCAGCGGCGGAGTTCGGTGACACGGAATCTTCACAGTTTTTGAGAGGCCTTGGCACGTTTTTCGTCATTGGCAAAAGCGACGCGACATTGTTACACGTCAAAGACGCGCCCGAGTCGACGTCGGAGAATCCCGTCGTCGACGTCGAGTTTCAGCTCGCTGAGAAGAAACGGATGAAGGCAACGTTGATGTTGCAGGTGTTCATACTGATGCAAGATCGTACGACGGCTCAATTGGCCAACTTGGCGCATGTTTTCAAGTTCAAGGGTTTGAATAAGGTTACGAGTTGTTTCATGCACGACGCGCCCTCTGTAGAGATGCGAAAACATCAACCGCCACCGCCGCCGGCGCCGCTATCGCCGCCTATGCCTCCGTCTCCGCCACCCAAGGTGGTGAACATCGAGAGGAATGTGACGAAAAAAGTGGAAATCATCACGACCAAGTTGAAGTTCAGGACGACGTCTTCTGTGGAGTCGTTCGACGAGACGCGTAAAGACGCAGTGCGCGACGCGTTGGCAGCCTTCATCAGTTCTCGAGTCGGGAGCAAAGTGCCGAGTGACTCGATCAGAATCATCTCCATCAGCATAAACGGAGTAGAAAAGTATTTCGATCGCGGCATGTCGACGAACACGTCGCACGTCGCCGCGGCGCTCGGCGCCACAGATAGCCCGGCTGAAATCAATTACGAAGTGACGGTTACGGAGGATGAGGAAGAGGAGACGGATGTCGGCAGCGCCATCAATGCACTACTGAACGACGTGGCGGCCAGCACGTCGAGTGGGAAGACGCAGTCTTATCCCTCGGATGCGACCGGTTATCCAGATGCCGATACGAACGCTACGTCTACTGATGAAAACTATCCATCGAGCACGAATGCGACCAGCAGCACCGACGAACTTGGTTCCGAGCTCGCTGAATCCCTGAATGGAGCCGGACTGGAGGTGACTAATTTCTTACCGTCGCCGCCCACAAACACGACGGAGACAGTGATCGAGGAGACGGTTGTCATTACCGTACCGGCTCCTCATTCACCCCCGCCTCCGCCGGCGACGCCAGCGGAGGACGACGAGTATCCGGGTGGCCCGCCAGCGGAGGACGACGAGTATCCGGGTGGCATCAACTTTATGACGCTCATCAACTCGACAACTACCGTGCCGGGATCCACGAGCGCTGTGCCGGGATCGACGTCGCAGTACTACCCGTCCTCCAGCACCGTGCCGGGATCGACGTCGCAGTACTACCCGTCCTCCAGCACCGTGCCGGGATCCACCAGCACTGTGCCGGGATCGACGTCGCAGTACTACCCGTCGACGAGTCCGACGAGCACTCAGCCAAGCTCGACGAGCACCGAGCCGAGCTCGAATACGCATTACCCGTTCAGTCCGAGCTCTGGACCAGCTGAGACGCGAGAACAAGTGCCCGGAGAGGAATCCACTGAGCCGAGCCCGACGCCGACGCAGCACTATCCATTCACTCCGAGCGCTGGACCAGAGGACACGTCGGATGAAATCATCCCCGACGACGACTCAACCGCACCAACGCCGACGCAGCACTATCCATTCACTCCGAGCGCTGGACCAGAGGACACGTCGGATGAAATCATCCCCGACGACGACTCAACCGCACCGACGCCGACATCCACGATTTCTCCGAGCAATGACTCGAACGCGACGATGATTCACGAAGTGCGCGCGGGCGTACGATTGTTTGGGTACACGATGACGTCGTTCAATTTTGAAGAGAGAGGTTTCTTCAGGAGAGGCATGGCGACTTTCTTGGGCATCGCGCCCAAGCAGGTCACCATCAATCACGTCGAGGATGCGAACATGCGGTCCACGCGTCGATTGTTGCAAACGTTAGCCATTGACGTGTACTACATCGTCTCCACTACCACGTCGCAAGTGGCGGCGGCGGTGGTTGACGAAACGAACAAGGCGTTGAACGCGACGGGTTCCGGCGCGCTGTTACTCGATTTGCAAACCGCGGGCTTGGTCCTCTCTCAGGTGACGATCATTTCGCGACCGAACGTCACGGTGGTCCCCGCGCCGCTGACTCCAGCGCCCGCTCCCGCGCCTTCAAGCGCGCCGCCGGCGACGGGGTTCAATTTGAGCGACATCAACATTAATCTCAACGTTGACGTCACGGTGCACATCGACGAATCCAATCTCTCTCCGCCAGCGGCGAACGCCACGGGACGTTCGACGAACAATTATCCTGGACCGAGCGCGACGCCGATGCCGACGCCGACTCCGGACGCGTCGACGCCGATGCCGACGCCGACTCCGGACGCGTCGACGCCGATGCCGACGCCGACTCCGGACGCGTCGACGGCGTATCCGACGCCGACTCCGGACGCGTCGACGGCGTATCCGACGCCGACTCCGGACGCGTCGACGGCGTATCCGACGCCGACTCCGGACTGCGTCCCGCTCGGTACCGAGACGGAGGAGTCGCAATACGAGATCTCCGGTTCGTTACAACACGAAGCTCTTCAACAGGCTCGCGAGTTCGCGCGAGAAAACGACTTGCCGATGCCCAACGCGAGCACATTTGTGCGCGCCAAAATCTGCAACGCACCGCACATGAAATGCTGTTCAGAGTTGGGTTGGCGACGGGATAATCGTCTGCGATTCCCCTTCGTCTGCGGCGACGCCGCCGAGTGCGCGAGACTCACGTTTCAAGAGGCGCAGGAGACGTGTAAAGCCAAGGGTGGCGACTTGTGCCGCGGAAACGCCGTGTCGACGTCCATGAACGATCCGTCGTGTCCGGGAAGTAAGACGGATTACGTGTGGACGCTCACCAAGTGCGACGTCAACGGCGTTCACGGTCACGTCATTCGTCCGAGCGCGGGCGGCGCTCCGGGACCGCTTTGCGAGACAAACGCGCTCGCGCTTCATCAATCGCGATGTTGTTCCAACGTGTGTTAGAGTGCGAGAAGAGCGAAGAAGAAAAAACACAAAGTAAAGCGTAGTTTAAGACGACGCGGACGCACGCGTCGTCGTCGAGCTAGGTATCTATGATAATTGAAATGTACATTGTTTAGAGTAATCGTTGAATCGTTGAATCGGCGCCACGTTTTAAAAGACCATCGGACGCTCGAGTCGTTGCGTTCCGGCGAACATGTCGCTCAAAAGAAGCCTCGCCAGGAGCTTCGTCGCCGGACCGACTCGACCGTCCCCGACGACGTTCCCGTTCCACGACGTGATTCCCTGCACATTCGCCGCGCTTCCCACGAGCATGCACTCGCGCGCGGCGAGCGGGACGTCCGGGGACACGCGCGCGGCGTCCTCGATTCGTCGAACGCCGACGGCGGCGAGAGCGACGGCGTTTTCCTCCTTTTCGGCGAGCTCCATGACGCGTGCGATGGTGATTCCCGCGAGCACGTCGTCTCTCGCCGGCGTCGCGAGCGTCCCGTCGGCGGTGAGAAACGCGAGATTCGCCCCCGGCGCTTCGCCGACGCATTCGTCGCTCGTCGCGAAGACGCCGACGTCGACGCCGCGATCCCGCGCGTCTCGCGCCAAGAGCACGTTGTTCAAATAATTCACCGTTTTCATCCTCGCGAAGCGCGGATGCTTGATCGGCACGTCGCTCACGAAAGCAGACAGTCCCGCGTCGTCGGCGTCGCCGCTCGCCGCGCACGTTGGGAGTTTTTTCTCGTACGCCACGACGAAGACGTCGGCGTCGTCCCGATCGCCCGCCGCGTCGCACAACGAAAAATTCACCCCATCGCTCCCGCTCGTCGCGTACACGCGCACCTGTCCGAACCGCACCTCCGAAACCTCGATCGTCTCTCGAACGACGCGCGTCAACGCCTCGACGTCGACGTCCTTCGCGCACAGTCCACCCGCGCGACAATTTCTCGCCAGACGCGCCGCGTGCGACTCCAAGAGGTGCGCTGTCCCATCCACGATCGTCGCCGCGTCGAACGCGCCGGCGCCTCTGTGAAACCCACGATCGTGTATCGAGACGACGCACGATCGAACGTCGCGCACGCGGGCGACGCACGCGAGCGTGCTGTCGTACACCGCGCCGGGCATCACGGCGTCACCGTCAACATTGTGTCGAAGGATTCTCGATGCGACGCGGGAGGCGTACGTCGCCGCGTCGACGCGTTCGAGCGACGACGCGATCGGAATGAATCGTCGTCGACGCGGCGGTGTGCGACGATGCGCGACGCGCGACGACGCACACCGCGTCGGCATCATCATCGTCATCGGAAAGTTCGTTACACGCCGCCGCCGCCGAACAATCAATGACGACGACCGACGACGACGCCTTCGAGCGCTTCGAACGCTGGGCCACCGACCGCGGCGTGCGATTCGCGACCGCGTGTCTCGTCGCGCGCCGCGACGCGACGCGCGGACGATGGATCGAGTGCGTCGACGATCGCGCCGCCGTCGGGGAGACGCTTCTCGTCGTGCCGAAAACGGTGTGTTTATCGACGAACACGAGCGCGCTCGGGCGCGCGAACGGTGGGAAAGCGCGCGAGGCGTTGCGGGCGATGGGTGCGCTCGGGTTGGTGGCGTGTGTTGCGCGCGAACGGGCGTTGGGGGGGGAATCGTCGTTTGCAGAGTACATGGCGACGCTACCGTGGCGCCAGACGACGACGGCGCTTCCTGGAAACGCGGATCCGGCGAGCGATGTGCGCGTCGTTTTGCGTGGAACTTCGGTGGAGGTGATGATAGAGACGGATGAAGAGGTGTTGGCGAGCGATCGCGAGACGGTGGTGGAGTTTTATGCGAATGAGGTCGACGGGGACGCGGCGCCGCCGACGCCGGAGGAATTCCGGGAAGCGGCAGCCGTCGTGGCGAGTCGCGCGTTTTTCATCGATGACGACGCGGGACAGGGACTGGTGCCGTACGCGGACTTGTTTAATCATAAGGGATCGGGGGAGGCGCACTTCGTCGTGCGCGGGTGCGAGGAGACGGAGGAGGCGCTTCGACTGGAATCGACGCGCGCGATGCGACGAGGCGAGGAGGTGTTCAATTCGTTCGGAGACGACCACGATAATTCGTTGCTCTTGTACAAGTACGGGTTCGTCGAGCGCGATAACGGCGTCAAGGCGAGTCGGTTCGACGCGCCGCGGGTGTTTGCGCTCGAACGTCTCCGTCGAGGCGAGACGGGCGACGCGGGAGACGACGCGGGAGATTTCGTCTCCGAGTGCGGCGTCTTCTCGGCGCTGTCGACGCGACTCTTGGATTCGTACGAGGGCTTGAATTTTGAAATTGAAGAAGATGGTTCACTGTCGAGAGGCTTGTTGGCGCTCCTGCGGTGCGCGTCGCTCGACGAAGACACGTTGGGTGCGTATTTAGAGTGGGACGACGAAGAAGAAGAAGAAGAGGATGAGCCGCCGTCGGCGGTGGACTCTCTGGTTGAGCGCACGATGATCGGCGGCGAGCCCGATCGCGACGTTTGGAACGACATCAACGTCGACGTATTCGTGACGATGATGCTCGCGAGATTTCTGCGATTCATCGACGCCGATGAGGAGGCGTTGACGAACGAAGACGAACGCGCGGCGTTATTCGGTGGCGACGTCGCGTCGCTCATCAAGGCTATCGGCGCGCAAATAAAAAAGAGTTACGAGTATTTGGATGAACACGGCGATTTGGTGGCGTTCGGCGAAGGTCTCATCGGACTACCCGCCGCGCATCTCGTGCGAGCGCACGAACTTGAACTCCTTTTAAAAGCGCTGTTGCGTCGTCTCTCATCCAACGACGACGACGACGACGACGACGACGACGACGAGGCACACCACCCGAAGCGACGATTGGTCGCGTCGTCTCTCTATCATCCTTCCGTATACATTACATCGAAGCGTTAAGCGGTGTCTTTTAGTATCTGCACGAGGTCGTGTTTCAAACGTTGTAGTTTTGAGTTCTTCGATAGAAGCTCCTCCTCGACGTCGCGTCTGACGCTCTCGAGTTGGTTCGCGTGACACTCTCTCTCTTCGTGGAGCACGCGCCGCCAGTACGCGTCTCTCTCCGCCCCCGCGCGCTCGGCGGCGTCGCGCTTCGCGTCGGCCACCTCCACGCGCAGCATCTCCGCCGCATCGTCTTGATTCAGGCGCGCCATCTTCACGTTCAGACACAGCCTCTCGTGTTCCCTTTTGAGCGACGATAACTCGGCGGCGTGTTCTCCGTCGATGCCCTCGAGTCGTTCGGTGAGCTGCGCGACGCGAATCTCCGCGCGCTCCATCCTCTCTCTCAACTCTCTGGACGCGCGCGCGTCAGCGGGACGTCCTCGCGATGCGGCGTTTCGCGTCTGCCATTCGCTCGCCTCCAACGCGGCGGCGGCGACGGCTTCTCGCTTCTCCGCGCGTTCTGCCCTCGACAAAGTCTCCGTCAGACGCGCGCTCGTCTCCTCGAGTTCTGCGCGCGTCGTCGTCAACGCCTCAAGCGCGCACTCGAGCTCTAAAAGAACCATTTTATCCCCCGCGCCGCCGACGCTCTCCGCGCCGCCGACGCGTCCGCCCCGCGCCGCGCGTTTCAGCGCCTCCGCCGCGCTCTTCCAATCGCGCGACTCCATCTTCGCGCTCTCCAACGCCGCGTTCAGCGTCGTGATCTCTTCAGCCAACCCGTTCGACTCCGTCTTTGATTGCCGCAACGCGTCCCGTAAATCCGCAATCTCCGCCGTCAGAAGCGCGTGTGCCTCGTCGTGATCCCGCGCGCGTCTCGCTCCAGCCTCCACCTCCGCCCGTAACTCGGCCAACACCGCCTCACGACGCACGGATTCCTCTCTCGCCTTTTCGATCGCACCATCCATGAGCATGAAATCATCCATCACCGCCTCGGCGTCCGCGAGCGACATCTTCGTCGTCGCGCCGCCGCCGCCGTCTCGCGCGCGACGAATAAATTTCGTCAACGCCTCACGCGTCGGCGCCGGCGGCGCGCTCGCGTACGCGTGCACCATTCTCGTGCCCCACCCTGCACCGTCCTCGCGCTCGTTCTCCTCGTGTCCGTCGCCTGAAAACGCACCACCCGCGCGTAAGAGGGCGCGCGTTCTCGCCCGTTCTCGCGCGCGGTCGCGGCGTTCGGCATCCAACGCGCTCATCGCGCGCAACGCGTTCGCCTCGGCGTCTTCTAACCGTCGACGCATCTCGCGCGCGTCGGACGGTGACGTGAGGTGCGCGTCGTGCGTCGGCGGTGGGGAAGACACGCGCGCGGCGTCGGCGTCGGCGTCGGCGTCGGCGCGATGATTCTGTTGCGCGTCATCGTCGCCGGCGTCGTCGAACGAGACCCACTCGTTCGGCCCGTCCTCGAACGCGTCGTCGAGCGCGTCCGCCGAGTCGCCGCGCGCGTCCTCCTCCATGGATGACCGTCGCTCGCGACGGTGGCGCGCGCGTCGTCGTGTGGCGCGCACCGCGTCGTCGTCCAGTTTTAAATCTCGAGCGCAACGAACTCGACACGTCGACGCACCATGTTCGAACGACTCAAGCGCGCGGCGTCTCGAACGCGAGGCGGACGGCGCGGACACAAGTTTCGAATCGATGTGTGGCCTCGCGAGGCGCGGTGGCGCGTCGCGTCGACGGAGGACGCGCGCGATGTGGTCGTGCTTCAGTGCGTTCGAGGCGCCAAGTTGGCGACGTCGAAACCGTCGTCGTCGCGCGAGGTGACGCCGGAGGGTGACGTCGTCGCGGTGACGTGGGACGAAACGTGCGCGCCGATGACCTCCGTGTCGACGCTGTATCGCCGCGCGGATGGTGGTGGGTTCGAAGAGAAGAGATTCGCGATGAAGCTGTCGAGACGCGGGACGACGACGACGACGACGGCGAAGGGCGCGGTGGATTTCGCCTCGTTCGCGACGTTGGAGACGAGCGACGTCGACGTCAGACGGACGTTTGAATTGGAGATGAAGCGTGGAGGCGGCGTGGCGCGCGTCGAGTGCGACGTGCGGGTGACGTGGTTGCGACACTTCGGCGGTCCAAACGACGTCGACGGGATGACGGAACTGACGGAGATGTCGGCGGCGTCCGCGTTGGAATCCGAGGCGACGGACGTCACGCCGAGGGACGGTGGTGGAGACCGCGAGCAGGATTTGAGCGGGTTTGCGAATTTATTGAGTCCCGTGGCGGAGAGCGTGTCGCCGATCGTGGTGCGACAGAGCGAACGGCGAGAGGAGGCGGCGAGAGAGGCGAGGGACGAGGCGTTGGCGCGCGTCGCCGAGTTGGAGGCGACGATGGAGCGGGGGAAAGCGGAATCAGAGATTCGCGCGCGCGCGCTCGAGAGTGAAAAGCGAAGTTTAGAGGGACAGTTGGAACGTGCCAGGGAAGAGGCGCGCGGGGCGAGGGAGGACGTGAAGTCGGCAAACGAGGCGAAGAGTCTCGCCGTCGATCGCGTCGTCGCCGACATCGAGGCGATCGAACGCGAAAAGAACGCCGTCGTGAGAGAAAATAAAGAGCTCGAGTTCAAGGTTGAGGCGTTGGAGAGAGCGCTGAGAGAGCGCGACGCAGACGTGGAGCAATTGAAGAACGCGCAGGTGAGCGGAGAAGAGGCGAGCGTGTCGGCGGAGATACTGAAGCACGAGAGAGTCGCGCACGCCAAGGCGATTGAACGCTACAAGGAACAGTTGGACGCGGCGGACGCGCAACTGGACGCGATACTTCGTGATCATAAGAACGAAAAGGTGTCGTTTGAGAAAGAGTTGGAGTTGCAACAGAAGATTCGAGCCGAAGCCGAGAGGGTGCTCGAGGAAGAATTGGACGAGAAGCATCGAGAGTGCGAAGATTTGCGACAACAGTTTCAACACGTCGTCACCGAAACCACCCAACTCGCGACGGCGCTTCGCCGAGCAGCCAAGGAGGAGCAGCATTCGCTCACCAACATCGCCAAGGCTGAGGCGCAGCAGGCCAAGTGTGATTTGCAAGCCGTGACGGAGGAGTTGTCGGACGTGCGCAAGGTTCTAGATAGTCACGTGAGCGAGCTCATCGCGTGCAAGGTGAGCATGGCAGAATCCGACGGAGTCGCGGTCGTGCTGCGTCGAGAACTCGCGCGGGCAAAGGACAAATTGGCAGAGTACGCGTGCAGGTGTACCCGTATGGAGAGCGTGTGCGCGACGCTCATGGACGAGTCGAACGCTATGACGACGAGCGAAGTTTGATCCTACCTAATTTTTTCTACACCCTATTTTTTCTAATCTGTTTCGGCGACGCAACCCGCCGTCGCGTCCGCGACGTATCCAGGGTCACAGGTACACGACGCTTCATCGTTATCGTTTAGACCGCACTTTCCGAATCCTGAACACGTGTGGGTCCCGTTGTATCCAGGACATTGAATGACGCAGTAATCGCCGAGTTCATCACTTGTAACATCAAACATACCGACGCATTGCGTTCTGAGTTCGGTCATGTTGCGTTTGCATGCATCACCGAGCAGTGGACGCGGCTCGCCGATGTCGTACCAAAGCCCGGCGCACACGGTTGGGCGAAGGTTTTGGTACAGTTCATCGAGATAAGCTGATCTGTAATCGGCTGCGTATTGTCGGTAATAATTCAAAAGCGTGATTTGCTCGTTGTCTTCGGTTGAGTCCAATTTACCGATACCGAAAGAATCGAAGCGCATGGACTCGCCGATGATGGTCGCCGCCGGATCCATGGACTCTTGAACGTAATAGTCTCCGCGCACGAGTATCTCTTGCATGGACGACAGACACCAGGCGATATCCGTGAAGCTCGCGTTCTGACCGGTTCGCGTGCGTCGATTCGCCACCACGGCTTCATACACTTCTGGATAGACATCGGCGGCGAGCTTATCGGTTGCGAGCGCCGTGGTGCTAGACTGCACGAGCACGTCACCGCCAACGCTTCGTTCTGTCGTGGCTGTGTTGATGGAAATATCCGAATTTGCGTTTAACACGTCCTCGGTGAATCCGGAGAACGGGTTGTACGGAGCGCCGTCGATTCTGGAAGTGTACGTGGTGCCATCTACGTAGTGCACGGCTGGATCGTTGGACCACTTGAATCCTGAAAGGATGGGATGTAAATTGACCCATTCACCTCCCTCGACAATTTTAACCTTGAAATTCACTTCGCATTTCGCCGATGAACACGACGTCGGCGGATATCCTTCTTGAGTCAATGGAACCTTGTAGCCGAGAAACACCTGAGGTGTGTTGAGATACTGCTCGATTATTTTTATCATCTCGGAACGCGTGAGCCGAGAGTTAATGCTGAGCTCCGGAAAGTTTGTTCGGGACCAGTTGTACACTTGATCCGAAGTCCCCCACGCTGGGATTTCGCGTTTGTAACGCGGTACGCCGCCGATCAAAATGATGTCATACGCCGAGGTCTGGTGCGCCTCCTCGTGCGGATTTCCTTTGCTCGAAAATGACCGCGCTCTTTCGCCGACCAAGTGCAATGAGTACGTTATCGACGCATTGTACACATTTTGGCTCAGTAAATCACCGGTGAATTTAGGCGGCGCGCGCAGGTAAGCGAGCTCGCTCGCCGCGTCGCGAGTCAATTTATCTGTCAGATGCAAGTAACCACTGATGCCTTCCCATAGTAGACCACTGTCGCCACCACTAAACGTATCTATGCACGCTCCGCGCATGAAAGAATCAGAGCCGATGGTGAAAGGGTCGAATGAATCCTCTAAAAGTTCATCCAGCACTCCCGAGCACGAATTATTGTACACCGTCCATCCCTCTGGACCTTCGGTAAAGTCAGACTTGACGATGAAGTTGGTGATCTCCCGACGCGAGCAGTCCACGAACGACCACCCGTCTTTACACGCGCACGAGCCATCCATCTGACAGTCACCGTGGTCGCACGGAAAACATTTAATGTCACATTCGAGTCCGGTCCACCCTTCGTCGCATTTACACGTTCCGTCCGTCAAACAAGTCCCGTGGTCGTAATTGCACGGTAAGCATTCCGTAAAGTTTCGAATGTCACACGATTTACCCAACCATCCTTTGTTACACACACAACTTCCATCATCGGCGTCACACAAGCCGTTGTGACAGGGATCGCAAGGTTTGAAACATTGTGTTCCGGAATACTGCACCCCACCGTCGTCCACTCCGCATGTACAGCTTCCATCGCGTTCGCAGTGACCCCACGATTTTATGGGGACACCGTGAGCCGTTTCTTTGATGATTTCTTCCACGCTGCCGTCTTCATTTGTGACGATATCTTTGTAGCAATCGCAACTAACATTGCACGCTTTTCCATACCATCCCGTTTCGCATTCGCAACTTCCGTCGAACTGACACGTTCCGTGATCTGGATCGCACGCCTCACATTTGATCTGACAGTTCGCGCCCGTGTATGATTCATCGCCTGAACTGACGCCGTGAATGAGTGAGTTCATTATCCAAGCCATGTACTTGTCTGCGGTGTCGCGGAAAGTTTCAAAACGTCCGGCTGTCGCGTCGAAACGTCCGCGCAGAAACACATTCATAAGGCGTTGACGCTCATTTTTACTATTCTGAAACCACCGGCCTTCATCGGACGACTCGGTCGCGATTTTCAGATTGATCCTCGTGCTGCCAATCAGTTGCTTACGATCTTGAAGAAAATGCGCCTTGAGAGTGTCGTCACAATCCCATGGATTTGCGGATTCCCAGTCGTCGCCGCAGCTCGCGTTTGACGCCAACGATGACATGCAGACTCCTTGCGTCGCTTCAAACTTGTAGTCTGACTGCGCGCAAATCTCGTCGAGTTGCATGGATTCTGGAATGTTAACAATGTCGTTTTTGTACGACTCCAGCAGCTCCTCAAGCGTAGACACCGTGCTGCCGGTGACCTCGGCGCTCGCGGTGGTCACTCCATAACGGAAATACGTTTCGTTTGGTCTGAAGGGTAGAATCGTATCGAGAGTGCGAGTCGAACACGTAGTACCACTGTTATAGCACAATTCCTCGACGCCCCACACGAAGTCTTCCACTTGCTGAGCGCTCATGTAATACGGATGAATGTACGAACCGTTGGGCAGCACGCCATCGACGAGATCTGTAAGCTTGCGAGGGTCGCGATCCAGACGCAGAGCGAACGAGTGATCTCTCAGTCGTCGCGATCCGTCGCACAGACAACTACCATCGTACTGACACGTACCGTGAACGCACGTTTCACACGTCGTGAGGCATCGATAGCCCGTAAAACCTTGTTTGCATTTACACTCGCCCGTCGCTGAATCGCAGACGCCGTTCGCCGAGCACGGTGCGCACGGAATATCGCACGTCGACCCCGCCCAGCCTTGCCAATAATCATCGAACGACTTTTCAGGATCTCTTAGACTTGGAAATTTTTCGCGCCCCAAGTGTATCGAATCGCAGAGGCAGTATCCGTTCGCAATCGGAAGCGCACTCGTGTATGCATCAGACGTCGGCGCGCACACGCCTCCCATGATGACTCCCCATTGATCGTGATTTTCGAGAGAATTCGGTTCCCTTAAGATGATGCCATCGGAGGCGCGTTTCGTGATGTACGGCATGGCCAAGAGTACATCGCCTCCCGCGCAAGAACCATCTAAAGAAAGAGTACCGTCGCATCCCCAACCGCCCCCACCGCCGTCTTCGTCCGCCGTCGTCCATGCCTGCGCTGAAGTCGCGATGAGGGAGAATCCCGGTGCGCACGACGCGTTCAAGTACTCACCGTTCGTGTTGCAGGGGTGTCGCACGGCGCAGGTGTGATAAGAGGCATTGTAGTACTGCGAAGCTGTTCCTCCGACGTCACTTGCCTCGCTCAGCGAGTTGGACGCGCCGATGTACCACGGATATGGCGTGATTGCACTTTTCTGTCCAATATCCGCCGATGAGCGAGTCGTGGGTTGCCAAATGTATCCATAATCACACACACACTCGCCGTCGTCTTGACACGTCCCGTGGACGCACGCATCGCACGCCAAGTTACAATCGCGTCCGCGAGTCTTGGAACCCTGTGGTTTAATATACGAGGCGGGTAAACCGGTCCAGCCTGGTTTACACACAATCTCGGTTTCGATTTCCTCGGCGGCCGTCCCTCGCTCAGCGTCGCGATCGGTTTGAGACTTGACGACGCACACGCCGTTATCGGTGTTGTACGCGTAAGGACACGTGTAGTTGCACATGGGACCGGTGTAGCCGTCGTCGCACTCGCACGTCACCTCCGAGAGCAGGAGTCCCAATCCCAGCAGCGCTCCATTCAAGTTCCGTTTCCCGTGGCTTCCACTGGAACTGTCACCGCACTCTATGTTGCAACTGGATCCCGCGTACCCGGGATCACACGTGCAACTTCCCGTCATGGAACACACTCCGTTGACGCACGGGTAGCACGGCGTCGTACAATCTGCACCCGTGTAGCCGTCGATGCACACGCATTCGCCGTGCGTGCCGTTGTACACACACTGCCCTGTTCGACTGTCGCAAGGCGCACACTCAATTTGGCAGTACTCACCCGTCCATCCCTCCTCGCACTGACAATATCCAATGTCTCTCCCGTCGAAATTCGCTCTTCCGTACACTGTCGTCGTGTTGAACCTCGTCTCGTCGAAAAATCCACCCGCATCGGGCAGCGGCGTCGAACTCGTGAGGTCATCAATCTCGAGCCACGAAAGAAATTGCACCTGTCCGTGCGCGAAACACTCATCGGTACACAATGGACCCGAACTACCCCCCGGACACGTACACGTCGCTTGACTCGTGCAATTGTTACAAATCACTCCGGCTCGCAAGACGGCGCCATCTTCGTCGGTCGAACACTCGCACAGCGTGAGTGCAGAAACTTCTTCTTGTTTGTCTAACGCCATCCGTTCGCGCACGGCCGCGCTCGTACTCAACGACACGTTGTTGAAAATCTCCAGCAGAAGCGCTCCGATGCCGTCTTCGTACTCTGGAGGAGCTACGCACGTCCCGCTGACTCCGCAGCGTCCCTGGCTCGCGCACTGTATACTACAGTCCTTACCAGTGTACCCGGGTTGACAGATACAGATGCCGGATTCAGTGACCGGATCGGTGTCGCACGTACCTTTCTTCCCCAGTACGGTTGCGCATGGACATTTTTCCGTACACGCCGAACCGACCCACTCGCCTACGCAGGTGCACACCGAATCATGCAACGTGTACGCTCTCTGCGTGTCGTTCCAAGAAGCCTCGGACGCTGCCGTGATTTCACACACTCCGTTTTCACCCGAACACACGACGCAGGCGACGCTGCAGTCGCGTCCGATGAAACCAACGTTACATTGGCAGCTCGACGATGTTTCGTTGTACGTCCCGTGTCCGTCGCATTCTATTTCACAA
>Ga0181569_10001002_pt1 | contig 22201 bp, 11 predicted proteins | sample 101ome_19_FD_132452 | JGI IMG/M metagenome (GOLD analysis project Ga0181569, IMG submission 132452) | Coastal salt marsh microbial communities from the Groves Creek Marsh, Skidaway Island, Georgia - 101405AT metaG (megahit assembly) | ecosystem: Environmental > Aquatic > Marine > Intertidal...
CACCACGAAAGCAAGACACATCGACCAAACGCGACGACACCACGATTTTGGCAATAAGACTCGGCATACGCTGAATTACATGTTTTGTCTACGCAACGGACGCATTTTGTTCACCAACGCCGGACACAAGAGCGTTTTAAGGACCCCTGAGCACGTTTGCGCATGCATGGCCGAGCGACCTCGTGGTGAGCGACCCTAAGCTATCAAACTGTATAACCATACAGAGACGACACCACGACGGCCGAAAATTCGACGCGACGACATCACGTGTTTGCCACGCGTCACTTGAAGCGTGCACATCGACGCGATGCATTTCGAGTGGCATTCGTGGACCACCTCCACCTACAAATTACAACACACTACAAATTACTACCTACTTTCTTCCCACCGAAGAACGCTTTCAGCAGACGTTTAAAGATGCGCGCGTCGATGCGAGCCGTGTCCGTCGTCAAAGAACTCGTCCATAACCGCTTATCCTCCATCGTCGTCTTCGCCTTCGGGAACGCGTCGTGTTCGTCGCCGAGCGCCAGTAAGAAGAGACGTTGGAACGCTTCAGTCCCGAGCGTACTCCAGACGAGGTGTAAACTCGCGGCGATGTCTGAAATCATCGACGGCGGCATCGCGCCGTTGCCCCCCTCCAAGATGGCGCGCATCAGCGCGACCGCGACGCCGCCTTCAACAAACATGACGCGCGCGAGCGCGTCGGCGAGCGCCTCGCCCGCGCCGTCTTCGTTCCATCGCGATCCGCGATTGTTACTCTCGCCCGAAATTTCAGCGGCGAGACGCCCGAGACCGCTATTCATCGACTTTGCTGAGACGTCGCGACCCGCGCGCGCGGCGCTCGCGAGATCGGCGCGCAGCATGGTGCTCGAGCACAACAAGTCTGTCGCAAAGCCGAGCGCCACGGATGCCGGTTCGTCGGAACACCCGCATAGTAGCGAACGCCGACTCGCCTCCGTCACCGTCACCAAGTGTGGAATGAGCGCTGGGCAACCGCTTCGAAGCGCCGCGCGCGCCAGCGCGAAGACGCCGCTCCAACTTTCTTGATCCTCCAGACACCCTGGAAGCGCGATGGCGACGACTTCGCTCACGATTCCGCCGGTTGATTCGAACGCACGTCCGCCCATCGTCACGCGGCACGTTTGATCGCCGAACATTTCCAAACTTATCGTCAACGTCTGCAAATAGCAAAAACCGAGAGCGGGGTTTCTCAAATACGCTTCCACGGACATCACCACTACGCGCTCCAACACTCCGTCTCGTCGCATGTGCTCGCTCAACTCGACGAGCGCTCGCAGCGCCCATCCGATTTTGAATCGCTCCTCGACAAACACCAGCTCGTTCGTGCACGACGCGCACTTTTCAACGACTACAACCGCGTGTTTCGCCAAACCGACAAGCGCGTCGCTCGGACGGCCGACGTGGGCGCATACGCGCCGCATCGCTCGAAGGACGATGTCCAAATCGACGAGCAGTTTGACGTAATCGTCCGTTCGACGAGCGTCGACGCACGAATTCAGAGCGGTGATGGCTTGTTGCGCGAGCATGACGCACGCGCTCTCCGCCTGATTCGTGTCGTCGCCGCACGCGACGTAAAAGGTTAAAATTCTCAACAAAATCGTCGACTCGTGCTCCTGACCCAAGCGCAACGACGTGGAAGGCGTCGGCCCACCGTGCGCGTGTAAACGCAACAAACGCGACGGCACGTCGGTGGCGTTAAGACGAACCGCGGCGTGTTCGGAGAGTTTCATCATCGCCACCGCCGCGCCGCGCGAGACGACAAAGTCGACGTGCGTCATGCATTTGATCAAGACGTTGGCGACGGCGAGAAGCGATCCGTCTTCGAGCGCGGCGATCGCTTTCGACAAACCCGCTAAAACCCAACAGCTCGACTCTGCCACGTGCACGGGCACGCCATCGGTGACCAATAACAGGCAAAGCGTTTCAATCAACACGGTGAAGGAAGACTGGTTTGCGCCGCTCTGAAAAGACTTGGTGAGCGCGAGCAGCGCGTACAGTCTCGCGTGAATTCTCTTCCAACCCTTTTCCGTCGCGGCGTTCAACTCGGCGTGAAAATTCTCGTTGAAATCGGCGAGTATGTTTTCAATCGAAACGGTTGAAATCACGTCTCGAAGGCAATCCGCGAACTCTTCCTTTTGCTGATCGTCGTCTAAATCAGCTCTCGACTGCGTGCACACGTACGACACGACGGCTTGCATGCATCGCGCGGCGACGGGCCGGAGTGAGCTTGCGACCTTGTCCGGTACGAATGCCTTCGCAAGTTTACTCCAAGGCTCGAGCGCGGACGCCATGGACACTCCCGACGCGAGTAATTCAGAACAACTATCGAGCGCGATCAGCAAGACTTGCTCGTCGATGTCCACCGCGATGTTTGTCTTCAATCGTTGTTCTTTTCGCTGTTCCTTCCTTTGTTGTCTCTGAAGATGTTTAAACTCCGAGTGTTTGACGTACACGCGATCGCCCTCGGCGTTAGGCCCGGTGGCGAGCGGATTTTTCGTCGCGTCTTTCTGGTTGCGAAGCGCCTCGAGCGCGAGGCTTGAAAACACCTCCGAGAGCAACGTCTTGCTTTCGTCGGAGACACCACCCGGTCGCGCGATGGTTCGTCGTAGACTTTCCATGCTCGTCGCGAGCGTTTCGCGAAGTTCGCCGCGCGTCGTCCAGACGCACTGGCGTAGCGCCCCCTTGACGGCGTTTGCGGCGCTCTGCTTGAGCGGCGACGGGTGGCCGTCGGCGCACGCGATGATTTGCAACGCGCCTCCGAGGACGACGCGCGGAAATTTTGCCGTCACGTCCGCGACGTCCGCCCACGCAGATAACGCGTCGAGAATGTACTTGTGGAGCATGACGTCGGCGCCGGCGTTCGCCGCGAGCCGTTCGAGCAAGTCCATGACGTCGCACGCCGACGCTCTGAGCGCGACCAAGACGTCGTGTCGACGCTGCGGATGCAACGACAAGTCTCGAGACGTCGCCTCTTCGGGAATAAACGCGAGAAACGTGCACAGACACAATAACTTGGCCTCGTTCGTCGTCGACGCGTCGTTTGAAAAGTATTCCACGACGTCTCGAACGACGGCGTCGACGTTCCACGAATTCATTTTGCACGCCAACGCGGCGAGCGACAACGACAGTTTCGTCAGCGTGCTTCGCATGTCGACCGCGTTCGCCTCGCACGAACGCATCGCAAACTTGGCGGTGAGTTTCAGCACGCGCGCGCGAAGATCCACCCAATCTTTCTCCGTAAACGCCGCGTGCGACGCCTGCGTTCGCGTCTCTTTGCACACGCACCGTCGAATCAGCGCGTGCAACGTCTGCGCGCAAAACACCCCCTCGATGGGCGTCGCGTCGTCTCGCTCCAACACGTGCAGCGTCATTCGCCACGAATCATCGCTTTTCACGAACGCACCGAGCGCGCGCTCCGCCTCCGCGTCGTGACTCGCATAAAATCGATCGATGCACTCGCGAAACGCTTCGAGACCGCGCGGCGACGACGACGACTCCATGACGACGATGCCGACGCGTCCCCCCTCCTCGCGCGCGCTCCGTTCACGAGAAGGACGACGACGCGCGCATGCGTCGACGAACGCCTCCGTGGTCCCGACGCGATGCGCGCGCGAGTGAATGCACGCACGCGCGTCCCCACGCGTCCCCACGCGTTCGCCCGCAGACGACGACGGCGCGGGCTCGACCACCGATCGAACGATTCATGCTCGCCGGTCTCGCGTTCTCGGACGCGAGGGAGACGAGGCGCGCGGTGAGGCGCGAGAAGAAGAGGCGGAAAAAGTCGAGCGAGTCGAGGCGACGCGACGACGAGGACGACGACCGGGGCGAATCCGAAGAATCCGAAGATGAGGGAAAAGATGCGCCCGCGACGACGACGACGACGACGACCGCGGCGGCGATCGAACGAGAAGATACAGAAGACGAACCCTCGGCGCAGCACGCGGACTTTTTCTCCGCCGCGCTCGCGTCCAAGTCGACGGACAGACGAGAAGACGGTCGAGGCGCCGCCGCGGAGCGAAAGAGACGGGAGGACGAGGCGCGCGCCGCGAAAATCGTCGCGTCGAGAGAATTGAATCCGGAGATGCGCGGTGGTGACGGCGGCGGTGCGACGAACGCGGTGGCGTCGACCTCTGCGCACGTCGTCGGCGACGGCGGCGCGAGTTGGCGATTAAAGGCGCTTCGACGCGCGCAAGAGAGAGCCGTCGCGGAGGGTCGACGCGTCGACGAAGTCGTGAGCGAACACTGGGGATCCGTCGGCGAGTTGGTGGCTGGAATCGGTGACGGCGCGGCGCATTCTAAGGCGCATTTACGCGCCCGTCGAGGGGGGAGACACGGCGGGGGTGGTGGTGCGGATTCTCGCATGCAGAAGCCAGACGACGGTTTCGGTCGACGACGGCGCGAGCGTCTCGACGACGAGGATAAGAAACTCATCGACGGCGCGTTGATGATGGGTGCGAACAAGTTCGCGTCGGATGGTTCGTTCATGTCCCAGTTCGAGGCGCGAGCCGAGCCGGTCGAGGACGTCTCTCTGACGTCGGCGCAGCCGTCGGACGTCGCTCGAGAACGCGACGCGCCGCCGACGTCGAGAGCCGTTCCAGAGGGAAGGAATCTCGCCGCCGGCGGTTCGACGAACATGTCGGCGGCCGCGGCGCTGAAGGCTCGACTTTTTGGTGGTAACAAGGCACCCGCGACGGCGGCAGGACCGACGGAGGCGCTCCCCATGGTGACGGCGGACGGCAGAGCCGCGCCTGGCGCGTTTGGACGAAACACCACAGTCAAGGGTGGAGTCAACGCGGCGCACGGCGACGTTCGTAAAGCGCCGAAGACGACGCAGCGATTCGACAACGGTGAACGCTCGCGTTACTACGCCGATGATAACGGCAAGTCTTTACAGGATCTCGTCGCTGAACAAAAGTATTCTGGAACCGAAGATTACGACGGCAACTTGGCTGATAACATCGCTCGGCACAAGCGCTATCGCGGTAAGGAACTCGACGTCGACGACGAGTACGATCACGACGGCGGCTTGGAAATGTACGAAAATCGCGAAAAGAAAATGTCCGGCGCGAAGCAGCAGGCGCGCGCGAAAGAAAAAGCCGTTCGCGATTTCAAGCGCATGCAAGCGCAGCAGAACAAATGCCCGTACTGCATGGACGCTCCGGACAAGCCGAAGCATTTACACGTGGCGTACGGAAACAGCGCGTACCTCATGCTCCCGCCGACTGGACGTCTTGTCCCCGGCCACTGCATCATCGCGCCCATCGCGCACACGCAGTCTTCCCGACAGGTTGACGAGGACGTGTGGGAAGAGATGCGCAACTTCAAAAAGTGTCTCGTGCGCATGTTCGCGCAGCAGGGCAAGGACTGTTGTTTCATCGAGACGGCGATGAAATTCGGTCACGGCGGTCGCCACGGAATCGTCGAATGCATCCCCATCCCTCAAGAAATCGCCGTCAACGCGCCCATGTATTTCAAAAAGGCGATCGATGAGGCGGAGAGCGAATGGAGCACGCACGACGCGAAAAAGTGTCTCTCGACCGCACCACCGAAGGGTTTAAGAGGCACCATTCCCGAAAAATTTCCGTACTTTCACGTCGAGTTCAACATGAGAGGTGGATTCGTGCACGTCATCGACGACGAGACGAAGTGGAAGTCCAACTTTGGTCGAAATATTCTGATTGGTTTGTTGGACTTGCCCGAACACTTGACCGACGCGAGACAACGAGCCCTGGCGCCTGCTTTGTTACGCGAAGAAATGGACGCCTTCTTGAAACTGTACGATCCGGTGGATTGGACTAAGCAACTCGAATAGCCCGATGGTGAGCGTACGTAGGTGCTGTATATTTTTTAAAATTCTATAGATGTCTAGTCGTTCGAGCCGAATTTGTTGGACACGTACTCCATCGCGCGTTGCTTGACGTGTTTAATGCGTTCATCGTCTCCTTCGGATCGCTCGAAATCCAAAAAGCGTTTGAAGAGGAACTTCATGCTCTTTGCGTTGAGATCGAGATGCGTCGCTCTCTCGAACAGCGCACGAATGCGTTGCGTATCGCCTTGTTTGATTTCTTGATCGATGTATACAGACCAGATGTCGGTTCGCCGCGGGTAATTGCGGAGTATGCTCTCAAACATCGTCCTCGCGCGCTCCGCGCCTGCGCTTCCGCCCTCTTTCATTTCAATCAGCGCGGTTTGCACCATCACTTTGATGTGCTTATGCTTCGGGAGGGATTGCGTCGCTCTGTCCAAAAGCTTACGTGTCAATTCAGAGTCACCCTTCAACACGGCGATGCGAATGTATGCCAACCACACCTTGCAAGAATAAGAGAATTTCTTCACCGCCTTCTTCAAAATCTCGTCGAGTTGTTTGTGCTGGTCGTTTCTCTCGTACATCGCGATGAGGGTGAGGTGCATGTGCTTGGCGTCGGCAATTTGCACCGCACGCGAAAAGAGCTTTTTCACCGCTTCTTCGGGTGTCGGCTTGCCATGCTTATTCTCGAGATTGAGATATGCAGTCCAGATGTTCATGCGCTCATCCTCCTCAGTCGCCGGGATGGCACCGATCGCTCTGTCGGCGACTTGTCTCGCATCATCGAACGCGCCGCAACTCACGTGAAACGCCATGTATTTGACCCAAAGGTACGATGATCGCGGCGACGCGACGAGAAGTTTTTCAAACTCCATGGCAGACTCGGGCGCCTGATTCTCATCCTTGAGCGCCTGCTCCTTGCGAAGAATTTCGAGCTCTCGTGCCTCCTTGAGACGTTTCTTTTCTCGTTTTGACAGCGTCATTCCGTCCTCCCTCGCATCCGCGTCGTCTTGCGCGTTTTTCGCGTCGGCACTTTGTTTTTCAGCGTCCCAATCGAAATCCAACTCTTTTCCAATCGGTTCTTCCTCGGAGTCTTCTCCTTCGGAATCAGAAGAATCGTCATCGTGTCCATCGTCATTTTTCTCGTCATCGTCATCGTCGTCGTCGTCGTCGTCGTCCTCGTCGTCGTCGTCCTCGTCCTTGTCGTCGTCATCGTCGTCGTCGTCGTCGTCGTCGTCAGCATCCATGTCCTCAGACGATTCTGATTCTTCTCCACTATCTTCGCTGTTTTCCTCGCCGCCGTCGTCGTCCTCGTCGTCTTCAGCGTCATCGTCATCGTCGTCCGAATCCTCATCATCATCGCTTTCCTCGTCGTCCTCGTCGTCGTCATTCGCCATGAGAGGATCCATCTCCTTCGCCACATCCATGGCGTCATCCTCGTTGTCGTCGTCGTCGTCGTCGTCGTCGTCGTCGTCGTCGAAAAGAGAGGCTTTGACGCCGAGAGATATTTTGTTCGTCGACGCGTCCACCTTGAGCACCTTGGTGCGAACTCTCTCTCCCGGTTGCACGTGCGCGGCCAAGTCGCCGGAGATGCGCGCATCCGCGAACATCGAGATGTGACAGAGACCCGAAAGTTTCGTTCCGTCAAGTCCGATGAAGACGCCGTAAGGTTGAACCCGGCGAACGGTGCCCATCAAAACGTCTCCCTCGCTCACTCCGGAAACGTCCGCGTTACCCTGCGCGGCGTCGTTTTCACGGAATGAAATTTCAACTCGTCCCTTTGCGGCATCTGCGCTCACGATGCGACCTTCGACCAACTTTCCGGGTGGAAATTCCTTAGCCGGGTCGGCGACGAACCCATCCGCAAGATTTGAGAGTTTGCACATGGCATCGACGCGACGCGAAAGGGAGATGAAACATCCCTTGTTCGACGTGGACTTGACGTACCCCTTGACGCGTTCGCCCGGAACGAGCGTCGATATGTCTTCAATCTCGGCATCCATCGTTTTTTTGCGCTTGTTTGCGAGTCGGGACTCGCGAAGAGATAAGTCAACCTCTCCATTCGATGACACGTGCAACACACGCACTTGAATCGCTTGACCGACGTCGTACGACGAGCACGGATCGTCTTTCAATTCATCCGCCATGTCCGTCAAGTGCACGCGACCGGCAGAGTGAGATCCGAGCTGCACCATCAAACCGACGTTTTTAGCGACTCGAGTGACGATGCCCTGCACCTTGGCGCCGACGCACACGCGAGACGAACCGGCGGCATCCGTGCGAAGACTTAAATCGATGCGCTTTTTGCTCGCTTTGACGCCGACGACCGTCGCGCGCACGCGAGCGCCGACGGAAAACCGAGAGTTGAGCGCTCGCTCGAGTTCCGCTACTTTGCTCGACGTCTCAATCGTCGGGATGAACGCCGTGACGCCCGGGGCGACGGTGACTTTTAATCCGTCGTGCGCGACGGCGACGACGTACGCGTCGATTTCGTCCCCGATGGACACGTGATCCAGACTGAACGCCTCTCGTCGACGCATGGACAAGTCTAATAATCCTCCACGATCACCCGCGAGACCGAGCACGGTGGCTTCAACCTTTGAACCCACGGATAGGGATTCGAGCGGGGCGTCTTCGTCGGGACTAAACTCGCTAATGTAAAGACGACCGCGAGCGTTGTTCGGAAGCGCGACCAACGCTTGAAGAGGTTGTACCTCTGACACGACGCCGTTCACCACCGTGCCGGCCGCTATTCGTCCGCCAGATTTGGTGGACGTCGTCACGGGCACCGTCAACAAAAGCCGTCCGCCGTCCCCGGCGGGAAGTTGCGCGACGACAGCCTTGACGCGCTGCGTCGGCTGGAAACGCTCGGATGGATCCTCGTAGGCGAGATTAAAGTGGTTCACGGGCGCGAAACCAATCAGACCGTGATGGTTCGGAAGGGACAAGGCGACGTATTCAGCCTTGATGAGTTCGACGTCCGCGTCGACGCGATCGCCAACCTTGAGCTTTTTCAGACTCTTCGTTGATGACGTCTTGTTTCGCTTGAAGGCGTCCAAGCCCGAACGCATGCCGATGTCTACGACGCCCTCTCTTCTGCTCACGTCTAAGACGTATCCACTCACCTCAGCGCCGGATTCAACGTTCGCGTCGTCGGGGAGCTGATGAGGCGTGACGAGACCGACGACATTCGAGTCAAACGGAATGTCCACGAGCACTCCGTAGTCCTTCGTCTCGTTAACGGACACGTCCAACCAAGAACCGGGTTTGAGCTTTCCAGCAGTCTCCGGGGAGATGCCCACGCCTTCGGTGTCCACGTCTCGCTCGTCTAAGAAGTCCAAATCGTTGAAAAACGAACGAATCAACGGTGCGTCGCTCAGCGGAGATGACGTCGCCGACAATTTGAGGGAGAGCGACAATCGAGGCGTCGGAGACGACGTGTCCACGGAGAGCACCAACGCGTTCACCGTCTTGCCGACCGGGTACGCGTCGTGTATGTCGACGGCGGCGCCATCCGTCAGCTGCGAAGGCGGCGCTAGACCGGTGAGCCTATCCAAAAATCGAACAAAGACGCCGGCCGAGTTGGCCGACGCCACGTATCCCGGGAAGACGGATCCCGGTGTCGCCGATTCCGCAGTCGAAGGAATCTTTGACTGTCGCGCGCTTTCGACGAGAGAGATTTTACGCGACATGACGGCTCGAGTCGGTTTACTCTCGAGAACCACGAGCGGACCGATCTCGTCCCCTGGATTGAGCACGGCGCTCAAGCCTTGCGCCGTCAACGGATGATCCGACAAGTGCGCGAGAGACACGACTCCGGGCGCGTTGCCCTTTTCAGTCTTAAACACCACCTCGACGTTGCCCGAGTTCGCGACAACGTGCATGACGACCGCTTTTTCCACGATGGTTCCCGGAATCACGTCCAAAGCCGACGCCGTGACGGCCACCGACGCGCTGGCACCGTCGACGGCGTCGGACGCGAGCGACAGTCGTAAACGACCGGTTCCGTCCACGGACACCACGGTGACGCGCACAACCTGGCCGACGCCGAACGCGTCCGTCGGTTTTTGATCTCTGAGTAAACCTAAATCGCTCGTCCCGGCCAATCCTTTTAAATCTCCGTACAAGGAGACAAAGACGCCGTATTCGTTGACGCCCGTCACGACGCCGTGCGTCACCGATCCCGGAATGGCGTCTTCGACGGTGGCGATGACGGCGAGGTCAGACTTGATGAGCGTTCTCTTGTGAGACACCGTCGCGCGACGGCTATTTCTGTCGACGTTGAGCACTCTAAACTTTAATTTCGCCCCGGGAACCACCTTGGACGACGTCGTTCGACCGACGATGTCCGAGACGTGCAAGGGAGGACAGAGCGCCTTGATACCCTCGGCGAGCTTGACGATGGCGCCGTAGTGCTCGACGGCGACCACTTCACCGTTGACGAGCATGCCCGGAATGAGTTCATCGAGAGAAAAGAAGGGTTGCGCCATGACGGAGGATTTGAGACTCACGCTCACTACTCCGTCCAACAGACGATGACCGATGACGCGCACGTTGACGGTTCTCCCAACCTTGAATTTCTTCTCAACCTTGTCCACGCGCTCATCCGACAGCTGCGAGACGTGCGCGTAACCCACGACGTCGCGATCGCCGTCCGGGATGTTGAGCGATACGCCTTGTCCCGCGTCCACTCTTTCGATTTTAGCCGTCTGAAACGTCTTTCCGAGCTTGGGCAGCTCAACGGCAGAGTGTTCGAGAAGATGAGGTAAAAGCGTCAAGCAGATGCGCTTCGCCGCGGAATCGACAAAAATGATTCGTGCGCGCATGCGTTGACCGACTTTAAACGCCGGGGACACGCCTGTCGGGGCGTTGACGTGAAAGCAATCCACCGTACCGGAAAAGTACGTCATAAAGGAAACCGACAACCCGTCGGATAGGATTTGCTTCACTCTTGAATTCACGAGCATGCCCGGAAGCAGCGTCGACACGTTCATCGCCGAGGTTTCGTGCGCCACCGTGCTCGAGATTCGTTTCTGGTCGCTCGTGACGGTGAAGTATCCCTTGTTACCTTTGGGCGCCGACGCGATGACGACGTCAAGAATTTTCCCTTTGCGCACATTGACGTCGCTCGCGACGTTCTTCTTCGGCAAGAATCCGCTCGTGCCCTCTATGCCAAAGCTCAGGATGTATCCGTGATCTTCGACGCTCTGCACGACCGCGGGCGCGACCGATCCCTCGGTGAGACTATCCGCGCGAATGCCCGCGCACACGCGCTCCAAGCGGAGAGACAATTCGATGCGCTTACCACCCGTCTTCCCCTTCTCCAGGCTCAACACCGCGCATCTGAGCACGTCGCCGGGCGCGTAGAGCGACTCTATGCTCACGGAATCGTCCTCATCCTCATCCTCGTCGTCGCTATGCTCGGCGTCGTCCGAAGACTCGGACTCGGAGTCGGACGCCGCCTCGCTGCCGCCGCTCGATTTTCGCCTTCCGAACGCATCGCTCACCTCATCGCGCGCCACCGTGCCGCGCAAACCATCCGGAAGACTCATCACTAATCCTCGCGGCGTCACCTCGGAAACGACGCCCAAAATCTTTGCCCCGGGTCGCAGCGACTTGTACTTCAGCGTCTCGACAAACTTGGCCCCTCCGACCGATGCGCGCGTGCTCGCCCCCTTGGCCGCGCGCGCGATCGCCGCGAACGGATCATCGCCGTCATCATCGTCGTCATCACCGCCTCCCGACCCCCCTCGTCGTCGCGTGCGTCGCGCGCGGTCGTCGTTCTCATCATCGCTCGCTCCGCCGCCGCCGCCGCCGCGAGGAAACGCATCCTCGTCGCCGCCTCGCGGGAACGCGTCCGCGTCGACGTCGTCGTCATCGACGTCACGACCGACCGCGCGTGCGTCATCGCCGTCGTCGTCGCCGCGCGATCTCGATCCGCGCGCGCGCGCGCCCATCGCGCCGTCGAGTGTCGCGCCGTCGTCTCGCGCGCGCAGCTCAAGTTTGGAGAAAAAGTGAAAAGCACACCGTCTGACTGTTTACACATAGGAGGAAGGAAGAGAATGACATGTCCCTCTGTACGCTCTCTTCGCGCGCCGCGCGCTTTCCATCTAAAACGGCACGAATTTACGAGCGATGTCGACGAGTACTTTCGGCACGAGCGGACGCTCGTCGACGAAGGATGGGAGTTTTCGACCGAAGATGGAGTCGGTGATGTCGTCGAGGAGGACGTCGCGGCCGAGAATCGGGTCGGTGACGAAGGGATCGGTATGCGTCTTGTCCGGATAGTAGCGCTCGTCGACGGAGACGCCGATGGAGCGCAACGCGCGCGCGAACATTCTCGATTGTTCGGGAGGCGCCGACGTGTCAGCCTCGCCGTGACAGAGCATGACGGGTGGAATGATGCGCACGTTTTCTCGCACGTCGCGTTCGCGCGTGATGGACACGGGCGACGCGCGAGGGAGAGCCTCGGCGGCGCGCGCGCCGGTGAAACCAGCCTCCATGATTGACCAAAAGACGTTCTTGTACAGACCCTGCCGATGGACGTGCTCGATGAGCGCGGCGTCGTCCGGCGCGTACACGCCGGATATGCCTATAAATCTCGAAACGGCGGCGGGCGACCACGCGTTCGGCACCGCTCGCTGATCTCGTCGTTCCGCTCTCGCCACCCACTCAATCTGTCTAAGTAGACACGTCGCCGCGATGTGCGCGCCCGCGGATTGACCCACGACGACGACTCGCCGTTTATCGCCGCCGAGCGCGTCCAACCGCTCGAGCACCCATCCCACGCCCTTCCCGACGTCTGCGATCATATCCCCCACCGTCCCCTGCGGAAAATTTCTATAATCTAAAGACGCCACGATGACGCCTCGTCTCGCCAAACGTTGCGCCAAGAGCGCGCCCCACGCCTTGTATCCGATGATCCACATCCCGCCGGTGACGAAAATCACCACCGGTCGTCTCTCGTCGTCGTCTGCGTCTGCGGCGGAGTCATCCTCGTCGCGCGCACCGCTCATCGACGCCTCACCGCGACCGCGACCACCATCGTCGTCGTCGTCGCGTCTCCCCTCGCCCCTGGCACCCGCGGTGACGCGTCGTCGTCGCGCTCGTCTCGCCGCGCTCGCCCCGGGCGGAAAATATAAATCTAAAAAGTTTCTCCCGCACCCGCCGTAACACACCCCTCGCGCGCCGTCCTCGTCCGTCGCGTACGTCCACGCGACGCGTAAAAACGCCGGCGATAACACGATCGAGTACACGACCAATCCCGCGAGCTTGAAGACCCAGGACACGGTGGAGTAGCGCGCCAACCGAATCGTCAATCGCGCGACCGTCACCAATCGTCTCGCGGACGCGCGCGGCCGTCTCGCCAAAGAGGCGAGGACGAGGACGAGGACCGCCGCGGAGAGACGATGCGGCATGTCGCGACGTCGCTCTTCGCGTCGTTCAGACGACGATGACGACGACGGTGTGCGCGTGAGTCAAAGATTGACGACGAAGAGACGACGCGCATAAAGGTCGTCATACCGCGACGCGCGTCGACGACGACGACGACGCGCGATGGACGCGGAAACGCGCGTGGAGACGACGAGCGTCGTCGCGCGCGCGATCGAGCGCGTTGCGGACGCGCTAGGCGCGTCTCCGCGATCGGTGGTGGTGGTTTTCGCGACGTGCGCGGTGGGCGCGGTGATGGCGCGAATGATGATGATGACGACGACGACGACGACGCGCGCGATGGACGACGACGACGCGCCGACGGGTTCTAAGGATAGACACAGAGACGCCCGCATGCGCGCGCTCGAATTGCGCGAGGAGGCGCTTCGAGAGGCGTCGGTGTCGTCGAGACGATTGAATCGAGACGAACGCGACGAGGCGGCGGTGGCCAAGCGACTGGCGGAGATCGACGCGAAAGCTGCGCGTTTAGGCGTCGTCGCGCGAGGGAAAGGACGGAAATTGGGCGGTGGGACCGATGGGTCGAGTTCGGGACGTCCGGAGTGGAATCCTCTCATGGGAGGGTCGGCGTCTCGAGGGTATCGGCCGACTCCGCGCGCCCGACCGGGCGGCGGCGGCTGAGCCCGGTAGAGTCGCGAGCGAAAAAGATAAAGAAGGTCTTTTCGTTCGCGGCGCTACGCGTTCACGTCATTCGTGTGCGGTGGTTTTAGCGGGGAAAACGACGTGACGTCGACGAGCGAACGATTCATTCTCAGAGTCTGTTCGTCGACCGATTCCGTTTCCCGATTCTCGTCCTTCGAGACGCCGCCGAGACGAAACTTGTAAAAATTGTACACTCCATCTTCACACACCGTCACGCGCGAAGATTTATGTCATGTCGCGAACGCCAAGCAAACGCGTCGTCGTTCGACTCTTTCTCGCGGGTGACTGTATGCCCGCGCGCGGGCTCGATTGCGTGTTGCCGTATCCGCTCGACGACGCGCGCGCCGTCTTGAGAGAGACGTGTTGCCGACACGCCAGAGACTACGTACGACTCGCCCTCGACGCGTCGACACTGTCGTCGGCGCCGCAACACACGTTTACGAGCCTTCTCGGAGATTTGTTGGACGAGAAACAGCGACGAGCACCGTGTTTCTCACTGGTGAACCTCGAGACGGCGCTCACGTCGACATCGGATGATTTTTGGCTCGGGAAACCGGTGTGTTATCGAGCGAGCGAACGAAATGGAATCGGTCTTCTCGAGACGCTTGGCGTCGACTGCGTGACGATTGCGAATAATCACGCCCTCGATTTTTCTTTGCGAGGGTTTGAAGACACGGTGCGCGCGCTCGAGGCGTCGGGGACGTTGGATTTCGTCGGCGGCGGCGTGAACGCCGACGAGGCGTTTCGATGGAGACGATTTGAGAGCGGTGGGGTCTCCGCGCTCGGCGTGTGTTTTGAAAATTCGGGCGTCCCACGCGAGTGGAGAGCGACGTCGAGCGCGCCGGGTCTTGCGCTCATGACCGCCGACGACGACGTGCACAGACTCCTGTCGACGGTGCGCGAAGAAAAGCGTCGCCATCCGTCGTCCACGATCATCGTCAGTTGTCACTGGGGCTCAAACTGGGGATGGGACGTCTCGTCGACGATTGAACACATTGCGAGACGTTTGGTCGAGTCGGGATGCGACATCGTGCATGGCCACTCGTCGCATCACCCTCGACGTTGCGAGCTGTACGAGGACAAGTTGATCGTGTACGGCTGCGGCGAACTCCTCAACGACTACGAAGGCATCGGCGACCACGCAAGATTTCCAGCCTCGACGTTCGCCGGCGATTTGAGATTTGCATACTTTCCAGAATACGACGTTCTCGACGCGTCGGCGCGCCGAGTGTTCGCGCACATGGATATCGTCGTGTTTCGACAAGCGAACTGTTTCGCGCTCGAACGCGCCGACGCGGACGCCGTCGAACGGGTCCGTCGCGCGCTCGCGCCGCAATACGCGCTCGGGGGATTACGTTTGGAGCGCGACACGCGCGCGGCGACGCTCGTCGCGACGCCCACACGCGTGGTGAAACGATGATGATAGATTTACATCGCGTCGCGCGTCTACGCGATGATCCCGCACGGCACCGGCACGCGACCCAGGAGGTGCGGAACGATTATCGAAAGCCGTCGCATGACCGACCGAGGTGACGCATGAAAATACTATCTTCGATACCTGTTACACTAACTTAACTGTCTACGAATACATGGTGGGCGCGACGACTCGATTCGACTTGCGACGACTCGACTCGATGCGAGCGACGTCACTCACGGATGCGTCTCGCGGTCGGGCTGCGCGATGGCTAAATTTTCAAAGTCGACGTCGGAGGCGCGCGGGTGCTCGACGAGAAAGAGGTGAAAACAGCCGACGCCATCGTCAGCGAGGGGGGCGTCTCCGTCCTCTCGGACGTCGATGACGGCGTCACCACCACCACTTTCATTTTCACGCTCGCCGTCGTCTTCGTCGTCGCGCGAGACACCCGACTGCGCGCGCGAACGCACACGCGCGACGTAAAAGTCGGGTCGTGGGACTTCGTTTTGGTTCAAACCGAGCGACGCGATTCTGCCGGCGATTGAGTTAGTGATGCCCTCGAACATAGCTTCCCAATCGCGCACGAAGTGCGTGTTGAACGGATTGAGATCCGTTCGAGGTCGAAGCGACGCAGTGAGTCCGAGTATGATGCAGAAATCTAAAATTTCTCCAAACAGGTATCGCGCCCATCGGCGGTTGGGCGTGAGCGCCTCGCCGAGACCGGTGATGATTTTCCCAGAGATGAACCAAAACACGAGCGCTTGCGTGCGTCTAAAGATGCTCCCCTTGGCGGCCAAGAGCGCACCCGCCATCGCGCCTTCTCCAGTGTTCTGCGCGTGCTGCACCATCAACGCCTGAAGCCGCAACGACTTGAGATTTTGCGTCGCGTTGGCGATGATGGTAGCAAGCATGCTTGGATAGGCGAGATAAAACCCAATCAAAACGAAAGACTGCGACAAAAACCGAGCCATCACGTTCATGGCGAACGTGCCAAAGTAAAACGAGCCCGTGACGAATATCTCCCATCGCTCCATTCTCCGTTTCGTGATGAGCCAGCCGAACGAAATCACCAACCACGTGCATAAAAAGGTTGACTGGTTGAGCGAGAGAAAGACGACGAATAACGCGCTCTCAATGTTCGACCCGTTCGGGGCGTTGAAACGCTCCTTAAGCAGCGGCAATCCCTCCGACGTCTTCGACGCGTTCACCCAGAACCGATTCGCGGCGAACAACCACGCCAATCGAGTCAACATTTGTAATAAAAGCAATCCGTGGAGCCACGTCACACGCTCCCTGTGCCTCCACAGCAGAGCGGACGTCGCGACGACGCCGATGATCCACACAATGATAAATCCCATGAAGACACGTGCCGAGAATCTATACTCTGAACTCACGTGATCACCTCCCGGATTCGTCTGCACCACCGTCGCCACCACCGTCACCTCGGCGTTTTGGTCGCACGCCATCACCGAAAACGTCGTGCGCGTCGTCGTCGAAATAACTCGCGTCGTCTCGGTCCCCGACGTCATTCGCACCGCCACGCACCCCTCCGCACCGACGTATTCGGTCGCAATCGTGCGTTCACACGCCTCCGCGCCCGTTCCCGCCGCCTCGATCGGACGATCTATGACGCCTCGCGGACACGACAACGCCCAGACGTCGGCGCTCGGAGGGTCGACGTCGAGCGTTCGCACGACGAGTTCGCCGCCGCTCAAAAATCCAAAGAGCGCCGCGTCCACGTACGACGTCGCCGGTACGCCCGTGTTCAACGTCGCGCGAACGTTCGTCACCAATCCCTCGCACAGCGTCGCGAACGAAACGACGACACAGAGCGCGAGAACCGAAGAATATACTAGTACACCAAGCCGCCGCCGTCGCCGCCGACGACGACACGCCGCCGCCGCGTCTCTCTCCCCACCCCTCCGCCCGATGTCTCCCCACCGACGCGTCGACGACGACGACGACGACGACGACGACGACGACGACGACGCGACCGCATCGACGCGCGTCGTTTCGCGCGTCATCTCGCGCGTTCGAACGCACGACGAACGAATACAGTGCGTGAATCAATCAATACGCCACGTCGACCCCGACGACGTGTCGACGCCCCTCGCCGGTCGTTCCTTCGCGCGCGGACGCGTTCGCGCGCGCGATGGACAGCGACTCGCGCGCGCGCTCGATCGATCGATCGATCGATCGACGCACCGATCGCGCGGCTCGACGCGTCGTCGAGTGTCGTCGCGTCGTGTTTTTTCACTTCTGCGCGGTGAAAATTCAATTCATTCATTCGTGTCGCCGCACACGCGCGCGCGCGACTGGACGCTCGACTCGACGCATCCTCGAGCGCGGCGATGGCGTCCTCGTCGTCCTCGTCGTCTTCGTCCTTCGCGCGCGCGCTCGAGGATGCGCGCGCGTTGGCGAGAGAAACGCGGCAACTCTTGGATTCGCGAGACGACGAGAGGGACGACGCGGCGCGCGCGAAAAAGGGTCTCGAGGCGCGACGACGGGCGAACGGGTTACGGGCGAAAGTGCGTGCGCTGTCGCTCCTCGTCGCGAGGGAGGAGGAGGGTGAGAATCGCGCGACGACGAGCGAACGAGAACGACGACGAGACGCCGTCGAGACGCTCGAGGCGGAGGCGGAACGCGCGGCGAGACGGTGCGCGGAGAGGAGGACGACGGCGCGCGATCGGACCGCGCGGACGTCCGCTCGCACCGACACCACCACCGGCACGAGCGATGATGCGTCGCACCGCGCCGTCGGCGACGGCGGCGGCGCGCGCCGAAACGACGAAGACGGAGACGACGACGTCGAGGACCCGCGTATTCTGTTGCGTCGCCAACGCGAGACGATGGACGAACAAGACGACGCGTTGGATGAATTATCCATCGTCGCCTCTCGCACGAGGGACATCTCGCTCGCGGTGAACGAGGAATTGGATTTACACGCGAAATTATTAGACGGCATGGACGACGAGGTGGAGGACACGAGGGAGAGATTGCTGGCGGCGACGAGGGCGGCGAGGCACATGATGCGCCGCGGGTCGAATTGTCGCTCGGCGTGCATCGCGACGGTGGTCGTCGCGTTGTGCTTTCTCATTCTTCTCTTGATCATTAAATTACAGAGATGACGTTTCGTTATGACGTCGCGGGTCGATGAAACGCGGGTCGCGATGGTCGACGGTTTCGGAGGGACGACGACAAAATGTACAAACTAGTAGCGAATAGTATGTGCGCCGCTCGCGCGTGTAAAACGTACACAGAAAAGGCCAAACACAGCACACCAGAGCGAACGAACGCACGCGTTCGTCCGCGGCGTCGGCGTCCCAAGACATCGAGTCAATCATTCTTTCGCTCGAGTCGTTCGCGTCACACCGCGACGCCGCCGCGACGCGATCGTCTCGAATCCTCGCGGCGACGACGGACGGCCGAACGGACGCGTCGCGCATCACGCGTCGAGTCTCGAGCGATGCGCGTCGCCCCGAGGACGGCGCGCGCGCGCGCGACGCACCGCTCCGTCACCGCGCATGACAAAGTTTTAAAAAATAAAAGTGGCGTCGCGCGTGCGCCGTCGCGCGCGCACCGTCGCGCGGTGACGACGGCGGCATCGGCGTCGTCGTCGTCTTTAGTCGTGGACGAGAGCGACGACGAACGATCGACGGTGGCGCGAGGGACGGATCCGGAGCGATTGGAGGCGCTTCTGGACAAGGCGGCGACGGCGCCGGTGTCGGTGCAAGACATCGAAGAGTTTTATCCGTACAGATTGGATGAGTTTCAGGTGGTGGCGACAGAATTATTAGTGCACGGATCCTCCGTCGTCGTGTCCGCGCCCACGGGGAGTGGGAAGACGTTGGTGGGCGAGACGGCGATTTTAACGGCGTTGGCGAGGGGCGAAAAGGCTATTTACACGACGCCGTTAAAGGCGTTGTCGAATCAAAAGTTACGAGAGTTTCAGAAAATATTCGGGAAGAGGCGGTGTGGTTTGAAGACGGGAGACGTCGACATCAACGGTGATGCGGACGTGATGATCATGACGACGGAAATTTTGAGGAATATGCTGTATTCGAGCGCCGCGGGAGGGAGAGACGACGAGAGGTTGGCAGACGTGAGCATCATCGTTCTCGATGAAGTTCATTACCTCGCCGATCGATCGAGAGGCACGGTGTGGGAAGAGACGATCATTTATTGTCCGTCTCGCATACAGCTCTTGTGTCTTTCCGCCACGGTGGGTAACCCGGAAGACTTGTCTGGATGGATTGAAGAAGTGCACGGTCCGTGCGAGACGGTGGTGTCCAGCTATCGCCCGGTGCCTCTGACGTGGCAGTACAGCATGAAACCATCGCGAATGTATCCCGGAATCGGTCCGTTGATGAATTATAAAGGCACGAGACTGCATCACGATCTGTATCCTTTCACCAGGGAAGGTCTTTTACAACGAAACAACAACGACTGGGGGCAACAGGACGACTACGGACGAGGACAAAACGGACGAGAATCGGAGCGCGTTCTTCGAAGACGATTCGTTCCGCACGTGGAAACGACGGTGCAACAACTCATCGCTAGCGATATGATTCCCGCCGTGTGGTTCATTTTTAGTCGGAAAGGCTGCGATCAGGCTGTCAATTATCTCGTACAGGCTGGCGGAAATCTCGTCACTCGAGCGGAACAACAAGAAATTGACGACGCCCTGAAAGAGTTTTCTCAGGATAACAAGGCGGCGATTCGATCGGACATGGTCGAACCTCTTCGTCGAGGGATCGCCTCTCACCACGCCGGTCTACTTCCCGCGTGGAAAGGTTTGGTGGAGACGTTGTTTCAACGCGGCTTGATCAAAGTCGTCTTTGCCACCGAAACGCTCGCCGCAGGAGTGAATATGCCGGCGAGATGTTCCGTTCTCAGCGCACTGTCGAAGCGTGACGATCAGGGCCCTCGACTTTTGACGTCCAACGAATTTATGCAAATGGCTGGACGCGCAGGGCGACGCGGATTTGACACTGTGGGTCACGTCGTCTGTTGCCAGTCACCCTTTGAGGGACCGGATGAAGCCTTTGAGCTCGTGTTAGCGCCGCCAGAAAATCTCAAGTCGCGGTTTTCTATATCGTACGGTATGGTTTTGAATTTGTTACAAGGTCGGTCTCTCGAACAGGTGAAAGGCATCGTTGAGAGAAGTTTCGGCAACTATCTCGGAGGGAAGGCACGCTCAGTTCGCGAACGCGAACTCCAACGCGCAAACGACCAGATCAAAACTCTTACGGCTCAAATCGAAGAAACAAACAGCGATGAAGAAGCTGGTGAATGGAGACGTTTCGTAAAATTGGATGAGCGGTTGAAGGAGGAGAAACGATTACTCAAAATTTTGTTGCGACAAGCCGCCGAAGCGCACGCGGACGAGATTCGCGAAACTCTTCGATACGAGCTCGAAACAAGACCGGGTCCCGTCTTGGTTGCGATCGATATCGGATATAACGCTGTTCGACGTCGGAAAGAGCGCAAATCGGCGACCATCGCGTTGTTTGAAGACGACTCCGTGAAGGTTGAGGGAGAGGATTTCGCCGGCGAATGGAGACTGCAAGATATTGACGACGACGCCTCGGTCGATTTGGACCGCCTCATGGGCGATTTCGAGGATGAATCCTCTGACGACGAATTTTTGCAGTCTTTTGATGAGAGCGATGGGTTACCTCGAGGCGTCATCGCCGCAGCTGTCGTCGAAGCGGTTCCGGCGGCTAAAATTGCGCCGACGGCAAGCGCGGTTGGCAAACCGTATCCCATGGGTGAATTCACAGCTCTTGGGAGTGATGGCTGTTGGTACCGTTTTTATTCGGATAGAGTCAAGTATATTTGCGACGATACTTTGCATTTGGCCGACTTTGAGCTCGCCGGGTCCCCACCCGCGTCGAGCAGCCTGCGTTGGATACGAGCAAGCGGCGGCGGCGTGTGGAAGGCGGACACATCGAAGAAGACGAAGCCCGTCGCGGAGCGCATTCCGACTGATCCAAGCAACTTTACTATGCTTGATCAGGCGGTTGAATCGGCAGAATTTATCGAAGCACAAAAGTTGCAGATCCAACAAACTCGAGAGGAGATTAGTCAGCTTTCGCACATCGCTGATTTGCGCAAAACTGCAAAACAGCAAAAGAAGCGTGAAACCAAGCTGAAAAAACTCAAAGAGAGACGAGACAACATTGAGCAGAGGATTAAAGAGTATTCCGCCGCCGGTTGGGACGAGTTTCTGAGAGTGGTTGATATTCTCGTCGAGTGCGGGGCGCTCGAACGAGAGTCCCTCAGTTTACTTGAGTTTGGTGAAGTTTGCGCAAACTTGAGAGGCGAAAACGAACTCTGGCTCGGCATGACGATGTCTTCAGATGCCCTTGCGCATCTTGACGCGCCCACTTTGGCCGGCTTTGCGGGCGCTCTATGCATGGATAATCGTCCAGCCACGTGCTTCTACGGCGCCTCGGAAGAGCTCGTTCGAGTTCTCGAGGATCTCGAACCAGCAATGGGTGACCTCTTGTATCTTCAATTGTCTTCCAGAATCGATATGCCCGTCAGTTTAAGTTATGAGGTTGCGGCGTTGGTCGAGTCTTGGGCGTCCGGTACGTCGTGGGATCAAATTCGCCGAGACACAACGTTGGACGAGGGAGACATCGCGCGCTTATTCCGTCGCACCGCCGAACTTCTCGCACAAATTCCACGCATTCCTCACCTTCCCGAGAGTCTCAAGGCGACCGCGAAAAAAGCGAACGATGTCGTCAATAGGCCTCCGATTAGTGATTTATCGTAGAAAGTAGATTTCATTAGATTTGTGTTATAAACTACAGTAGCTGCGTTTCTTTGCCTTTGTCTTTGTCGCCGCTTTCGGTTTCGCCGTC
>Ga0181569_10001004_pt1 | contig 22189 bp, 21 predicted proteins | sample 101ome_19_FD_132452 | JGI IMG/M metagenome (GOLD analysis project Ga0181569, IMG submission 132452) | Coastal salt marsh microbial communities from the Groves Creek Marsh, Skidaway Island, Georgia - 101405AT metaG (megahit assembly) | ecosystem: Environmental > Aquatic > Marine > Intertidal...
AGTGCTGCACGGAATCGCTCCCGCCAGCTAGGCGAAAGCCCAGGGGAGCCGCCACATCTCCCAGAGCGACCATACCGGCGGATAGGACCATCGCAATAATGAGCGATCTGTAAAGGATATGTACGCAGGCGCGCCTTTTATCCGCCCCGTAAAACTGCGAGACCATGGACGTCGTGCCCATACGTAGAAAACCCATGCTCCAATAGAGTATGCTAAAGAGCACGCCGGCCGTTGAGACCGCGCCCAAATACGCGACCTCGGATAGATGGCCGATCATCGCCGTATCTGCTATCCCTATAAGCGGAGCTGAAAGGGCCGACATGACGCTGGGAACGGCCAAACGAAAGATGCGTCGGTCGAGGCTGTTCACGCCCCGTTTCCTCCAGGCATCCAGCGGAAGTCCCGTAACTCAATGCGTCCGCCTCTAAAAGGCACCCCTTCTGCAACTAGCATGTCTCGCTGCATGCGATGGAATTCACTTGCCGTGCGCGGAGAGACTTGGCCCTGTGCGTTAATTACGCGATGCCAGGGAAGGTCCATCTCTTCGGGCATACCCGCCAAGGCGTATCCCACTTGCCGTGCTCTTCCCGGGTATCCCGCCAGTTCGGCTACCTGTCCATACGTTGCGACCTTACCCCGTGGAATTTGCGCGATGATGGAATAGAACGCCCGCCTCATTTCGTTTTTAACAGTTGGGGGCACCGCTCTCGTCTCGCCCTTCGAGAAAATCTAACGCTTTGGTGTAGCTGCGGCGTTCGATGTAGTGACGCAGCATGGGAGGTGCCTGCTCTAGCACGGCCTGTCCGCGCTGGTCTACATTGCGCACCAAGTCTGCAATATTATCTCCCCCCCCTTCAATGGCCGAGAGCATCTCTTTTAATGCTTTGCGCAACTGTTCTGCAGATTCACTATACGTCGATTCCAACGGATTCTCCTTAGGCGCTCATGATGAGGTAGGACATCCACGTTTCCCCCTCGTTGACTACGTGATACGCATGTTCGGCCGGAACGTGCACCATATCTCCCTCGACAAAGGATTGTCGACCGTCGGCATCAACCAACACCGCTCCGTTTTCCAATCCGTAGAAAACCTGCTCATATGGTTGGCAGCGCTCTGCGGACCGACCACCCGGCTGCACGCTTTCCCGTTCGATACCCCGCATCGAACGGAGGAGCCCAATACCCCCTTCCCCAAGCTGGCCAAACTGACGCCATCGCACGGCGCCGCTACCGTCACTCTCCGGCCGAACGTCAGACCAGTGAGAGATCGCAAAATCTCCTCCGGGGCCTTCTACCTCTTGGCTAATAACGTGGTGCACCAGCCAATCATCGTTCATATCGTTAAACATCTGATGGTAAATACCCGCGGGTAGGTAGACCGCATCGCCCTCGCGCACGGGAAAGCGCTGCTCATCAAAGAGCACTTCTCCCGCTCCTGAGAGGATATAATACACCTGCTCTAAATTTTCGTGCTTGTGATGATCAGACGTCTTTCGACCCTGTAGAGCATGACGAGCAAAGCCCCCTAAGGCTACCAGGCGATTGCGTCCATCGGGATCGTCATCGCGCTGCTTCTCGCGCAGGCCGCCCCAGTGAACAGCGCTTAGATGAGCGATCTTCGGCTGCACGTCCCGCCAATTTATACTGTATGCCATTTCTAACTCCGTTCTTCTATAAGCGAACCAACTGCGCGCGCCGACTTAGCACTATTCGCTAATACTGTATTCTCTACACGCTGTAAATCACCGGCGAACCGTGGCCAGACTACGGGATCAAAAACTACGTCAGTCCTAGGCCTACGTCCAGAAAGGGCGGACTCCACTGCCCCGTCGTATGGAGATACAGCATAATCGGCAGGCCTCCGTTAAATGCTACGCCGATCAGAGCTCGCCAGACGACGACGCCAAAGTAATAAAGGCCTCGAAACACGGCGCGTGCACTGTGGAACATACCAACAGCAGCAAGAGCCAAGAGAAGGGGTGAAGGCCACATAAAAAAGAGAGCGCAGCCGGCCAACCCCAGCACTAGACCGTAATTAGCTCCATAGCCTCTGCCTTTTACTCTACGCGTCCCATCAGCTGCGCTCTCTCCAGTCGATGCCGTTTTCGCTGATCCCGTGGTTACCTCGTCGGGCAATGCCATAAGCCGCGCAACCCATACAAAAGTCCATACCAGCACGATAAAACCCACTGCTAACACAACGAAACTCAGCGCTGAATCCATCGCAATTCCCCGTTTTCTTCCAGCGGCAAATACGCTTCTTGCGTTTGTATATATCCCAACTCGACCCTATCTTGAGAGCGTCTATAGAACAAACCCTACAGAGGAGATCTACTATGGCAAAACGCACATCTTCCGCCAAGAAAAAGGACTTCAAAATAGGCGTTGTCGGCGTCGGTCGCATGGGCGCCAATATGGCCCGAAACCTCGCGGACAAACGCTTTACCATCAGTGCTGTATACGACACTTATCCACGCTCTGCCAAGGCCCTTGCAAAAGAGCTCAACTGCCAGGCAGCCAAGACCCTAGCCGAAGTTACGGCTCAGTCAGACGTCGTGCTAACGGTTGTGACGGACGATGCGGCCATGCGGTCTATCTTCTCGACGCGCGGTGACTCTCTGCTGAGCGAGGCAAAGGGCACGGTCTTTATCAACTGCGCCACCATCTCCCCTGCCACGCACGTAGAGGTTGAGAAACGAGCCGAAAAAGTCGGAGCATCTTCGCTGGAAGGTTGTATGGCTTCGAGCATAACGCAGGCTCGCAAAGGCACCCTCTATTTGATGTGCGGTGGCAAGCGCAGCGTGTTCAACAAGGTGCGCCCGATTCTCGATGCACTCAGCGTAGACCTCCGCTATATTGGCACGGCCGGTCAGGCCGCTCAGGTCAAGGCCTTGGTAAACATGGTAATGAATATCAACACGGCTGGACTAGCCGAGGGCTTGGGCCTGGGCGAGGCGCTGGGTCTCGACCTCAAAGTGCTCATGAAGGTCTTCTCGCAAACGGGAGCCAATTCGCGGGTTCTCGAAACGGACGGCGACGATATGGTCGCACGCGATCACGAGTGCTATTTCTCCGCTGACCACGCGGCCAAGGACTCCGGCATTGCCCTCGGCTTGGCGAAGGATGCGGGCGTAAATGCCCCCTTGGCTACGGCCGCTAAGGGTCAGTTTGACCGCATGAAAAAAATTGGGCTGGGAGAATTAGACAAATCCGGTGTGGCAGAACTGACGTTTCCCGGCCGCAAAGGCGCCAAGAAAAAATCGTAGCGCGTTTCTTGCAGTGGATGGGTTGGGCGCGACCGTTCGCGTCCAACCCATGCTCCTAACCGTTACCTGCCCCACAAAGACCGTATTCGCCCTCCGTTAGATTGCCCCACTCGCCTATGCGGCGTGCTTGGCGCTTGCAATACCAACTCCCTCATAGCCCAGCGCGTCCCAAAGGCCACCCCCAAAAAAAGCAGGGCCGTCGCAAAGAACACGCTGCGGAATCCCGTAGTCGATCCAAGGTATCCGCCCATAGAAGGTCCCAGGGCCCAGCCGAGTGCCGATGCGCTGGTCATAATGCCAAACGCCTTGCCGCGATCTTCTTCTGGTACGACATAGGTCGTAATCGTATTGGCAACTGGACGCACCGCGCCCGTTGCCAATCCTCCCATAACTTGAAGAACGGCAAAAGTCAGTACGCTTTGAGCACTTCCCTGAAAGGCCAAAAAGACCGCGGTCGAAAGGAGCCCCCAAAAGAGCATGCGCTTGACGCCTATCCGCTCAGTCCACCCACCCATCAGAGCGGATGACAGCGCACCCGTAAGGCTCATAAGTGAAAATATAAAGCCTGCCTCTGTTATTATTTCGGCGTGTCCGGCTAGTTGCTGCAAGAAAAGGGGCACTACGGGCATGATAACGCCGTAGGCAAATTGAATAAGCACTAGGCTCAAAACGGTAATAAAAAAGGGCTTGAGCTGGAGCAAGCGTTTCGTATCAGCCATAAATCCATCCAGGCTGCCACCGGAGGCCGATGCGTCTTTCTCCTCCGGCTGGCTCTTGGTAAACTCCTCGCTCACCAAAAGTTGAACAGCGAAGCCGGCTGCTACGACCATTGCACCAGACACGAGAAAAATAGCCTGGTAACCATAAGCTTCAATAAAGGGCCCACCGGCGAGAGGTCCCAAGGCGGCTCCAAGCAGGAACGCCCCCTGCATCATTCCCATCGCATAGCCCAAGTGTTGCTTAGGGGTCGTTGTCGACACCATGGTAATGCATGCCGTTACCGTTCCTGCCAAGGCCCCCTGCAGCATCCGCGCAATGAGCAGTTCAGTCACGGTATCGGCGTAGGCCATAAAAAAAACCGTCAACCCGCCCCCCACCATGGAGCGCACGACCATGCTCTTTCGACCGAAGCGATCGGCCACAGCGCCCCAAATAGGGGCCGAAAGAGCCATGGCAAACCCAGCCACCGAACCCATATATCCAGACCACAGGAGGGCTTCTTCGAGGTTTTCTACGTCAAATTCTTGTATGTAATAGGCGAGAAAAGGCTGCACGGCGTGGAAGCCGATAATGGCAAAGAGTTCGGCACACCACAGCGTGTAAAAGTTTCTCTTCCAAGAGGTTTCCATGGGGTACAAAGAACGGTCCTAATGCGGACGGAGCCAAGCGCCCGCTGTGCAAGGCACAAAAAAGCCGGAGACGCGACGTGCGCCTCCGGCCTGTTGGTCCGCCCACGATAGGCGGTTCATATATCTCTATTCGGTTAGCCACGCGACCGCAGCCGCGCGGCGAGCAGCGGGAGTGTCAGCTGAAGGGGGAAGTTTGAGCAGTTCCCACGCAATTGGGTGCTCTAGGGTTTCCCCAACTTCCAGGTATACCCAGGGACTGAGTAGCTCGAGCTCCGTATAGTCTGGGCAAGTGTATACCTCTGCGCTCAGCCCGCCATCTGGGTAGCGCTGGGTCGCATCGCGGCGAAAAAACTCAGCCATGACGACGTCGCCCACAATGCCAGCTAGCCAGCGATCAGAGTCCGCCCCCGTTTTCTGATTTTCCTCCGCGTCTGGGACAAAGATCCCTATGTCCCCCTGGATCGTGAAGTTGCGCACTGCAGCACTCTGGGCAGAGCCAAAGGGGAAGTAGCGCATATCGAAATGACTGTGCGGATTGAGCGGATACAGCGTCTGCTCTGGCGGATTAATTTGCGTGACGTTCCAAATCGTGTAGCGCAGCGGTTCTAATTCCTCACGCTGTGCCAGCTGAATTTTCTCGATTTTCTGATGGATGTCAACGCGCGTGCCCTCTGCTGCAAGGCGAATACTGCGGATGCTACGCGCACCGTTGTAAAGACTGACGGGGCTGGTGATCACCACGCCGTCCTCGAGCAACTCTACCTCGTGCACCCCTCCGTCAAAAGCGTGATCTGGAGGCCAGGCGTGCCCATTGATATCCGCAAACTCACTCTGCTGGTTGGGCCACACTTTGTCCCCGCCAAAATTGGTCCACGTATAGGCCCCGTCCTCATTTACAAACGGGTTCCCATCGGGCAAGACGACGCCGTGCGTTTCCGGGTCCGACCAGAGGATATTTTCGTCTCCGACAAACCCGTAGTGCATAATCCGCCCGATTTGCGGAACGACGACGAGCTCGACCTCGCCGTTGCTCAGGTGTAGCGCGTCCGCCCACCCCTTGTATTCTACTCGCTCAGTTGAAACCGAGGCTAGAGCAGGCGCAGCGCAATAGCTGCAAACGAGGAGAAGTGCAATGATCTTTGTGCGTACATTCATGATCTTTTGCTCCTAGCGCAGCGCCGAAACGCCGCCACCTTTAATAGCACGTGCGACCTCTTTTTCGACATCTCCCTGTTTGACCATAGAGGTATCACCGATCGTCTCTTGGACGAGAATACCATGAGCAGCACCCCACTGCACGGCTTCGGCAGGATCTTTGCCTTTCAACAGCGCCGCCACAATGCCGGAGGCAAAAGAATCACCGCCGCCGGTGCGGTCGGCAATTTCGATATTCTCGCGCACCGCCGCCTGATGGATCACGTCTGTCTCGACGTCGTATAGAACGGCTCCCCAGTTGATCCGATCCGCGCTCAGAGCACCGCGCAGCTGCGTGCCAATGTATTTGAGGTTGGGGTAATCCTGCGCAACCTGACGCAGCATCTTTGTGTAAATTTCCAACCAGACGTCAAACGAAGCATCCTTGGGCACTTTCTCCGTCTCGTAGCCCAGGGCATCGTCGAAATCGTCCTGATTCCCGACGAGGAATTCCACGTGGGGAACGATCGACTTATTGATCTCTCGCGCGCGATCCTTACTCGGTTCTACCTTGGATCGATAGTTCAAATCAAAGGAGCGACCCGCCCCGTACTCGCCGGCTTTCTTCATCGCTTCCAAAGCTAGATCTGCCGTCTTCGGTGAGAGTAAGGTGTAGATACCACCCGTGCTAAACCAGCGGGTACCCATTTCGCCGAAGAGAAAATCCCAGTCGACATCGCCAGGTCCTACTTCCCGGACGGGCGTGTGCGCGCGATAGTATTCCGTAACGGAAGGGAGGAGGCCCTTACCCGCCCATGTAAAGTTGATTCCATTGTGCAGCGTACCCTTACCATCGGTGCTGAAATCGCCCTTCCCCCCGTTGTCAAACCAAACGATATGCGATGTATCTAACCCCGCTTCGCGCAGTTGATTTTCGATATTACGACCGATTCCATCGTCGACGAGAGCCGTTACAACCGCGCCGCGCAACCCAAAGCAATAGCTCAGTCCCTCCGCTACGTTCGTCTCGCCTCCCCCGTGCCAAATTCGCGCGTTCCGAGCCCGTGCAGTAGGCACCTGTCCAGGGTCGATCCGCATCATTACCTCACCCAGTGCAATGGCGTCATAGCGAGTTTCAGAAGCCGATTTTAAATTGAGCGACATGTCTTTCCTTTCTCTGTTCGTATCGTGCTGAGTTAAACCGTGGGTAATTCGGACAAGGCCTGCATATTTTCCCGCAGCATCTCGTCGGTAAATTCATGCCGCTCTAGCTGCCCGGCAAAGTAGGCTTGGTAGGCCGCCATATCGAAGTGACCGTGCCCACACAAGTTGAATGCAATACACTTAGACTCGCCGCTTTCCTTACAGCGAAGCGCCTCGTCTATGGCTCCTTTCACTACGTGATTGGCCTCCGGCGCCGGCACAATCCCCTCCGTGCGCGCAAACTCTACGCCCGCATCAAAACACTCGAGCTGATGGTACGCCCGGGCTTCGATATCGCCCTCGCGCAGCGCGTGGCTAACCAACGGAGCAGCCCCGTGGTAGCGCAGACCGCCGGCGTGTATTTTAGCCGGCACGAAATTGTGGCCTAAGGTGTGCATTGGCATCAGCGGAGTCATGCCAATGGCATCGCCAAAATCATAGCGATACTCGCCCTTGGTCAACGTGGGACAGGATGCAGGTTCACAGGCCACAACGCGCATAGCATGTTGGTCACCAGTGATCTTGTGACGCAAAAATGGGAAGGCAAAACCAGCAAAATTTGACCCCCCTCCAAAGCAGCCCACAACGACATCCGGCAGCGATTCCCCGGCTCGCTCTAGCTGCTTTTCAGCTTCTAAGCCGATTACGGTCTGGTGTAACAAAACGTGGTTGAGCACCGAACCCAGCGCGTAGTGCGTATCTTCGCGCATGGCCGCATCTTCGACCGCTTCCGAAATGGCAATACCCAGCGAGCCCGGCGAGTCCGGATCCTCTGCTAATATTTTCCGACCCGCTTCCGTAAGATCGCTGGGACTAGGCACGACGCTGCCCCCGTAGGTCTCGATCACGGCTTGGCGGTAGGGTTTTTGGCCAAAGCTTATGCGCACCATGTACACTTGACACTCGAGTTCAAAGAGCTGGCAGGCATATGACAAAGCGGTGCCCCACTGCCCTGCACCCGTCTCGGTAGTGATTCGCTTTATACCCTCTTCGCGGTTGTAAAAAGCCTGGGCAACGGCTGTATTGGGCTTATGGCTACCCGAAGGACTCACGCCTTCCCACTTGTAGTAAATGCGGGCCGGCGTATCGAGCGCCTTTTCTAGGCGCCGCGCGCGGTACAGCGGCGACGGCCGCCACTGCGCCAGCACTTGACGCACCTCATCGGGAATCTCAATCCAGCGCTCCTGTGAAACTTCTTGCTGGATAAGCGCCATTGGAAAGAGCGGAGCCAAGGCTTCTGGTCCGACCGGTTCTCCGGTCCCAGGATGGAGCGGGGGCAGCATAGGGGTTTTGAAATCTGATGCGATATTGTACCAATTCTTGGGAATATCGCCGTCCTCAAGCTGGATTTTTATCGTATCCATATCACTACTCCTATAAAGTAATTTTTACTCTTTTACCCTTAGCGATTGATTTTTCCAACGCCTCAAGCGCCGCCACGGGACCGAGCATAGACTCAGCCGTCTCACTTGTCTTACCCGTTTTAAACATGCGGCAAAAGGTGCGGGTGCCCGTCAGATATGTATTCTCATCAAACGAGATGTATTCATCCAGACGGCCCTTCTCCCCTATCGCGCTCAGATGAAAGCGGGCCGCGCCCTCTCCTACCAAGTTCATCGAAGCCACAGCACCGCTTTTATACGTGATGATCCCCGTGTGGTTTTTTCCTGTCCCACGCACTACTTCGCCGTAGGCCATATCGTATCCCAAGAGGTTGAGAACCATATCGACCTGGTGAATACCGTAAAAGAACACGCCTCCGTGCTTGGATTTAATATCGCAAGGGCCCGTTGAAACAAGCGAGTAAATCGTCCCCAGAGAACGCATCTTGCGCTTGAAATCAATAAAAGACTGCTGCTTGGGCAGCACCGAATACGAACAGACGGGAACACTCAACTCTGCAGCGCGCGCCAGAAAGCGCTTGCCCTCAGCCTTGCGATAGCAAAAGGGCTTGTCGACAAAGAGCGGCACCTTGGCTTCCAAGAGCGGCTTAACTGCCGGAAGGTGATACTTACCGTGCCGGTGGTCTACACAGGCTGCATCGACCTGCCCCACCATCTGGTCGGGCGTGTCTACGACATGGGGAATCTGCGCAACTTCAGCAGCTTTCCGCGCTAGTGCTTTGGTCTCTCCCCAAACGTGGGTCACCTTCACACCGGGGATTCTCTTCTCTACGTTTATGAGCTTTCCAATAGCGGCGGTATGGCTGTTTTCCGCCCCTACAATCCCAATGCATATAGGCATGTTATTTCTCTCCAAAGTTCCACAGCGTTAGCGCCGTTTTACCCAAGACCCATTCTAAATCTTCGGGGCTAAAGAATTTCATCTCGTCCCGCACCGCCGAAAGCGTTTGGCCATACTCTGCCTTGCCTAGGCAAACGGGCCAATCCGTTCCCCACGATATCCGCTGAGCGCCAAAATTCTGATAGACTTCCTGGACGAGATCATGCGTATCGGCCCAGGGATAGCCATTCCTAGAAATGGACCAGGTGTGACTGATTTTTACGTACACGCGCGGGTAGCGCGCCATGTCTGCAAGCAGCTTTCTTCCCTCGGCGTCGTCGGGATGCACGTCGACCATATGGTCGATAACGGTGTCTAGTTCCGGATACTTATCCAAGAGACGAGCAAGGTCCGGCAAGCGCTTGGGGCCGGTTAAGATAAGCATGGGAATGCCGAGGTCCTGTGCGCGAGCAAATATGGGATCCATCGCAGAGCTGGTAAACCAGTCTTCGCTAGCATCTCTTGCCGGACTCAGGCGCACTCCGTGCAGTCCATGTTCTTCTGTCCACATGCTCACGTGGTCAGCGGCTGCTGGATCTTCAGGATTGACGCGGCCCACGCCCATAAACTTGTCCGGGTAGCGCTTGATAACGTCAGCGACGTAGCTATTGTCCCATCGGTAGTGTATGACCTGCACCAAGACGGTTTTTTCAACGCCGTGCGCATCCATCAGAGCGAGCAGGTCTTCGGCCGTCCGATCTTCACTTGGAGGCTTGGCGTTCTCCGCTGGCCAAGGAAACGCCGGATCGTTTTTCCATACGTGGACGTGTGGATCTATGATGCGCAATGGAGACCCCTTTCTTTATGAGAGAATCCCTGTTATTTGCTCGAAGGATAAAAAGGTGGACAAGTCCACACCGCGTGTCAATATACCTGGGAACTCAGCGTCAGCGGAATGAGCGAATATAGCGCGCTGCGTACGAGCGCACCTCCTTGCTGTTGAGAACGTGAAATCGGCGCAGCCGATCCACCATCGCAGAGGAAAACCTCCCCAGGGGGATGTAGACGATCTGCCGCCCCATTTTCCGCGCCATGCGCCTCCAGCGAACCGAGGGAGGCGTTGGCGCAACAAGAACCACGCGCCGTTCCTGTGAGTGCAGCAGCGCGCCCCCCAGCAGTCGCTCTTCAAGCGTCTGGGTGAAATGCAGTCGATCGTCGGTCCATATATCGGGAATCGATCGCGGTGGAAAGATAAAAGAGCACCCTCCATAGAGGGCCTGCCCAATGCCCGGCCCCACCATATTGTCCAAGAAAGGAGTGGCAAAAAAAGAAAGCGTAGATTCCTCACCGTGCTCCGCGTACCACGTGCTCTGCCAGGTATAGCGGTGGGGATTGGCCGGAACGTCGAACAGGAAAACCACGACTTCAACCGAGCCGCGAGTAGCGGGCAGTTCTCGAACATATACGTCGCCCGTGTGCCAGTTGCGCAGAGTCTCTCTCAGGTCTAGGCCATCCTTGAGCGAAGATTGAAACTTTTCCACCTTTGCCAAGTCATCTCCGAGCAGGATGCGGGCCTGCTCACGGACGTGCTGTTGAAAACGCTCAATACGCCCGTCCTCGGGCGGAAAGGAGCACTGCCCGTAGGGATCCCACTGCTGGCTCCACTGCTGCTTCTTAGGCGCTGGGGGCTTCGGTTTTAAAGGCAGGTGACGCCATACCCGCGCAACGCCCTGAAGGCGGTTTTTTGCGGGCTGAGGTTGTCCATCTTCATCTACCAGCTGCCCGACTCCCATAGCCAAAGCATCTCCTTCCCCATTTAGCATTTGGGGGGGATACTCACAGGCCGCCTCCAGCAGTGCAAGCGCAAAGTCGTCTCCACCTACCTGCTTGGCAGCCAGGGCCAAATTATACAGGTCTGGCGTAAGCCGACTTTCCATAAGCGTTAAGTTCCGCACGTATTTGAGCAACAGTCCCATCTGCTGCGGCCCCATACGGCGATCTGTCCCCTGCTCACTCTCGACTAGCCAGCGATCTCGAGCATCAATCAAAAGCGCTTTGATCCCGTCAATTGACAGCGTCTCATCGGCCACCATCTCAGCGCGTCGATGCTCGTATTGATGCGTTATATGCGGAAGTTCTCCGAGTGCAAAATAGAGACAGTCAGAGGCCACTGGCCTGCATACTGGCAGCGTAATCGAACGCTCGTGTTGAGCGTAATCGGCCCTGTCGGCAAAAGCCTGTCGAATCCAGGGCCAATCGGCTACTGAACACACCAGAACCACGCGCTCGTATTCCAACTCCAATAGATGCAGTTCGTAGGCCATACGCCGGATCCGCGCGAGTCGTTGACCCCCATCCTTGGGCGCAGTCAGTGCCGGCACCATCGCCGCGACAAAGCGTTCTAGTGGAACCTCCTTTAGCGCATACGGATCTGGTAAGAGGAGTTCGCTCTCTTCATAAGAGGCTACTTCTAGGTCGATGTACGCCCGATCTATCCCCATATCCATGCCCGTGCGCACCGCAGCAATAACGCCCTGGCATGGGTCTATTGGCACGTAATTATAGGCGCCCTCAAGGGTTATTTCGCGCTGTATCGCCACGGAGATATGCGGAAGGGCTTCCACGCCCTCTTCGACGGATTCCACAAAGGAGGGAGGCAGCGGAAGGGCGATGCAATCGGGCTGCAAAACCGTCAGGTGCCGACGCACTTCCAGCGCAAAATCACCGTTTGCATGGAGAATGGGCAGTACCGACAGGCGGTCGCTCAGATCGAGAATGGGATTCATGAAGTCGGAGGATCGTCTTCGCGTCCGGGATGGAGCGGATCATCTCCATCAAAAAAGAAGTCCTGCAAATCCATAGAAGGCAGCACGCCACCCAGCGAACGATCGCGCTCAGCGGCCAAGGCGTCTAAATCAAGGGCCTCGGCACCCAGAACTCGCTCGAGCGCTTCTCTCCATACGACGTCGGCGGCCACGGGATGGTCACTCTCCTGTGCGAGGCGCTTGAGCGCAAAGCGGAGGATTTGTATCCCGTCTCGCGGAGAGAATTCGAGATCCAACCCGTGCGCCCGCTGGAGAAAGTCCACTGTTACCTCCAGCAATTCCTCTTCGGCAAAGGGCAGGTGATACCGCAGAATCTCCATTTCGTCCTGCCGATTGGGAAAACCAATCTCAAGCGTGGGCTGTAGCCGCGACAGGATGTAGTCGGGGACTTCATAGGTCGACTCGTCGTCATTCATCGTTACACAGCAGCGAAAATTGGCATGTGCTTCTATTGAAATGCCCGCAATGATAGACTCTACGTAGCGCCGGTGATCCAAGAGCGGTGCAAGAGAGGCCCAACTCTTCTCGTTCATGCGGTTGCCCTCGTCCAACACGCATATCCCCCCCACGATCATGGCCGTCACCAGCGGTGAAGCGTGGTAGGAAATCCGCCCAGATTCGGCTAGGACGGGAGTGACGAGCAGGTCTTCAGGCCGCGTATCGCTAGTGCATTGAAAAATATAGAGCGGCTGCTGGCGCTGGCGTGCCGCAGCCATGGCAAGCGTCGTCTTGCCAATACCTGGAGGACCAACCAAGCGCGGTGAAAGCGGCAGGTCTTTCTCGTCTATGACGAGCCAACAGGCCATCAGTTCGCGAATCGTTTCTCGCTGACCAATCCACTCCTGCGGCCGCTCTATGGGTGAACCTAGCGCGAGTTCAACCCCTCCAATTTCTACGCGTTCTACATCCGTCATTCTACCTCCGAGCTCCCTTGCCACGCCTTCCCACACTTTGTAGTTTCCGACACGCCACTCAGAGAGGGATGCATGACACATACTCCTAAATTTGATTTAAGGACTCAGGGCGGCGTGTGCGCTGGCCAGCAGTGGATCTGCGATCACGACCAGCCCATTGCTCGTCTGCAGAACGATATCGTCGAGCAACCGGAGCAAAACTTACGCTATTTCAACGGTATTCTCAAGCCGGTCGAGCTGCGCGAAATTAAACTCGCACCCGACCAGCGACCGCTCGTTGGCGGCCTACAGCTCTACTGGAAAATGGGGGCCATCGCCACGACAGAGCTGCGTTCCATTGAAGTCTGTGGACGGGGTAGTCAACGCCTCGAAATACGCGTTACCACGCGCGACCCGGGCGGCGTGGCGACCTCCCTTAGAATCGTATTCATATCCTATGACAGTGATAATCAAACCTACAGATACGAAGTCGAAGCGCACCTAGACATTCACAGTCCCGAATTCTTCGACGCCCCCGAACACGCCGGATCGTGGCAGTTTGAATATTGCGACCCATGGTATGCCGATTTACCAGCGCCCGTTGCGCCTTTCCCCGGCATGTGGGAAACGCGACACAGTCGCCTGCTTGCTGAGACACCCCAGGGAATCTGGCAAATGCCGCTCAACCACATGGCAACGTCTATCCCGTCTCCGCAGTCCTTTGCTCCCAACGGCCGTCTGGTCTTAGCCGATGATCCGGAGCACAACCCGGCGTTTACCTTTCTGGGCGCAACGGCCCAGCGGACCTCCATCGGCGTGTGCAATTGGGGATACGACATACACTTTGTTGCCCGCTACACGCGGGACGAACTCTATGCTCCCATATGCGAAACTTTTAGTCTAGAGCGATGCTCAGATAGAGACGTGGAAACACTACGAGCCCAGGCCGCTCCCGTGCCTGCCGTTCAATACAGCGGTCATAGCGAGCTGCCCATCTACGAGCGCAAGAGCAGCTTTGCCGTCGGCCTCAATCTGAGCGAGCCAAGTCCTCCCCCTACCGATCCCTGGCCCTGGTTACCTGCAGGAGAGGGAACGACGTGGTGTAAAACGGAGGGCCGAAGCGACTCCTACTCGCTGCAGATCACGCGCGAAGAGGAAGGGCTTAGCGAATGGAGCATGAATCGCGAAGGGGACGGAGCCTGGCTAGCGCGATGGACCCAGACGACTGGCTTTCGAATCACAGTATATATCTCCACGCGCGAGGTCGTCGGTCGCGGAGCCTACCTAGCCGTCCGCTGGGCCATATACAACGAACCCGAACGCTACCCCTTTATTTGCTCAGAGAGAATCACGGGCACCGCCGAGTGGACTGGAGTCTGCGTGGAAATCCACGGTCCCCCTCCACCTGATTCCTCTTCGATTTGCATTGCCCTGCGCCAAGACGGCACGGGAACAACTCTCTTTGACGATTTAGACGTCCAATTATTAGAAGGAGCATAGGCCGTGAGCGACTACGACTTAATCATTTCAAACGGTATTCTGGTCGACGGAGCGCGAACGCCTCGCTACAGGGGCGATGTCGGCATACGCGGAGACCGCATAGCGGCCCTGGGCGACCTGAGCGGTGCAAACGCGCAGCAGCGGATCGACGCGCAGGGTCAGTGCGTAGCCCCTGGCTTTGTTGACGTGCACAATCACTCAGACGGATGGCTGCGTAAAATTGCCAACTTCACGCCTAAGACGCTGCAGGGTTTTACGACAGAGGTCATCATGGCCGACGGCATTTCCTATGCGCCGGTCGACGCGCAGACCTGGCCTCACTGGATGTACTATATGCGAGCGCTAAACGGACTACAGCTTTCCGACTACGACGGATGGGAGAGCTTAGAAGACTATATGCGCGGCCTGGACGGCGTAACCTGCCAAAACACCATAACGCACCTGCCCTATGCGCACCTTCGCACCATGGCCATGGGCTGGGGGCGCGCAGTCCCAGACGACGTACAAATGGGTGAGATAATCGCCGGCGTCGAGCGCGGCATGGCCGAGGGGGCCGTAGGGCTTTCCACCGGCCTCGACTACATAGCTGAGTGCTTTTCGACGACGGAAGAACTGGTCGAAGCCTGTGCAGCGATGGCCCCACAGCAGGGACTCTACGTTACGCATGTGCGCTACAAAAAGGGCACGCTAGAGGCCGTCAAAGAGGCCGTAGAAATCGGCAGCCGCGCCGGCGTGCCGGTGCACATCTCACATTTTAAGGGCACAACCCCCCAGCAAATAGACGAACTGCTAGAGTATGTAAACGGCGTCGCCGTCAACAGAGTCGACTTCTCTTTTGACGTATATCCCTACTTGCCCGGCTCGACTATGCTGAACTATATGCTTCCGTACGAAGTCTGGGAAGACGGCCCCCTTGGCGTGATTTCCAAACTCTCCGATCCCGCTGTGCGCAACCGGTTCGCCCGCGTGATCGACCGCTATGAGGTTGACCTCGACCGCATCTATATCGCCTGGCTGCCCGGGCGAGAAAACGCCCGATTCATAGGAGGGGCCTTGGGATCGTATGTGAAGGAGACGGGTAAAGCGCCGGTGGATGCGCTCTGCGATTTGCTGATCGATGAAAACTTAGCCGTGCTCCTCGTATTTCACCACGGCGACGATGCGCTAGTCCACCCTTTCTTAGCCCATGAAAACTATATGATGGGCACCGACGGAATCTATTTCCCGGACGGAGCAGTCCACCCGCGACTCTATGGTTCAGCCGGGCGCCTGCTCGGTCCCTGCGTGCGCGACCACAACCTCTTCACGCTTGAAGACGCCGTTTACAAACTCAGCGGCTATCCAGCTCAGCGCTTCGGCGTACGGGAGAGAGGCCTGCTTAAAGAGGGGTATTTTGCGGATTTAGTCGTCTTTAACAGCGAGACCGTTCAGGACAGGGCGACCTATGCGGAACCACACCAATTTTGCGAGGGATTTGCCCACGTGGTCGTCAATGGCGTGCCGATCATCTGCGCTGGTAAAGAAGTTGAGCTCGAGGGAAACCTACCCGGGCGCAGCCTGCGTTTTAACGCTTAATAACGCGCGGGCACAGCAGCTAGTAGGCATCTACGGGGCCTCCGTTCCAACAGGCAATGCGCTCGCCTTTGGGACTGAGCAAAACGGCCGACTGCTCTCCGAGTTCCACGTATACGGTTCTGGATAGATACATCCAACACCAAGAGCACGTCTCTTTAGGGCCGAGCATGATGACTTGACCTTCTGCCAGACGCACCAGCAAATTGCCATCGACCAGCCGTCTTATCATCTTCGCTGCGACAAAGTCTCCCTCTCGCAGCGCCGCTTGAGCTACGGGGCTCGGTTCTTCAAGCATCCTATTGTTCAGGGTCGCACACCCAGTTAGGCAGGCACAAAGCGCCATGTAAAGTACGGTTTTCAAAGGACGCCCTCGGCCTGTAATTCGGCTATCTCGTCTGCACTCAGACCCAAGAGAGAAGTCAATACATCCTCTGTATGCTGGCCAAGCGTAGGTGCCGGATCTCGCAGTCGAACCGGCGTCTGCGAAAACTTAAACGGCGAGTTGGGCATGGTCTGTCGACCCGCAATCGGATGCACCAAATCGACGATCATCTGGCGAGCCGCAACCTGCTCGTCTGCACACACTTCGTCCACGCTGTGAATGGGTCCACAGGGGATACCGGCAGCACCCAATATATCACACCATTCGGCCACGCTCCTTTGGGAAAAAGCAGACTGCAGCAGCGGCTCCAGCTCAGCGTGATTTTTTGTTCTGAGCGCGTTGTCGACAAATCGCCTATCTGCCGCGAGTTCTTCCCGCCCGAGGGCACTACACAGCTTCTTCCACAGGCTGTCATTACCCGCTGCAATGACGACATAACTGTCCGATGCCTGGAAAAACTGGAAAGGGGTAATCGCAGGATGGCGGGAACCGAGCGGCTGAGGGACGTCGCCGTTAACGTAAAAACGCGCAATTGCATTTTCCAACAGAGCCACCTGACAGTCTAACATCGAGATATCGACCTGCTGCCCCTGCCCGTTTTCCTTAGCTCGTCCCCAAGCCGCGAGTATGCCTATTACTCCGAAGAGGGCAGCCGACAGATCTCCCACCGATGAGCCAACGCGCACGGGCGCGCCGCCGGGCTCTCCCGTTATACTGGCGATGCCTCCCATCGCTTGGACGATTACGTCATAGGCCGGCCGCTGAGCGTAGGGTCCCGTTTGACCAAATCCCGAAATCGAGGCATATACGAGCCGTTGATTCTCTTTCTTGATGCGCTCATAATCGAGGCCAAACCGCGCCATACTGCCCGGTCTGAAGTTCTCTATAAGCACGTCACATTCCTGCGCCAGACGTCGCACTAGCTGGGCACCGGCCTCCGTGCGCAGATCAATAGTTACGCTTTTTTTACCGCGATTAACGCTCGCAAAATAGGCGCTTTCGCCGTTTTGGAACGGACCGAAAGCGCGCGATTCGTCCCCCTTTTTAGGCAGTTCAACCTTGATGACATCCGCGCCCAGATCGGCCAATATCATCGAGGCATAGGGCCCCGCCAATACGCGCGTAAGGTCGAGGACTTTCATGCCCTCCAGGAGGTTTTCCACCCTAATCTTCCCGAGGCAGCTCTAGGAGACCGACTCCCTGTCCAGGGGTTGCGACGCAGCGCTCTACCGGCCCTTGAATACCCAACTCATCGGCTAGGAATCGAGCAAAATGGTCTCGCTCAGCGCCGTATATATACTCCCGGCGAATTAGCCCTCCCATATTGCCTCCCCAACCTGCCCCCAGACGCTGTACGGCACCGGCCTCAAGCCCGCCTGTCTCTATCAAATACTCGTTGACTCTTCGGACGGCTAGGTCGTATTCTGGCGTCATTCGGCCGTATCCTCCAGCCAGGAAACACAGCCGCCCTCGATGATCCCCCGCATCGGCCAATTGGCTTAAGTGCGCCAGCTCGGACGGTTCCACCTCGCGATCAAAATCTCCTACGTGCGAAATTCGCGCCAGCTCGAGCGCCGTAGCCATATCTCCCTCCGCCAAGTATTCGAGCAGGTAGCGAACGCGATCTTGCTCCGCTAGGCCGAAGGCGAAGCGGCGCCGCAGATAGATCGGCGTATCCTCGTCCAAGGCCTGAAACTTTCCCGTTATCTCGCTTTCATACATGCGCCGATATGCATCACCCGCCCCGTTTTGCTCGGCCTCAGCCGCCATTTCCCGCAGAGTTGTTTGAGCCGGCATAGCCTCTAGCAGGCGATAAATGGCCTGCGGACTGAGACCCAACTGCTCCTCCGATATATCGCGTATCATCTCAATAAGATTCCGCCAGTCAGTACGAAGCCCCGCAAAGGCCGGGTCGCTCTCCATGTCTGGCAGTAGGCGATCTCGCACATAGAACGTGCCTAGCGGGTAGGCGACAACGGTTTCTTCTTTAACCGACTCGTCGTACACCCTCGGCACGCCCGTATCCAAAACTATCGCCAGATAGGAAGACGGCAGCGGTGCCGCACCAGTTGCAATCGCCGGAAAAACGCCAACGCCGACCAGCTGGCCACTGCGCCCCATTACCATCCCACCGTGATCAGCCGTTCCCCCGCGCGTTCCGCGAATCCATTCAGAGGTGCCTACTCCGTCCACCAGATCGGATTCCGGCAGATCTTCACGCGGCAGCAGGTCATTTACGCCGAGTGCGGCACAGGCGGTGGAAATAACGAGTGCCGAGGACGAAGACATACCACCGCTGGGCGATACGTTGCTCCATACGAGGGCGTCCATACCACGAAACGTCTGGCGCGCGCGAAAATAGCTCTCTAAGTAGGTGAGTTGACCGCCAACGAGAACGGACCAGTCGTGATCCTGTGCACTGCCCGTTTCTTCCAGGCGGCGCTGACATACTTTCCCAGCGTAGTGCATAAGCGCCTCTCTCGTCGAGACGCATTCGTCGGGCAGGAGTTCGGACAGCTGCAGTTCAAACGGCTCAAAACGGTCGACCGGTTCTCCCTGATATTCCAAGTGACTTGCAAACCGCACGCCCCCGTCGTCGCGAACGCGCGCGACGGTTAGCGTATCCGATCCGCGCACGGCGATCCGCACCGAAGGCATGCCGCCGTAGTCGATGTGCATACCCATTAGGTTCATCTGCCCGGGACAGCGCGCTATAACCACCTCTCCCTCTGAGCCGTATCGCTCTGCAAAGAGGTTCAACGCCTGACTGTAATGCCCTTTCCAAGCAGCACATGCATCCGCTCCATACACATTCGAGAGGAAGCCGTCGAGCGCCGTTCCCTCTAACGCTTCCAACCACTCCGAAACACTGGCTTTAATCATAGTCTATTCCCGCTCGATTGGGCTAGGCCCACGATTACTCTGCAGCAATTAAGTCGGCCATATCATACACCACGCCATCGACTTCAACAGTTCCCGCAGCAGAGAGGATGCTCCCCTGCACGATCACCGTCATATCTAGCACTAATATGCCTTCTTGTGCACCAGACATATTGATGGTTCCCTTTACCGGTATGTTGGGATAGAGCTCTTTATCCACATCTAACGTCCCGTCGAGAAAGAGCACCCCGTCCGGAGAATACTCTATCATGGTCCACTTCTTACCTTCAATCTGCACTAACCCCTTGCCATTGAAACCAGCCACTGCCGTTGTGTCGGCCACGAGCGAGGCAAAGAACGCACTCTGAAAACTCTGCACGAGCACATTGGTCACTGCGACCGCTTCCGGCGGAATAGCACGCTCGACATCGTCTCCCGACGCAGTGGAACTGCCGCCTCCGCCCCCGCATCCAAGCAGGGCAATAAGGCTCCACAATACCCCCACATAAAGCCTGTCTTTACACCAATTCATATGTTTTTTCTCCTACTTTTCTTTCTGTAATCGCGTTAATAGATCCTGCAGCAGGGCCGGATAGTTCGTCAGTATACCATCAACTCCACAGGCTATGAGACGACGCATTTCTGCTTCGGTATCTGCGTAGAAAGGGTTGACGGTCATGCCTTTCTCGTGAGCCGCCGCTACGAATTCGGGCGTGGTTACCGCATGTCCAGGCTGTAAAACTCTACATCCCACAGCATGGGAACGCATGACGTAGTTTTCCACCGGTGCCACGCTCAAATTACACATCGTCAAGTGTTGGTTTACCCGCCTAGCCAAGACCAGCGTTTGTTGATCAGAAGCCACAAAGGCGCGCTCGAGCAGGCCTCGATCTACAAGGAGACGAACGCAGCGCGTGGCCAATTCAGCTCGATCGTGTTCGTAGGCCTTGATGTGCACGTTGAGGCGCACATCCCCATCGAGGATATCAAGCGCCTCACCTAGGCGAAGAAAGCGTTGACCTGTAAACTGAGTGTCAAACCAAGCACCTGCATCCAATGGACCGATTTCTGACCACCGCATATGGCGCACCTGACCCGTGCCATTCGACGTCCGGTCTACGGTTGCGTCGTGTATGACGACCAACTCGCCATCCAGACTCAGATGCACGTCCAGCTCGACTCCTTCTACGCCCAACCGCAACGCCTCTACCAGAGCCGCTTCCGTGTTCTCGGGATGGGTGCCGGAGGCGCCCCGATGGGCAAATACAGCTACGCTCATAGCGCGATCTCCTCGTAGGACTGGGCGTAGCGCTCTAGGGCTTCCAAATCCAGTTCACACCCTAAACCAGGCTTTTGAGGCGTTTTTACATACCCATCTTCAAAGAGAATGGGCTCGACTATCAAATCATCCTCCCTCGTCCATGAACCGACAAAGTCAGACGCCATTTCGCAGTTGGGAGCCGCTGCCGCTGCGTGGATATAGGCCGTATCTACAATCCCTAGGTCATTTCCCGAACCGTGCCAGCAGACCATTCCAGCCGCCGCTGCAATCGCTGCATTCCGTTGGAAGCCAAACAGGCTCCCACCCAAATTAAAACAGTCGGCAAGCCCCTCTCTGAGGGCCTTCACAACGTCCGGTCCCGCACCCAAGTGCTGCGCTAGGGGCAGATTGATCTCTTCGCGGATTCGCCTGTACCCCTCGACGTCGGACTTTGGGATTGGGTCTTCAAAAACCTCCACATTGCCCAACGGTTCCAGCTCTGCAGCGAGTTCAATCGTTTGCTCCGCCGTGCGAAAGCGCTCGTTCGGATCGACCGTAACCTTAAAATCAGGTCCGCCAACCTCGAGAATCGCCCTCATCCTCTTTATCATCGGCTCCTCAATCCGACACTTTATCTTTATCCCTTTGAATCCGTGCCTAAGAGCCCTTTCAACCGTGCGCTTCGAATCTTCTGGCTTCTGCTGTCCCATCCAATAATCGGCTCGCACGCGATCCCGCACGGCTCCGCCGAGCAGGGCGTGGACCGGAATACCCCGCATCTTTCCCACCAAGTCGCACAGCGCCATCTCAAATGCATCATACGCGGGACCCGTCCCCACCTGCAAGGCGTCATCGCATCCAACTCCGTAAATATCCTGTAGGGCTACTAATTCGGGATCCTTGCCCAACAACAGGCTTGCTCCTTTTTGCACCTGTTCAATGGGCACACCGCGTCCCGTTTCACCCAAGCCGACAAGTTCGCTGTCTGTGCGCAGGCAAACGATGTGCTTGGGCACCTGGTCCCAGCTCGTCTCGGGAACCCATTCGGGGCTGTGGACACGACCTGGAATCGTTGGTACAACAACCGTCCAGACGTCAATTGCGTTGATTTTCATGAGGCTCTTCCTACGGGATAAATCGCGCGTCTCTTTCCAGCGATAGCACAAACTCAGCAAGCAGCTTGGCCGTATTGTCGAGATCCTTCAGCGAGACCACTTCAACGGGCGTATGCATATAGCGCTGGGGAAGGCTAACCAATGCGGCTGCTACGCCCGCACGACTGAGCTGAATGGCGTTGGCATCTGTGCCCGTTCCTCCGGGTTCGGCCATAATCTGATGGGGGATTTTCTTTTTTTTGGCTACGGCAACGAGTCGATCGAATACGACCGGATTGATATTTGCACCTCGGTTGATAACGGGTCCCCCTCCTAAAACACATTCTCCAACCTGGCGCTTATCCACCCCGGGATGATCCATCGCCCAGGTCACGTCAACGGCAATCCCCACCAAAGGATCTACCCCATAGGCGCTGGTTTTTGCACCGCGCAACCCAATTTCTTCCTGCACGGTAGCAACAGAGAAAAGAGATGCGCGGCACGCCTTCTTTGCTCGCGTAACTCGGCGCATCGCCTCGGCTACCACCCAAGCTCCCGCCTTGTTATCGGTAGCACGCGACACGACGAGATCACCGCGCAGCTC
>Ga0181569_10001011_pt1 | contig 22137 bp, 19 predicted proteins | sample 101ome_19_FD_132452 | JGI IMG/M metagenome (GOLD analysis project Ga0181569, IMG submission 132452) | Coastal salt marsh microbial communities from the Groves Creek Marsh, Skidaway Island, Georgia - 101405AT metaG (megahit assembly) | ecosystem: Environmental > Aquatic > Marine > Intertidal...
CTTCAGGTTGTAAAAGGCCGAGCGCTGAGGATAGGTGGCCTGCTCTCCCAGCTCCTGCTCGATGCGCAGTAGTTGGTTGTATTTGGCGATGCGGTCAGTGCGCGAAGCCGACCCCGTTTTTATCTGTCCGGCGTTGGTGGCCACGGCGATATCCGCAATGGTCGTATCTTCCGTTTCGCCAGAGCGATGCGATATGACCGCAGTGTAGCCGGCTTGCTTGGCCATCTCAATGGCGGCCAGCGTTTCACTGAGTGTGCCAATCTGATTGACTTTTATGAGAATCGAATTGCCGATATGGGCGTCGATTCCGCGGCGCAGGCGCTCGGTGTTGGTGACAAAAAGGTCATCGCCCACCAATTGGACGGTGGATGAAAGGGCTGTGCTGAGTTCGCTCCAGCCGTCCCAGTCGTTTTCGTCGAGACCGTCCTCAATCGAAATGACAGGGTAGCGCTTGCACAGGTCGGAGTAAAAGGCGACCATATCGCTTGAGGAGCGGTCCTCTCCATCAGACCAGTGAAAGGTGTACTTACCGTCTTCAAACAGCTCGCTCGAGGCGGCATCCAGTGCCAGAAGGATTTCTTCGCCGGGCTTGTAACCCGCTTTTTCTACGGCGGTGAGAATTACATCGATGGCTTCGTCATTTGAGCCGAGGTTGGGCGCAAATCCGCCCTCATCGCCAACGGAGGTTGCCAGTCCCTTGTCTTTGAGCACCGACTTGAGGTGATGGAAAATCTCTGCCCCCATACGCAGAGCGTCTGAAAACCGGGGGGCACCGACCGGCATGATCATAAATTCCTGCAGGTCGACGTTGTTGTCGGAGTGGGCGCCGCCATTGAGAATATTCATCATGGGAACGGGGAGAGTGCGCGCGCCGGGACCGCCGAGATAGCGAAACAGAGGTAAACCCGCGGCGCTGGCTGCTGCCTTGGCAGAGGCCAGTGACACGCCAAGAATTGCATTGGCGCCTAGGCGAGCCTTGTTGGGCGTGCCGTCGAGACGAATCATGGTTGCATCAATTAGCGTTTGGTCGGATGGGTCGAAGCCCGCCAGAGCCGGGGCAATTTCTTTCTCGACGTTGGCGACTGCGTTGGCTACGCCTTTACCCAGATAGCGATTTTTGTCGCCGTCGCGCAGTTCTACCGCTTCGTGTTCTCCGGTAGAGGCGCCGGAAGGTACGGCAGCTCTACCTACGTGGCCGTTGGCTAGAGTGACGTCTACTTCAACGGTGGGATTGCCGCGGGAATCGAGAATTTCTCGGGCATTTATACGCTCAATTGCATGCATGTCGTGCGTTCTTTCTGGTGGAGTTGATATCAATTGTGTGATCAAAAAACGTATAGGTCTCCATCTCAACTGTCAAGATGGACCTTGGGCTGTTTGCTGTGTTTGCTGACCTCAGTTGCGGTCTTGGCGGATCGAACGGTCAACGTGCCGTTGGATCACCCCATATACGCTTTTGTGGAGCGCTTCGAAGCGCGGGGTATACTCGGCGGGGAAGTGAGTGGAATCCGTCCCTACAGTCGTCAGCAGGTCGCCGATATGCTGGGTTCAATCCGCACTGCTATTGATGAGGGGTACCCGATCAGCTCGACGGAGTATGCCTTATTCAGCTCATATGAGGGGGAGTGGTCAACCGAATTGGGGCGGAAAGAACTGGACGGGATCGTCGAAAGACTGCGTGCGAGAAGACCTGCTTTGCGCTATCGGGCCGATGAGGGACAGCTTCAGGCCGATATCCTTGTGCGCCAACAGACCAATCGCTTCACCGGCTGGGGGCGCTCGGAAGCGGAGCTCATTTATCGCAACACGGTGGGGGGGACCGTCAGAGGGTACTTGGGGGAATATCTCGGATTTCGCCTGAGCTTTGCCCAGACCCGCGAGCAGGGAAGTCGCACCTACGTATGGAGAGACCAAGTCTTCCAGCGGCGCATTGAAGTGCCCCAGCTGAAAGGGACGCTGACCGACTATCACGAGGCGATGGCCTATATGACGATTTCTCTTCCGCATCTTGCCGTCGAATTTGGCAAGGATGAGGCGCGGTGGGGACCTGGGCGTCAGGATAATTTGGGTCTGAGCAATCACGCGCCCTCGTTTACTATGCTGCGTCTAAAATCCAAGCTAGGTGCCTTCCGCTTGGTGAGCATCGCCGGCGTGCTGCGCGCCTGTCCCGATCGCCCTGATTCGCCGCTCTGTAGGGGGATGGCAGACGAGTCGGCTTCCTACGTTGTAAATCGCCAATCTCGCACGATTGAAAAGCCCAAATACATCGCGGCTCACCGGCTTGAAGTCGCCCTGACAGACTGGTTAGATGTGGGTTTTCACGAGGTTGTAATTTACGGGGATCGGGGATTGGAGCCGACGTACTTAAACCCCTTCATGTTCTACTGGGCTGCTCAGAGCCACTTGGGTGATAAGGACAATGTTATGATGGGGCTGGATGTCGATATGCATCCCGGCGGCAACCGGCGTTATTACCTTTCATACGTTATCGATGACCTGAAAAAAGCGGCTATTTTTTCCGATGATTTCGCCAACAAGTTTTCCCTACAAGCGGGGTTGTTCTGGGTTGATCCGCCTCTATTAAGAGACGGTGATATGCTAGTGGAGTACGTGCGCATTGAGCCCTGGATATATACTCATAAATATCCGATTAATACCTTTCGACACTTTGATGCTCCGCTAGGCCACGAGCTGGGACCCAACAGCGATCTCATCCGACTGGTACTCGAAAAGCGTTTGGGGCCTCGTTGGACCTTTCGCATGGAAGGGCGGCGTAGCCGCCACGGAGAAAACGAGGAGGGAGGAGACGGATCCCTGCGCAATGTGGGGGGCGATATTCACTACGGATGGCGTCCGGGCGATGAGCGAGCAAGCAAGAAATTCTTAGATGGTCTCGTGCAGCAGCGCACTGAGCTAGAGGCGCGCGTGCACTGGAATGTGACGGGGGGCTTAGGAGTAGAACTGGGATTTGTGAAGACTTGGGGTAAGGATGTGTATTGGCCTCCTAATTGGGGGGCAGCAACCGTGCCTGAGCGACGCACAGGGATCGGCAGCGGTGCGCAAGAAGAGCTTTTCTTTGACCTGCGCTACAGGCACTTTTAATGTCATATGTGGAGCTCATACAGGGCTTGTTGGTCGGCGGTGGAGCAGTTTATATCGCTTCGATCGTCTGGCTTGTACGCGGTCTGTACCGACCCGAGGTTGAAGGGGATGAAGGCGTCAGTCCCTCTCTGTCTATCATAGTGGCCGCGCGCAACGAAGAAGCCGTATTAGAGGGATGCTTAGAAGCCCTCCAGAAGCAGGATTACATGGGCGAGTGGGAAGTTGTGCTGGTGGATGATCGCTCGGAGGATAAGACGGGTGAAATCGGAACTGATTGGATGAATCGGTGGGACCGGTTGCGCGCAGTGCGGGCTCCTGACAATACGGTCTTCGCCTGCCCTAAAAAGAGCGCACTCGCGGTTGGAATCGCCTCGGCCAAGGGCGAGATCCTGTTATTTACCGATGCCGACTGTCGACCGCCGCCTAATTGGGCACGTCGGACGGCAGCCCGCTTTGCGCCAGATGTTGGTCTTGTTGCTGGACATGCGCATACGATGGAGGGACATTCGCTTATACAGCGGGTCCTTTCGGTCGAAAATTCGGCGGTTGGAGCACTTGGAGCGGGGAGTTTTGCACAGGGACGTCCCCTTTCTTGCACGGGACGAAATCTCGCCTATAGAAAGAGCGTGTACGATGCAGTGGGCGGCTTTGCTCCCATAGGCCATATGTTGGGTGGAGACGACGTCTACTTTATGCGTCTGGTAGCAAAAGCGGGGCGGTGGAAAATGGTATGGAATTCCGGCGTAGTAGTCGATTCGCTACCCGCTCCCTCACGCTGGCGCGCTATTATACACCAAAAAATGCGTCATGCCGCCAAGGGGGGACACTACCGGGGTCCAGCGCTCATATTGGGAGCGGGGGTGTACGCTTTTCATCTCGGCCTAGGTGCTGCACTCTGTGCGTTGGGGTTGGGTGCGTCGAGCTTGGAGGTTTTGTGGCCCGTCTGGTTTGCCCGTTGGGGAGTTGATGCCTTCTTGCTATACCGCATGCGGGAGGGCGATCTATGGGGGTGGTTAAAGTATTTTCCGTTAGTGGAAGTTTTGTATATTCCATACGTTGTCTTGCTGGCACCAGCAGGCCGTTTAGGGCTGTTTCGTTGGAAGAGTTAATTCCGTATATCATCGCAAAAAAAATGACTCAGATTCTCAACTCAATAAAAGGGTAGTATGGCATATTTAGTGGCTTCAAAAGGCCTTCCGCGGTACGTTCGACGCTATTTGCGCATCTTCTCGTGGAAACGCTTGGTAAACGCCCTACAGGTGTTTATGTCCATGCTAGTTTCTTGGGGTATGCGCAGGCCGGTGGTCTGGGGACAGCCGTTCATGATGATGGTCGAGCCAACGAACTTTTGCAATTTGAAATGCCCTCTGTGTCCTTCGGGCAATGGGCAAATGAGTCGTCCACGCGGCAATATGTCGATCGATGACTTTAAAGAGCTCGTCGATCAGGTTGCCGACCGAGCGTTTATGATGATGATGTGGAACCAGGGGGAACCCTACCTAAATTCGTGCTTTAATGAGATGGTCCGCTATGCTCACGAAAAGGATATTTTTACGTTTACCAGCACCAACGGTCACTATATCCGAACTGAAGCAGAAGCCGAGGCGATCGTCGATTCGGGCTTAGATGAAATCATTGTCTCTCTGGATGGGGTAGACCAGGAGACCTATGCCCAGTACCGAGTGGGAGGTGATATTGATCGAGTTTTCGACGGGGTGCACAGGCTTGTAGAGGCAAAGAAGCGGCGCGGAGGTGAAGGTCCTCTGATAAACCTGCAGTTTATCGTTATGCGACACAACGAGGGCGATATGGCAGCAGCTGAGGCCAAGGCTCGAGAATTGGACGTTGATAAATTCCTTGTAAAAACGGCTCAGATTTACACAGAGGAAGACGCAGAGAACTTTTTGCCGGAAAATGAAGCCTTTAGTCGCTACGAGGAGCGGGGAAACGAGCTCGTTGTGAAAGGGCAGCCAGTGCGAGGGTGTAAGGTCCTTTGGTATAGTTCAATGATTAATTGGAACGGAGATGTGGCACCGTGCTGCTTTGATAAAGACGTGGACTTCGGCATGGGACATGCCTTTGGGAAAGATTCATTTCGCTCTATTTGGCGAGGTAAGCCCTATATGGATTTCCGGGCCAAAATATTGCGCGATCGCAATGCCACGGAAATGTGCCGCAACTGTTCAGAGGGATATCGCGGTATGTTTTCTCTGGTAAAGGAGCTGCGCGACTAGTGTGAATTGGTTTGCCCCGCGTCCGTTTGAATGGTTTTTGCTTGCTGAAGTCCTCCTATATTTGACCGGCATACTGTGGTTTCTTTGGGGTATGCGCAGGCACACGGGGGGGGCAACGCCACAGCCCCTTGTTTCCGTCGTCGTTGCCGCTCGCAACGAAGAGGCGCGCATCGCCGATTGTCTGAGCCTACTAGCCGCGCAGGATTATCCCAACTTCGAGGTCGTCGTTGTTGACGACGGATCAACGGATGCGACGGCTGAACTGATTGCGGGGTGGGTTGAGGCCGATAAACGATTTAAGCTGATTGGGCTGTCGGGTAGCGGATCAAAGAAAGCCGCACTGACTGCAGCTATTGCGGAGGCCGCCGGCGAGGTTATTGCGACAACAGATGCCGACTGTGCCATGGGGAATGGATGGCTGAGCAGTCTTATGACCTACCTCGAGAGCGATGTAGGCATGGTGATAGGGTTTTCCCAAATTGGTAGACCCGGCGAGTCACTTGGTGTTCGAGGCGGGTATGAAGCCCTCGATTTCCTCAATTTGATGGCCTGTATTTGGGGAAGCAGCGGCCGGGGGCATCCCATGGCGGCTTCCGGTCAGAACCTACTTTTTCGCCGCGCCGCCCATGAAGAGGTGGGGGGATACGAAAAGGTTATGCATAGAGTTTCGGGCGATGATGTGTTGCTCATGCAGATGATACGCACTCAGACCCAGTGGCGCATTGCTTTTGCTTCCGCTCCAGCTTCCTTTACCGTACATCCACCTGCGACCTCGTGGAAGGGGTTGCTAAACCAGCGTGCTCGGTGGGCTTCAAATGCTCCCTTGATGGTCAGGTTTGATCCTCTGTTCTACGGCTATATGTTGATTACGTATGGCTTGAGTTGGTGCGTTATTTTAAGCCCTTTACTCGTGTTGCAGGGATGGGTACATCCCATTTTTATGGCTGTCGTATTGGGCTCGAAATGGTTCGGTGAAATGCTCTTCTTTCTACGGGCAAACGCGCTAGGTCAACGGTCCGAACTCACCCTTTTCTTGCCCCTTTACATGCTATTACAGCCAATACATGTGGCTATAGTAGGGGGATTAGGCGCGCTAGGCGTCTTCTCTTGGAAGGGCAGGCGCCACCGCTGGGGACAAACCAATAAACGCATGGATAACTAACCCTGGGAAGATTATGAAAGACGAAAAGAGAGCGAAAGCCCTGCGCGTTGCACGTGCACTAGAAGAGACATTTCCACAGCCTAGGGTAGAGTTAGACTATACAAACGCCCTAGAGCTTCTTGTTGCGACAGTGCTGGCGGCGCAGTGTACGGACGTAAAGGTCAACCAGGTTACGCGTGATCTTTTTGCAAAATATCGCAGCGCTGAAGACTATGTCGGCGTTGCGGTAGAGGAGCTAGAAGACGATATACGTCCCACGGGATTCTACCGGCAAAAAGCTAAAAACATCCAGGCCGCTATGCAGATTCTAATCGAACGACACGGGGGTGACGTGCCTAATAACATGGATGATTTGACCGCGTTACCGGGCATTGGGAGAAAGAGTGGCAACGTAATTTTAGGCAATATCTACTCGGTGCCAGGCATTGTAGTTGATACCCATGTGGGCCGGGTAGGTCGCAGGCTGGAGCTGACGGAGGAAAAAGACCCCGTAAAGGTTGAGCATGCGCTGGGTGCCTTGCTACCCGAGGAGGAATGGACGGCATTTGGTCAGCGTATTGTGCTACACGGACGCTACATATGCAAAGCGCGTAAGCCAGAGTGCGACGAATGCAACCTCATGGGAGAGTGCCCATTCTTCGCACAAGAGGTGGCTAAGCGCTAGCCTGCCACTGGAGTCAGCCTGTTTGTTAGACCTTAAATAGAAAATGAATGATGTCGCCGTCTGCTACGGTGTAGTCGCGCCCCTTCTGCATAAACTTGCCGGCGGACTTTACTTTTTCCTCACTGCCCAACTCGATTAAATCATCGTAGGCCATAATTTCCGCTCGTATGAATCCGCGCTCTATGTCCGAATGGATGGCTCGCCCCGCCTGCGGAGCGAGAGACGCTGAGCGTATGGTCCAAGCGCGCACTTCGTCTTCACCGACGGTGAAAAAGGATATGAGGCCGAGCGTTGCATAGCACAGGGCGGTCAGGCGTTCAAGTGCGGTCTGTTGCAGTCCTAAGTCGTCGAGAAACGCTCTGCGCTCGTCGACATCGAGCTCGGCCAGTTCCTCTTCAATCTGCGCAGAAACGGCAATGCATACATGGGAAGGTTCATTAAGGCCGTGTTGCAGAGAGGCAATCAGCGCCTCGTTTTGCAGGTCCACTTCGCCGACGTTGACAATGTGAATCACGGCTTTTCTCGTAAGGAGAGGATAGCTGCTAAGTAATTTTTCATCGTCGTCAGAAAAGCTAAAGTTGGCCAGTGATATGCTTCCCTCCAGATGAGCTTTCATTCGCTCAAGTAGAGTTTGTTCCTGCTGCCCTCGCTCGTCTTTTTTACTTTTTTGCTCGCGGGCTAGGCGCTCGAGGCGTTTGTCGATAAAAACGAGGTCATTGAATTGGAGCTCTTCTGCGAAGCGCTGAGCGTCTCTGGCTGCGTCTACTGAACCGCTGATGTGGTAGACCGCTTCGTCGCTAAAGGCTCTCACTACGTGACATATCGCGTCTACGTTTTCGAGTGCACGTAGGGCTTCGGCATTTCGGGTCGCGTCTTCATCTAAGTCGGGCAGAAGCTCGAATTCAATAACGGCTGGCGTTTCTTTCTCGGGGTGGTATAGCGATACGAGGCGATCAAATCTGGGGTCGCTCACCGGGGCAAGTCCCTGCCTATTGCCACGCTGTTCGTTTATAACTTGGCCCGTAAGTAACTTGAAAAGCGTCTTCTTGCCGACCTGCGGATAGCCGGCGATCCCCAATTTCATCGGGTCTGTCCTTTCCGAATAGATTCGGTTGACGGAGTGTAGTATTTCTATTTTTGTCTGTCCGATACGAGGATGAAAAAATAGGTCATTTTTTTCTCTTAACAATGGAAATTACGTGAATAAACAGCCCAACATCATACTGATCATGACCGACCAACAGCGCTTTGATACAATAGCTGCCTTGGGTTTCCCCTATATGGACACGCCCAATCTAGACCGGCTCGTGCGCGAGGGGGTTAGTTTTGATAATTGCTTTGTCTCGGCCCCTTCCTGCGCACCTGCCCGGGCGTCGCTCTTCACGGGACTCTACCCCCACACAACGGGGATTTTAAAAAACGCGGATCGCTGGACGCGGTCCTGGGTTGAAGATTTGGCAAGTGCTGGATACCACTGCGTAAACATCGGCAAAATGCATACCTTCCCATTCGAAACTCCACTTGGTTTTCACGAGCGATACGTCGTGGAGAACAAAGATCGCTACCTAGAGGGGCGGTATTATTTTGACGAGTGGGACAAGGCCCTACAGGCACGAGGCTTAGTTAAGCAACAGCGTGAATTGTATAGGCAGTTGCCAGACTACAGTGAACGGTTGGGTGCGTTTGAGTGGGAATTAGACGAAGATATGCACCCGGATGCTTTTGTCGGCAATCTGGCGCAGTGGTGGTTGGGAGCTCATCCCCGCACCGAGCCTATCTTTTTACAAATCGGGTTTCCTGGGCCCCATCCACCGTATGATCCAGTGCCTCGCTATGCAGAACCCTATCTTAGTCGGGACTTGCCCTTACCGTCACCAAGCGAAGACGAACTGGCTGACCAGCCCCCTCCTCTCCAGGCGATGCGTAGGCACAATGTTGAGGTAGATCACGATTCGGTTGTTCACCAACTCGATCCCTCTTTGGATGCACTTAAGCGACAGCGGGCCTATTACTTGGCCAACGTTACCATGATTGACGAAAAGGTAGGAGAGATTCTCTCGCAGTTGGAGCGCCATGGGTATCTGGAAAATTCAATCGTTCTATTTACTTCAGATCACGGAGACTGCTTGTGCGATCACGGACACAGCCAAAAGTGGACGATGTACGATATTATTACGCGGGTGCCGATGGTTGCTTGGGCTCCGGGCAGGATAGGGGGAGGGCGCAGGATTGAGGGTTTATGCCAGCAGATGGATATTGGACCATTTATATTGGAAGCAGCTGGTGTAGAGGTGCCGGAATATATGGAGGCAGAATCGCTTCGACCGGCCATAGAGGGAACGCCCTGGTCTGGTCGTGACCTCGTTTTTTCTGAACACGCACGAGATGGTATTCTACAGGAAACGGACTATATGAGCATGGTGCGTTCAAAAGAGTGGAAATTGGTGCATTTTATGGGGGAATCCTTCGGGCAGCTCTTTAATCTCCGTTCAGACCCCGGCGAGGTAAATAATCGGTGGGACGACACGGACTGTCAGCAGGTTAAGCAGTCCTTATTAGATGCGCTGTTAAGCTGGCGCATGGAAAGTCAGTACAAAACGTGTAATTGGGCCGCCCAATGGCGGTAGGAAAGGAAGGTAAAGATGCTATCAATAGGTGATCCGGCTCCCGACTTTACGCTGTCCGATGCCGACGGTAACCCGGTTAGTCTAAGCGATTTTAAAGGACAGAAGATCGTGCTGTATTTCTATCCGAAAGACGATACGCCTGGCTGCACGAAAGAGGCCTGTGGTTTTCGCGACGCGCAGGATGATTATATGGAGGCAAATGCCGTAGTCATTGGCGTAAGCCCAGACAGCGAAAAGAGCCACCAGCGCTTTCGGGATAAATACGACCTTCCCTTTCTCCTACTGGCCGATCCTGAACGTCAGGCCATTGAGGGATATGAAGTGTGGAAAGAAAAAAATATGTATGGCAAGAAGTACATGGGCGTGGAACGCTCGACCTTTATCATTGACGAGGATGGGATCGTTTTGGAGATCCTGCGTAAAGTTAAGGTCGATGGTCACGTTCAATCAGTGCTCGCATCGCTTTCTTGAAGCATGTGTTCCAAGAGTCCATAGCGGAGCCCGCCCAGCGAAATGGTTATGCCTGGTAGTCCACACTGCTCTAAAAAGACACTCAGAATAAGCGTTCCCGCCCCAATAATATCGGCCCGTTCGCTGCCAATGGGTGACATTTTGCAGAGTGCGGTGTGGTCTAAGTTGAGCAGTTTGTCGCTTAGTTGGGCTACGCGTTCTGTCTCAAGGTAGTATCCGCTGAGAGAGGGATCGGCGAAATGCGCTGTTCCGGCGTCTATGGCAGCTAGGACTAAGGCCGTTCCCGCTACGGCCAGGAGAGGCTCTTGGGGGCGCAGAGAAGGTAAAGGGGTGAGCACTTGCCTCGCGCATTCGCGCGCCTGCTGTCGAGCGCTCGGGGTGGGAGGGAGCAGGGGAAAGAAGCGTTCACTGAGGCGAACTGAACCCGTGTTAAATGAGTGCGAAAAGTGCAGCTCAGACGGGGAGCCCAAGGCAATTTCTGTCGATCCGCCGCCAATGTCGAGTACGGCATAATAGCCCAAATCGGGTAGGCCCCAGCGGGCTCCATGAAAAGTGTGCAGGGCTTCTCCTTCTCCGGAGAGCGGGCAAAGCTCAACCTGGCATTCTCGAGCGACGCGATCAATGAGAGTCTGCCGGTTGCTCGCATCGCGCAGAGCAGACGTTCCCCAGGCTTTTATGCGCCTAACCCCCAAGCTATGGGCTAGGCGCGCGTATACCTCCATCTGCTGACAGGTTCGTTCAATCGCCTCGGGGGATAGAGAGCGCTGCGCGTCGACTCCTTCCCCTAGACGCACAACGGCGTGTTCGTCTGCTAAGATCTCGGTGCCGTGCTCCGTGCGTCGACCCACGACCATGAGGATGGTGTTGGTCCCCAAATCAACTGCGGCAACGGGGGCATTCCGCAAGGCTAATCCATTTCAAATTGCTTGATATGAGCCGTAACTTCTGCAGGAGTTTGTGCGTTGAGCAACGCCTCCTGCATCGAGTCGTTGCGCACGAGGGAAGCAATTTGCGCAAGAACGGGTATATAGCTGCGATAGTTTTGCTGTGGCGTTAAAAGAAGAAAGATAAAGTGTACCTTCTCTCCGCTGCTGCTTTCGAAATCCAACCCCTCAGGGCATATGCCCAAACAGCCAATAATACCGGGCAAGTCGGGAATGGGTGCGTGGGGAATGGCAGTAGCGTGACCCAACCCCGTCGAACTTTTCCGCTCTCTCTCCAGAGCCGACTCAAGCACGCGCTGTCGCTGAGTTGAGGGGAATTGCTCCTCTTCGATGAGGACCTCAATCATCTGGTTTATCGCATCCCATTTGTCCGTTGGCCGTAGGTCTAAGCGGATCATCTGTTCCCAAAAGATGGAGCTCAGCTTTAAGTCGTTGGTCACGGCGGAGCGTACCATAAGCGCTGAGCAAGCAACTCGGTTGGCTATTTTATCTGGTATTGATCCGCTGAGGTATTCCTCTTGGCGCCAGTCGTTAGATGCTCCAACGACCACTAGGTCGTGATCTCTAGCCCGTTCCTCAACCGTTCTTACTACGTCTGAAGAAGGTAGGATACGCACGGGTACATCAATGTTTAAAAGTTGGAGCTGGAGCTGTGTATCCTGTGCGAGTTGTTCGCAGTATTTGTGCAAAAGAGGATCTTCGGGATCGCATCTGTTGTCACGCGCAATGCGTAGAATCTCTAGTTCGGAACCCCACCGCTGGGCAAGATCATAGGCAATTTGTATGCCCAATATGGAATGAGGCCCTCCACCTGTCGGAACGAGAATGCGCCGAGCGGGGGCGAAGTCCCTCTCCTTAAAAATGAGCGTATCTATGTCCAGGTTTTTTGTAAGAGAGCGGTTGCTCGCCGCGAGAATGGCCGTGCGCTCAATGTCGGCCTTCCACCCCATAATCATCATATTGCAGGACCAGCGCTCTATCGATTGGCCAATAACCTCCGTTACATCGTGCCCCTCCTCGAGGTGGACCAAGGCTCCAATGTCGTGGCTTTTTGCCCGGTCTGCCATCTCCTGCATCGGGTTTTCTTGTCCGGACTTATGAGTGTCTGTTGGGGCAGTCACATGAATCAGGTGGAGCTCATCTGAATGGGGGGTAGCGATTGAGGTTGCTAGCTCGACGAGAGGGAGGTCACGCTCGGGCGTATCGACGGGCACTAATATGCGTAATTGAGCGGAAGACATGGCGCTTCTATTCAAGATTGGGTTTGTCTAAACAGTTTTTCGAAGATACATAGGAGGGCTATTTATTTCCAGTTCCGGCGTTCCCTAAGGGCATAATTAGAGGTCACTCAAGTCGGCCCAAGCCGCTTTTTCCTCAGCTTGATAGAGTCGCCAGATAGTGCGTAAACTTTTCAAGGCGTCCGGTCCGTTCGTTATGGGTGTTTCATCCCTTTCTATACAGTCCAAAAAATGGCCCATTTCATTTTCCGTATGTTTGCCGGTATTAGATAACTGATAGAGGACTTGTCGCTCACTTCCTCGGTGTAAAACGAGCTGTTTGCCAGTAATGTCTGCTTCTAGCATGCCTTCGTCACAGTGAGCATGGAAGGTGTAGCGCAGCCTAGATCCCCGGGCTCCCCAGGTTCCAAAATGGTAGCCTATGAGACCATCTTGAAACTCAAGGCAGACGTTACTAGTGCCTTCTCTCTCCATCCATGGGGTACCGCGGTTGGTTCCCAAGTGCATTCCCCGCAGCGGCTGTCCGAGATACCAGAGGAGCAAGTCTATATAATGGCACCCGTGACTAAATAATTGTCCACCGCCTAGGGTTTCAGCGCGGCACATCCATGAGTTCGGTGACCGCTCTGTGTGCTGTTCAGTCCAAATCGAAAGTTGAAATAGATTGCCTGCAATGCGTGCGTCAAGCGCTTCTTTGAGGCGGGTGATAAGCGGGTGAAAACGCATGCAGTATGCAACCATTAGCACGACGCTTCGGCGCTGCGCCGCGTCGATTAATTCAACGCATTCGGCCTCTGAATTAGCCATGGGTTTTTCAAGCAGGACGTGCTTACCCGCTTCTATGCATTCTAATGCTACTGTATGGTGTAAATGGTGGGGTAGGGCTATGAGAACGGCATCTACCTCATCTAGCGCTGTGCGATAGTCGTCGACTGCAACGACGGAGGGGAATTGTGAAGCAATCGACTGCGCAGTCTCCAAATTGACATCTACCGCTGCTTTGAGCTCTAAACGTTTGGAGAGAATGTGAAAACGGCGCAGGTGGCTTTGTCCCATGCCACCGCACCCAATAAGGGCAAGCTTTGTCTGAGGCATACGGATTCTTTTGAATATGTTCAGTGAATGTGGTGAAACATAGTCTAAGGGGTTTGAGGGGGCAATAGACTGGTTAGCTAGCGGTTGTTCTTGAGGGTAAACTAGTTTGGAGCTATAATTCGCCTAACAGGATAAGAGGACCTATTTGTTCGACTCCAATCTTAGTTTTCTACTTTATGCAAATGGCGTGATGGGGGCTGCTGCTCTCATTGGAACGTTAACGGGTTTTGGCTATGCCTTATTGGCTACGCCCTTACTTGTTCTCGTGCTACCTCCTCGCGATGTCGTACCACTTGTGCTAATGAGCTCAATTGTGCTGTTGGTGCTTTTAGCTATTGAATCGCGTCGAGAAATGGATAGCCGCAAGATCGGCCGCTGGACGCTGGGGGCTCTACCGGGGATGTTGGTCGGTGGTAGCATTCTGGCAACCGTCCCAGATGGCACTATGGAGTCTATTATTGGAGCTATTACCCTGTGTGCTGCTGTCCTATTATCTCTGCGGCCGGGGCGACCGTGGCGACGCGAGTGGCCAGGGGCTGTGAGCGCGGGCGTGCTGAGCGGGGTTTTGGTCGGGGCTTCGGGTATGTCAGGTCCCCCTGTAATACTTTTCGGTCTCAAGCAGAATTGGGACCACCGCGTTTTGCGCGCCTCTTTGATAGGCTATTTTGGTATCATTCATTCACTCGCGGTCTTAGTACTGGGGGGCTTGGGGATAGGAGGAGTGGAAGCTTTATTTCAGGTGCTTGTCGTTCTTCCGGGTGTTTTTATGGGATTTGCCTTTGGCTGGCGGTGGCGTGCTAGGGTAGATCAAAGGCTGTTTCGATACATCGCATTAGGGCTTCTCTGTGTATCGGGGATGCTTGCGCTTTTCAGGCTATGAAAGATACCAGCAGATAGGAGATTTATATTGGCCAACGGTAAAAATGTGCTGCTCATTACGAGTGACCAACAGCATTGGAATACGCTCGGCTGTCTCAACTCGGAGATCTCTACGCCGAATTTAGATCGACTGGCGGCAGAAGGGATCATGTGCACGCGCGCCTACTGTCCCAACCCTACCTGCACGCCCACCCGAGCGTCCATGATAACAGGGCAGTATCCAAGTCAGCACGGAGCTTGGTCGTTGGGAACTAAACTTTCAGAGGATAGGCATACAGTAGGCGTTGATTTCAACGAGGCTGGCTACCGTACCGCGCTCGTTGGAAAAGCTCACTTCCAGCCATTAAAAGCTACCGAGGAATACCCCTCATTGGAAGCTTATCCCACCCTGCAGGATTTGGATTTTTGGCGGGAGTTTAATGGACCGTTTTACGGTTTTGATACGGTTCGACTGGCTCGGAATCACGCCGATGAGGCGCACGTTGGTCAGCACTATGCGCTTTGGATGGAAGAGCGCGGGCTCGAAAACTGGCGCGATTTTTATAAGCCGCCCACGGGAACGAACCCCAACCAGAAACACCGCTGGGATATCCCTGAAGAATATCATTACAACACGTGGATTGCAGAAGAGAGTTGTTCGTTGTTGGAGGGATACAAAGAGCGCGGCGAAAATTTTTTTCTATGGTCTAGCTTTTTTGATCCACATCCCCCGTATTTGGTTCCAGAGCCGTGGGATACGCTTTACGATCCGGATTCAATTACCGTACCGCAGGTAGTGCCGGGAGAACACGACCGAAATCCTCCTCATTTCCGCATGACTCAGGAGGAAAATCCAGATTTCTCAGCCTGGCGAGAATCGGGCATGGGGATCCACGGCTATCACTCGCATTTGCACGACCGGGAAGCGATGGCCAAGAATATTGCCATCTATTACGGTATGGTCACCATGATGGATAAGTATATTGGCCAGATCCTAGATCGACTTGATCTCCTGGGAATGACCCAGGATACGCTCGTTGTTTTCACAACGGATCACGGTCACTTATTTGGTCAACACGGGATGATTGCCAAGGGCGGGTTTCACTATGAAGACCTCGTGCGACTGCCTTTTATCGCTCGATGCCCAGGTGAAATACCTGCGGGACAAAGGAGTTCGGCTCTGCAGTCCCTAGTAGACTTGCCAACTACGTTTTTGAGTTGGGCAGAGATCGAAGTTCCTGAAATGATGGTAGGTGTTGATCAGGGGCCTGTCTGGCGTGGTGAAGCCGAGAACGCGAGAGACCATATCGTCGTGGAAAATAGGCATGAGCCTACTACGATTCATCTAAAGACCTATGTAGAGGATCGATACAAGCTTACGGTTTATTTCGAGCAGACGTATGGAGAGTTATTTGACCTGGAAGAAGATCCCGCTGAACTAAACAACCTGTGGGACAGCCCCTCGCACGAGGGCCTAAAAAACAGACTGATTCAGCGGTTATTATTCGCAGAAATGGGTAAAGAACCCCTGTGGATGCCCCGGGTTTCTGGGGCCTAATGAGTGCTTAGGCGCTGAAATAGGGCTGATTGTTGGGCCTATTCGATGCGTTCGATTAACGCCAAAGAAGGAAGGATACCTATGAGGATTCTCATTACGGGTATTACGGGGCGCATTGGGGCGAACTTAGCCGCAGCGCTCGTCCGGCAGGGACACAAAGTGCGCGGGTTGGTTTGGCCTCGGGACCCTCGCACCGAAAACTTGAAACCACTCGGCGTGGAGTTGGTAGAAGGCACGATTACTTCTGAGCAGGATTTAACCCATGCCGTGGAGGATATGGAAATCGTCTACCATTTGGGGGCCGCGTTCCAAGGGGGTGGGCCTTTCACCGATAGCGAGTATTTTGAAATCAACGTGCGAGGCACGTTTAATATGTTGGAGGCCGTTCGTCAGACTACCAGCCTGCGCCAATTAATCTTTGCTAGTTCTGATGCGCTCTATGATAAATATGTGCCGGGTGGTATGGAAGGTCCGATTGTGGAAGAGACGCCCAGCCAGCCCCGCGGCGCCTATGCACTCAGCAAGGAATTGGGAGAGAATCTGTGTCTTGGGTATGCGCGAAGCTACGCGGTTTCTACTACTATATTGCGCTTTGCTATGGTGCGAGCCGCAGATGAGATCCTCTCATTTCCCCAGTTTTTCTTAAGTCAGATGAGAGGGAGCCATCGAGAGCTAGAGAATCTGTGGGATGGGGAAGAGCGCCTCGTTCTCCTGAGAGACGCGCTAGGTCGGCCCTTTAAAAAGCATATCGCAGACGTGCGAGATATCGTTCTTGGATGCCTTTGTGCGCTGGATGTAGAGAAAGCATTCGGCCAGATTTACCAGCTCGCCGGACCTTCGCCCTTTACCTGGGAAGAGGCGGTCCTCCACCTAAATAAGCTTCTCGGCATACCAATCGTTGATGTTGAAGTGGGCGGGGTGCCTACGCACTACGAGTTTGATCTAAGCAAAGCCCAGCGCGAAATCAACTTCAATCCCCAATATGGCCTCGGGCGAATGATTGAAGATGCTTGGTCTTTTAAAGCGGGTAAAACGACCGACGTGCTGCCTCACGGTTGAGGAGTGTATCGATTGGGGCCGTTGGGAACGCCTTCACTTATCAGGGCTGCGTAGATGGCGGCGAGGACTTCCTCTGTTCGGAAGGGCTTGTAGAAGATAGGCACGCCGTCGGGTATCTGGAATAGCTGGGTAGATGCGCTTTCGTCTGCGGGAAGCAGTAAAATCGCTTTTACCTGAGAAAGCTTTTGGAGAACGGTGTGTATCGATTCTGCGTTCGGGAGGCCGAGAAGGATTAAATCAAACGGATTGGTCGCGTGAAGAGCGACGGCTTCTGCTTCGTTTTGGGCGATTTCAACATGGTAGCCGCTATGGCGCAGTAGGTTGGCAAAGGTTGCGCTAAAAGAGGCGTTGGTATCTAAGAGTAGGATAGAAAACACGATATTCTTATGGGGGGTGTAGAGTTTAGAGATAGTTCGTTCTGTTGGGAGGCAAGGTAAAGGAAGCATCGAACCCCCGCAAGAGGTTGATAGGGTCCTTTTTCGTTCCTACTTCTCTTTGAAAGAGCAAGGGTGATAGATATGGATAAGGCTGAGCTAAAGAGCGCAATATGTCGGGCGATTGACCATAAGAGGGAAGAGATTATTGGCGTTGGTGAGGCCATTATGGATCGGCCCGAACTCGGGTTTAAAGAATGGAAAACGGCGGATCGAGTTTGCGCAGTTTTTGATGAGTTGGGTCTCCCCTACGAGCGCGACTTGGCGCTTACGGGGGTCAAGGCAAGGCTGCAGGGAAAGGGCGATGGTCCCACGGTTGCTTTGATGGGGGAATTGGACGCGTTAATCGTGCCGGACCATCCCAGAGCGGACCTCTCCACGGGGGCCGCACATGCGTGTGGGCACAACGCGCAGATTGCAGGTTTGCTGGGTGCGGCTTACGGATTGGTTGAATCGAGTGCCAGCGGGGATTTAGCCGGAGATGTCATATTCTTCGCCGTCCCTGCGGAGGAATATGTGGAGATAGAGTATCGCAGAGGGCTGGTGCGGGAGGGAAAGACAACTTTTCTGGCAGGAAAGCCGGAACTGGTTCAGTTGGGGTATTTTGATGACGTGGATATGGCAATAATGATACACAGTAGCAGTCCCGAACATGCAGATGGGGCGATGGGTGTGGCTTCTTCTAGCAATGGTTTTCTAGCGAAGACCGTTGCATTTGTTGGCAAGGCTGCGCACGCAGGGGGATCACCGGAAAAGGGCATCAACGCACTCAATGCGGCTCAGCTCGCCCTGAGTGCGATCAACGCGCAGCGAGAAACCTTTCGCGATCAGGACTGCGTGCGCGTGCACCCAATAATTACGAAGGGGGGTGATCTGGTTAACATTATCCCCTCGGAGGTGCGCATGGAAACCTACATCAGAGCTCGCACGCAAGAGGCCATACTCGACGCAGAAGTCAAGGTGGATCGCGCGCTGAAGGGAGCGGCGTATGCCATGGGGTGCAGCGTAGAGATCGAAACTGTTCCGGGGTATATGCCCCTGCGCAACAGCCCTAAGCTGCGAGAGCTGTTTAAGGAAAATGCCGGAGACATTTTGGGGCCTGAAGAGTACAGGGATTATCCGCATGGGGGTGGCTCTACCGACGCGGGAGATCTGAGCCAGATCATGCCGGTTCTCCACCCGGCTATGACGGGTGCAAAGGGCGTAATCCACGGCTCAGATTGGGAGATTGCCGACGTTGAAGCCGGCTATTTAGCTCCCGCAAAGACAATGGCTACTATGGTCGTTGATTTATTGGCTGATGGTCAGGCCGAGGATATCCTCCGGTGTGAAAAGCCCGCCATGACCAAAGAGGAATACCTTGAAAAACAGCGCGGTATATTCCGCAGTGAACGGTTTAATAGGGGAGACGAACCGGCATGAAACTAGGGTTGGTCACGTATAACTTAGCCAGCGAATGGGATCTCGGAACGATAGAGAAAAACTGCTCAGAGACTGGATTTGAAGGCGTTGAATTACGCACGGGACACGCACACGGGGTCGAACTCGATTTGGGGATAAAAGAGCGGGCCGCACTGCGGGCTCGTTTTGCGGATTCGGCGGTAGAAATTGTGGGCTTGGGCAGCGTCTTTGAATATGATACACCAGATGAGAGTGAATTGAAGCGGCAAATTGCCGGTACCAAGGAGTATATCCGCCTTGCCCACGACTTGGGCGTTGGGGGAATAAAGGTGCGTCCCAATAGGGTACACGACGAACGAGGTATAGAGCGAGAAAGGACTTTTGCACAGATCGGTCAGAGCCTGCAGGAATGCGCCGTCTTCGCATCGGATTGGGGAGTGCAGATTCGATTGGAAGTGCACGGTCGTGTAACCTGTGAACCCGCTCATATGCGCACGATTATGGATCACGCGCCCCATCCCAATGCACGTGTCTGTTGGAATTCAAATAATACCGATGTAGTGGATGGTTCGATCGATGGCAGCTTTGCCTTGCTCGAGAAACGCATTGGCATGGTCCACATAACAGAGCTTTGGAGCGATTATCCCTGGCGGCGCCTCTTTTCGCTGCTGCGTGATACGGGATACAGCGGCTACTGCTTGGCCGAAATTTCTGGGAGCTCTGATTCGCTACGCCTGATGCGATATTATAGGGCTCTCTGGCTAGCGCTGAGTGGATTGGAAGCAGATGCCTGAGCTCGCGTACGTAAACGGTGCATACATGCCGCTAGCGGAGGCAACCATCTCCGTCGAAGATCGGGGATTTCAATTTGCCGATGGGGTGTATGAGGTTATTGCCACCTATGGTGGAATGCCTTATGCGGTGAGTGAACACATGCAGCGGTTACAGCAAAGTTTAGAAGCCTTACAGATTTCATACTGCCCAATTCGTGATTGTTTGGTAGAGAAAATCGAGCATGGTATCGGAGCGTGCGGCTTCGGAGAAGTGCTCGTTTATATTCAGATCACCCGCGGCACTGCCCCTAGACATCACGAATTTCCACATCCCGAATCCGAACCCACTCTTGTAATAACCTTTAAGGAGCTAAAGCGTTTACCGCAGCAATTATATAGGGAGGGCGTGAAGGTAATTAGCGTGCCCGATATACGGTGGGGGCGCTGTGATATAAAAAGCATCGCTCTCTTGCCCAATATTCTCGCTAAGCAGGCTGCGCATGAAAGGGGGGGCTTTGAGGCGCTGTTGGTCGACGCAGAGGATAGGGTAACCGAAGGCTCGTCGACAAGCGCTTTTTGCGTGCGTGCAGGCACCCTGTTTACAGCCCCGGGAGGAACGCACATACTGCCCAGCGTTACGCGTAAGATACTGCTGGAACTGGCCGGTTCGCTGGGGTTGGCGGTGTGTGAGTCGTTTTCGACGCTCGGTCAATTCAAAGAGGCGGATGAGGTGTTTCTCGCAGGAACGACAACAGAATCCGTCGGCGTTGTTGAAATAGACGGTGTGCTCATTGGGGATGGGCGTCCTGGAAAGATTACAAGGACGCTGCGAAATGCGTTTCTTCAGGCGATAAAGGCGGGAGACGGACCTCATCGTTAGAGGCTCGTAAAAAAAACGTTCCACGAGCCTCTAACGAGCGAGAGGGTGCTATTGGTGGATAACTACCATTTTAGTTTCGGTCATCTCTTCGACCGCATACTTGGGCCCCTCCTTGCCCATTCCACTGTCTTTGAACCCGCCGTAGGGCATGAGGTCGGCGCGCCACTGAGTTCCCCAATTAATGTGGATATTGCCGGAGTGGACTTGTTGGGCATACTGTAGCGCCCAGTTGATGTTTTCGGTGAAAATGGCCGCGCTTAGGCCGTAGTTTGTATCGTTGGCTACGGCAATAGCGCTATCGATATCGTCAAACCGACTCACGGCAATGGCCGGACCAAAAATTTCATCACAGGAAATGCGCATGGCGGGATCCACGTCTGCCACGATTGTGGGGGCGTGGAGCGTTCCCTCACGGGTGCCGCCCGTTACCAGTTGCGCACCCCCGGAAACGGCATCTTGAATCCAAGAATGGACGCGTTCGGCGTCACGCTCTCGAATCATCGGGCCCATCTTGGTATTTTCATCCATTGGATTGCCCGTGGTGAGTCCTTCGACGGTCGGCTTTAAAACATCCAAGAAGTCGGCGTATATCGCCTCGTTGACCAAGACGCGCTGGGCGGATATGCAGACCTGTCCGGCATTTGCAAAACCGCTTGAGGCCGTGGCCGCGGCTACCTTTTCAAGGTCAGCATCGGCCATGACGATAAGGGGCGAATTGGATCCCAATTCCATGGTTACCTTTTTAAGCCCTGCCGTCTTACATATATGTTCCCCGATATCCCGGCTTCCGGTAAAGCTGATTTTGCGCACGCGAGGATCGGCGCTTATGGCATCGCCAACGGATCCTCCTGGTCCAGTTACGCATTGAATTGCTTCGGGGGGGAGCCCTGCTTGGAGCAGTATTTCTACGAGTTTGAGCGAGGAAAGCGGCGTGTCCGTTGCGGGTTTGATCACGATAGAGTTGCCGGCGGCCAATGCGGGACCGACCTTGTGGCAGACTAGGTTGAGCGGGAAATTAAAGGGTGTAATCGCAGCGACTACGCCACAGGGGACGCGCAGCGTAAAACCAAATTTGCCAGCGCCGTTGGATGCGCCGCTCAGGTCGAGCGTTTCTCCCGTAAGGCGCTTGGCCTCCTCGGCCGACAGCTCTATGGTTTCTTGAGCACGGGCGGCTTCTCCCATACCTTCGGCGATTACTTTGCCCTCTTCGAGGGTGATAGTTTTTCCTAAATCGGCAGCCCGCTCGGTCATAATCTCACCGGCTCTATGCAAGATCTTGTAGCGATCATAGGCCGACATAGCTGCCATGACTTTAGCACCGCGCTCCGCCGATGCGATGGCTGCATCGACATCGGCAGGGGTTCCGTTGGGTACGGTATCAATGATTGAACCGTCAAACGGGTTCAACACGTCGATGCGCTCGTCGCGATCGACCCATTCTCCTGCAATAAACATCTTCATAATTGGTTCCTCTTAAGTTGGATTGGTTTTCTATTTAAAGACAACGTAAAACGGCCCTCTGGGCTGTCAAGCGTTTACTAGGGCAAGTCTTGGGCGCATCGGATGCCTAGGAGCTCTGTTTTGGGGTGGCGAGCTCCGTAGAGGCGCGTTGCAATGCGCACGTGATAGGGGTCCGA
>Ga0181569_10001015_pt1 | contig 22104 bp, 13 predicted proteins | sample 101ome_19_FD_132452 | JGI IMG/M metagenome (GOLD analysis project Ga0181569, IMG submission 132452) | Coastal salt marsh microbial communities from the Groves Creek Marsh, Skidaway Island, Georgia - 101405AT metaG (megahit assembly) | ecosystem: Environmental > Aquatic > Marine > Intertidal...
AGCGTTTTAAATTCGTCAGCGCGAGCTCAAAGAACGGCGCCAAGCACACCAAGGCGATCCCGATCGCTCCGGCGGACGGCATGTGGTTCACGATCGAGTAATCAAAAACATTGTTTAATATTGCATTTGCACATGTGCACTAAAGATTAGGTTTCGCGCGCTCACTCATCCGTCGGCTTGCCGGCGTACCCGTAGGGGTTGGTGCTCGCCCACTTCCACTGATCGACGCAGCAATCTTCGATGGTGCGCTCGGCCCGCCAGCCGAGCACCTTGAACGCCTTTTCGGTCGCGCCGTACACTTCGGCGGCGTCGCCCGGACGGCGGTCGACGATCTTGCACGGAATCTTTTTACCCGAAGCCTTTTCGAAAGCCTCGACGAGCTCCAAGACGCTCGTGCTCTTCCCCGTGCCCAAGTTGACGGTGATCAACCCGGCGTCCGGATCGGTGCAGAGCTTCTTCACCGCGGCGACGTGTCCGTCGGCCAAATCGACGACGTGAATGTAATCGCGTCGACCCGTGCCGTCCTTGGTGGGGTAATCGTTCCCGAAGACGTTGAGCTCGGGACGACGACCGACGGCGACTTGTTGCACGAAGGGCATCAAATTGTTGGGAATACCCTTCGGATCTTCCCCGAGCGTCCCGCTCGCGTGCGCGCCGACCGGATTAAAGTATCTCAACAGTGCCACCTTCCACGTCTTATCGCTCACGTACAGATCGCTCAGGATGTGTTCGATGAAGAGCTTGGTGCGCCCGTACGGGTTCAACGCCGCCGTCGGAAAATCTTCCGTGCACGGCACCGACGCCGGCTCTCCGTACACGGTAGCCGAAGAACTAAAGATGAGATTCTTACATCCTCTCTTCGCCATGATCTCGCACAGCACCAGCGTGCTCGTGATGTTGTTATCGTAATACTTCATCGGCTTGGCCACCGACTCGCCGACAGCCTTCAATCCGGCGAAATGAATCACCGCGTCCACCTTACCACTCGCCTCGAACGCCCGATCCAACGCCTCTCGATCGCAACAATCGACCTCATGAAACGTCAATCGCGCCGATTTCTCCTCACCCACGATGGCGCGCACACGATTCAACGCCTCGGCGCACGAGTTATCAAAGTTATCCACCACCACCACCGACGCGCCCGCGTTCAACAACTGCACGCACGTGTGCGATCCGATGTATCCGGCGCCACCGGTGACGAGGACGTTGACGTTCATCGCGATTCAAGCGGGTCTCACGCGCGGCTCGTGCGCGTCGAGCGTCGGATTCTGCCGTTCCCATTCTCGAACGAGATTGTGATGTGTTCTTTTTTTTTCTTCACATTCGGGCGCGCACGCGTCACCGCGCCGTTCGGTCGTCGAGCGCGCGAACGGACGGGCGGGCGGACGGGCACGACGCGACGCGACGCGCGCGATGGCGTCCTTCATGCGCGTACCGTCGTTCGACGACGACGGCGACGCGGTGGTGGGCGTGGGCGGTGGGCGCGAGGCGGCGGCGAGCTCGCGCGCGCGCGCGACCGGCGACGACGCGCGCGGCGAGCTCGCGCGAAAGAAGAAACGTCGCGAGCGCGAGACCGCGTCGTCGCGTCGAGACGCTCGCGCGCGCGAGGGGACGCGCGAGGGCGCGTCGGGGAGCGAGCGCGCGCGGAAGAAAAACCGTCAGAGAGAGACGCCGGCGACGACGGGCGGCGACGAAGACGGGACCGGTGCCGCGTCGCGGGAGGCGACGAGCGGGAAGAAGAACAAAACGAGTGGGAAGAATCTCGGGCGTCGTCGACGCGCGGCGGAGAAGCGGCGACGGTTGGCGGCGGAGAGGCGAGAGGTGAGAGGCGACGGGGCGCGGGACGCCGAAGCGCGCGAGGCGCGGAAACCTCCCGCGCCGCGGACGGTGGACGACGACGTCGCGTCGGAATCGAGCGATTACGACGAGGAGTTGCTCCCCGAACCTCGAATGGAGACGAACGATCCCGTGAGTGCGTCGGAGGAGGACGAAGCTGAGGCGAGGCGACGGCGCGCGGCGTCGGCGGGCACGCCGGCGAAATCGTCGTCGTTTATGAATAAAATGCGCGCCAAGCTCAGCGGTGGACAGTTTCGAATGCTCAACGAAAAGTTGTACACGACCACCGGAGACGAAGGGCTGGATTTGGTGAAAAACGCGCCGGAACTGTTCGAAGCGTATCACGCCGGGTTTCGCGCGCAGGTCGAGTCGTGGCCGACGAAACCGGTGGACGTCGTCTCGGCGTTGTTGAAGAAGTCGCCAAAATCATGGATCGTCGCCGATTTCGGATGCGGCGACGCCGAACTCGGGCGCGTGATCGAGCAAAAGTGTCACTCGTTCGATTTACAGACGCCGGAATCCGCACCGGAAGTCATCGCGTGTAACATGTCGGACGTGCCGCTCGACGACGCGTCTGTGGACTGCGCCGTCTTCTCGCTCAGTCTCATGGGTACGGATTACGGGTCGTTCCTCGAGGAGGCGCATCGCGTGTTAAAACCGGGAGGTTTACTCTGGATCGCCGAGGTTCGATCGCGATTCGACGGGAAGAACGGCACCGCGAGCGTCGCCTCGTTCGTCGCCGCGCTCGCCGAGCTCGGGTTCAAGCGTAAGCGCGACGTCGACGAGCGAAACACCATGTTCTTCACCGCCGAGTTCATCAAGACGTGGGTGTCGAAAGGCAAACATGCAAACACATCGACGCGTCGCGTGCGTTGGCCACCGCTCAAGGCGTGCACCTATAAACGTCGGTAGAGCTCTTCGCGTCCAGCCGAGGGCGCCTCGCGCCAGCTTGTAAGTAACGCGCACGTCCCACCTTCGGCACACGCCGACTCGCGCGTCTCGCGTCTCACTCGCCCCTCGCGCGACGCGCGTCGACATGTCTCTCGCGTCCACCGTTGCGCGTCGCGTCACGCGCGTCGCGTCGCGCGCGCGCGCCGTGTCCCCGACGACGTCAGAATGGATATCGCTCTCCATCGCGACGCCTTCGACGCGTCTCGCAGCGACGGCTATCGCGCGCGACGCATCGACGTCGTCATCATCATCGTCGTCTTTGCTCGACGCCGCCGCGCGCGCGCGCGTGTCCGAGGATTTACGTCGAATGGGCGTGCGCAAGTTGGATGGCGACGGCGGCGCGCACGGTCGCCGCGTCGCGCTCGTGCCTCTGGGCACGTTCAACAAAGATCCGTGCGTCGTGATGACGGTCACGGAGGATATGATGCGTGGCGCGCGGGTGTGCGCGCTTCCGAGCGCGGGTGTGGAGGAATCGACGCTGTTGGAGAGTTCGAGCGTGACGACGACGCGCGCGGCGAGACGGGCGAGCGAGGCGTTATTCGGCGAGCGCGAGGACGCGACGGTGGAGCTGTTGGGAGCGTCGCACGACGTGTTGGACGAGCGAGGGCGAACGGTGGTGACGCCGGTGCTGGTGTATTTCGGTGAAGTGGGCGAACGAGTGCGCGGAAGGAAAGATGTGGCGGCGATTTCGTTGTCGACGGTGATGTCGCTCGAGGGCATCGCCGCCGACGGCGACGGCGTCAAGTTTATCGGCACGCTCGAGGCGGAGGGATTGTCCGGATACGAGGCGAGCGCGCTTCACGGCGCGCTTCGTGTCGTCGCGGGGAGAAACAGAGCGTACAAAGAGGCGTTGTACGACCAATTCGCGCCGGGATACGCGCGAAGCGCGCCCGCCGCGGCGCACGTCGAAAGTTTGCTCAATCCGAGCCGCGCGCCAAACGACGGCGAACACGCCACGGGCTGACTATCGCTACGCTTAAATACATGTGTCGCACCACCGCTCTTCTAGTTTTATGATTTCTATTCGCGCTCCGCGCGTCGTGTTGTTTCCATCTTTACCCTATCGTTCGCGCCGAGCGCGCGCTTCGCCTCCTCCACGTGCGCGCTTGCGACGTCCAATCGAGCCGAAACCTCTCGCAGACTCGTCAACAGCGTTCCCGTCGCCTCCCTCGCGCTCACGACGGGAATTGCCGCCGCGTCGAGACGCGCATCGTCCGACCGCGCGCGCGTCGTCGTCGTCTTCGACGGTTTCCCGAAGGCGTCGGCGAATCCGCCGCTCGACGACTCGACGTCCCGCGCGACGTCGTCTAAAAATCTCGCGTGCCACATATTCGGCGCCGGCGGCGCGTCGTCCGTCGCGATACGATTCATATCGACCGCGCTCTCGTCGCGCGCGGCGCGCGTTCGACGACGCAATTTGTCCAGAGCGTCTTCGAGCGTCGTCGCCGTCGCCGAGGCGTCGAGCGCTCGCGACAGCTCATCCAACTCCGCGTCCAACGCCGCCTCTTCGGCGTCGAGACCGACGCGATCGAGCGGCGGTACGTCGAGATACGCGCGTCGCGCGTCGACCTCGACCTCGTTCGCCCGCGTCTCGTCGCGCGCGACGTCGTCGTCGCGCGTCCCGTCGTCCGTGTTCAAAACTTCCACAACACTTTCGATTTCCGTCTTCCAACGCGCGGGATCGCGCCTCGACGACGACGCGGACGCGCCGACCAACCCACGCACGAGGTCTCGCACGTCCTCGTCGCCGTCCATGCCCGTCGCCGTCGCCGTCGCCGTCGCGCGTCGCGCGTCGCGGTGCGACGGTTAACTCTTTTTGTCGCCAACGTTTCACCTATGAACGACTCCTTTTACCCCATCTACGGATATACACGCGACGTAGAAAACGTTTTCTTCATAGGTTGAACATCATTTCAATCAGCTCCGGTTGTCCTATTACATTCATTTATCACCACTGGCCCCGTCTGCCCTTTTTCCGCCGCCGTCGAATCGTTCGCCCCCTCCGCGGTCGTCCGCACACCGCCGCGTCGCTCCGACGCCGCGCCTCTCCGACGCGCGCCGCTCACATGTCCTCTCGCGCACTCGTCGCCCCGTCGCCCTCCCGCGCGCGCGCCCATCGCGCGCCGACGTTCGCCGCGAGACGATTCCGAGGCGGCGCGAGGGCCGGACGGTGCCCGCGCGTCGACCGCGTCGACCGCGTCGCGACGCGCGCGCGAGGGGACGATCTGGACCCGGATGTCCCCACTCCGGGGTTCGCGTCGGTGGAATCCGCGCTCGAGGACGTGCGTCGAGGGAAATTCGTCGTCGTGTTGGACGACGAGGATCGAGAAAATGAAGGGGACTTGATTGGGGCGGCGGATAAGATGACGGCGGAGTCGATGGCGTTCATGATTCGACACACGTCTGGATTGGTGTGCGTGTCGTTGGAGGATGAGCGGGCGGATAAATTGGAGCTGCCGTTGATGGTTGACTCGAAGAGCAACAAGGATGCGATGAAGACGGCGTTTACGGTGAGCGTGGATTTGGCGACGAGCACGACGGGCATCTCGGCGGGCGAAAGAGCGCAGACTATTAATGCGTTGGGAGACGATGGAACGACGGCGAACGCGTTCGTGAGACCTGGTCATGTATTTCCGTTGAGATATCGCGCGGGTGGCGTGTTGAAGCGCGCGGGTCACACGGAAGCGGCGGTGGACTTGGCGCGCATGGCGGGGTGCACACCGGTGGGCGTCTTGTGCGAAATCGTCAAGGATGAGGATGGTTCCATGGCGCGATTGCCGGATTTGAAGGTATTCTCGGAGAAACACGGGTTGAAGATGGTTCTCATTTCGGATATGATTCGGTACCGCCGTGCGAGAGAGAAGATGGTGGAGCGCACCGCTGTCGCCCGCTTGCCAACGGAGTGGGGCAACTTTACGTGCGTGTCGTACAAGAACACGCTCGACGGCATCGAACACGTCGCTTTGCTCTACGGTGAGCACGAAAATGATGTGTCGGGTGCGATCGGTGATGACATGCTGGTGCGGGTGCACAGTGAATGTTTGACTGGAGATATCTTTAAGAGCGCGAGGTGCGACTGCGGCGACCAGCTCGACTTGGCGATGCAACGCGTCGCCGAGGCGGGCCGAGGGTGCATCGTGTACTTGCGCGGTCAAGAGGGTCGAGGAATCGGGTTGGGTCACAAGTTGCGGGCGTATAACTTGCAAGATCAAGGGAGAGATACGGTGCAGGCGAACGAGGATCTCGGATTTCCCGCGGATACTCGCGAATACGGCGTCGGCGCGCAGATTTTACAAGATCTCGGCGTCACGTCGCTTCGTTTGATGACCAACAACCCGGCCAAGTACAACGGTTTGAGCGGTTACGGCCTCAAGGTGACCGGTCGCGAACCGTTGTTCGCCCCAATCACCTTAGAAAACAAGCGGTACATCGACACCAAACGCATGAAGATGGGCCATCTCTTCGAGATGATGCCTCAAGTTTCTGAACAAGGTGAACCCTCGCGATGAGCGACCGTCCATCGCGTCTCCATTTTTTACATAAACTCATTGTTTGCTCGCTAGCTTGCACGACGTAATGTTGTAGAAAAAGTATCTTTTATTGATTGAATGACCCTCGACAATCGATGCGACGGACGACGCGCGATGATACACGAAAGAATGTTGCGGTATTACAGTGTTTCAATGTGAATGTGATGATCGTTACGGGCGCAAATATTCCGAACCTTCGTGCCACGAAGACGGTGCCATGTTACTGCTGATACTGTGAGATCGGCGCAGGGCGCACGCGCTGTCTTCGTGATCGACGCGGTCGAGAGAGACGCGCGACGCCGAATTGGCGTGCACTGGTTTGCCAGAGTAATCGCTCGCGGGTTGAAGCGAACGCAGTTCTTTGGAGAGAGAAGACAACCCGAGCATTCCACCTCCCGCCGCGATTGCGCGACCAGCGCTCGACGCGTTCTTAACCGGCGTCGGCGATCGTGGTGGGGTCACGATGTCCTGCCCGGATTCGAGCTCGGATAAGCTTCCCGTGCGTCTCGCCGTCGGGTACGACTCGATGGTGTCGAGATTCACTTCGGACGGCGTCTTTTGCCCACCCTTAAAGCTCAGAATGGTGTCGCAGAGCTCCTCCAGGCACCTGAATTCAATCTCCAACACGGGAGAATCGCTCGATCCCATGCGCTTGGTGGGCGACGCTGGCTCGTCCGTCACCACTTCGGTGCAGCGTTTTCTGTTGTGCAAGCTTTGTAATAAATCTTCGCGCGTGCACCGCCCCTTGGTCGGTCTCGTCGGATGCGCCACGATCATACAGTTCGGCGGACAGAGCTGCCAGTTACCCAGACCCGTCATGCTGAGCGGTTCGCTCGACACCAGCAGGGACTGCGTGGCGAAAATCTTCTTTTGCAGAATGGCTTGAAACGCGGGATTTCTGCGTTGACGAGGACCGCCCGTATTTCTGTGAATGTTCCTATCGACCAATCGATCGAACCCCGCCAATCCCTCGGCGTTGTCTAAGTCCCACGCCTTTTCCCCGGGCATCGGTCCGAGATGAAAGTAAAGGCTCGGCGGTTCCTCGGTGGCTGAGTTGCGATAACGCGTGGCGATGATGGTCTCGCCGTCGGTGAACGCGACGTTGATCGAGTTCGCCTGCCCTTGATTCGCCTTGATGATGATACAGATCGCTTTAAACACCGCCTTCTCCAACACTTTTGGTTCGTATTTATCGTACACGTTGGGAAGCTCATTCAAAATCAACGAAAACACCAACTCGCTATCCGTCGTCCCGCTGATTTGATCGAACAAGTCGTCCCTCAGATGCGACAACAGACTCCTCCGAATCCGCTTAAAATCCGACACGTCACCGTTATGCATGAACATATACCGCCCTCTGACGAATGGATGACAATTGTACTGATGCACGCTCGCCCCCGGCCCCGCCGCGCGCACGTGCCCGAATAAGAGCGACGCGTTTAAAGATTTACTCAACGAACGCAAATTTCGATCGTGCGACGGCGCCGCCACCGTCGTGTACACCGCCGGTCGACAATACGCGTCCAATCCGTGTTTATCCACCATACCGCATCGACACGCGGCGTACCAACCGATCCCTTCGCGCGTAAAACGGTACGAATTCGCGTCAGTCGCTCTCGCGCGGCGTCGGCGCTCGCGCGAGCCCCCTCGTCGTCGTCGAGCCCGCGCGTCCTCCCGTCGTCGTCGTCGTCCCGTTCGAGCGCGCGCGAACGCTGAAACGCGACGCACACGGTCGCGATCGATACGAGACGCGATCGACGCCTCGCTTCGCGCGTCGTCGTCGTCGTCGTCACGCACCGCATCCGTGGACGTTCACCTCGTGATTCCGCTCGGCGTCGCGCTCGCACCCCGGCGTCCACCCGGCGCGATCGGCCATCGTCGCGAGGCCGTGCGAGGCGCCGTAGATGAGTTTACTGATGCACACCTCCTCGCCGTAGTAGAAGATCCATCGACACATGGCGCGCGGCGACCGACGGGCGCGCGACGCGGTGTCACGGAAAAGTGGGCGGAATGGGCGCGCGCGAGTGGTCGACGCGCGCGAGGCGATCGACGCCGTGCGCGAGCGACGACGCGCGACGACGCGCGTCGCGTCGAGACGCTCGAGCGCGCGGTGCGTCGTGGTTGCGAGACGACGACGACGCGAGACGACGACGACGCGACCATGTCCACCGCCGGTGTCGAGTCGCTGTGCGACGCCGTGCGCGCGGTGGCGCCGCTCGCGACGCTGTCGACGACGGTGGACGGGACGACGACGCGCGTGACGTGCGAAGAGACCGGACACTGCGTGTCGTGGACGGAGGAAGGCGGACGCGAGAGCGCGAAAGCGGCGATGACGGCGCACGTCGCCGGGAAAAAGTTTGCGGCGGCGCTGCAAGCGAAAGAAAAGCGCGCCGCGTTGGCGCAGTACGCGCCGCACATCGTGGAGAGTAAATTCGTGCCGGGGCACGTGTTTTGTAGACTCACCGGGTCGCGGATAAAGGCGAACGAGGAGGCGGTGGTGAGACACGCGAGCGGGAAGCGGTTTTCGCGCGCGCACGCAGCGGCGATGGCGAAAAAGCACGCGCTCTTGGAGGAAAAGGACCCGGCGACGGAGGCGGAGGAGAAAAAATCACACATGGAGGCACAGGTGGCGCGCTCTAAGGCGAACGCGGACGCAAAGGAGGAGAAGGCGAAGAAGTTGATGGAGGAGAAGATGAAACGCGCCGCCGAGAAGAAACGGCGAAGAGAAAACGGCGGTTACGACGAAAACATGGGATGCTGGGTGCCGCCGCAACGCGACATCGAGAGCGACGAGAGCGATGAAAGCGATGAGGAGGGTGAAGGGTCGGAGGATGACGATCCCGAAGACGCCGACGAGGGTGCGCAAAACGATTTAGAGGATGACTTTTACGACGACGACGATTCGAGCGACGACGACGAAAATCTCATCGCCACCGTCCAAGCCCCGGGCGCGCCGAAACGTCGTCGCAAGGGTGCGTGACGCGCGACCGACCGCACGCGCGCCCTATATCGCGATCGAGCGTCGATCGCGCCGCCATTCTTTTAAAAACATATGAAGTGTCCCGTACGCGCGTATCGTCGAGACCAAACCAATCGTTCGCCACACCGCGCCGCGCCTCGCGTCCTCGCGCCCGCGGCGTCCACCATGCGTCTGGATGACTTACGCTCGCCACCGCTCGGGCTCGTCCTCGCCCTCGGACGTCCCGACGCGCGCGATGAGCTCACCGGCGTGTTTCGTAATCTGCGCCCGCCGTTGGCGCTGACGACGCGCGACCGCCTCACCGACGCCGAGAGCGCCCTCCGCGCGCGCGCGCGTAAACGCGCGGTGCGCGCGTCGCAACGCGAACCGCCGCACGCCGCGCACGCGCGAACCGCGCACGCGAGCGGGGCGACGGTGGAATCATCCGCGGACGTCGAATCGCGCGGCGGCGGGACGCCGACGACGACGGCGCTCGGTGGATTTCGTCGATCGTCCACCCTCGCGGGCGTGCTCACGCGCGCGTGGTTGACGAAACATCGTACGGAGCGCCCCGCGGTGGTGATGGCGCTGATCGATAACGAGGATTTGGACGAGACGTCGGGGAAGAGACGCGCGTTGGAGAGCGCGTTGGAGAAACTATACGGTTTGGCGCACAACGCTGGAGCGACGTGCATGGCGGTCGTGATCGCGCACGGGCCGGGATTACCGGAAATCCTGCCCGAGGAGAGAGCGGCGGTGATTCGGAGGGTGCTGCGAGTGGAGAATCGAGCCATCGTGACGGTGAGCGCGGCGCGCGGGAACGCGGGGTGGACGCGCGCGGCGAAGACGGCGAGCGAGTTGGCGGTGAAGAATTACGAGGGTGAGTGCGAGCGCGTGACGACGCTCGCGATGGAGAGTGCGTGCCCGCCGGGATTGAGAGTGCGGTACGCGTTCAAGGCGGGGGTGTACGCGGAGTTTAGACAGGATTGGGCGACGGCGGTGAGACGGTATCGCTTGGCGTATCAGTCCATTCCGGACGCGACGTCTGACATGTCGCCGCAGGACGTCGCTGAAACGCTCGACGTGAGCGAAGTCGTACACGTGAAACTGTGTGTGTTGCTTTTGCACAGCGGTTCGCCCGGGGAGGCGGTGCGTCAGATGGAGGAGCACGCGCGACGATGGTCGCCGGCGGCGCTCCGCGACGCATTGGCTCACGACGCGTTGCCCGCGTTTCACGAGTGGCGCGCGCGTCAATACGACATCTTTGGTGATTTACTCAAGGGGCGTTTACCCGCTCCGGCGCCCGTGGGGACGCCGCGAACGCACTTACCCGCCTTTTATTTTCACGCCGCCGCGCAGTGTTCCATCGACCGGCGGCAAGCTTTCGACACCGTGGCGCGTTCGAAAGACGATGGCTCATCGCGGGACGACGGTCGAGTCGACGCCGAGGAAGGACCATACGTCGGTCAATGGAAGCTTGCGAACACCGCGGACGAACCTCTGACGGACGAGCAATTCCTCTCGTACCTTCGTCACAAGGATACCCGCGACGACATCTCTCGCGTCACCATCGAGCTCTTAACCAAGGCGCACGATCACTATAAATCGAACTCGGCGGGAACCGTAGGCGGTCGAACATTTGCCGCGCTCGTTGGTGAACTCGCGGACGAGTACCTGCACGCAGGTCACCACGAGAGCGCGAGGAAACTCTTCGACACTGTCGCCGGCGTGTACAGACGCGAGACGTGGAACGAACTCCTGTTCGCCGTGCTCGACAATCTCAAGACGTGCGCCGAGGCGCTCGGTGACGACGATGCGTACTTGGTGGCGTGTTTGGAGATGTCCGCATTGGGTGGCATCGCAGACGGTCGAGCGATGAAGGCACACGAGGCAGCGATGGCGGCGATGAACGTCTCTCGCGAAGACGAGGACGAGTCGCCAACCATCATCTCGTGTGAAAACAACCTCGGGAAACTTTTTGCTTTAAAAGCTGGATTTTCCACGAGTGACTGTGTCCCCGGTGAGCCCATCGCATTCCACGTCGCCTTGCGCTCAAATCTCGCGGGTGATCTCGACATTGCGTACGTCGACGTCGACTTCACCGATCCTGACGCGTACGAGTTAAATCACTCGATACCGCACACGCTTCGCAACGGCGAATGGTTGAAGCTGCGTTTTGAAGTCGTTCCAAAGTGTGGTCATGTCTGTGAGGCGGCGTCGGTGAACGTTACGACGCGATCCGGGCACGAGATGGTGATTCCTCTCACGTCTCGCACGGCGGATTGCGCGCCGGAGAGCGACGAGTATAAATCGCTTCCCACGTGCGTTCTCGCGATGAAAATCAAGACCAACGTGTTAGACGTGACAGACGCACCGCCGAGAGCGTCTGTTTCCATGCGCACGCCGGACGGGCCGGCGCTCGTCGGCGAAATGTCGCGCGTCGTGATAACCGTAGTGAGCGTCGCCGACGCGCTCGAGGATGCTCAACTCGCGCTATTCGTCACCGAAAATGACTCGCGTTCGACGAACGTGCAGATACTGACGGATGATGGCGAAATGCTCAAAGACGGTACCATCGCCGTCGGTGACGTTGCGCTCGGCGACACGTGGACGGGGACGATTTGTTTACGTTGGACAGGCGAGTGTCCGCCGGCGGCATTGCACGCGTCGCTCACGGCGAAACGAACGGGCGCGCGGATGACGGAGAAGTTTATCGATAAACCCCGAACCGCACCGGTGGAAAACGTGGCATTGATCGCGTGCGACGCACCCTTCGTCGCCAAACGCGCCTACCTACCGGCGTATCGACAATCGCCGTTGGTTTTACAAGAGGACAAGTGCTCCAAGTCGCCGCCTGTCGGCGTCATGCTCGCCACGCTTCACGTCGGTGGTCCCGCTGAACTCACGCTGGACGGCGTGCAGAGCCACGACACAAACGACCCGGCGAACGTGGAGGCGCTTGCGACGACGCACGCGGATGCTGAGGCGACACTTCGCGACGGGGACGCGTTTTTACACATCGTCCCGCTCAGGTCTCGCGAACACGGCGAAGATTCCATACGCGTCATGTGGCATCGAACGCACGGAGATTCGAGGAGCGTCAAGGGGAAACCGACCGTCGTGTTGAACGAGTACTGTCTTCCCAACGTCACGGGATCGAAACCGCCGCTCATCGTCGAGCTCAAGTGTCCGCCGAAACTCTTCGTCGGCGAACGGTACACGTACGAGGTGTGCGTGACGAACACGACGACGGCGAACTACGACGTCAAGACGAGCGTAGACGACAGTACGGGTTTCGTCTTTGCGGGAGTCAAGCGCGGGACGATGTACGTGCCTCCGCTCGGGAGCGCGTCTCTGTACTTCACCGTCGTGCCCATCGTCAGCGGGAGCGTGACGCTTCCTGAGTTGTCCATCAACGTCGAGCGGTTCTCGGCAAAGTTCGTCCCACCGGTCGAGGCGCGTCGGGTGTACGTACGACCGTTAGGTGTAGAATGAGTAATAGTTTGTTGTTAGCTACTAGAGCGCTCTGCGATTTCATTCAAAAAGAGATGAGCACATCTCATGCGAGTTCAACCCAAGCGGTGACGCCGTTCTCCGTCGGCGACGCGATGACAACCTCACCGTCGACGTTGTTCGCGCGCGACGCCTCTAACATCGCGTCGGCAACCTTGGACGCCTTGAACGTACCCGCGGTGTCGTTCTCGACCGAACCACCGTGGCCGCCGACGATGGCCAACACCGTCGGTCCGGCGCCGCTCATGAAGCACCCTTGCGCGCCCGCCTTGAGCGCGGCGTCAATCAAGCTGTCCAAACCGAAGGGTTTACCACGGATGGGTTGGTGGATGACGTCCTGCGTCGCGTACGGTAACAATTCCAAGTTACCGGTCGCGAATGCGTTCACGAGCAAACCAGCGCGCGCGATGTTGTGCACGGCGTCTTGCATGGAGAGCGTCGGCGACAACTGCGCGCGCGTCTCGGCGGTGAGCGACTGAAACTTGGGAATAAACAACACAGTCTGCACATCCGTCGGACAGTTGACGCGCTGCGTGATCCACTGGTTGTCGTCGTTGATGCTGATTTGGAATCCACCGTAGATGGCCGGCGCGACGTTGTCCGGATGACCCTCGATGTCGCTCGCCAAGTTTAACAAAATTTGCTTGGTGCGTGGCGCGTCGACATCCATGCCTCCCAACGCCAAACCGCACGCCAGGCCGCTCACGAGCGCTGCGCTGCTACTTCCCAAGCCCCTCGCCGGCGGAATGCGGTTCACGCTCGTGAATCGCAAATTTTTCGGCAACTTGCATCCCGGTCGCGCCGCCTCGAAACCCGTCACCACCGCGTCGTAAATAGCGTTCGTCTCATCTCTCGGCAATTCATCCTTCCCTTCGCCCTCGATGTCGATCTCGAACTCTCCTCGCTCCACGATCAACTCGTTTCGCACGTCCACGGCGAATCCAAAGCAATCGAATCCCGGTCCCATGTTGGCGCTCGTCGCCGGCACGCTCAGGATCAATCGCTCCCCCTCCTCGAGCGCGCAATCCGACCCCTCGATCACCCACGCGTCCACGTCCGTGGACCATCGATGCGAGGCAATGGTGGACTTGTTATCTCCACCGCCCGCGCGCGTCACCGCGCGCGCGCCTCGCATCACCGCGCGCGCCGTCGCGCTCGAGGTTTTCACCCCACGGGGACCCTTTCCATCGCCGCGCGCTCGCGCCTCGGCGCGCGCGAGGACCGCTCGCGAGAGACTGCACGCAAGCATCGACATTGTTTGTTCACGCGACGATCGGGCGACGGTGTGTGTCGAACGCGCGCGCGTGTGCGGAAACGTTCCCATCGCCGTTCCCAAGATGATTCCTTACAAGTGCGGCGGCGGTTCACCTTTTCGTCTACGCGAGTCCTCCTCACGCGCTCGACGCCCCGGTCTCGATGGCGACGACGTGTTCGAGCCTATCGCGAAGTCTTTTCACGAGCGCGGGATCGCGAGCGACGAGTCGAGGCGGTCGAGCGACCGGTACGGAAATTTTGGCGTCGGCGGCGTACCAGCTCGGATGAATGCCGGCGCGCGCGCGGTCGTCGGCGTTGAACGGCCCGCGGAGAGAATCCGGGGCGAGACGGTGAATGTACGCTCGAAACGTCGCGGCGGCGATGATATCATCGTCATCGTCCGTCTCCCGACGTGCGGTCTCGTCCCCCGAGAGCGCGTCGCACACCTCGCGAAACCACGCCGCGCCGACGGCGACGTGCCCGAGCTCCTCCTCGCTTATCCTACGAACGATCGCCGCGCTCACGTTATCGCCGTGTCCCACCAATCGCTCCACCAAGCGAGGTCCCGCGTCTAACCCTCTCGCCTCTTGCATGCACGGCACGACGGCGAGTCGCGCGAGCGGGTCCCGCGCTGTCGCCTCGGCGCCCTCCCACAAGACGTCGTGTGCCGGGACGTCTCCGTACGCCGCGCCGAGTTCGTCGAGCCTCTGTAAACACCACAACAGGTGTCTCGACTCATCGTCCGCGACGTGCGCGAAATCTATGAAAAACTGATCCGGCAACGCCCCTCGGAGCGAGGCGAATCGCGCGACGGTGTCCCAGGCGAGATCGATAGCGTTGAGCTCGATGTGCGCGAGATTGTGAACGACGTGCGCCGTCGGTCCGAGCGGAGAATTTTTCGGCGACGGCACCTCCTTCGGCGGCACCAATCGCGGTTTCTCCGGACGCGCGGGACGCGAAGGTAACGTGTGCGCGGTGGAGAGGTACGTCGAGCCGCAGACGTCGATGTCGCCGCGCGTGAGTTTGGCGTACGCCTCGTGCGTGAGCGCCGCCTTTCGACGCGGGCACGCCTCGGCGAGCACCGCCCTCGCGCGCGTCGCCAGGCACGCGTCGTCCGGGAGAGACGACGAGAAGGAGGACGATGATGATGCCGTCGCCGACGACTCGCGACGATCGTCAACGGCGTCGGCGTCGCGCCACGCGCGGCGCTCATCCAGAGGTAACGCGCGCCAGGCATCCAAACCTTCCCACGACGACGACGACGACGACGACGACGACGACGACGACGCGCGATGCGCCGACGCGCGCGGCCGAAGCGACGACGCGCGTCTCGTCGTCGTCGGTCGCGCCGGTCGCGCGCGAAGCGCGGCGCCACATCGTCGCGCGAGACGCATCATTCTTTGGGCGCGCGCGGACGAGTGCCGGCGGCGACGACGGCCGCCGCACTCCGCGACGCGCGCGACCGACGCGCGCCATGGACGACGACGAGGAGTTGGCGATGTTGGCCAAGGAGCGCGCGATGCGCGCGATCGCGGCGCGCGCGAACGACGGGGGCGCGATGGCGGCGCTTCTGAGAAAGAAGGATGCGATGCGCGCGCGAGAAACCTCGACGCCGACGACGTCGAGCGCGTATTACGACGATGAGGAGGACGCGAGCGCGCGCGCGGCGTTTCCAATGTCGTTCGGGAAGCGCGAGCGCGCGCCGGTGCAGGCGGTGGCGTCGGGTGCGGGAGATCGGACGCGGGACGACGACGACGTCGTCGTCCCAGCGGCGAACGCGCCGACGCGCGCGTTCGATGCGGTTCCCGAGACGCGCGATGACGACGATGGTGATGATGTCGATGAAGATGATGAAGATGATGAAGACGATGAGTACGAGGAAGAAGACGCGATTCCGTGCGCGGCGGAGGCGGTGATGGAGGGATATAAAAAACCGGCGACATGTTGCGCGGTGGACCGCTCGGGCGTGCGCATGGCGGTGGGATCCTCCGACGGCGTCGTGCGTCTGTACGATTTCACCGGCATGAAGCGCGATTTACGACCGTTTCGTGAGGTACATCCGCGCGAGGGATACCCCATACACGCGGTGGATTGGTCGCCCACCGGTGATATGTTCGTCGCGGCGAGCGGAAATTGGCAGCCGACGGTGCACGACAGAGACGGCGTCGAGCTCGGTGAGTTCGATAAGGGGGACATGTACATCAGAGATTTACGAAACACGCGAGGGCACGTCGCGGCGACGACGGATGTGAAGTGGAACCCGCTCGATCGCTCGACGGTGTGCACGGCCGGAGAGGATGGAAGTTTACGCCTGTGGGACGTCGATTACTTGGGCGACGCGCGAGGATCGCAAAAGGCGGTGCTCAAGCCGCAACAGATCAAACCCGGACGCGTGCAGGTGACATCGTGCGCGTATTCGCACGACGGTGATCTGATCTCGGGCGGAATCACGGACGGAAGCGTTCAAATCTTCTCCTCAAAGGGATCGCAGTACCGGTCGGCGTCCATCGGGTTGGTGTTGCCGCCGTCGCAACAGTGTAAACTGGACAATCACTGGTCCTTCAACGGTCGACCTGGACACGTATTCAAGGGCGCGCATCCCGCGGGCGAGGCGGTGACGTCGCTCGCGTTCGCGCGCGACGGTCGCACGCTGTTATCGAGATGCGAAGACGGGACGCTCAACGTATGGGATTTACGAAATGTCAAGTCGCCGCTCAAGAGATTCGACGACTTGCCGACGAGACACGGCGAAACCGCGGTTGGATGGTCGCCGAACGACGTATACTTCTTCACCGGCGTCGACGCCGAGCGCGATTCGCGAGGTGGAACCTCGGGCGGAGGCGTGTGCTTCTTCTCCAGAGAAAAACTCGAAATGGTTCGTCGCGTGTCGACGCCGACGAATTGCATCGCTCTCGAGTGGCACCCGCGATTGAATCAAATCTTCGTCGGCGGCGGTGACGCCAAGGGCGGCGAAGTGCGCGTGCTGTACGACCCCAAAAAGTCCATGGATGGGGTCACCAAGGCTTTGGGGAAAGTCGCGCGAAGAACGAATGAAGATTTCGCTCGAATCGACATCAAGGAGATCGCGTACACGCCGAACGCGCTTCCGGCATTTCAAGAGGACATGCCGGGCAAGCGCAAGCTCGACTCTAAGGATATCGCACGCAAGGCGCTTCGTAAGAATCCATCCAAACCAGCGACGACGCACGATAAATCCGGCGTGCTCACGGGCGGCACGGGGTCTTCGCTCCTCACCCAGCACATCATGCGAAACAACGAAGAGCTCGGGGAGAAGAATTGGATGAAAATGGACGCGCGCGAGTCCATCTTGCGACACGCCGAAAAGGCGGCGGCAGATCCAAAGTTTACGAAGCAAGCGTACGAACACACGCAGCCGAAACCCGTGTGGCGCGAAGAGGAAAAGGGGGAAGAGTCGGAATAGAATAGACGATTTGAAGATATGCGCAGAGCAGTAGGTATGTTACAACAGTCAGAGCTTGAGCCAAGATGGTTTTCCGCCGCGCTTCATCTTGTCCAAGAGTGCTTTTTTCTTTTCCTCCGCCGTTCGCTCGTCCGCCGGCGAAGGCGGTTCTGCCGCCGACTCGGCGGCGCGTTTTTCGATCACGCGCACGGTTGGTTTCCTCTCCGCCGCGAGCGCGATTAAGTCGTCGCGAAAGATTGATTCAGCCTCTACGAAGGAGGCGAAGGACGTCGCCGCGCCTCGAACGCCGACGCGCACGCGCGCGGCGGGCGCGAATCCCGCATCCAACAGCGTCGTCTCGTCGTTTCTCGTCAACACGCGCTTCGGAGGCGTCACGAAGAGCTCGATCGATCTCGCTTTGTCCGAAGAGGTCGCGCACGCGTCCACAAAGGCGTACAGATCCCGAACGCGCTCCTCCGCGCCGAAGGACGCCTCCACCACCAAATCGCTCGGTGGCGGCGCCGCGAACCGAATCACCGCGCGCGTGGGCCGAACTTTCTCCCGCGCTACCGCCTCCCGCATCTTCTTAGTCATCAGTATCGGCTCCTGCTTGACCTTTTTCACCAATCCCATCGCGTCCAGCGTCGTGAGCTCAAAAAAATCATCCGGCGGTTCCTCGCGAGGAAGCTCCGGTCCCTCCTCGATCTCCGTGTTCCTACGAATCACTCGATACTCACGCTCGAACGACGACAACGGCGCGAGAGTGATCGAACCGGTTTCGCGTCCACCGCCGGCGTTCGCGTTGGCGGTCGTCGTCGTCGTCGTCGTCATCGTCATCGTCATCGTCGTCTTTTGTCTCGCGTCGGCGACGCTGGGTGCGCGCCCACCGCTCCGCCGTCGCACCAACTCCACCTTAGCCCCATTGGCGAGGTTCAAAAACCTCAACGGCGACTCTAAATCCCTCGTCGCCGGTTTCCCATTCACGAGCGCGTCGTGCGTCGCGCGTCCGTCCTCGGAACCGTTTCCATCTCTTGCGATGACGATCTCCCCTCCCGCGCGTTTCGCGCACGCCTCCAACACGTCCGCGAACCGCATCATCGGCGTCGCGTCCACGACGACGCGCGCGCCGTCCACGCGACACTCGAACGGCGCCATCGCGCGCGGCGTAAGGGCGGCGGCGGCGGCGGCGGTCACTGACGCCAATAGCTCGAAAAAAACCGACGAATCGTCATTCCTCGCCGCTCCGCAACGTCGACGCGCGCGCGCCGACCGAGCGACGCGCGAGACGACGATACCGACATCGACGAATCTCTCGGACGCGCGACATGGCCAAGATCGGCAAGCGCACGAAGAAGTTTCAAAAGAAACATCTCGACGGGGAGCTCCGCCGCCGCAAGGCGGCCAAGGTTAAAAAGCAGCGCGAGGCGACGGCGGCGAGGCGCGCGCGGGCGAGAGGGAGCGAGAGCGATGAGGGTGACGGTACGTTTCGCGCGACGCGAGCGATGCGCGGGCGACTCGGACGCGAGGATGGATGGGAGACGACGAATGCGCGCACACTGCAGACTGACTTTTTCTTCGCGAAACGCAGACGACGACGGCGACGAGAGCGAAGAGAGCGAAGAGACGACGACGGACGGAAAGAAACGGATCGAGGACATGTCCATCGATGAGTTTTTAAATCAGAGCGATTTTGACGACGACGACGAGGAAGAGGAGGAGGAAGAGGAGAGCGAGGACGAGGACGACGAGGAGGTTTCAGACGAAGACGAGGACGACGACGACGAGGAAGAAGTCTCCGATGGAGACGACGACGACGACGACGATGACGATCTGAAGGCGATCAAGAGCGCGAACGCGAAGATGGGCAGCGAAATCAGGCGCCACAAGGAAGCGTTGGGGAAACTCAAGGAGACGGATCCCGAGTTTTACGAATTTTTGCAAGAGGAGGACAGCGAGTTGTTGGATTTCGACGAGGAGGACGACAACGAAGACGAGGATGAGGATGACCTCTCCGACGACGAGGACGACGCCGCGAAGCGTAAGAAGATGAAGAAACGCACGCTGACGACGGAGATCGTCAAGAAGTTGTGTGAGAACGCAGAGGGTGGAGAATCTCTCGCCGGGGCGAAGGCGTTGTTTCAAGCCTACCGCTCGGCGTGTCACTACGGCGACGATGAGAACGACGGCGACGAGGCGAGCGTGCGTTTGGCGTCGTCGAGCGCGTTTCACGAACTCGTGCAGTACACGCTCACGAACGCCGACGTTATTTTGCGTGGATTACTCGGGGTTGAATCGCGAGACGAAGAGACAAACGACGCTGCGTTTAAGCCCCACGCCAACGCTCGATGGAAAAAGGTTCAACCATTGGCCAAGTCGTACATCGGCAACACGCTGCACTTGCTCGGGAATCTCACCGATCCGGAGATGACAGCGATGGTCATCAGTCAGTTGAAAATCGTGACGCCTTTCATGGCGACGTTCGAGCGCTTGACGAAACGAGTCACGCGATCGGCGCTTCATTGCTTCGGCAGTGGCGAGCCCTCCGTCCGAGTGCAAGCCATCTTACTCCTTCGCGCCATGGCGGTCGGTCTTCCGCCCCCGGCGCTGGAGCGAGTCGCCAAGGGCGTATACAGAACGTTTGCGTCCAACGCAAAGTTCTTGAACGCTGAATCCGTCGAGCACATTGTCTTCATGTCAACGTGCGTCGTCGAGATTTTTGGTCTCGATCAACAGCAGTCATATCCGCTGGCTTTCACGTACATCCGTCAGCTCGCGTCCCTACTTCGTGGGGCGCTCACGGCGAAGAGCAAGGAGGCGTTCCGAAACGTCTACTGCTGGCAATACGTCAACTGTCTCGAGTGTTGGGAGCGCGTGCTCAGCATGCACGCCAAGGATGAAGACGCGCCTTTGCGCCCTCTGGTGTATCCCTTGGCGCAGGTGGCGCTCGGGGCGGCACGTTTGCTCCCGTCGGCGAGGTACGCTCCGTTACGATTGCGTCTCGTCGCTCTGCTCAATCGATTATCGGTGAGCACGGGGAGATTCATACCCGTGGCGCCTCTTCTGATGGAGTTATTGACGTTTAGCGAGCTCACCAAGCCGCCGGTATCCTCGAAGAGTCATCCGCCGGATTTCACGATCGTCCTGCGTCTGGCGAAGCAAGATTTGCGCGTTCCTGGCGTGCAAGACGTCATCGTGGAGTCATCGATGGAGGCTCTCGCGGAGCATTTGCATCAAAATGCCTACTCGCCGGCGTTCCCGGAACTCGCCCATATTCCCACGCGTGAGCTCAAAAAGTTTTCCAAGACTGTGAGCGTGACGCGATTTAAAAAGGCTGCGCGAGCCGTCATCGACGCCGCTGAGCGCACGAGCGATTGGATCATCCGTAAACGAGACAACGTAGACTTTGCACCGAAAGATTTAGACAAGGTGGCCAACTTCTTAGCCGTCGAGAGAGCCGAAGGCAAGGCGCCGATGTCGAGATTGGCCAAGCAGTTGCACGAAAAGGCTGAACAGCGCGTCGCCGCGCAGCAAGCCGTCGACGTTAAGCTCACGCGCGGACAGAAAGCCTCGACCGGGGCGTCTGATAGCGAAGACGAGGAAGATGATGACGACAAAGGCGAAGACGAAGATGAAGATGACGATGTGGGCGGCGACGAAGACGAAGACGAAGACGACGTCGGTGCGAGGAGCGACGACGAGTCCGATTCCGACATCGTCATCGACGGTGACGAGGCGTACGCCGAACACAAGAAACGCAAGTCTCGCGCCGACGATCACGATACGCTCGAAGGTGACGACGACGTGGTCGAAGATCTCCAATTATCGTCCGATGACGAGGACGAAGAAGAAGATCGATTGCGCCGACGAAAATCTTCCAAGAAGCGACGATGACGTGCATGCATAGTTTTTTCCGTGTCAATCAGTACATCACCTAGCTCGACACCGCCGCGCCCGCGCCCTCGCCACTGTGGGTGGATGATGATGTGTCGGGGGAGACGAACAGACACACGAAAAACGCTCGCCGCGCGCGCATCGGACGCGCCACACCTCGTCGCGGCGCCCCGCATCGCGTCGACGCGCGCGCGAGCGCGCGATGAAGAACCCAATCGCCGGCGTCCTCGTCCTCGTCCTCGTCCTCGCGCTTGCGCGCGTCGGTCGAGCGTACGAAACCATCGAAGAGTCGTACGGGTGCGTGAACGCAAACATCGGATGCGTGGCGGGATGGAACTCGCAGGTGATTTGCGACAAGTATTTCGGCGACGATCACCCGACATGCTCGTGTGACTTTTGTTGGACGTATTGTTACGAGGGGGACGACGGTTCGTTGTCGTGCGTGGCCGAGGACAGCGCGGACCCGCAATCTTGTTTCCACGCTTCGAGATTTCACGAGACGTGGAACCGAACGGATTACGGGTGCGGATGTAACGTCGGACGGAGCGCGTACGACGCGTCGACGAATTGCGATTGTCGAGGAATTGGCTCGGTGGATTGTGGATTGGGATGCGGTGTCACGTGTCCACCGCCGCCGCCGCCGAGTCCGCCGCCAAGTCCACCGCCGAGTCCGCCGCCGAGTCCACCGCCGAGTCCACCGCCGAGCCCGCCGCCGCCGCCGCCGCCGCCGCCGCCGCCCCCCCCGCCGC
>Ga0181569_10001038_pt1 | contig 21902 bp, 20 predicted proteins | sample 101ome_19_FD_132452 | JGI IMG/M metagenome (GOLD analysis project Ga0181569, IMG submission 132452) | Coastal salt marsh microbial communities from the Groves Creek Marsh, Skidaway Island, Georgia - 101405AT metaG (megahit assembly) | ecosystem: Environmental > Aquatic > Marine > Intertidal...
CACCACAAAAGGTGATCTCAATGGCGCTGGAATAGGTCTGTATATGGTGAAAATGATGATCGAACAATCCCTCAAAGGAAAAGTAAAAGCATACAACAATGACAAAGGTGCTTGCTTTGAGATAATGTTGCCTATGGGGGGGGTAAAAAGTCCTAAATCGAGTTGAAAAAAGGAACTTATTTTTAAAAGTGACCGTAATTTGACCGTAATGGAAAGTACAATGTTATCAAAAGAGAAAATTTTGTAATGAGTTTAGAAGAAAAATCGATTCTGTATGTTGAAGACAGTAAAGAGTTGCGGGATACAGTTGTAGAGTATTTGCTTGATGATGCCAAGGTTTTGCATATTGCAAGTAACGGTGTAGAAGCACTCGAGTTACTTAAAGAGCATAATGATATTGATTTCATAATTAGTGATATTGATATGCCTAAAATGAATGGAATTGAACTAGCCAAATGGGCCAAAAAAGAGTACCCCTCTATCCCATTTGCTATTATAACAGCATATGAACACTACCGTGCTGAAGCTGAATCGATAGGTGTTGACCTTTATCTTTTAAAACCTTTTACAAATGTAGTCCAATTTGGAAAACTGATAGAACTCGTATGTGAAAGTACTAGTTCATCACTCTTGATCGATGAAAAATAATTTGTAAACTAGGAGTTATGTATGATTCTCAAAGATATAAAAGTTTTATATGTAGAAGACGAATATGATGTACGAGAGAATATTGCTGAACTTTTAAAAGATGAAGTTGGTGAAGTTCAGATAGCTCAAAATGGTTTAGAAGCGATTGAGATTTTAAAAAAGCATACTCCAGATGTAGTTCTTACAGATATTTATATGCCACAACTCAATGGTCTAGAGCTCTCAGAACATATTCGTGTTAATTATGAAAACCTCCCTGTAGTATTTTTAAGTGCTTTTTCCAACGTAGAAGATATGCGAAAAGCTATTGAATTGGGGATAGACAGCTACATCAATAAGCCTGTAACAGATTTTAATGTTCTGAGAAAAGCACTTGAAAAGACTGTACTTAAACAACGGGTAAGAATTGAACATCTTGAAGAGCAAGTGCGTCTGCGTAGTAAAGAGTTAGATGAAAAAAATAAAGAACTTTATCTTCAATCAAAAGAGTTAGAGGTATTGTTTTTTAATGCACCTATCCCTTACATAGTGGTAGATGCAGAATTTCAGATGATCAAAGTAAATCATGAAGCGAGACGATATTTTGATATTACCGAAGGAAAATCCCAAGAGTTACATAAACTTTCAAACTATGTTGATAAAAAAGAGCGTGAGAGATTTGATAAATGGATATGTAACGCTAAGTATCTCAATGGTCCTATTCGATTAGAGTTTAGTTCTTTGGATGATTCTTGGGTAAATATTTTTGAAGTGAGTGCACAAATTTGTTCTTGGGATAGTCGTCTTATGATTGTAGCACTCAAAAATATTCAAAATGAAGTTGATTTAGAACATCAGGTTATGAAAAATGCTGCAGAGCGACATAAAGCAAAGATCCTAGAACAAAAAGCCAATGTTGCCAATGTTGCAAAATCAAACTTTCTTGCAAGTATGAGTCATGAGATACGAACACCTATGACAGGGCTTCTAGGTTTTGTGGAACGTTTGGCAAAAGATGAAGAGGATCCTGAGAGGTTAAAACAGTTTGCTACGATCAAAACTTCTGGAGAATCACTACTTCATATCATAAATGATATTTTAGATTTTTCCAAAATAGAATCTGGGAAGATGGAAATAGATAATTTTCCATTTCTCCTTCAAGGAATGCTTGAAAATATTGTAAAGATTTTTGAGTATCCTGCTAGCTTGAAACACATTCATATAATCACTTCTGGAGTTGAGAGTGTCCCAGCATCAATTTACGGAGATTCAGTTAGAATCAAACAAGTAATATCTAACCTCTTAAGCAATGCGATAAAGTTTAGTAGTGAAGGTGCTACAGTTACGCTTCAAACGAAGTATATCCAAGAGCGTAAAGTTCTCTGTATTGCTGTATTGGACACAGGTATAGGAATAGCACAAGATAAACTAGACACTATCTTTGAAGCATTTTCCCAAGAAGACACATCTACAACAAGAAGATTTGGTGGAACTGGTCTTGGTCTTAGTATCTCATCTAAAATCATCTCACTTATGGGTGGGGAACTTCAAGTTGAGAGTGAAATAGGAAAAGGGAGTAAATTCTTCTTTGAGATACCTGTAGAGATCTGTTGTACTCAAAACGAAATAGATCGATTATGTTCCACTCAGGCTAAAACAGATGAAGAGGAACTTCACTTTGATGCAGATGTTTTAGTTGTTGAAGACAACAAAACAAACCAGATGCTTATGGGTATGATACTTGATGATCTTGGGATCCGTTATGATGTAGCAAACGATGGAGTGGAAGCACTCAAATTTTTTGTAGAAAAAAACTATGACATTATCTTAATGGATGAAAATATGCCAAACATGAATGGAATAGAAGCAACAGAGCAGATACGATTTATAGAAAAAGATGATCAAAAAAATGCAACACCAATTGTGGCAGTTACAGCCAATGCACTTGTTAAAGATAGAGAAAGATTCTTAGAAGCTGGAATGGATGATTATGTATCAAAACCATATGGTGAAAAAGATATAGTGAGAGTGCTGAAAAAGTATTTGTAAATTTGTAGGAAAAAAGTTAGTTGATATTTTTAATGTCTCAAAGCTTTTGATATAATGTCTCAAATAAGAAAGTGATAGGGTTGATGGTTCAAAAGCAGGGGAAAATACTTATTGTTGATGATGAGGCGAGTAATATTGACTTGTTGATGAATGTCTTGGGTGATAGTTATACAATTAAAGCTACAAAAGATCCAAGGCAGGTTCTCTCAATCGCAAGTGCTCCATCGAAGCCTGACTTGATTCTTTTGGATATTATGATGCCAGTTATGGATGGTTATGAGGTTATTCAAGAGCTTAAATCATCAAAGATTACAAGAGATATTCCTGTTATTTTTATCACTGCAATGGGTGAGACTGAGTATGAAACAAAAGGGTTTGAGCTTGGAGCGGTAGATTTTATCTCTAAGCCTTTTAACCCTTCAGTTGTGATTGCTAGAGTAGATACACATATGAAGTTAAGTCAACAGTATCAAGAACTTGTGTTGGCTAAAAATGAAGCGCAAAAAGCGAATGAGGCAAAGTCAAGATTTTTAGCAAATATGTCACATGAGATTCGAACACCTATGAATGGTGTTATAGGCTTTGTAGATTTACTCTCACGTGGTGAAAAAGATCCTGTACGACTTAAACAGTTTGATATCGTCAAAAATTCTGGAAAGGCTCTTATCACTATTATCAATGATATTTTAGATCTCTCTAAAATAGAGAGTGGAAATATGAGTATTGAGTATCATCCAGTCTCTATGCAAATGATCCTCAAAGAATCTACAAGTATCTACAGAGGTTTGGCTAAAGATAAAAACATTCAATTTTCAAGCTCTATAGATCCAGATTTTCCTCAATCGGTTTTATTGGACAGTGTGCGTATTAAACAGATTATTTTTAACCTTGTAAGTAATGCAATCAAGTTTACACCCTCTAAAGGGAAGGTACATGTAGGGATACAGTATCAAAACAAACATCTGTATGTAGAGGTGAAAGATACAGGCATCGGGATTGCTCAAAAAAATATAGAAAATATTTTTAAAGCATTTGAACAAGAAGATATCTCCACAACAAGAAAATTTGGTGGAACAGGTTTAGGGCTTACGATATGTGCACAACTCGTTTCTTTGATGGGCGGAAAGCTTCAAGTTGAAAGTGAAATAGATAAGGGGAGTCGATTCTTTTTTGAAATTCCGATTGAAGTTGCTAGTAAGAAAGATGAAGAGGATGAATCTATTGTACACGATGTGAATTTTGATGCACACATATTGGTTGCTGAAGACAACAAAACAAACCAAGTTCTTCTTGGAATCATTCTCAATCAACTAGGGATTACCTATGATTTGGCAAATGATGGTGTTGAAGCGATAGCACGCTTTAAAGATTCTTCTTATGATGCGATACTGATGGATGGACATATGCCAAATAAAAATGGTCTTGAAGCAACAGACGATATCCGAAGCATTGAAAAAACAAGCTCTTTAAAGAAAACTCCAATTATTGCTGTAACAGCAAATGTTTTGGAAGCTGACCGTAAAAAATTTTTAGAAGCTGGTGTAGATGAATATATCTCTAAACCCTATGTTGAAGAAGATATCATAAGAGTTTTGCAAAAAATTTTATAAATTATTGAAAAAATAAATTTTTTGATATTTTTTCGAGACATTATCTCCTCAAAAATGAGGATTTCCTCACATTTTCCTCATATTTTCCTCATTTTTCATTGTTATAATTTGGAAATATTTTGAAATATTTTGAAAATCTAACAATAGTTGAGCTTAAGAGGAACAAGTTATGCAAGAAAAAAAATTACTTATTGTCGATGATAGTGCTGATACTCTACGTGTGTTACAAGAGATTTGCGAGATCAGTTTAGAAAATCTACAGGTAATAGCGAGGCAAAGTGCACAAGATGCTTTAGAGCTTTTAGAACATGAAAAGGTTGATCTGATTCTTACAGATATAGAGATGCCTGAGATGAGTGGTGTGGAGTTGATCAAGCATGTTCAAGAGAAATATCCAACACTTCCTATAATTGTGATTACTGCATATCAAGAGTATGATAATGTTCTAGAGGAAGTGGATGTTGATGCAGTTTTTTATAAGCCTATTATCGATTTTGATCTCGTAAGCAACACCATAGAAAAGTTACTTACACAATAACTTTTTTTTGGGGAATCTTTTCAAGCGTCTTAGAATAATTTAAAGACAATAAGATACAATTGCTAAAAACTGATATAGGTGTCCAAAGGTGAAACTCAAAAATGCAAATCTTTTAGTTGTTGATGATCGTGAGGAAACGGTTAGAGTTATGTCAAAGTTCTTGCAAGATGAGTGTCAGAATGTTTATATAGCTTTGGGTGTTTCTGAAGCGATGGAGATACTTCAAAATCATACAATTGATATTGTGATTAGTGATTATGAGATAGATCATTTGAGTGGATTTGATCTTTTAGATCAAGTACGACCAAATTATCCTCAAACGTTTTTTGTTCTAATAACTGCGTATCAATCTTTGGAACAAGAGGCAATGCAAAAAGGTGTAGATCTTTTTTTCAAAAAACCAATTATGAGTCTTGATAATTTTATTGAAAAGCTTGAAGGTTTATTTGAGTAAAAATTCTTAATCTTCTGAGTTCTTCTTAGGTAAAACAATAGTAAATATAGCACCATCATCTGTGTTTTTAGCATAAATAGTCCCGTTCATTTTTTCTACAATTTGCCTACTCATATAAAGACCTATACCTGTTCCACCAGAATCTTTTTTCGTTGATGTATGTGCATCAAACAAAGAGTGCATGATATTTTGTGGGATACCTCCAGCATTGTCTTGTACTTCAATTTTTATATCTGTGTCATTTTCATAGAGACGAAAATGGATCTCTCTAGTTTCAATGTTGTTTTCTATAAATGCATCTTTTGCATTATTTATAAGGTTTAGCAGTATATGTTTAAATTCAGACGGGATAAGCTCATACTGTATCTTTTGAATTTTTGGAAATTTTATTTGAATGTTTTTAGAGTTTATGATCGATTGAGAAAGTTCTAGAACTTCATCTATTTGTTCTTTGATATCAACTTCAGATGTTTCCGTATCAGCCCTGAAAAACATTCTAAAATCATCGAGAGTTTGAACCATATGTCTTACCTGTTTTTTTACTCTATCAATAAGAATAGGTATAAAATCTTCAAGTGGTTCACTCATTAATACTTTGAATTCAAGTCGGGAGATATTTGTACTGATTGCACTTACCGGTTGTTTCCATTGGTGTGCAATAGCATCCATCATTTCACCTAATGCTGCGAGTTTTGTTTGTCGTGCAAGTAAAAACTCACTTTCAAGGTCAAAAAACGTTAAAAAGATTAATGAAGGATCATTTGGATGCTTCACTACAGAGAGCTTGAAATGTCTGTAAGATGTATCAAAAGTTTTGATTCTGAGAGTAAGATCAGAGCCTTTGATGTTAGTCTGTGTAAGGCAGTGGTTAAATTTTTCTATATCTTGATGGTGAATGTATACTTCATCATAAAATATCTGATTGTTGAGGTGTTTAAATCCAAAGATTTTCTCTGCTTGTTTATTGTACTTTACAATATCATTTGATTTGCTTAGGATCATGTAAGGATTAGGTGCATTTAAAAACAAGAGTTCAGACTCTTTTTGAGCTTTTACAAGCTCTTTTGTTCTCTCCTGAACTTCATTTTCAACAGCTTCTTTTTGGTCTTCTAATTTTCTCATAAGATCAAAAAGCGTATCTAAGTTGTGTCTGAATTCACCAAATTCTTTAGAATTTAGTAAAAAACTGTTCTTGTCGTATTTTTTTGTGTTGTGACTAAAGCTTATGATATCTTTTACAAGCTGTTTATAGAGAGTGCTGAGTTTTGTAAATATCAAGTAGAGTAACAGAGATGCAAATGCAAAAATAAATGCACCTGAATACATGATTTTATAGATTATAAAGTGAGTTAATTGATCAACTTCATTTGAGTTTATTTCAATTTTGTTTTTGATATGTTCATGTAGTTTATAGATCTCTTCTTTGCATCTTGAATGAGCTTGTAACACTAGAAGAGTTTCATTGTTGTTTTTTACAACAGCATCTTGATTGGTTTTGGAGAGCTTGATTGCGAGATTTTTTGCATGTTTAAAATAGTTTTCAAACGATTTTGAAAGCTCTTCGCTCTCTATACTCAAAGATGGAACAGTTTCACCAATAAATGAGATGTTTTTTTGAAAATTATTTTTATACTCTTCAATGTTTTGAAGTAGCTCTAAATCTGATGTTGAGGCAATAAAACCAAAAGTTTCTTCAATCTCTGAAAAATAGAGTTTATTTTCTGCACTTCGCTCAAGTGCTGGGATTAATCTTTCCGTTGTTCTTTGGATGTTGTCTTGAACATCATGAACCTTCATATGTGTTATTGATATGAAGGTAAAGATGAAGAGAAAAAGAAGTATGAAAAGGATAATAGCTTTTTGAAAAAGAGTAAGTTTTGAAAGAGGGTTGAGTTTACTCGGAGATTTCAATAATACTCCAATTTTGAGCAACTTTACCCTCTTGAACATAGGTAATATGACACTCTTTTGATTGTTCTAGTTTTGATAAGTCTTCATATTTTATAGTATCAAGAGGTGTTTTTCTCCCTGTAAAAAGCATCCTTGACCAATACATTTTAAGTTGATTGGGTGTTTTGTTGAGAATCGTTGTGGTGAACTCTTTTTGAAGTGTAGAGTCTTCAATGTTTAGAGCAATCACTTTTTTATCATTGTGTTGGTGAAGATGTCCTAGATAGAACTGCTTGAGTTGATATTTACTGAGCGAATTCACTACACATGATGGTGAAGCTATATAAATTGTTTGCGCAAAAAGTATGTTTGTCAGAACTACACTTATGAGAAAAAATGTTTTCATCTAAAACACCATATCCAAAGCTAGAGATATAACGTTCATATCATCTAAGTTATTGTTATAACGCATATGAATTGTTTGATGCGTTGTATCGACTTTGATTTTATCAAACTGCACTTTGAGCGAAGCAGATTCAAAAAGGTCGTAACGAACTCCAAGTGTGTAACTTTTTTGAGCAAGATTCATCCCTGAGAGTGTTCCTTCAACAGGTGTTTGTAATGCTCCAGGAAGAGTACTTGTTTGAGGATATGTGTTGTCTTGCTTTGAACTTGCAACAGTTACAAAAGGGGTGAAAGAATCCAAAATGTATCCTGCACTTAGATAGTATGCGGATATATCTCCTAACCAGCTTTTGGATTGTATATCGATATACTCACCATCAAGGAAAAAGGAGGTATTTTCATAAGAAAATCCGAGAGTCGTAACTTTTACCTTTTTGTTATTGATATCTAAGTCGTTTGCTATAGTTGTAAATCCGTTTGTTGTAAGATAAGCATATAAGGTTTTTAGACCATCATTTTGCATAGTGAGTTTTGTTTCAAAATAACTTGCTCGCACTTTGATTTCACCACTTGTTAGAGTGGATGAAACACCTTTAAGATGATCCGTCTTAAAAGTGGTGTTTGCGCTTCCATCAGGATCTGTCACTAATTTTTGCTTTTCATTTCCATAGATGATACTTGTGTGAAGATTGAAGTTTTCACCATTGTGTTCAAAGTTGAATTTTGCACCATTGTAACTAGAAAATGGGATTGGAGTGTACACCTCTTGAGGAAGACGAATCCAGTGGTATGCATAGGAGACGTTGAGAATATCTGAATACATATAGATAGGAGCACGTAATCTTCCTAGTTCAAAAGAGTAGTTGTTGTTGAGTTGAAATTTTACGTTCGCCCATTCAAGTTTAAGATCTTTTGTTTTATTTCTTTGAGTGCTCAGCATCCCTTGAACAGATGCTGAGATTTTTTCATGAAGCGTTGCATCGAGTCGTAAACCGATTTTTGAATCAGGAGCATGAGAGATATCTCCTTTGGAACCTTTAGAACTTAAAGCATCTGATCTGAAGTTAATCTCTTTGTTGTCGTTGTATGTTGCAGCTATGGTGGTAAATCCGCTAAAACGGAGCCAATCAAGTTCTTGAGCAAAAAGATATGAAGTTGAAAAAAGAGAAAGTAGTATAGAATTAATCTTTTTCATTTTCATAGAAGAGATCCTAGAGATTAATTTTCTTATTATTTTACCACATAATTCTTATGGGAAAATATTTCCTCATATTTTGCTCATAATGTTTCGGTACAATATTTGGTAGATGATTTTTATAAAGAGGATCAAAAGAAATGGATCTAGAAAACCTTCGAGAAAAAGCTTTAAAAGCATTGAAAACAAAAGATGAAAACTATGTTGGTGCATTTAAGGAGAAAAGTTTAGAAGAACTTTTGAGTGAGTTGGGTGTGTATGCTGAAGAACTTCATGTGCAAAATGAACAATTACAAGAGCAGATCATTGAAAATGAAGCTCTTAATAAGTTAAATCTCACTTTGTATGAGAATGCACCTAATCCATACTTGATTCTCAACAAAAAATTTGAAATAATCAAAGCAAACAAAAAAGCTCTTGAAACATTTGAGATAATGTTTGAAAGACAAGATATTTTTCGTCTTGTTCCTCCTAAGTCCATAGCAGTATTTATGTCTTGGTTTGGAAAGTTCTTACAACAAGAATCTTTAGATATTCAAATGTTAACTAGCAAAGGGGTGCGTTGGCATAGAGTCTCTGTGGATTACTTTGAAGATATCTTTATGATTACATGTAACGATATAGATTCAAGTATAGAAGAAAAAAAGAGATTTGAAACATTGTTAAAAGTTTCAACTGATGGGATACATATAGTTGATGTTGATGGGAAAGTGGTTGAGTGCTCCGAATCGTTTGCAAAAATGTTAGGGTATAGCTACAAGGAGGCACTCAAACTTGATATCTATGATTGGGCTCCTGAAATGAGTTTAGAGAAGATACGTATGCTTCAAGAGCAAATGAAAAAAGGTGTGGTTCATTTTGATGCAAAATTTCAAAAAAGAGATGGAAACATTATAGATGTGGAGATCACAGGACAAGCTGTTGAGATTCATGATCAGGTATTTTTTCATACATCTGCAAGAGATATAACCCTCAAAAAAATTCATGAGAAAGAACTTCAAGAACTCAATGAAAATCTAAGCAAACAAGTTGAAGAGAAAGTACTTGAGTTACGCCAAAAAGAACACGCTCTTTTAGCGCAACAGCGTCTTGCTCAAATGGGTGAAATGCTTCAAATGATCGCACATCAATGGAGGCAACCACTCAATAATCTCTCAGTTGGTCTGCAAACTTTGTTTAAAAAGTTTCACTCTGGTAAGAGTGATGCAAAGTTTTTACAAACAATGCAAAAAGATTTACTAAGTCAGCTAATGGGACTCTCTGCAACAATCTCAGACTTTCAAAATTATTTTTTACCAAGTAAAGAGGCCAGAATATTTAAGCCAAAAGAGCTTGTTGATGAAACACTTCATTTTATTGAGCATGCTATCGTTCAATGTCGAGTTGAAGTAAAAGTAGATATACCAGAAGATCTAACAATGCTTGGATATCGTGGTGAAGTTGGGCAAATATTTTTAGCGATTATTTCAAATGCAAAAGATCAGTTTGAAGAACTTAAGTGTGAAAAAAGAGTTATCACTATTGAGGGGGTTGAAGAGGCAAAAGATTTAAGGTTTACAATCTCCGATACAGCAGGTGGGATTCCAAACGATGTAATGGCGTATGTTTTTGATCCATACTTTACAACAAAATCAGAACGAAATGGGAGTGGCATTGGTCTGTATATGGTGAAGATGATGGTTGAACAATCTTTAGGTGGTGCAGTCAAAGCTTTTAATAATGAAGATGGAGCTTGTTTTGAAATCACGCTTCCTAAAGAACTAGTCAAAGAGGGATAGAGATGTTTCTACCTTCTTGTTTTGCCTTATAAAGAGCGGTATCAAGTCTTTTAAGAAAAGTTTTTTGTTGCTCGTTTACTTTGAGCTGTGTGACACCAAAGCTCACTGTTATATGATTCACTTGTGAGAAAGTTTGTTTTTCCACTTGTTGTCTAATATGTTCAGATAATACAAATGCTTCTTTGAGCTCCGTTTCAGGAAGAAGAATAATAAACTCTTCACCACCCCATCTTGAAAAATAATCAGTTTCACGAACATGGGTATATATTCTCTTTTGGTAAGTTTTTTCACTCACCCACTTGATTTGATTTATAAGGTATATTATAAAAATATTTCGATAGCTCTTGCTAAATCTTCTTTTGTATCAATCCCAAAACCAGTCGAAGCAACTTTGATCATAGTGATCTTTTTTTGATGGTAAATTGCACGGAGTTGTTCGAGTTTTTCAATATCTTCTATGGGTGCATCTTTGAGTTGACAAAATTCATTGAGACTTTTCTTTGAAAAACCATAGATTCCAATGTGACCAAAGTATTTTGCTCCACCACCTTGGTTGTGAGGAATTTTTGCTCGTGAAAAATAGATCGCATTGTCATTTCCATCCAAAACTACTTTCACCAAGTTTGGATCTTCAGCTGCCTCAGAGTTGATCGCATTGTAACAGCTTCCCATTACAAACTCTTCTTTGTTCTTTTGAAGCTCTTTGAGTTTGTTTTGTAGAGATTTGACAACATCAACCTCTATGAAAGGTTCATCCGCTTGAACATTGATAATAAGTTCATCCTCTTTGAGGTTTAAAATATTTGCACATTCATTGATCCGATCAGTTCCACTCTTGTGAGTTGTTGAGGTAAGCATCGCTTGAACACCATGAGCTTTGCAAGTTTCAATGATGAGTTCATCATCAGCTGCCACAACAACTTTATCCAAATGCTCTACTGCTTTGGCTGTTCGTACAACCATAGGAAGCCCCCCGATATCTGCTAAAACTTTTTGTGGAAATCTTGTCGAGGCCAAACGTGCTGGGATTATTATCATGTTGGAAAACCTTTTTTAAGTGCTTTGAGATATAATGCGAACATTATATCAAACAAATGGGAAATGTGATTTAATGCTGCTTTATCAACCAGAATCAGGGTACTGCTACAACAGTGACTCTGTTTTTTTGTATGATTTTATCTGTTCTTTTCAACCTAAAGGGAAAGTTCTTGATGTTGGGGCAGGGTGTGGCGTTGTAGGTTTACTTGTAGCAAGAGATAACCCCCGTATTGAACTTGAAGCTGTTGAGAAGCAAGATGCTTTTGTGGAGTATGCGAGAAATAATGCGAGGGTAAATAAAATCGAGTACACTCTTCACCATTGTGATTTTTTAGAACTCGGTGAAGATCAAAAATACGACTACATTATCTCCAATCCACCATTTTATCCTGAGGGTGTAACAAAGAGTAAAAACGATATGTTGTTTAATGCAAGATATAATATCAACTTACCATTAGAAGCGTTTTTTAAAAAAGTTTCACGAGTGCTTAAACCCCACTCACATTTTATTTTTTGTTATGATGCGACACAATTTGGTGAAGTGTGTATAGCACTCGATAAAGCTAAGTTGAAAGTTGTTGATGTTCAGTTTGTACATCCAAAAAAAAATAAAGTCGCTTCATTAGTTATGATACATGCTAGAAACGGTTCAAAAGCCAGAATGAAAGTTATGGAGCCTTTTTTTAGTTTTGATGGGGAAGAGTTTTCTAAGAAGGCAAAAGAGATTTATGCAAGAGCAAAGACACAGAGTGTAAAATGTCAGATCTAATGCACGAAGATGGATATAAGTACTCTTTTTCACCCTCAGCGTGTGCTGAGTGTCAAGCGAGGTGTTGTACTGGCGAGAGTGGTTACATCTATGTGACAAAAACTGAAGCTGAGAAGATTGCTAAGCATCTTAATTTGGATATGAAGAGTTTTGTACAAGAGTATCTTTTTAAAAAAGGGTACAAGCACTCTATAAAAGAGCGAAAAAATGGTGAATCGTACGAATGTATATTTTATGATTCTACAACAAATGGCTGTTCTATATATGAAGCAAGGCCAACACAGTGTAAAACGTTCCCATTTTGGGATTACTACAAAACAAGGATTGAAGAGTTGAAACTAGAGTGTCCAGGAGTTGAAGAGATATGAAGATACAAAGTATTTTAATCACTCTTGGATCTGTTTTTTTGTTTCTTGCATGTAGCACAGTTTCACCTGAACCAAAAAGTGAAAAGATTGTTCAAAAGCATAAAAAGGTGTTTGAAGAAGAGGATATGTTAATTATGTATGCTCTTCGTGCCGAAGAGTTGCATGACTTTAAGGGTGCTTCAGATATTTTTGATTCTTTGTATGAAAAGTCTGAAAAAAAAGAGTATTTGTATCGTTCACTACAAAACTCTTTATTCATCAAAGAGAATGAAAAAGTGATTGAGCAGGTAAATTCAATTGCACAAGGTTCATATGAAGATTTTGCACTTGTACGTTTAAAAATTGTAGCTTTGATTCAAAATGAGTCTTATGATAAAGCTCTTCAAGAATCTCTCAAACTTGTTTCGTTTTCAAAAGCTGAAGATGATTATATCATGGTAAGTGATATTTATACTGCAAAACGTGAATTTGAACTTGCAAGAAAATACCTTGAAAGTGCATATATGAGAGAATTTAGTGAGAGGATTTTAGATAGACTCTCAATTATTTTATATGTGAATTTGCGTCAAACAAAAGATGCTATTGCTCTTTTGGAAACACATACAAGAATCCATGGATGTTCTAAATTGATTTGCAAAAGATTGATCTCTTTTTACAGTAATGAAAACAATACTGACGGGCTTTTAAACGCTTTGTTGAGGTTCTATAAAATCGATCCTGATGAGGCTGTAGCTAAGAGAATTGTTCAGTTATATGCATATAAAAAAGATTTCAATAAAATGATGCTTTTCTTAGAAGATAGTAACAGTGACGATAAAACTCTTTTACAGATCTATTTGGCAAATAAAAACTATCTCAAAGCAGCTCCACTTGCTAAAAAAATTTATGAGACAACTGGTGAAGTGAAGTACTTGGGAGAGAGTATCATTTATGAGTATGAGGTTCAAGAGGATAAAAACGATAAAGAGTTCTTAAAAGGAATCTCTAAAAAGTTTGAGAATCTTTTAAAGATGAAAACTGATGCTTTGTATTTTAATTATTATGGGTATATCCTCATAGATCATGACCTTGATGTGCCTAAAGGGATCACATATATTAAAAAAGCTTTAAAGTTAGAGCCTGATTCTGTATATTACTTAGACTCTCTTGCTTGGGGATTGTATAAAACTGGTCAGTGTAAAAAGTCTATGGATGTTATGCAAAAAGTTTTAAAACTTGAGGGTGGTAATGATCCTGAAGTTTTAGATCATTATGAAAAAATTAAAACATGTAAAGGTAAAAACGAGAGATGATTTTAGATGATATTATCAAAAAAACAAAAGAAGATGTAAAGATTCGTGAAAAAGATTTTTCACTTGACTGGTTGGGACGTTCGTTAGCTTTTAATGCCCGAGTTCCTCGAGATGTTTTTCCTTATCTTAAAGCTACGCCAGAAGATCCATATAGAATCATCTCGGAGGTCAAAAAAGCGTCTCCTTCAAAAGGTGTTATTCGGGAAGATTTTGACCCTCTTGCAATTGCTCAAGCATATGAGAGGGGTGGTGCAAGTGCTATTTCAGTTTTAACAGAGCCACATTTTTTTCAAGGTTCACTTGATTATCTAGGGGGAATTCGAAGATACGTAGGGATTCCACTACTGCGAAAAGATTTTATTGTTTCAAAGTATCAAATTTTAGAGGCAACAGTTCATGGTGCAGACTTTATTTTACTGATCGCTGCAGCACTTGGTAAAAAAGAGTTAAAAGAGCTTTTAGCTTACTCTCGACACTTAGGGATGGAAGCATTAGTTGAGGTACATGATAAAAGTGATCTGACTAAAGCTATTTATGCAGGAAGTGACATTATTGGGATTAACCATAGAAATCTTCAAACCTTTGAAATGGATATGGAACTTTCATACAAACTTATTCCATTGATTCCAAATGGAAAAGTAATTGTTGCAGAGAGTGGTATTTATGAACACGGGCAACTTGAAGATTTAAGCAAGGCAGGTGTGGATGCTTTTTTGGTTGGTGAATCTCTTATGCGTCAAGAGGATGAAGAGGCAGCTCTTAAAAAACTCAAGTTTGGCTAAAAATTAAAATGAGTGTTTAGCTTAGTAAAGCTTTTACACACTCATTGATTCTTTTTCCATCAGCTTTACCAGCTAACTCTTTAGAAGCTGCACCCATAACTTTTCCCATATCCTTCATTGAGCTAGCACCTACATTATTTATAATAGATTGAAGAGCTTGTGTTAATTCATCATCAGATAGTTGAACTGGAAGATATGGTGTGTAACATTCTATCTCAGCTTCTTCAATCTTTACAAGGTCGTCACGTCCAGCTTCTTTGTATTGTGAAATAGAATCGTTACGGCTTTTTACCTGTTTTTGGATGATTTTTATGATATCATCATCGCTTAACTCTTTTCTTTCATCTACTTCAATTTGTTTAAAAGCACTTGTCAAAAGTCTTAATGCATCTCTTTTTGTGATCTCTTTTGCTTTCATAGCATTTTTTAAATCTTGGTTAATTGTTTCTCTTAATGACATTTTTACCCTTAGTGTGGAACTAAATTTGCTGGAATTATAGCTAAAGAAAGACTAGATACAAAGAGAGAAAATGAGAAGCAAATTCCTTACAACTATAGTGTCTGTATCTGCAGTGATGTTTTTAACTGGATGTACTGCTGGACTCACTGATCCAGAAATCGATTTTGAACCACCAGCATATGTTGAACAGATGCCTCCTAAAGAGGATAAGCAAGATTTTACTTCAACAGGAAGTATTTTTGGTCAAGGAGATAATCCTCTCTTTTCGGATCATAAAGCGATGCATGTTCATGATATTGTGACTGTTGTTATTTCTGAAGCAGCACAGAGTTCAAGTACAGCTGCTAAATCTTTGTCTGAAGATGATTCAACGAATTTGGGTGGTGGAGTTTTTACTGCGACTCGACCAGGTATAAATGGAGCTGTAGGTGCTGCTGTTGATAAACTCAATGGATTGGGTGGAATTGGCTTTTCTACAACGAGTAGTAGTGCATTTTCAGGTGCAGGAAGTGCAACAAAAGATGCTTCATTTACAACAACAGTTTCTGCTAGAATTGTAAAAGTACTTCAAAATGGAAACTATTTTATTTCTGGAAGTAGAGAGATCCTTATAGATAGACAAAAGCAGATTATTCAATTAAGTGGTGTTATTCGCCCGTATGATATTGATCAAAACAATAGAATTAATTCTGCTCAAATGAGTGAAGCAAAAATTCTTTACAAAACACAAGGAGATATGGATCGTGCAACACAACAAGGTTGGGGAACAAAACTTATTCAAGCCGCTTGGCCTTTTTAGTCTAGCATTTTTTTTCTCACTTTCCTTATCAGCAAATGATGGTACGTTTGCAGATTTTAAAAGGATTCAAACAAACTCTTTTCAGAGTTTTAAAGATGAACATGATGAGGTGTTTAACAAGTATTTAAAGAAAGCTTGGGAAGCGTATCTTGCTCAGGGACAGTTCTCTGCATACGAGGAGAAAAAACCTCGAGATATATATCCAGCAAGAAAAAAACAAGTTAAAAAACAGGGTCCTAAAATAAATATTGTACTTCCCAAAAGTACTGCAAATAGTATCAAGCCAAAAGAGCTTGAAGTACTAAACAAGTCAGATGAAAAACTTCAGCTATTGGATGTACAAAACAAGACAATAATGCTTCCTGTAGTTGATGAACAAGAAAGAGAACAAAAAGATATAGAGTTTGATTTTTATGGAACACAAGTCTCTTTTAATCTCCCTTTGGAGATGGAAAAAGGAAGGTTTTATCCGCAGTCAAAAGAAGGGATTAGAAACTTTCATGCACTTGTTTCTAACACTGAGTATGAAAATATTGTAAAACTTATAGAGGATCTCTCAAATGATTTACATTTGAATGACTGGGGAAAATATTTACTTGTAAATGAGATCTCTAAAGCTGTTTTTCCTATGCAAGATGAAGCAAGATTACTTTCATGGTTTTTGTTTAATAAGCTTGGATATGACGTAAAAACAGCTTTAGCAGGAAACCATGTTTTAGTACTTTTTAACTCAAAAAAGCTTATTTACTCTACACCAAATTATAAAATAGACAAGAAAAGATACTTTTTGCTTTCTCACTATGGAAAAGGGAGTGCTGGAAGAGTCTTTACTTACAAAGATAATTATCCAAAAGCGGAAAAAACTTTGGATCTCTCCATGAAAGAGTTACCTCATTTTAAAGAGGATTTACAAAATAAAAGCTTAAAGTTTAAAGTAGATACTAAGAACTACTCCATAGAGTATAGATACAATAAAAATCTTATAGATTTCATGGGAACTTATCCTCAGGCAGATTATGATACATTTTTCAACACCCCAATGTACGCAAAATCATATGAAGATATAGCAAAACAGATAAAAAAACATACAGATGGTAAACATGCGACAGAAGGTCTTAACTTTGTTTTGAGTTTCGTACAGAGTGCTTTTAATTATGAAGTTGACGAGAAACAGTTTGGTAGAGAAAAAGTGATGTTTGCTGATGAAACATTGTTTTTTGATAAATCAGACTGTGAAGATAGAGCGATTTTATACTCATCTTTAGTAAAGAAACTCTTTAAGATAGGAGTGGTTGGAGTGAAGTACAAAGATCACATGGCAACAGCTTTATATATTCCCATTAATGGAGATAGCGTGAAGGTAAATTCGAAGCGATTTGTGATAGCTGATCCTACATACATAAATGCATCTGTTGGACAAAGTATGCCAAAGTATAAACGAAAAAGACCAGAAAGTTTTATCTATCTTAGACAAAATAATAGCTAGAGTTTTTCAAAGGTATAACCTTTGAAATTTAGAGATTTTTAGTAGTTATATGCTACCTTGTATGTAGGATCATCCTCTTCGTAAGAACAGTGTGGCCCTGCATGTTTAAGAATTTTTTTACAGTCATTTGAAAGGTGGCGCAGTAAAAGATTTTTTCCTGCTTCTTCGTACTTTTTAACGATGGCATCAATTGCCTCTACACCTGAAAAATCTATAACTCGAGCATTTTTAAAATCGATCACGACTCTTGGTGGATCTTGGTCAATTGAGAAGTTATCTGAGAATGTTGTGGCACTTGCAAAGAAAAGTGGACCATCAAGTGTGTAGACTTTTGTACCATCCTCTTCTAGATGTGACTTTGCCCATATCCTTGCATGTTTCCATGCAAAGACAAGTGCAGAGATTATTACACCTGCTATCACAGCGATTGCAAGGTCTTCTAGTACTGTTATAATTGTAACTACTATCATGACAAAAACATCAGAGCGTGGCATATGTTTGAGGTGTGAAAAACTAGACCACTCAAATGTTCCGATACTTACCATAAACATAATTCCAACAAGAACACCAACTGGGATTACATTTAAAACATCAGTGAGTGAGATTACAAGGAGTAGAAGACCAACGGATGCTACAAAAGATGAGAGCCTTCCAAGACCACCAGATGTATAGTTAATGATACTCTGACCAATCATCGCACAACCAGCCATGCCACCAAAAAATCCACTCGTTATATTTCCACATCCAAGAGCTATACACTCTTGGTTTCCACTTCCTCTAGTTCCACTCATCTCATCAAGAACTGCAAGTGTAAGAAGAGATTCAATAAGACCAACTAGTGCCATAATAACAGCGTATGGTAAAACCATCAAAATTGCTTCATAGCTAAAGAGTGTATCAGGGATGATAAGTTGAGGAAGTTGCCCTTTAAATTCGCTCAAGTTTGCAAGTGAACCAACTGTTACGGTCTCAATTTGCATAAAGTAGACCACAATTGTTAGAAGTACAATAGCTACAAGTCCAGAAGGTACAACTTTTGTAAATTTTGGCAAGATATACATAATAAGCATAGTGATACCAACGATGATATACATCGTAGCACCTTGACCATCAAAGAATTTAAACTGTGCCATTGCGATCACTATTGCTAAACCATTTACAAACCCATACAAAGCAGGTTGCGGTACTAAACGTATGAATTTTCCAAGTTTAAACACACCAAATGCAACTTGAATTAAACCAGCAACTATAGTTGCTAGAAGAAGGTAATTAAGTGCATGAATATAGAGTTCTTCACCACTTATGCCAAGGGCCGTGAGTTTTGCATTTGCTTCAAGCATTAAGCCGATCATTACAACCGCAACACTCCCTGTAGCACCAGAGATCATTCCAGGTTTTCCACCTATGAGTGAAGTGATCAGGCCTATGATAAAGGCTGCATAAAGTCCAACTATTGGACTTACCCCTGCGATAAAACTAAATGCTATGGCCTCTGGGACAAGTGCAACTGCAACAACTAAGCCAGAAAGAACATCATTTTTTATGTTTGCTGAAGTATATTTTCTTGGATCAAACAAGCTTATCCTTTGAGTGAATGTAATTGTTCAAGAACTTTTGTTTGTTTCTCTTGAGCATCTGCAAGAGCTTCACGGTTTTTTTGTAAAACATCTTCAGGTGCATTTGCAACAAACTTTTCATTATTTAACATTCCGTTTAGTTTCGCAATCTCTTTTTGAAGTTTTTCTTCTTGTTTTGAGAGCTTTGAGATGATTGAACTTAAATCAATAGAATCAGTTGGGATAAATGTTTCACACATGTCAGAGATATCGCTCACAGCATTATCTACTTTTGTTTCGGTAAAAGATATCTCGGTTACTTTTGCAAGTTTTGTAATGAATGGTAGCATAGTAGCTTTATCCTCATCGCTGATTCCATCTATTTTAACATACGCTTTTTCGATTTTTTGGTTTGCAAGATCAACAAGAACCTTCGCACGTCTGATTGAAACAATTGCATCCATAATAATCTCAAATTTTCTCTCTTCTTTCTCACGCTTTTTTGTTTTATATGGATACTGCATCAACATGATTGATTCGCCATTTTCAAGTGATGTTCCTGAGAGTTCATGGTAAAGATATTCGGTTATAAAAGGCATGAATGGGTGAAGGAGTTTCATTGCTTCTTTGAAAATTGCTCCAAGTTCAACTATTGAACTTTTGTCTGCTTTACTTAGCTCTATTCCCCAATCACAAAACTCATTCCAGATAAACTTATATAAAACAAGTGCTGCATCATTGAATTTGTATTCATCCAAACATGCACGAACCTCTTTTGTTGCAAAGTTCAATCTTGATGCCATATATTTTCCAAGATCAGTATCTAAACAAAATCCACCCAAATCTGGGAATGTATCAACATTCATTTGGAGGAATTTACTTGCGTTGTAAAGCTTGTTTGTGAAGTTACGGTTGAGTTCAAGCTTCTCTTGGCTCATCCTTATATCACGTCCTTGAGCAGCAGAGATAGCAAGTGTAAAACGTAATATATCTGCTGAATATTTGTTTACCATATCTAAAGGATCAATTACATTACCTTTAGATTTAGACATCTTTTGTCCATGCTCATCCCGAACCAATGCATGTAGATATATGTGGTTAAATGGAAGTTCTCCATTAAAACTTTCACCCATCATCATCATTCTTGCAACCCAAAAGAAAAGGATATCAAAACCAGTAATGAGAAGTGTATTTGGATAAAACTCTTTCATATCTTCTGATTTAAAAAGTTTGTCCATTTCAGTGTCACCATTTCCCCAACCAAGTGTGGAGAAAGGCCAAAGTGCAGAGGAGAACCATGTATCTAAAACATCAGGGTCTTGGGTTATATTTTTGCTTGCACATTTTGGACAAGCCTCAGGAGTTTCTTCTTGACTTGCAAATTCATGGTCACAGTCATCACAGTAAAATACTGGGATTTGATGTCCCCACCAAAGTTGACGAGAGATACACCAATCACGTAGATCTCCCATCCATGAGTTGTAAGAGTTAATCCAATGTGGAGGGAAGAATTTTGCTTCACCATTGTTTGTTTTTTCGATTGATTTGTCAGCAACTTTATTTTTTACAAACCACTGTTTTGAGATATATGGCTCAACTACATTTTTACATCTGTAACAATGCCCAACTTGATGTTGATGATCTTCAATCTTGACTACAAAACCTTCCTCTTCAAGACGTTTTACGATCACTTCACGAGCTTCTAAGCGCTCAAGACCTTTAAATTCACCAGCATAATCATTAAGGATCCCTTTGTCGTCAAATACTGTTATAAATTCAAGATCATGTCTTTTTCCAACTTCGTAGTCATTTTGGTCATGTGCTGGAGTTACTTTAACAACACCAGTCCCAAACTCCATATCTACATGCTCATCAGCAATAATTGAAACTTCACGCTCTAAAAGTGGAAGTTTGATTTTTTTCCCAATCAGGTGCTTGTACCTATCATCTTCAGGGTGAACCATGACAGCTGTGTCACCAAAGTAAGTTTCTGGTCTTGTTGTTGCTACTTCTACAAATCCACTTCCATCAGCAAAAGGGTATTTGATATGGTAGAACTTTCCGTTATGGTCTTCGTACTCAACTTCGATGTCACTCAGTGCTCCATCGTGTGTACACCAGTTGACCATATAGTTTCCACGGACAATAAGACCTTGATTGTAAAGGTGTACAAAAGCTTCCTTTACAGATTTTTGTAAACCTTCATCCATAGTGAAACGCTCACGTTCCCATGCTGGGCTAACACCCATTTTTCTAAGCTGTTCAGTCATAATTCCAGCAGATTCTTCTTTCCAAGCCCAAACACGTTCTAAAAATTTTTCTCGCCCAAGTTCCTCTTTTGTTGTACCTTCAGCTAGAAGTTGTTTTTCAACAACATTTTGAGTGGCAATTCCAGCGTGATCTGTTCCTGGTTGCCATAAAGTTTTGTATCCATCCATACGTTTGTATCGAACAATAATATCTTGAAGTGTAAATGTAAGAGCATGACCAATATGTAAACGCCCTGTAACATTTGGTGGAGGCATCATGATTGAGAAGGTTTTTCCCTCTTGTTGTATCGCTGTATTTGCATCGATCTCGAAATATTTTCGATCTTCCCAAATTTTGTAATATTTGTTTTCTATAGATTGTGGTTCATAGCCGTTTGCTGACATAAAATCGCCTTCGTAGTTCTTATTAATGACGCGATTATATCTTAAGTGTTGTGAGGGTTAGCTTATAGAGAGATTGAGTCTTTACCCAATCCCTGTAATTCGCTCTTTGATCGCTTTTTTATCATCATACATATTTTGATCTGCTTTTTCCA
>Ga0181569_10001062_pt1 | contig 21673 bp, 18 predicted proteins | sample 101ome_19_FD_132452 | JGI IMG/M metagenome (GOLD analysis project Ga0181569, IMG submission 132452) | Coastal salt marsh microbial communities from the Groves Creek Marsh, Skidaway Island, Georgia - 101405AT metaG (megahit assembly) | ecosystem: Environmental > Aquatic > Marine > Intertidal...
CCCCCCGCCCGACCCGGCCCACCGACCGCCCCCCCCCCATTCCACCGGTCACGAGTCACCACCCACCCCCCTCGTCCCGATCGCCGACCACGCGTGCGTTCCCCTTCCCGCGCCCCCCTTCCGTGGGATCGATTCACGACTGATGACTCAAAAACCAGTCCCTCGACTCCACGCGCTCGGTGCCACGTCATCGACGCCACGCTAAGCGACGATCGATCGATCGGGTCGAAGCGATCGAGCGATCGATCGCGTGTCCCACGTCACTCTCCGACGCGCACGATGTCCACCCAACTCGCCACGCTCTCCGGTTTCACCACCGCCCGCGCGTCTCTCTCGCGCACCGCGTCCAAGGGCGCCCGATTCGCTCGCGGTGTCGTGCGATGCGAGGCGAAGAAGAAATCCGTCGGCGACCTCACCGAGAAGGACCTGAAGGATCAAGTCGTCTTCGTTCGATGCGACTTGAACGTCCCGCTCGATGGGGATTTGAACATCACCGACGATACGAGAATTCGCGCGGCGATTCCGACGTTGGAGTATTTGACCAAGAACGGGGCGAAAGTGCTCGTCACGTCGCACTTGGTGCGTGATCGATTCGACGCGGATGTGGATGTGGATAGGGTGACGATTGTTTCCTCGGGCCCGGGACGGGACGATCATGATTGATCGATCGATCGATCGAGACGGCGTGGTCGCGACGATGACGATTGAGGGTTTACGTCGCGCGCGCGTGACGTGTGTGTGTGTGTGTGTGTGAAGAGACTGACGAGTGATTCGCGCGCGCGTACGCGTTCGTCTCGGCGTAGGGTCGCCCGAAGTCTGGTCCGGAGGATAAGTTCCGCCTCACCCCGGTGGGCGCGCGATTGTCTGAAAAGCTCTCGTGCCCGGTGATGAAGATTGATGATTGCATCGGTGATGAAGTCTCCAAGGCGGTCGCCTCCATGCCGAGCGGTTCCGTCTGCTTGCTCGAGAACACTCGCTTCTACAAGGAGGAGGAGAAGAACGAGCCGGATTTCGCGAAGAAGCTCGCGGGCTCCGCCACCATCTTCGTCAACGATGCCTTCGGTACCGCGCACCGCGCGCACGCCTCCACGGAAGGTGTGACCAAGTACTGCAAGACGAATGTTGCCGGTTTCTTGCTCCAAAAGGAGCTCGACTACCTCGACGGTGCCGTCTCCAACCCGGAGCGCCCGTTCTGCGCCATCGTCGGCGGTTCCAAGGTGTCCTCCAAGATTGGCGTCATCGAGTCCTTGTTGCAAAAGACTGACAAGATTATCCTCGGTGGTGGTATGATCTTCACCTTCTACAAGGCGCTCGGCAAGTCCGTCGGTGCTTCCCTCGTCGAAGACGACAAGATTGACCTCGCCAAGGAACTCATGGCCAAGGCGGAGGCCAAGGGCGTCAAGCTCTTGCTCCCGACGGACGTCGTCGTCGCCGACAAGTTCGCCGCGGACGCCAACACGCAAATCGTCTCCGTCGACAACATCCCGGAGGGCTGGATGGGTCTCGACGTCGGTCCGGACTCTGTCAAGGCCTTCCAAGCCGAACTCAACGAGTGCAAGTCTGTCATCTGGAACGGCCCGATGGGCGTCTTCGAGATGGACGCCTTTGCCAAGGGTACCTTCGCCATCGCGGACACCCTCGCCAACCTCAACGGTATCACCATCATCGGTGGTGGTGACTCCGTCGCCGCTGTCGAAAAGGCTGGCCTCGCGGACAAGATGTCCCACATCTCCACCGGTGGTGGTGCCTCCCTCGAATTGCTCGAGGGCAAGGTGCTCCCGGGTGTCGCCGCGCTCGACGAGGTGCGTCCCCGCGTCTCGCGTCTCTCTCGCTCGCTCGTTCGTTCGTCGTCTCTCGCGCGCCCGCGCGTCGCGTCTCGATCGCTCGACTGACCCCGATGTGTGTTTCTTGGACGCATCACAGGCGTAAACATTCGTTGATTTGATTGATTATCAGCGCGTTTTATCATAATCGACGGCGAGTCTTTTCTTCTTCACCCTTCATCTTCATTCGACGCGTCCCCACACCTCGTCATGGAGTCCACCGCCGTGGCCGACGTCACGCCCACGGGTGCCTTCGCGCGTAAACCGAGCACGTTTCGCGACACGTTTGACGTCGACGGCGCGCACCCGCCCGCGAAAAACCGTTACGTTATCCACGTCTCTCTCGCGTGTCCCTGGGCCCACAGAGTGCTGATCGCCATTCGACTCAAAGGGCTCGAGGACGTCTTCGACGTGCGCGTCACGCACCCGGTGTGGGCGCGCACGCGTCCCGATCTCGCGGACGACGCGCACTGTGGATGGCGTTTCGTCGCGCCGGGAGAGACGACGAGTAATCCCGATGGGAAGGGCGAATTCGTCGCCGACGGCGCGTGCGCGGCGACGGGGGCGAACGGCGCGACGACGGTTCGCGCGTTATACGACGCCGTGCATGCGCCGAAAACGCAGAGATACACCGTACCGTTGATCTGGGACGTCGAGACGGGGGACATCGTCAATAACGAGAGCTCGGACATTCTTCGAGAGTTGAACGCCAAGTTTGACGGTTTCGCGCGGAGACCCGAGGTGGATTTGTATCCCGAGGCGTTCCGCGCGCGCATCGACGAGGTGAACGCGTGGATTTATGAAAAAATTAACAACGGCGTGTACAGATGCGGTTTCGCGACGAGTCAGGAGGCGTACGAGGAGGCGGTGCGCGCGCTCTTCGACGGGTTGGACGAGTGCGAACACATCTTAAGTCGTTCGCGGTACATCGCGGGCGACGCGCTCACCGAGGCAGACGTGCGATTATTCGTGACGCTCATCAGGTTCGACGAGGTCTACGTCGTGTACTTTAAGACGAATAAAAAGTTCATTAATCAGTACGAGCACTTGTCGGGGTACGTGCGAGAACTGTATCAAATGCCCGAGTTTCGAGAAACGACGAATTTCAAGCACATTAAAGAGCACTATTTCGCCTCGCATCCGTCGTTGAATCCGCACGCGATCGTGCCCGTCGGACCAGGAGTAGATTTGGACGCGCCGCACGGACGCGATGGAGCGTACCCGCGATAGTTCCAGTCTAGAGTCTATCTCCCCGTTTTAGTTGCAGAGACAGTTGTATTCGTAGTCCCGAGGGACAAAGCTATGCGTGCATCGCCTCTCGCGCATCGGGGGAAAGGTTGATGATGAAACTCTTCTTTCCGAGAGTTTCAAAGTGCGCGCGCAATTCTCGCGCCTCGTTCGCGCCTCTGCACACGAATTGCACCGCGCCGTCGCCTTGACTCCCCACGCCCTTGGCGCCATAAATCAAGTGCGGAAGCGTCTTCTCGACGCTACGAATCGCGTCGTGCATGATCGGTGCGCTGAACTCGGACGGACACAAGTGCTTCGCGGCGTTCATGAACGTCGCCTGCGCCGCCGCACACGCGGCTCCCAACTTTTTGGCGTCGCCAAGCTGTATCGCACGAAGCGCCTCGTCGACGTGCCGTCGATTTTCTGAGCCGAGCGCCGCTCTCAATTTGACGTCTCCGGCGTCGAACGCGCGCGACAGATCCGCTAAAATCCGAATCGTATCCTTTGTTCCCTCCAAATCCACCACCAAGACGTGCACATCCCCGCCGCTCGTCACGCGCGTCGCCGTCACTTTTTTCTCCGCGTCGAACGTCATGAGCGTGCACCTCTCGGGCCCGTACGCGCACGCCTGATCCATCCGTCCGCACTTGGACGGCGTCCACGTGCTCTCACCCAGATACCCGACCTCCATCTCTCGCTCCACCGTCCATCCGCGCGCGTACGAGAGGTTTGCCAGTCGCGCCACGAGGACGCACGCCGCCGCCGACGAACTCAACCCGCGCTTCACCGGTAACCCTTTCGACGTCAGCGTCGCCTCTAATCCACCCTCGCGCATTTCTGGAATCGCCCGCACGCACTCCAACAGCGTGCCCGCGACGTACGACCACCGCCCGCCCTCGCGCGCGTCTCGCTCCAGCTCCAGCTCATCGCTCGCCGCGCGCGAATACGTCTCCCCATCCTCCGCGCTGCGCACCGTGAATCGCCCGCGACGCGCGCCCGCGGGAACGAACGCCTCGCCCTCGATCCCTTCGCGCGTGCCGACGACGAGACACGCCCCCGGCCCGTCCGCGCTCGCGCGCTCAGCGGCCCAGTCACTATGCTCACCCAGAAGACATAATCTTCCGGGCACGAACGCGCGGACGACGCGGTCCTCGGCGCGCGCGCGGTCGGCCGCGGCGTCCTCATCCACCATCGCGTCGTCCACCATCGCGCGTTCGGACGGTGGACGGCGTTCGACGCGCGCGCGCGCCTAACGGTGACGCTTCCCACTTTTGAGCTCGGAGGCGACAGATGGCCGCGGACGACGTCGAAGTCGTCGACGACGACGCCGACGACGGCGCGCGACGCGTCGTCGTGCTCTTCAAGGCGACGGGCGATGCCCCCATACTTCGCAGGAACCGCGTGCGCGTGCGCGCGGACGCCGCGTTCGAGGATGTCGTGGCGCATCTGAGTCGACTCGTGCGCGTCGAGCGCGCGTTCGCGTACCTCGGCGCGGCGTTCACGCCGAGGCACGACGCGACGATAGGGGATCTGTGCGATGGGTACGGGGAGCGGAACGCGTCGGGAGGGAAGCTCGTGGTGTTTTACAGCACGACGCCCGCGTGGGGGTGAGCGCGCGCGTGAGCTCGCCGTCGCGAGAGGCGGTGAGCGCCGAGGCATGGATGGGATCGTCGAACGAATGTGGTTTTTTTCGTTACACGTGGTCACGCATTCTTTACTTACTTAGTTAGGGAACGGCGGGGCCGACGTTGTAGGCTTTGAAGATGTTGAAACCGTCGGCGGCGGTGGTGACGCACGCGCCGGGAATTTGGGCGTGCCACTTGATCTCTTTGGGATCCTTCAAGCCTTGGTGGACGAACATCAACTGCGCCGGGAGGTCCTCTGGTGGCGCGGCGTTGTCCTTGGCGGTGAGCGCCGCGGCTTCTTCCTCGGCGTCACGCTCGACGGCTAAATCCCACACGCAGACGGTGTTGTCGGCGGAGGAGGAGGCGAGCATGGCGGAATCGAATGGCGCCCAATCGACCGACGTGACCGGGGCGCGGTGGAAGGTGAAATTCGCCACGAATTGTGGGTTGGACTCGTTAAAGTTGCGAAGGTCCCAGATGCGCAGCGAGCCGTCGTCGGCGCCCGTGGCGACCATGCAGTTGGCGAGTCTGTTCCATGACATGACGTTGACGTCGGCGTCGTGCGTCTTGACTCGCAGCGCAGGCTTGGCGCGCATGCGTGCGTCCCACACGCACACGGTTTGATCGGCAGAGCACGACATGAAGACGTCGCGCTCGCTCGGAGACCACTGAATGTCCTCCACGCTCGACGTGTGCCCGGTGAAGGGCGTCGCGCCGACGTCCCATTTACCCTGCACCGGCTCCCACGTGTGAATCGCGCCGGCGCAATCACCGCTTGCCAGTCTTCCCTCGCACACCGGGGACCAGTCGAGCGCGTACCCCTCGTCTTTGTGTCCCGTGAACACCTGCGTGGGCGTCACGCGCTGCGGAGGATCGACCTTTCCCTTCACGTCCTTGGTCGACGTCATCACCTTGGTCGCCTGCGCGCTCAAATCCCAAATCATCACGTGACCGGAATCGCTCCACGTCGCCACCGTGGTCGGCTTTTGCGGCAAGCAACGCACTCTGTTCACGCAGCCGTGATGCACGACGCTCGCCACCGTGAGCGTCGGCGCGTTGTCGCTCTCGTCGTCCTCGCTGTCGCTCGCCTCCATGTCTTCGTCGGCGTCCGCGTCCCGCCGAGTCTTTTTAATCCGACTCACCCGCATCACGCTCAGCACGTTCTTAGACGCTTCCACCGCCTGCGTACCCGTCACGATGGTCATCTCGTGCGGAAAACTCTCGCGTTTCTCACCTAAATCATCCTTCGCGATGTCAAAGGACAGACACGGCCACTCGTGCGAAAACGCGTGCAACGCGTCGTACGCCGTCTCATCGTACTCGAGCTCGACGTCCTCGTCCTCCGCCCCCGTAGGCCGCCACACCTCCGGCCGCTTGCTCCCGCCCTTGTTCTCGCCTCCGTCCTCGTCCATGGCGTCGTCGCACTCCTCGTCCGAGGATTCCTCTTCCCCTTCACCCACGGCTTTGTACTCGACATCCTCATCGTCGCCGTCCGGCGCGCTCTTGCGCGATGGCAGTCGCGGCATGGCTCGAGACGACCGGTCGCGCGCTCTTCGTGCTCGTTCGCTCGCACGTTCGACTCGCCGCGACCGTCGTCGACGCCGCGCGCGCGCGTGAAAATGCCGCCGCCGCCGCCGAAAAATGGTCCGACGCCCGAATCCGCGCCCATCGCGACAGCGCGGCGCCATGTCGCTCGCGAGCGCCGTTGCGGCGTCGAGGCGCGCGCGAGAACCTCTCGCGTCGTGTTCGCGACCGACGCGCGCGCGGACGCCGTCGTGGACGCGGGACGGCGTGGGGCGCGCACGAGGGGCATCTTGGGGACGCACGCGCGCGACGTCCACGAAGGCGCCCGAGGACGCGCGCGCGGCGCCTGAGCCGCCGGATGGGTATCTGACGTTTTCTGTCGATCGTACGATCGCGTTGGCGGTGCGCGACGCGCGAGACGGCGGTGAGGAGGCGTCGGTTCGCGCGTGGCTCGGGGACCCGGGAAACTTCATCGAGCTCGTGTTCGGCGTCGCCGACGCTCGCGAGCGTCGAGCGCGAGGTGCGCGAGGAGGGAGGATGTTCGACGTCGCCGTGCGTCCGCGGGAGTTGCTCAAGTGGGAGATCGCGCCCGAGTTCGCGATCGAGGCGATTCCGGGCGATGCGACGGCGAGCCGCGTCGACGGGCGCCCGCGCCTCGTCGGGGAGGAGCTTCGTTTCGCGGGTGATCGAGGGAAATTACCGCCAGGGTTCGCGAAAATGGGCGTGTGGGCGTACATCGACGCGAGGGTGGGCATCGATGAGGCGGGATCGACGGAGACGGAGACCAAGGTGGAGACGGAGGTGCGCGTGCGCATCGCCGCCGACGTGCCTCGTTTATTGCGAGTGATACCGGGATTTTCGAGCGCGGCGACGATGACGATAGGAAGGTCGATCGACATAGTGAGAGGTGGAATCAACGAGGCGACGCAGCGAACGTACGACGCGTGGGCGGCGAGACGTGGGGCGACGAACGCGGTGGGTATCAAGGAGAAGACGTGACCGACGTCGAGCGAAAAGCACGCGTTTTTAGTGCGAGGCACCTCCTCGAGCGAAGACGTCTTCGCGAAGGAGTAGTTTTAATCTTTGCGCTCGATCGAAAAAACAAAGATAGAATAGATCACGAATTAATACTAAGAGAAGTGCGCTTAACTGCAACTTTGTTCGCCTAATGATGATGGAGTCAACCTCCCGCTTCGCGTCGCCCAAAACAACTAACTCATCGAACTTGGACGATGCCCGCATTGATGAGCTTTTGAATCTTGGCCATGATGGTCGGGTTTCGTTGATGCTCGGCGGCAGCCTTCGGATCCGTGGACATGTCCTGCAACACTTGTCGCATCACAGGGTCGGAGAGGATGCCTTGAATCTCCGGGTTCGACATCGCGCGCTCTTGACGCTGTCTCATCTCCTCCTCGGTAAGTTGACCCGTGGCGCCACGGTTGATCTGCTCGTGGCAGCGACGCATGCCATCCTTGAGCTCTTCGTTGCTCGGATCGTGCTTCAAGCCCTCCGTGTACGTCTCCAAAGCCTCATCGTATTGCTTGGTGAAGAACTGCACGTGTCCCTTACGCGTGTAACCCTTCACGAACGTGGGGTCGATATCGATGCACTTTTCCGCATCCTTCAACGCCTCGTTGAACGCCGTGAGTTTAGTGTACGAGGCCGAGCGGTTGGAGTACGCCTTGTGATCGTTCGGGTTGCGCGCGATGGCCTCGGTGTACTCTTTGACCGCCTCGGGAAACTTTTGCTCCTTGAAGAACGTGTTACCTCGCTCGCGCGCTTCGTCACCCTTGACTGGATCCAAATACGCCGTTTGCTGCGCTTCCTTCAATTTCTTCTCGGTATCGTTCAAACGCTTGAGAGTGTCTGCCGTTCGGTGCTCGGTGAGAGACCGCTGGTACACGTCGATGGCCGCCTCGAGCTCGCCTTGCTTGACGAGCGCATTGCCCTTGCGAGTCATCGCCTTTGCGATCACGGTGTAATCCGCACGAATAGAACGTCCCTTCTCGATGGCGGTGTCGCAATCCGAGATGCACGCGACGTAATCACCCTTCTCCAAGTTGGCCGCCGCGCGGTTGTTCAGGAACGACACATCCTCTGGGTCCAGTTCAATCGCCTTGTCGTAATTCGCGATCGCCGTGTCGAAATCGCGCTTTTTATACGCCGCGTTACCCGCTTCCTTCGCCGCGAGCGCTTCCTTCCGCGTCTCCGACACTTCGGGCTCCGGCTCTTTGACCGGTTCCGGAGCCTTGGGCTCGGGCGGGGGCGCCGGCTTGGAATCCGTCGGCTTGGAATCCGCCTCGTGTTCGCCGAATTCCTTCGCCGCGTCGTCACCGCTCATCACTTTCACGCCCATCGCCACGCTCAACACGTTCATCATCCTCGGATCGCTCAGGTACTTGTTCAACGAGTTCGGATCCTTTTGCACCTCGGACATCATCGCCAAAAAGTCGGGTTGACTCAAATAATCCCTCGTCGCCGGATTCGTCGCCAACTTCCCCATGAGATCCGGCGCCCGGAACATCGATCCGATTTGATTCATCCCATCGTCCGCCTGCTGACGCCTCGCCGCAACGTACTCCACGTCCTCCAATCCGCTCTTCAACAGCACGTTCTCCGGTTCGATGGCCAAGCCCGCCGAGTACGCCGCCTTTGCCCCTTCGAGATCTCTCGCCCCGAACAGCGCCGCCCCCTTGCGGCCGTACCCTTTGGCCCAATCAGGTTTCAACGAGATCGTCTTCTCCGCGTCCGCGAGCGCCTCGCGCCAGCGCTCCGCCCCCGCGTGTGCCGCCGAGCGATTGCTGTAAAAGACGTGATTCGTCCCGTCGAGCTCGATGGCGCGCGTAAACTCCTCCACGGCGTCGTCCCATCGCGCGTGCTTGAAGTGCTCGTTACCACGGTCCTTGTGCTCGGTCGCCGACATCGTCTCGGTCGTCCTCGCGTCGAGGTCTCGCGCGCGCGCCGACGGATGAAAGACGTCAAAGAAACTTCGATTCGAGTGCATGCAGATTTATGCAACAGGACAAACGAAACATACAAAGATATGTTACCAAGCTATCTACAATAACGACTATAAACAAACCGCGTGTACTTACATCGCTCTAAACGTACCCTTCATCCGTATCTCGACAGTTTTGTGAAGAATAAAAAACATTGTTCGTCCGCGTCTGACGAGGCTCCCGTCTGACGAGGCGCGAGTCCGCGACGCCGACGACGCGCGTCCGACGCCGAAGACGAGATGCTTGGCGCGCGCATCGCGCCCTCGCGCGCGTCCGTGGCCTCGCGCGCGTCCGTCTCGTTCACCGGCGACGCGTCGAGGGACGTTCGAGGCTCGGCGCGCGCGAGAGGGGGCGCTCGACGTCCGCGCGCGATGTGGTGCGCGGCGGAGATACGCACGCGCGACGCGGTGCAGCGCGCGGCGGAAGAGCTCGGAATAAGCGTCACCGACGCTCGAGACGAGAGAAAGCTGAAACGAGCGTTTCGAGCGAGCGCCATGCGCACCCATCCCGACATCGCCGGCGACAGCAGCGTCGAGGCGTTTAAGGTTGTCCAAGGGGCGTATCGCACGCTCCGCGCGGCGGCGCTGGAGATGGAAGGTTCGGCGATCGCGGCGGCGACGCTGATGGATGAGGAGGGAGATGTGGAGTGGGCGGAGCACGATTGGCGATGGAAGGCGAGGTACGGAGACGGAGACGCGGCGGCGGGAGGGGCCTCGACGTCCAGGCCGAAGACAGAGGAGGAGAAGAGAGCCGAGGTGCGGTCGCAGATGAATCGTATGAAGTTTGGCGATTTGAACGGAGGTGTGCCGACGAAGCGTGGGAAGAGGAAGATTACACCGATCTCGCAGCAGCGGATACCGACGGCGGAGGAGATTCGGGCCATGGAATCCGACGCGAAGACGGCCGTCGGTAAGGGGCGGGCGAGTCGAAGTAGCTCGAATAGCGCACACGATGCCTTGAACGCGCAGTTGCAAGGTTTGCATAGGAAGAAGAACATCAAGGCTCGAGTCGAGGGGATGAAGACTGGGGCGAACATGACCGAGGACGCGGAGACCGAGTTGGGCGTGCACTACTCGATGATTCGCGCCATAGAAGATAGCGAAGAAGAACGATTCCTACGCTTGGCGAGACTGGCGAAGGAATGGCGGTCCAAACAAGCAAACTGGCGCGAGAGTGGTACCACCAATAAAATGTCTCCGAAGGAGCTCTTGCAAGCTGCCGTTCAGGGCGCGTCTTTGGGCGCGTGCGCGTGAGCGAGTCCAACTCCACCGCGCTTCGTCTCGACGCGCGCGCGTGTACTCCTATTCAAACATTTTAACAAATGATAATGTTGTATTCTACTGTACCAGCGCCGAGTAAAAATAGACAAAAAATACAAAACGTGCGTGAGAAGCACGCGTCGGCGTCGAAGAAATTCAAAAATAAAAACAAATACCGCGCGCACGCGCGTTCAGAAGAATAATTTAGTACGCATCCGCGCCCACCGCGGGGGTCATGGATTGTCCGACTTGACACTCCAAATCGGTGGGCATGGCGGCGTGGTGTCCTCCACCCGCCGGCTTGCGTCGATTTCGTCGATAGTCGCGAGGGATGACTTTGCAGTCTTGCTCAAACAAACCAGCGACGACGACGAGCGTCGAACTTTCGCGCGGCTCGGGTGAGCACGAGCGAGACACACGCCTCGGACTTGGACTCACGGTTTGAGCGCGACCCAATCTGTCACCATCCATCAGAGTGCGCTCCGCTGAGGCGGCGCTTCGATCGCTCCCCGAGTGTCCGCTCGCAGAACGCATGAGCTTGAGTGCCTTTTCGCCCTCTAGCGCGAGCATCGATACGGTCTCAGGCTCCGCAGATGATCTGTAGTCGCTCTCAAACGTCTGCGTCTTGAATCGGGTCTGTTGGGCGCGTCGCTTCTTCGCCGCCGGCGCCTTGTATCGAGACGCCGCGAGCGCTCCCGCCGCGTTCACGCGTTCATCCTTGCTCACGTACACGACGGTCGTATCCGGCATCACCGTGTGCCCCGCGGCCACTCCCCAATCATCGCTTCCCATGCGCTTGAATCTCGGCGACGTGTACAGCGCGTGCCTGATTTGAGACTTCCAATGCTCGTTCGACGTGATCAGTCTCGATCCGCCGCCGTGTTTGCTCGCGATGCGGCCTTCGCGTTGACAAATCGAATAAATCATCCTCAAACTCGCCAAATTATTCGGTTGCGACAAAATGGCGTAATGGACCAAATCGTGCACGCTGTGAAACGCTCTCTCGGGCTCCAACATCGCGCCGTCCGCCGCGTCCGGCGTCGCCGCGGATTCGCGCCGACTGGTAAATTCTTCTCTCGCCCCCATCCTCACCGGCGGCGCTCGACCTACGCGCGATGTTCGAAAATCATCCAACGCCAGCATCCACGTCAGTCCTCCGCGCGATGTACGTCTCGCTCGATCGCGCGCGACGACTCCTTCGCGTTCGCGTCTCGCTCCCGAAAAAAGCGCTTTTCCCCTCAACCACCTCGTGTGCCAATCCACCGATCACGACTCAACGACGAGTCCCTCCGAGAACCCTCGGCTCGAAATCCGCGTCAGCCTCGTTCGCACGCACCTCCTCCTCCGTACACGGGCGTCGGTCGTCGCACGCGCCCGTCTCCCGCCGCGCTCGCCGTTCCGATATCCCCGCATCCATCCCCACCCCCGCGCTCGCCGCTCCCGCGCGCGAGTCCCGCGCCACCGCTCCCGCGCGCGAGTCCCCCGCGCGCGCCCGGCGTCGCCGGTCGTCGCGGCGACGCGCGTCCGAACGCCCCCGTCGGCGCGTGATGAAACATGACGGCCGACCGACGAACGCGACGAACGAAATATCGCGTCTCAGCGCGCGCGTCTCGCCGTCGCCGATTCGCGCGTCGCGTCGCCGATTCGCGCGTGACCGCGCGCGTCGCGCGTCATCCACCGCGCGTTGCGCGACGGTCGGGTCGAATTGGCGATCGATGGAGTCGTACATCGGGCTCGCGAGGCATCGAGTATGAGGATGGGATGGTATGTCGTGTTTATGAGTCACGACTCGTGCGTCTTGGGGAGTCGGGACACCCGGAATGTCTGGGGCGCGAGGACCGACGCGAACGCGCGCCGACGCGCCGACGCGGTCGTCGTCACCATCGGCTCGAGAGTTTGAATTTATTTACTAGTACAATACAAGTTACCGCGAGCGCCGAGCGTCGAGCGCCGAGCGCCGAGCGCGCGTCGGAGAGGTAGAAGCGGTCGACGGAGACGGTGGACGTCCGGCGGCTACTCGTCCCGCGTCCTCGTCTCTCTCCCGCCGATCGCGCGCATCGCCCGCACCCCGGCGAAACACGCGACACCGACGCCTATCGCCATTACGGCGACATCCTGCCACACCACGGCCGCTCGGGTTTGCCACAACGCGCGCGTAGCCTCCGCGAAACGCTCTCCGCGTTTTACCGTTTTCGCGGCGGCGCTCTCCGCGAACACTCTCTTCCGTCGCTCCGCCGCCTCGCGCTCGTGTTTCCACCACCTCGCCGCGTCTGCCTTCGCCCTTGACCGAGCGCGTTCAGCCTCGGCTCGCCTCTCGTGCGCCGCCCTCGCGCCCTCGTGTCCCGAACCGTCGTCGTCGACGTCGTCGTCGTCGTCGTCGAACGCGTACGAATTCTCAAACCCCGGTCGTCGTCCCCAATTCGCGTTCGCCGGCCGCCACGCGCGAGAGGACGCAGTGGACGATCTCGACGTCGTCGGCGCGAGCGCGACGGCGTCGTACGCGCGACGCGAGACGGGATTCTTGAGCACATCGTACGCGTGCGAGATTTTCGCAAACGTATCGTCGTCGCTCGACGACGACGCCACGTCGGGATGGTGCGTCTTCGCGAGTTCGAGGTACGCGCGTTTGATCTCCGACGACGTCGCCGATGGAGAGACGCCGAGAAGATCGTAGAGCGTGCGCGAGGTCATCGCGCGCGGGACATGTCTCGGGCGGGACGCCGACGAGTGACGACGAAGGCGCCGCCGCCGCGAATGATGCGTGATTCATGTACATGTGATGAAAAGAATGAATGCGATAACGATAGCGTCGTACGTGTGTGTGCGTGTGCGCGCGCGCGGTCGGTGACGAGGACGTGTCGTATCGGTAACTACCAGTCGTCGGCCCAGTTCGTCGCGTCGTCCGACTACCCGGCGGCGAACATGCTCTGCGACATGGATTCGCTGACGTCGGTGCGCACATCTCGCGCGTCTCTTTCGGTTTCGGACGTATTTTGAATCCATCGACCGTCGTTCGGTAAATCGCCGACGACGGAACCGGTTCCGAAGGCGTCCGACTCGTCGACGAGTTTACACTCGCGCTCGAGTCTCGCCACGCCCTCCTTGGCGTCGCCGCGTGAGAAGAAACCCGAACGATCGGCGGTCAAACGCACGTTGTAATCGTAAAACACGGCGTCGGAGGTGACGACAGAGACCTGCGCCTCGAGCTGGCGCGACGGTTGGGAAGCGTCGAGGGAGGGCGGCGCCCATTTATCCGCCGTCGTTCCGGGAGTCGGTTGCAACGCGCAGAGCGACCACGCGGTGGACGATGTATGCGGTAATTTCACCGTGGCGATCGCGCGCGCGGGTTCCATCGCGTTTCGAGCGGCGGCGATCACTTTTCCGGGCTTGACGCGACTGGATATCCCCGAGACGGTGGCGCCGGCGAAATTCACGACGCGGCCAAAGACGCCGGCGCGCGATTTGGCGAGCGCGCTCGAGACGGTGGTCGTCGCCGACGTCGCCGACGTCTCGCCCTCGCGCGCGCCGTTCCCGCGTTCATTCCGCGTGTCGTCACCTCGCGCGACGCACTCCTTGGGTTCTCCTTCGATCGCGAACACGTGCGCCGTGCCCTTGTCGCTCGACACGCACAGCAACGGCGGATGAAACGTCGTCGCGCCAAAGTTCAAACTCTGAATCACCGAACTCGTCGCACCTCGACGAAAACTCCACACCTTACACCCACTCTGTAAAGACGTTACTCGAATCACCGTCCCACGCGTGCTCGCCGTCGCCAACATCGTCCCATCCGCGTTCAACGCCAACGCCGCCAACGGACTCTCGTGCGCGCGCGTCTCCATCACTCGGCACAAATTCAACGCGTCGTGCACTACCACCCGTCCCTCTCGCTCGCTCCCCGCGTACGCCAACACCGAACTCTCCGCATCCGCGCTCAAAGCCACCAATCCACGCTCGTCCACACACGTCTCGATCGTCTGCTGCGCGCACAGCGTCCCGAGCTCGTAAATCGTGCATCGCGTCCGCTCTCGCGCGATCACTCTCGCTCGATTCAATCGCACCGCCAGCACCGTCGACGCGCAGGAAATCTCCCCCAACACCCGGCGATGTCTCGCGTCCAACACCTTGATCCTCCGCGGACTCATGGATGGGGAATCACCGTCCCCGACGACGCACACGAGCGAGCTCGTGAAGAGCATCTCGACGAGTCGAAGCCCACCGAGCGCGTCGTCCCCGTGATACCGCTGCCCATCGCTCGCCGAGTGCACGGCGTAGCCTCGATCGGTGGCCAAGGCGACATACGTGCAGTCTTGGTTGTACGACGCCGCGCGCACGACCGGTGCGGGCATGACGAGACGACCGCGGTGTGCGGGCGAATGATTACGATTGTGGGCGTTTTGGGCAACCGTCGGGCGCGCGCGGGCCCGGGCGCGGGGGTGCCCGAAACGCCGGGCGCGCGACAGCGCGAAGGGTGACAAATCTACTGTACACATAATGAAGGATGACGTCGTCATCGGTCGTCGATCGGTGCGTCGGTGATGCTCGACGGATGTGGGCGCGCGTCGGCGACGACGGGTTCGAAATCGAGCCAGGCGAGTCGAGGACACGCGCGAGCGGTTCGGCGTCGAACGTCGTCGGTCTCGGCGGCGCCGGCGGGGCGTAGTCTCGAGTTTCCTTTGAAGACGGTGAAGATCTCGAGGTCGGGGACGGTGGTGGCGAACGCGCGACACGCGTGGTCGGTGTCTTCGGCGGCGAGGTCGTTTTCGGAGACGTCGAGCGCGCGAAGCGCCGGACACTCGGCGAGCGGCGCCAAGACGGTCGATACGTCGCCTCGAAGATGGTTTCGAGCGACGGTGAGTGAACGTAATCGCGCGTGTCCGCGCGCGTGTTCCAACGTATCGATGACGTTGTCGTTGGCGTCGAGACACGTGAGATTGACCAAACGCTCGACGCCTCGTAAATTTTGCAGCGCGTTGCCGTCGACGTGTAACTGCGTCAACGAACGAAGCGTTCGTAAACCCTCCAACGAGGACACGGCGTTGCGTTCGAGGTGTAAACACCGTAAGTTCACGTATGGATCAAAGTGTTCGAGGCGGACGATGCCTCGGTGGTGCAGATAGAGCACCTCGTTGAGTTCGGGCGTGGCGTACCTGCGAGACGAAGAGTCAACTCTCTCTGGGTGAGTGTTCGATGGTCGGTCGACGCGCGCGAGAGACGAGACGAGACGAGACGAGACGAGACGCGCACCCGTTTTGATCGACGCACGCGCGCTCGAGGGCGCGAGGGGTGAGGACGAAGGCCATGCGAGGCGACGAGTAGCGTCGGTCGGTTGACCGACGACATCTCTCGCTACGAACGCGTCTATCGTATTACAGTACAGTGTGTGTTGCTATGCGTCAATGAATCGATGCATCAATTCCCGCCGCCGAAATTCGAGATGTCTAATAAATCGGTGCGGGTTTGGTGCGTTACTAATAGGTGTTGTCGTCGGTTTCGAGTGCGTTGTCTCGATTCTCGCGAATTCGGCGACGTCGGCGGTTTCGTCGCGAATTGCAGACGAACCATCTTTGAGACGTACCCCAGACGATCGGTAGTCGCGGTTCCGTGAACACCGATCGCACCGGTGCACTCGGCGAGCGCGCGCGCGCGCCACGTCGGATGCATGGCGCCCGTGGGGACGTCGAGCGGCGCGCGAGTGGATCCGCGCGCGCGTCTCGACGCCTTCACCGGCGTCGCCGGCACGCGTGGGGGCGGAGACTCGTCGATCGGCTCTGGGTTCGCTCTCTCGCGCGTTTCGCGCTCGCGCGCGCATTGTCGAGGGAAGTGCGCCACCAGGTGGTGAGACGCCAGCTCGCCGATGTTATCGTTGCCACCGAGCGTTTGACGCGGCGGTCCGTTGCTGAGATAGAAATCTTCCGCCGGCGAACAGTCTTCCACCGCGCGCGCGTCTCCGATCGTCTCTTTGCTCCAAGGCGCGTCTCTTCGACACGGTCCGGTCACGCCGACGCACACGGAGGAACGCAAAATGTCCACGTCGGACATTGAGCGCGCGAGCGACGCGAGCGTGGCGAGCTCTGCGCGCGCGCGCGTCCAACCGCCGGATGGCGTGTGCGCGTCGAAATCTTCCCAGTTGGGTTCGGGCACCGGAGATTTCGGCTCGAACGCCGCGAGCGATGCGAGCGTGCGCTCTTCGAATTCTCGATCCTTCGTCTCCTCGTCTACGTCTTCGGTCACTTTTTTAACCGTCGCGTCCTTCAAATCGAGCGGCGTTTTATCCGCGGGGTAACCGAGTAATTTCTTCTTGGCTTGGACGCGTTCCGCGCGCTTCGCCTCTTTAATCTCCGCCCACCGCGCCTCGCGCGCGCGATGCCGCACGAGTCCTTCGCGCACGCCTTCGATCATTCGTTCGAACTCTTCTCGCTGTTGTTCGACCAAACTCGCGTGGAGCGCCTTCGCGGCGCCGGCGGGCGTCGCGCCCAAACGTTTGACGCCCGTCATCACGAGCGCGCGCGCGGCGGCGACGAGCGCCGTCGGATGACGATCCTGATCGATAGAATCCGTGGTCACGAAACCGTCTGTGCGCGATACGAGTTGTGCATTGTGCAGCGTGCGACGAAGATCGCCTCTACACGCGAGCGACACGGCGGCGACATCGCTCAGTCGAAGCGGCGCTCGCGCCGCCGCTGACGCAACCGCGCCGTACGCCGCGCACTCTCGCACGCTCGGTGCATCGAAACGAACGCGCGCCATCGGTAGATTGACGGAAAGGTCCGGTAAGATGGACGTGTTGGACGTGAACACGACGGGACGTTTCGTATTTTCTACGATTTGAGAAAGCGCGGCCATGAATCCGCGCTCGGACGCGAGTTGAATGTCAATCTCTTCAAACAAGAGCAGCGACTGGGCGTTCGACGCATCATCGTCGTCAGCGTCTTCGGCGTTTTTGGACGCCTCCACCGACGACTTCTTATCCGTCGTCGCCTCGCCCGCGTCCTTCACGGCGAAGAACGCCTTCAATCCGGGATTCTTCGGTTCCGGCGGCTTGCTCTCCTTGGCTTTTTGTTTGTTGAAACGTTTCGATTGCGTCGCCTCCATAAACCTACTCAAAATGTCCTGGCCGCTTCGTTTATCCATCGCGTTCACTTCGATGACTTTAAAACCAAACTCTCGCGCGAGCGCGTACACCGTCGCCGTCTTCCCGCACCCGACCGGTCCGCTAATCAAGACGCCGTTGGCGACGCTCTTTCCGCCTCCTAAACCGTCGTCTTCGTCTTCGTCGCTCTCCCAGAACTCGTCATCGTCCGAATCGTACGCTTTCCGAGGCACGCACGGACGCGCCGGCGACGGCGGCGTCTTACCAGCATTTTGAAGCTCGACGCGTCGCACCCACTCGCCCAACCACCGACGCAACGAATCGACGACGACGCCGTTGCGTCCCGCGACGTCCGATCCCCGAAGCGGCTTGAATCTATCAATCCACTGCGCCCCGGGCGCGTCATCGTCTCTCTCTTTCAACCCGGCGAGCGCGTTTCTCAACGCACCGCGTGCGCGCGCGAGCTCATCCTCGCTCGCCGGCGTCGCGCCGTCGAGCTCGACGTCCAATCTGTTCGCCTCTCGCGCGATGGCGGCGACGTACGCGTCCTCCTCCTCAGCGCTCGTCGTCGTCGGTCGCGTCGACGCCGCCTCCACGCATCGCGCGCGCGTCCAATCATCGCGCTCAACGCTCATTAACGAGAAACTCGCGCTCGGCGCCGCGTTCTCGAACACGCCTCGTCTCGCCGCCTCATCCTTCTCGACCTCCGCCGCCTTCGCCTTCGTCTCCGCCTCGACCGCCTCCCCCGTCGGTTCGTACCCCACGTGCACCGGCCCCATCGCCTCCTCGATCGGCGCCGGTTTCACTCGCACAAACTCCGCCTGCGTCTCCACCTCACCCACCGACGTCCCTCTCGCCTTATTCTCCGCCGCGCGTTCGCGTCTCTCCGCGAAGCTCGTGAAAAAACCGTGCACCTTTTTCGTCTTCGTCGTCTTCGTCGTCGCGTCATCGACGGTCGACGTCGACGGTCCCGCATCCACGCCCACCATCGTCAGATCGACCGCACGCACCGCATCATCATCATCGACGACCACCACCTCGTCCTCGTCCTCCGTCGCCTTCGTCGCCTCCGTCTTGGCCCGCTTCGCCGTCGGCGCGTCCGCGTCCGCGTCCCTCGCGGTCGACGCCACGGGCGCGAAAAACGACGCGATCGATCTCGACGACGACGCGGGCGCCGACGACGGCACCGACGACCGCGTCGCGCCCATATCGTCGTCGCGCGATGGAGAGCGACAAGACAGAGAGAGACTGAATGAATGAATCAAATCGATTCAAACACACGCGGTGCGACGATGATGCGTGATGACGATCGACGCCGTCTCTTCGACGACCGCGCGACCGCGCGTTCGTTCGATTCGACGACGCGCACCGACGACGATCCGCGTCCGCGCTCGCGCTCGCGTCGGTCGACGCCCGTCGCCGACCCGATCGCGCGCGCGCCCGTCTGTCGTCTGTCGTCCAATCGACCGCGCGCGTGTGGTAGGTACTAAACACTGTGGTTTTGTGTATGATGGGCTTCGAACCACCTTCACTATGCATACACGTGAACCCATGAGTCACGACTCGTCGTGACCCCGACAGCGCGTCGCCGCGTCCGCCGCCGCCGCGTCAGACGCCGACGACGACGACGACGATGAGCGCGGAGGCGGAACCGAGCGCGTACGGCGCGGAGACGTTCGCGGAGGGGAACTGGTACCACGAGTTGCTCGAGGATGGACTCGCGTTGAGTTACAGGGTGCGCGCGCGCGACGTCGAGCGATTGATTGAATGATTGATTGATTGATTGACTGATTGATGCGTGGTCGGACTCGACGCGTCGTGTCGTTCGTGGTGTCGTGTGCGCGCGTGCGTGCGCTCGACGACTGACGGTTGATGCGCGCGATGTGTGAACGAACGGAGCGCAGGTGGAGGAGGTGTTGTATCAAGGCACGAGTAAGTTTCAAGAGGTGGAGGTGGTGCGCACGGTGCCGTTCGGGTCGTTGCTCATCACCGACGGGTTGATGCAATCGAGCGAACACGACGAATTCGTCTATCACGAATCGTTGGTGCATCCGGCGCTCACGGCGCATCCGAATCCGAAACGGGTCTTTATCGGCGGTGGAGGTGAAGGTGCGACGCTTCGTGAGGTGTTGAGACATCCGTCGGTGGAAGAGTGCGTCATGGTGGATATCGACGGCGACGTGGTGAATATGTGCCGAGAGCACACGCCGTTTTATAGCGCGGGCGCGTACGACGATAAACGCACGCGATTGGTGATCGGTGACGCGAAGGGTGGTTTAGAGAGCGAGCCGGATGGAAGTTTTGACGTCATCATCATGGATCTGAGCGATCCGTTGGACGGAGGACCGTGTTATCAGTTGTACACGACGGATTTCTATCGCATTTTGAGTAAAAAGCTCGCCCCGGGGGGCATCTTCGTCACGCAGAGCGGATGCGCGTCGGTGCGCGACGCGCATCACGTGTTTTCGCCGATTCATCACACGTTGAGACAGGTGTTTCCCAAGGTGTACGGATACACGATGTGCGTGCCGTCGTTCACGTCCGAGTGGGGGTTTAACCTCGCGGTGAACGACGAGAGCATTGATTTGAGCGGCGCGGGCGTCGACGACGTCCTCGCTTCTCGCGGTTTGGATATGAAGTTTTACGACGCCATCTCTCACCGTCGCATGTTTGCGCTTCCGAAGCCTCTGCGCACGCTCATCGACGGCGAAAAGCGCGTCATGACGGTGGAGAATCCGCTCTTTATGTGCTCGACGGATACGCACGCCGGCATTTTTGAGGGATGACGACGCCGCGGGCGAAATACACACGAAAGTAAATGTCCTTTATTTTGTTCTTGCACTCACGTAACGTAGACATGATAACGCACAAGTACGCGCGCGTCAATTCCACGTAGGGGGTGACGCGACGCGGCCGATTCACTTAAAAGGGAATATAATACAGCAGTCCTAATTAACAATGCATTCGAGCCGTAAGATTCGCCTCGATTTATCGGGTCGCGACGGGTGAAGCGCGCTTAGAATGCAGCAGTCCCAGTCCTCCAGTCCTCAGTCCTTTAATACGTGGGCGTCAACTCGTCTTCGCTCGCCAGAGGCCCGCCGCGGGGCGCGGCGCACTCGGGACACATGATGCGCTTCGCGTCGGCGCACACTTCGCACGCATCGATCGTGCGCGTCTTTCCGCCCTTGATGTCTATGACGATGGGAAGCCGCGCGTCCGCACCCTGACACTGCGGACACGGGACGAAGCGTTCGCCGGCGCAGGACGGACACCCGGTCAACGTTCTCCAATCCGCTCTCGCCTCGTCCGGTAACGCTCTCGCCACGACGTCGACGACGTTCATCGTCTCCCCGGAATCCTTGAGCAGAGTCTTCCGCGCTTGGAACATGGACAACGAGCACACGTACAAAATGTTGAGCGCATACAAGACGCCGACGCGATACTCCAACGGCGTGAACCCGTAGATTATGAAATTCATCGGCACCCAAAACGTGAGATTGCTCACGTACAGCTCCATCCAATCCCGTTCTAAATCATCTTTAATGCCTCCCCACGTTTTCCCGCTCAACGCCCCCATGACGACGATGAAAAACGCCCCCCACACCGGATTATACGCCACCGCGTCCACGCCAACCTTCATCGCCGTCGTCACCGCGTCCGACCGCATCGGATCATCCGGGATCAACCGATCGACCGTCTCGTACCACACGTACGACGTCGCGCCATCCATCGCCCCGAACGTCGCGAATCGCAGACTCCGCTTCCCATCTCGCGTAAACGTCGTCCCCGGGGCGTCGCGCGTCGGCAATTCGCACGCCGGCGCCGCCCCGTCCCCCGCGACGTCGATCGTCGTTTCCGTCGCGTGCGTCGACCGTCCGAGTCTCTGCGCGATCTCATCCGAGATGAAATAACACCCCACACCGAGCGCGCCGTCCGTCAAGAGCTCGCGGAGTTCCGTCGGCGACACGGCGCGCGTCGTCGAGCGCCCACGACTCGCGCGTCGTTCCCAACCGTCGTCGTCATCGTTCGACCGCGCCAAGCGTCGCCGCGCCCCGCGCGCCGTCGACGTCACGCGCGACGACGACGCGAGACGACCGCGCCCACACGTGCCCTCGCGCATGAC
>Ga0181569_10001067_pt1 | contig 21640 bp, 24 predicted proteins | sample 101ome_19_FD_132452 | JGI IMG/M metagenome (GOLD analysis project Ga0181569, IMG submission 132452) | Coastal salt marsh microbial communities from the Groves Creek Marsh, Skidaway Island, Georgia - 101405AT metaG (megahit assembly) | ecosystem: Environmental > Aquatic > Marine > Intertidal...
CACGCACACATCGCCGTACCGATCGATGACGAGCCCCGGAAGGCCGTCGTTCTCGCCGTGGACCAACCGACAGCCTGTGACCGCCTCATCGTCGAGCAGTGAACGACGTCGCTCTGCGGCGAGCGCGAACCGACTGCGCCAGAACGCGTCGTCGATGGTGAGCGGCCGTCCGTGATGGAGTACTCGGATCCGAATCGGCGACGCCGGGTCCCAGAGCCCGATGGCGACGAAGTTTCTTCGGTCGTCGAAGATGACCGCCAAATCTCCAGGCGCGCCATCATGGGACACCGACGTGATCGACGCATCGAACACCCAGGGGTGACCACGTCGGACGTGTTTGAGTGCATCTTTCGTGACTCGAACGGCCAGGCGCTTCTCGCCGGGGGAAGAACGTCCGTCGCTCATGGGGGGAGGATAGGGCGCCATCTCCACACCGAAGGTGGGTGGGGCTCCTTCGAGTCCACAACCCGACCAGAGGTGATATGTAGCTTTACATAACGATTATTTCCGGCGGTCTTGAGCCGGGGACGCTCACCTGTGTTGGGTTGACCCGCTGCCCGGCAGCTAGAACCAGGGGTATGACCGAACAGATGCCCCCGACCGATGCTGACATCGCAGCGGCGGTTGAACGGTGCCGGCCCCTGATCCGCCGTACGCCGGTCGTCGAGCCCGCTAGTGGAGACCTCGGGCTGGATGGTGGGGTTGCCATCAAGTTGGAGTCGATGCAGTACGCCGGTTCGTTCAAGGCCCGAGGGAGCCTCAACAACGCCCTGGCATCCGACATCCCTGCATCGGGGCTGATCGCTGCGTCGGGAGGCAATCATGGCATCGCGGTTGCCCGAACGGCCCGTGTGCTTGGGGTGCCTGCGGAAATCTTCGTCCCGAGCGTCTCGGCGAAGGTGAAGGTCGAGCGGATTCGGGCCCAGGGAGCGACGGTGCACGTCACCGGTGCGCTCTATGACGATGCACAAGCGGCGTGCGATGCCCGGGCGGCCGAGTCTGGTGCCCTCAACATCCATCCGTACGATGCGACACACACCGTGGCCGGGCAGGCCACCTTGGGAGTCGAACTGGGTGAGCAAGTGCCCGATGTCGACACGGTTGTGGTTGCGGTCGGCGGCGGTGGGCTTGTTTCCGGGATACGTCTCGCCCTCCCCCGCACCCGCATCGTTGCGGTCGAGACCCCGACGTGCAACGCGCTCCATGCTGCGCTGGTCGCCGGCAGGCGGGTGAGCGTCGCCCCTGCCGGTGTCGCCGCTGACGCACTCGGCGCGAAGACGGTCGGGTCTCTCCCGTGGGCGGTGCTCGCCGGAAACGTCGACAGTGTGCTCGTGTCGGACGCAGAGGCGATGGGCGCTCGACAGGCGCTGTGGGACGAACTGCAGGTCGCTGTCGAACCTGCGGCGGCAGTTGCGCTGGCTGCGGTTCGTTCGGGGAGATACGTACCGGCCGCTGGGGAACGGGTTGCGGTGATCGTGTGCGGCGGCAACGTCGACCCCAGCGACCTCGTTACCGGGTGACGATCGCCGACTGGAAGGTCGCCGCACCGTCGCCTGGACGATACCGTCTTCGTCGTGGCACGACGGCTTGACATCGAACTCACCTCCGACCGCGGCGACGGTCAGTGGACTTGGCGCGCAGCGGGGGCAAAAATGCCCAAGGGGATCGTCGAGGCGGCACTGCTCCCCGACGGGGCTGCCGTCGGAGATGTGCTCAAGGTCGAGGCGGAAGCCGACCTCGACGGTCTGTCGATCGCGACGGTGTTCGCCCCGAAGGGCCCCCGCAAGGAGGCCGAGCGGCTCGAATTGCTCGGCAGCACTCGCGACGAGCCCCTCGTCACCCAGGTGCTTGCACCGAAGGGTCGCGGCCGCGGCCGCGAGCGGACCTCCGACGATCGTGGTCGTGGTCGCGGACGCAACCGGAACGAACGTGGTCGTGATCGCAACGAGCGTGGTCGTGATCGCAACGAGCGTGGTCGTGAGCGCGGTGGTCGCAGCGATGATCGGCGGGGCGGTTCCGATCGTCCCCGGCGCGAGCGCCCAAAGCCTCCGGCTCGCCCGAAGGCCCCTCGCCTTCGACCCGCTCGCAACCATCGCAAGGCTGCGATCGACGCGTTGCCCAAGATGCAGCAGCAACTCGCCGAGGAGGTGCTCCGTGGCGGTGTCCCTGGAGTTCGCCAAACCATCGACCGGATGAACGAGCTGGCAACGGCGGAGGGCATGCCGAAGATCAAGCGAGACCCACTCGTCGCCCTCGCAGAGCGGCTTTCGCCGGCACTTAGGGCTGCTGAATGGCGCGATCGGGCTGAGGCAGCGGTGGCCGGGATCGAGACCATCGATCTTCGCGACATCCGAAGTGTCGTTGCAGCGGCCGACAGCGCCGCTCGCGACGAGGAGTCCCGCACACTTGCCGAGCAACTCCGTGCCGGGCTGAATGTGCGGACCGAGGCGGATCATCAGGCTTGGCGTGATGAGCTTGCGAAGAATCTTGCGGAAGGGCGCACCGTTCGCGCTCTGCGTCTGAGTTCTCGCCCACCGAAGGCGGGAGCGCCACTGCCGACCGACATGGCTGAGCGGCTTGCCGTAGCGGCGTCTGAAGCGCTCACGAGCGAGGTGACGTCGGATCGTTGGGCCCTCGTGGTGGATTCCGTCGCATTTTCCCCGGTGCGATCGCAGGTCATCGCCCAGGGAATTCCTGCGTCTCCGAGTGAGGAACTCTTGAAGTCGATGAAGAAGCTGGCGGGTCGGGTGCCCCAGCTTGCCGCCCTCTTCGGCATCGAAGCCCCGGCTCCCAAGTCCCGGGGTCAGCGACGGCCGACTCCCCCACCGCCGCCAGCCGAGGCGCCGGCTGCTGCGTCGGAAACGACACCGCCGGAGACGGTGTCGGCTGACGTTGGTGTCGACGAAGAGGAATGATCCACTTCGACGTGCAGGGCCGGGTTGGGGTGATCACGCTCGATCGGCCCGAGGCTCGCAATGCGATCAACGCCGAGATGGCCGAGGCGATGGAGGCTGCCATCGATCGCCTCGAACACGACGACGAGCTCTGGGCGGGGATCTTGACGCACAACGGTCCAGCGTTTTGTGCGGGTGCCGATCTCAAGGAGATCGCTGCCGGTAACGCAGACGGCCTGTGGACGAAGCGGGGCGGGTTCGGCGGGATCGTTCTGCGGGATCGCGTGAAGCCGCTGATTGCAGCCGTCGATGGTCACGCAGTCGCAGGCGGAACCGAGATCGCTTTGGCGTGTGATCTTCGGGTTGCGTCGACCGAAACCATGTTTGGGATCCCCGAAGTGAAGCGGTCACTCGTGGCAGCGGCCGGTGGTTTGGTCCGCCTCCCGCGCGTGCTGCCCCCGGCGATCGCCATGGAGTTGGCCATCACCGGAGACACGATCTCCGCCGAACGTGCCTACCACTTCGGCATGATCAACCAGCTTTGTGAGCCGGGTGAGGCTGTCGACAGCGCACTGACGTTGGCCGGTCGCGTGCTGGCCAATGCGCCGTTGGCAGTGCAGGCCAGCCGGCGACTGATTCTCGAAGCACCCGAACAAACCGACGCAGAGGGGATGCGGGCTGCGTCGGCAGCGATGGCAGCCCTTTCTTCCACAGAGGATTATGCAGAGGGGCCACGAGCGTTCATCGAAAAGCGGAGCCCTCGCTGGAAGGGCCGCTGATCATCGAGTGATGCCATTGGCACGCAAGTACTCCAGCAGGCCGGGTACCAGCTCGACCTGTTCGAGGTGCTCGAGCGGTACCCACGCAACATCGGCTGCGTCGTCGCCTGCTGTGGGGTTGGTCGATCCGATGATCTCGACGAAGTGGTTCGCAATCAGCAAGTGATGGGCCGAGCTGATCCGCTCGGCGATGGCGATCAAGGAGCCGGCGACCGCGTTGAGTCCGGTCTCCTCGGCGACTTCTCGCACGACCGCCTCTGCAAGCGTTTCTCCCGGCTCGACTCGGCCCCCCGGAATCGACCAGCAGCCCGCTGAGGGTTCGGTCCCTCGCTCGATCAACAGGATCGCATCATCGACCACGGCGACAGCACCGACAGCCACGGTGATGAGGCCTGTCACGGTTCGAGGGAGCGATGGACCTCGATCGCCCGGGCCACAAGGCCGAACGATTCGAAGAAATTCTTCGTGTTGCGATCGCCGGGCAGTGCCAGAGAATCAAGACCGGTGTGTCCCCTCCCCCGGGCCCACTCTTCGATGGTGATCAGGAGCTGCTCCCCTACCCCGACACCTCGGGCATCGGGGAGGACGTAGAGGTCGGTGATGCGTGAGATCGCCGCATGGCTTCGGAGGTTGAGTTCGTGCGCTGCGGCGTACCCCACGACCGTCCTGTCGATCGTTCCCACGAGGACGAGGCGTTCGGTTGCGACGAACTCGCGGGCGAAGGCGACCGCCAGGGGTTCATCTCTCGTCTCGAGCTCGGCCCAGATCCGGCCGCCCCGCAGAGGTCGAAGTTCTTCGGTGGCTGCTCGGGCGAGGGCAACGACGACGTCCAGATCCGACTCGGCCGCTGGGCGTGCGCCGAGTTCCATCTCAACCCCGACGTTGACGGATGCGGTTCAAGACCGTGCTCCGATTTCGGTGTTCTCGCTCGAAGGACTCGATGACGTCGAGTTCGTGGTCGTCGAGTTCAGCGATGAGACGAACGATCTCGACTGCGGTGAGTTCGGCGTAGTCGGCGATGGGGAGGTCATAGCTCTCGGTCTCGCTGGACACAGGGTCCGCACCAGCCGGCTGACCCCCGAGAAAGGTTGCGAGTGCGTCGCTGATCTCGTCGATCAATTTGCTGGCCTCGGCCTGCCCGCGCTGTGCAGCGACGGTACCCGCCAGTCTGGTCAGGGCGACCTGACCTCTCCCCCGCTCGGCAAGCTTGGGGATCATCTCCTTGGCCTCGAGCGCCAACCCGAGCGGTGCATAGACGAAGAGATCGAGAAGCCGCTCGGCCAGTTCGTCGTCGTCGGCGTGTGTCATGACGTTGGCTCAGACCGGACCGCCGCAGTGCGGGCACTCACCGTCGTTCACCGCAGTGCTGTTGACGAGCAGGAAGCAGTTCGGGCAAGAGAATTCATTGTCCTGTCGTGCTTGCACCGGCTCGGCGTCCCCCGACGCAGCCGTCGGTTTTTTCGCTGGGCCAGACGCCTCGTCCTCGTCTTCTTCGTCTTCGTCGTCACCGGCGGCAATTCGATCCTTCAAGATGGCATCGAGATCAGCTTCGACATCGTCGTCGTCTTCGTCGTCGTCATCGTCGTTGGACGGTCGCGGCGGTGTGGCGTCATCGTCGTCGTCGTCGTCGTCATCGACATCATCGTCATCAGCAAACTCGTCGTCGAGTTCGTCATCGAGTTCGTCGTCGAGTTCGTCGTCGTCGAGTTCGTCATCGAGTTCGTCGTCGGTGGTTTCGTCGTCAGCCATCGTGCACCTGAGTTCGGGGGATGCGGCGGAGCATAGACATTTTCGGCTCCGGAGCAACGTCTCGTGCACGAAACTCCGGAGAACGCGTTGCCGGGACCCGGCACCGGGCATCTCAGATCGAACTCAATCCCCTCCGCTTTGCCTCCGACGCGAGCTCAGCATCGAGGCGTCCGAGTACGGGTTCGACCGAGTGATCTACGAAGTTCATCGCCTCCGCCACAGCTGCGTGGCCGGCGACATCGCGTATGGCGGTATGCATGCGCTGACAGACTCGACGGTACGCCTCGTGGCCTTGGGGCCCCGTGCGCAGTTCGAGCATGTGCATTGCCTCGCGAGCATTGAACTGCATCGAATAGCGGACCCGGTATGCCAAGGACACGGCGTACGAGGCCTGGTCGGGGTGCTCGTCGAGCAGGGCATCGTGGAGCTCGGCCGATCGACTCATGACTGCGTCGAACTCCGATGCGAGTCCCGCAGCGTCGACGGCTGCGGGACGAACGTACCCGTGGCGTGGTGACAGCGGTTGCCAGTCGATGGTGAGCATGCGGTGACGCTGGAGGTCACGAAAGGCCCCGTAGTCACTCAACACGTCGAAGCGATAGTCGGTTCGCTCGAAGGCGCGACCGGGCCGGTGGCGGCGGTTTTCCCGATTGCCGACGTAGGCCTTGATGACATCCATGCGCTCATCGACGGTCATACGACGGACTCGAGCTTCGATGGAGGCTTCGGACAGCGACGTGTGGGGGTACAACATCGCCGTGACCATCTTGATCTCACCGTCTGGATCGAAATCGACCAGCTCCACCATGTCGTCGGCGACTGGCCCCCCGGTTTCGTCACCGAAGAACCGGTCGGCAAGGGCGTCCATCGAGTCTCGAACATCGACCATGTGGCCACTTGTCCGGACGCCCCGCTCGGGAAGATCCACCCGTTTGAGAAATGACGGTACGACCTTGCGCAGCTCGGTGAGCATCAGATCGGCATAGGCGCGCGCCTCGGGCAGTGGGTGGGCTCGCATCCGCAGGAGCAGTGCCTCATAGGCCTGGCCGGTGCCGTAGATGCCGACATTGGAAAGTGAGGAGGACGGCAACATTCCTCGGATGGAGTCGAGGGCCCGAGCCTTGATCGCAGTGCGATACGCGAAGTCACTGTCGCCGGGTTGCTTGGGTTGGGCCGCTCGGAAGAATTCCTGCATCTGAGGGATGAGATCCGAGTACGAATCGAACATTCGATCCATATCGGCGATGTACCGAGCGCCAAGGGCGTTGGAGAGAATGTCGGGATCCCGGTAGTAGCGGTAGCGGCCGCCGAGGCGTTGATCGTACGCGATGTAGCGGGTCGACTGCTCGAGATAGGACATGAGCCGGCCCCATTCGAGCACCTTGGTGAGGACGTTCGATGCCTGTTCGCATGCGAGGTGTACGCCACCAAGCTGCGCAACGGAGTCGTCGCCGTACTCGAAGAAGACTTTGTCGTAGAGCTCTTCGGCCCGCCGCAAGCCGATGGTGGCATCGATCGACTGGTCGCCCTCGATGTCCAGTTCTCCCACAAACTCCTTCAGGAAGAGCCGACGGAGGCTGAGTGCCGTGCGTGAGTACCGGGCGAACAGTGCACCTTTGACAACTTCGGGCAGGTTCACCAGCGCGAAGACTGGCTGATCGAGGTTCGTGAAGTACCGGCGGAGGATGTCGGCCTCGTCGGCGGTGAACTCTTCGGCGATGTAGACCGTCATCGGTCGATGACTCTACGGCGTGCGAACGGAGCCATCGCGGATTGGGTCGAGCCGAACGCGGAGAGATGGCGTCTGGTTGGTCGGGCGGCCATCACCTCGGCTACGGGACGTTGCACGGGTCCGCGCAAGGGTTGCGAATGATTGCCAGTGATCACACCCAAAGGTCGATGGCATCGGGTTCGACCCGAATGCTCAGTGAGCGCGCTGATGCGGTCAACCGCCCGTCCAGATGGATGTTCGTCGGTCGCTCGAACTCGAACTGTGCGGCTCGTACGCGGCGCACCGCGATGTCGGGATGGGGAATGTGAGTGCCACTCGCCATGCGTCGTCTCGCCTTGATGCGGTCGGTGACCGCCATGCCGACCACCTCGACGGTATCGAGTCGACCATCACCGGGGTGCGCTCGAGGGGCAACGTTCCAGCTTCCGACAAACGCCGCATTTGCGGCGACGACGATCCGCCCGCGAAGCCACGAGCGCCGGGCTACGAGGTGGGACAGGAACCAGTGCAGCGTGCCGTCGATCAGAACCGCTCCGAGATCCACCTTGACATGGAGTGCCTCGTCTGCAGCCTTGAGGTCCGATGATGTCGAGCCGCCGAGGGTTCGGACGAGATCACCTCTGGTGAGTCCGAGTGGCGGAGTGTCAGCACCGGTTCGACGCGTTCTGCTGATGAAGTCGAGTGCTTCGAGCGGATCGTCGAACACCCGCAAGTCATCGGGCGGTCTCGCCCGTTCTCCCCAGTCGCCACCTCGCTCGACGGTCATGCGACTGCTACCGATCCGGAGAGGGCAACGACACCACGGTGAATGCTGTCGGCCGCTTGGCGAGCGCAGGTGCGGGTCGCTGCTGTCGGTGCAACTGCGGCGACCTGACGCAGGAGGTCGATCAGGAGCTTGACATTGCGTACGAAGTCTCCCGCTGTCATGTCGGGCTCGCTGTCGAGGAGGATCTCGAGCGTTTCGCCGGCTGCCCAGGCATGGGCGACAGGCGCAAACCCGGCATCGGGTCGTCGGGTCTCGGTCACGCCGGCGTGCTGCTCGGCCCGGCCGACGGTGTCCGACAGGTGCTCGAGCTGCCGCCAGCGCGCACGGGCGTCACGAGATGGCAACCATGGCTCGGGCGCTGGTGTTGGGCTGCGGTGCTCGTAGGTGAGGCATGAGACGAGTGATGCGAGTGCCGCCGGTTCGAGATCGTCGAAGAGACCGGTCGTGACCGCCTCGGCGATGAGCAGATCGGTTTCGTGGTAGATCGAGGAAAGGATGCGGCCCTTGTCGGTGACGGTCCAGTCCTCGAGGTAGCCGAGATCGCGGAGCACATCGCAAATCGAATCGAACTGGTTGGCGATCGACGCTTTATCACTGCTGGCACGTTCTTCGAGCTTCACCAGTTCCTGGCGGGCTCGCTCGAGGCGCGTACGGCGATCAGGCCGACGGCGGAGATGGCGGGTCTTCGGGCGCGACGACGTGTTGCGTCGGATGCGACGTGCAACGTCGTGGCGGTAGTCGATGCGCTCGGGGGCCATCGGAAATGGGAGATCGATGCGGCCGATCGTGTCGGGGGCGCTCTCCAAGTCGGCGAGATCCCAGCGCATCTCCCGACCCTCCTCGCTGACGAGCCGAATTCGGGCCCGGCCTCCCTTTCGCCAACTGACACCGAGGACGGCACAGCGGTCACCGCGATCGTCGACGACCACGTCGCCCGGCCGGAGTTTGCTGACCGCATCGGCGATCGTCTCGGGGGTTCCCGGTGAACGCACCTCGAATTCCTCTTCGGGCTCTTCGGCCTCGAGCGACGCAACGAGCGAACGCGCTCGGGCGAGGCGCACTTCGAGCCGCACCGTCCCCGCATTGGTCTGGTATTGAGCGAAGGATGTCCCTAGGAGTGCCCGGGCGTCCTGTGGGCTGCGACGTTGCAACAGGTTGGCCGCCATGTTGTAGGTCGGGCGGAAGGCGGAGCGAAGACGAAAGCTTCTGCTTCCCGCGAGCGAGGCAACCTGCTCGAAGCGAGTGAACGGTGACCACGGCACGACCGCATGGCCCACGGTATCGATACCGCGACGGCCGGCCCGCCCGGTGAGTTGCGTGAATTGCGCGGCGGTCAGAACCTCGTGGCCTTCGCCGGTGAACTTCGTGAGTTTGTCGATCACCACGCAACGGGCGGGAAGGTTCACGCCGAGGGCCAGGGTTTCTGTGGCGAAGACGACTCGCACCAGCCCCTCCGCGAATGCGAGTTCTACCGACTCCTTGAAGGCCGGCACCAGTCCGGCGTGATGGCTTGCGATTCCCCGCTCGAGACGGTCGAGCCATCCGGCTGTGTCGAGCGCAGCAAGATCGGCCGCTGCCAGTCCCGCAAGTCGGTCCTCGGCGATCGCTCGTATCCGAATCGCTTCCTCTCGGTCGGTGTAGCGGGCGCCCGCTCGTTCCAGCGCAGCTGCCGCCTGATCACAGCCCTTGCGACTGAAGACGAACCAGATCGCCGGGAGCAGATCATGTTCCTCGAGGTGATCGAGCACCTCCAACTGGCTCGGGCTGGCCCATGGAGTGTTGTTCCCTGATCGATGCCGACCTCGATCCTGGCGACTGCGACGGAGGTCAGGGTCGAATCGGTGCCCTTCGCTGTTGGGTTCCCCGTCGACGAGCGTCGGGAGCACGTGGAGGCGATGCCCACGCTTGTCGGCGATCATGTACAGATGCTCGAGGGCCACCGGCCGCTTGTGTTCGACGACACACCCGGTCTCCCCTCGTATCGACTCGATCCATCCGGTGAGCTCGTCGGTGTTCGAGACTGTCGCCGAGAGTGCGACAAGCCGCACGTGGGGCGGTAGGTGGAGGATGACCTCTTCCCAGACCGGACCTCGGAACGAGTCTTCGAGATAGTGGACTTCGTCGAGCACGACGAAGTCCAGGTCATCGAGCTGGCGTCCCTCGTACAGCATGTTGCGGAGGACCTCGGTGGTCATCACCACAATGTCGGCATCCGGATTGATTGCGTTGTCTCCGGTGAGCAACCCAACTCGATTCGATCCAACTCGTGCCGCGAGGTCGCGGTACTTCTGGTTCGACAGCGCCTTGATCGGCGCGGTGTAGAAGGCCCGCCTGCGCTGTGACAGCGCCAGATCGATGGCGTGCTCTGCGATTACGGTTTTGCCGCTGCCCGTGGGAGCGGCAACGAGTACCGAACGTCCTGCGTTGAGATGCTCGATCGCGTCGAGCTGAAATCGGTCGAGCTCGAATTCGTGGGTCGGACTGCTCACGCCAGTGGTGCGGCGCGCTTACGAGCTCGTCGCGTGCGGATCCAGCCGAACGCAATGGAGGTCTCGTAGAAGAGGTACATGGGGACCGAGAGGACCATCAACGTGAACGGGTCTCCTGACGGCGTGATGACTGCGACGAGTACCACGATGCCGACGATCGCATACTGGCGTCCCTTGGTGAGGGTCCGGTACTGCACGATGCCAAGGAGTTGCAGGAAGATCAGCAGAATCGGGAATTCGAAGCCGATGCCGAATGCAACGATCATCTTGATCACGAAGCCGAGGTAGTCCCCAGGCGCAAACAGTTCGGTGAAATCGTCACCTCCGACCTCACCCAAGAATGTGAGCGCTCGCGGAATGCTCCAGTATGCGAGTCCGGCGCCGAGGAAGAACAGCAGGACACCACCCATGATGAAAGGAACGGCATACCGCTTTTCGTGGGCGTAGAGCCCGGGAGCGATGAAACGCCAGACCTGCCACAGGATGATCGGAAGTGCAGCGATGACGCCGCCATACCCTGCGACGGTGAGTCGGACGCTGAACGGCTCGAGCGGGTTGCGAACATAGAGTTGGCACTCCTCGCCGGTCTCGAGGGTGTCACAGTACGGCTCGAGAAGAATGGCGATGATCTCGGGGTAGAGAACCCATGCTGCGATCGCACCGACCCCGATCGACACGAAACTGATGATCAGTCGCCGCCGAAGCTCCGCCAGGTGCTCCATCATGGTCATCTGGCCCGCTTCGCCATCGCCCCCAGCTTCAGGCATCGAGCTCACCGGTATCCGGCGGGTCGGTGCTGCCGGCTGTGTTGTCGGTGTCATCAGCGGTGCTCGCTACCGCCTCGTCTCGGTGGTTGTGGGCCGGCTTCACGGGCCCGTCCCCTGTCGGCGTCATGTCGAACGGCCCGTTGGTTGTCCTTCGGAGGTCGTCGATGGCCTCGATCGGCTCCTTCATGGCCTCCCGCATCTCCCGCTGGAAGCCTCCGGACACACGGCGGACTTCGTTGATCGCCCGCCCGATCTGTCGAGCTGCTTCGGGGAGCTTGGTTGGCCCGAGAACGATCAGGGCGACGAAGAAGATGACGAGGAGCTCACCCGAGCCGAGGTTTCCCATCGAGGAGCATGCTATCGATCGATCGAGCGCTGCCGGGTCCACCCGCTGCGCACCCGAAGCGACGCACGCTCGTGCAGCTCGGTGGCTCGATCAGCCATCTGCTGGGCCGACCGCTCGACATCGTCGATGGCGACGGCAGCGGCCTGCGAGCGACGCAGCACCCTGCGTACCGCCGCCAGTTCGGCGCCGACGCGCTGGAGACCGATCGTCAACACGACCAACGATGCCACCACTGCCAGCGCGGGACTCAGACTCAGCCAGGTCACACCGGGTGACCGTAGTCCGTCAGGTGCTGAGAAGAGCGTCGAGGGCCTCGTCCCACGCCGCCGTGTCGTTGATCCTGGCGTGGAATTCGAGCAGGTCATCGTGGTTGATCGGCCGGCCGACCTTGATCTCATCCATTTCAGCCGGAAGGCTCCAGGTGTCCATCTCCACGCCGCTGGCGACGAGGAGATCGATCGTTCGGGGCTCAGCGCCCTTCACGACGGTCATCGCACAGTCGGGGCACCGGAAGCTGTACTCGCCTCGGTTGTCGCTGTCACAGACGCGGACACGAACGTCAGCTGTGGTGAGCTCGATATCTCCACATGTCTCGCAGCTCGCCCGGATGGTCGCCATGATGATCAAACCTCGTTGTCGTGACTCCGAAGGTCTTCGGCGTGTTGGCTGCAGTACTTGAGGACTGATTTCTCTGTGAACGCATTCTTTTCGGCTGCGTCGACGGGAATGAGCCGCCAGCTGTGTTTCTGGCGAACGGAAGTGCCACGATGACGCCCATGACGACTCGGATCGGCGCACTGTGGTCACCGCCCGTGCTCTTCGCACACCGAGGCGCCCGAGCCAATGCCCCCGAGAACACGATCGAGGCATTCGAGCTTGCCAAGCGCCTGGGGGCAACTGGCATCGAGACCGACGCCTGGATCACACGCGATGGAGAGGTCGTGCTCGACCATGACGGTCATGCCCGCCGCTTTCCCCGCCGATGGATCGCCGACGTGGATCGAGCAGACCTCAAAACGCACATCCCCACCCTCGACGAGTATTACGGCGTGGTCGGAACCTCCTTGCCCCTCAGCATCGACATCAAGAATCCGGCAGCGTTCGACGCCGTGGTTGCCACCGCTCGCCGGCACGGGGCGATCGATCATCTCTGGATCTGTCATTCCGAGCTGGACTGTCTTGTCGACTGGCGTGATCGTGCTCCTGAGTGCCATCTGGTCAACTCCACGTCGCTCGAGAAGCTGCCGGTGAGCGCAGAGAAGCGAGCGGCGGAACTTGCGGCGAACCGGATCGAAGCAATCAATCTGCGTCACGGTGAGTGGACCGGTGGGCTCACGACGCTCTTTCACCGCTTCGATGTGTTGTGTTTCGGCTGGGATGCGCAACATGAGCGCCAGATCGCCCGGTTGATCGATCAGGGCATCGATGCGGTGTACAGCGACTACGTCGATCGCCTCGTCGCCGTCGAGGCCACCTTTCGGTGACCGCTGTGCCTACAGCAAACCGAAATCGTCGAGCGGCCAGACCTTCAAAAAAGCGCGACCGATGATCGTGTCCTCGTGCACCGGACCGAAATCTCGACTGTCCGTGGAGTTCCGCCGGTTGTCCCCCATCATGAAGTAGTAGCCCTCTGCGAGGGTGCAGGTGTCGGTGGCGGGCGGGTTGATGCAACCTTCGGCCTCGATGGGAATCGCGCGGCTCGCGGTGTCTGCACCGCCGACATAAGGTTCCTCGAGACGGCGGCCGTCGATGTAGACCGCACCGTCGGCGAAGGTGACCGTCTCTCCGGGTGTGGCGATGACCCGCTTGATGAACTCGTCGATGGGGCCACGGGCTTGAGCAGGTCGATCGAACACGACGATGTCCCCCCGATCCACCTCTCCGGTGGCGTAGCTCAGCTTGTACACGAGCACGCGGTCGTTGATGTCGAGTGTGTCCTGCATGGATCCCGACGGAATGAAGAACGCCTGCATCAGAAACGCCTTGATCAGGAGGGCCACAGCCAGTGCACCGACTGCGACGGCGGTCCATTCGACCAGGGAGCGAAGCGCCTCGTTGATGCGCTGACCCAGTGTTGCCTCAGCTCGCGCCGATGTCGGGGACTCGAGGGCGTCTCGTTCGAGGGACGATGATGCATTGGCCGTTGAACGAGGTGAGCCGCCGTCAGTCACGGGGGGACCCTACCGGGAGCTGGACTCGAGAACGTGGCACGAAGGATCAGCGGTACCGTTCCAGGACTCTGTTGGCGGCCTTGCGCCGAAGATCGAGGTCCAGCGGCGGACCAACGGCAAGGAGCTCGGCCGCGTCGCCGAGTCGCAGCAACAGACGCTCGAGCCACGGCGATGCCGTGACGACCATCTCGACCACAAGAGCATCGCCTGTGTCATCGACCCGTTCGGTCGGGTACTGCTCGATCACCCAACGTTCGCTGGGTTCGAGTCGCAGCTCCACCCGCGGGTCATCATCGGACGGCGTGAAGATGTGGCCCCCCGGCGTCATGTGTTCGATCGGCTGTGGGGTCACGGCCATGGACTTGATCCGATCGACGCGGAACGTTCGTTCTCCTTCGGCTGTGTGACACCAGCCACTGAGGTACCAGTTGCCCTGGTCCGAGAAGATCTGCCCCGGGTCAACCCGCCGCCGACTCAGGTTGTCACGTCCGTAGGCGTAGTACTCCAGCTCGACCTGGCGGCCCGCTGCGATGGCGTTCCGCAGCTGTTCGAGCGTGTCGGCGGGTGCCGAGCCGAGGTGAACATCCACCGCCCCACGCCCCTTGTCCCCGAGGGCAAGTTCGAGTTTGGTGAGTGCGCGAAGCAATGGGGAGGCAGCCTCCTCATCGGACCCCTCGCTCTCCGTGAGTGCAAGAACCGAGCGCCCGGCTGTCAGGAGCCGGGTCTGGTCCTCCACGGAGAGTCGCAACGGACGGGAGAACCAGTCTGCGTAGCGGATGTGGACGCGATCGTTGCTGAGTTCGACCTCGATCAAACAGTCGGGGGTGAAGGGATGCACCCCCACGAAGAACACGATGTCTTGCAGGTCGGCGAGAAGCTGCTCTCGGGGGTAGGCGTATCGCTCGACGATGTCGTCGATGTGGGCGCCAGCAGCTTGTTCGGCGACCCAGGGGATGACCGACAGCAACCGTGCGAGCCGCTCGCGGGCGGTCAGCCTGTCACTCATGTCTGCGCCTCCAGCCACGCAACGAATTCGGCCCGCATCTGGGGCGGCCCGATCACCTCGGCGTGTTCGAGGAACGACAGCACGAAGCTGCGGAACGCTTCGACGTTGCGAACCTGAAGGGTCGCCGTGATCGACCCGTCGTCACCAAGCTCCACATCGCCAAGCAAGAACCGGGCATACGCAGCCTGGTCGGGGTCGACCCGCACGGTCGCTTCGGTCGCAGGTCCGTCTCCGAGTTCCCAACCGCGAAGATCGAGCGGGTCGGCAACGGTGCCGACCGGCTCGATCGCCTTGCCGGCAAGGCGAACATCGCTGCCCAAGCGGTCGACGCGGTAGAGCCGATCGGCGGCTCGGCTTCGATCCCACCCGTGCAGGTACCAGTGTCCGCGCGAGAACGAGACCCGCCATGGCTCGACCGTCCGCTCCTCTCCGTTGTAGACGAACGAGACGGCCTGTCGATCCGCTGCCGCACTGATGAGGGTCGAGAGCGCATCGGGGAACGGCACCCGACCAAGCTGTTCGCCCGTTGTGGAGCCGCCTGCTGCCCCGATCTTGATCGGTCCCGTCTCGTCGCCCTCGACTTGCACAAGGTTTGTGGCGAAATTCAATGCTGCGAGCTCGTCCGGCTCGAAGTGGAGTCCCGATCCGGCGTACTCGTCTCGGTCGATCCGGTAGCCGTCGATCGGGGGATCCTCACCGGGCACGGTCTCGACTCGAAGCGGCACTCCCAAGCTCCGCAGATCGTCCTTGTCGCGCTCAAAGGTTCGTCGAAAGCTTTCTTTCGCCTCGGGGTACCCGCCGATGCGGACACGAAGTTGATCGGCGGTGAGGGGCCGATCTGCATCGAGAAGGGCGGCAGTGAGATTGAGGAGGCGTTCGAGCTTGTCCATCAGGGTTGCTTCACAGTGAGGCGATCAGTTTCTCCACCCGTTCGTCGTGCGCCTTGAACGGGTCCTTGCACAGGACGGTTCGCTGGGCCTGATCGTTGAGCTTCAGGTGTACCCAGTCGACGGTGTAGTCACGCTTTCGATCCTTGGCCCGCTTGATGAACTCACCACGCAGTCGCGCTCGTGTCGTCTGGGGCGGAGTCTCCACTGCCTCGGCAATCTCTGTGTCGGTCACGATGCGCTCGACCATGCCTTTTTGTTGCATCCGGTAGAACAGGCCGCGCTTCTGGTTCACGTCGTGGTACTGAAGATCGACAAGCGACACACGGGCATCACTCAGTGCAAGATCGTGACGCTCGCGGTACGCCTCGATCAGCTTGTATTTGATGACCCAATCGAGTTCTTTGTCCAGGGTCAGCGGGTCGTCCTCGATCGCGGTCAGACAGTGCTCCCACATGTCCAGCGCCATCTTCTCTTCGGCATCGAGCTCGTGGTGCTCGGCAAACCGGAGAGCACGGTTGAGGTACTCGGACTGAATGTCGAGTGCCGAGACCTCACGTCCATTGGCGAGACGCACCCGTCGCCTGCAGGTCATGTCGTGGCTGATTTCGCGGATTGCTCGGATCGGATTCTCGAGCGTCATGTCCCGCAGAACGACCTGCGGTTCCTCGAGCATCCGAAGCATCAACGAGCACGCACCGACCTTCAGGTAGTTGGTGTACTCGCTCATGTTCGAGTCGCCGACGATCACGTGGAGGCGTCGATAGCGCTCCGCATCGGCATGAGGCTCATCACGTGTGTTGATGATTGGGCGGCTTCGGGTGGTCGCCGACGAGACGCCCTCCCAGATGTGCTCGGCCCGCTGGCTCACGCAATACATCGATCCACGCGCCGTCTGGAGCACTTTGCCGGCGCCGGCGTAGATCTGACGGCTCACCAGGAATGGGATCAAGACCTCTGCGTAGGACGCAAAGTCATCCCGGCGGCTTGTGCAGTAGTTCTCGTGGCACCCATAGCTGTTGCCCGCAGAATCGGTGTTGTTCTTGAACAGGTAGACGTCGCCGTGCACACCTTCGTCGTCGAGTCGCTGCTCGGCGTTGTTGAGCAACGACTCGAGGATGCGCTCCCCCGCCTTGTCGTGTACGACGAGTTCGCGGACGCTGTCGCATTCAGGGGTTGCGTACTCGGGATGACTCCCGACGTCGAGGTACAGGCGAGCACCATTGGCAAGGAACACGTTGCTGCTTCGGCCCCACGACACGACCCGCCGGAAGAGATACCGCGCCACCTCGTCAGGGCTGAGCCGACGCTGGCCGCGCAGCGTGCAGGTGACGCCGTATTCGTTCTCGATTCCGAAGATTCGACGCTGCACCCTGCCAACCTAACCGGACCGAGCCGACTGCGGGGTATCAGTTGGGAGCCTCGTGTCCGGCGCAATGCGCGCTGGTCGCACTGGACTCAACCGGCGATGAGATCGGCAATTTCAGGATCGAAGAGGCGTCGGAAGGCGCGTCGCTGTTCACCCCGTTCCAGCACTGCCACCTCGAGGGACGCTGGCTCGAGCGTGCGGTCGGGGCCGGCAAGCGCATGCACCGCTCGCTGGAGCCCGTCGGCGAGGCTGACGCCAGGCTCGAAGGCTCCGAGCCGTTCGCCGATGGCCTCGGTCTCTCCGCCGAGGACCACCGCCATGTCTTCGTCGACAACGGTGCCGTCGTAGAGGATGTGAAAGAGTTGGTCGTCAGCGCCGTCGGCAGCATGGCCGATCTCGGCCACCAGGATCTCGACCTCCATCGGCTTCATCTCGTGGGTGAAGATCTGGCCGAGGCTCTGGGCGTACTGGTTGGCGAGGCTCCTGGCGTCGACGTCCTCACGGCTGAAGGCGTAGCCCTTCATGTCTGCGTGACGCACCCCTGCGATGCGGAGCTGGTCGAACTCGTTGTACTTGCCAACACCGGCGAATGCGATTCGGTCGTAGATCTCGCTCACTTTGCGCAGCGTCGAGGAGGTGTTCTCGGCACAGATCGCGATGCCGTGCTCGAACCGGAAGGCGACGAGGCTCCGACCACGGGCGATGCCTTTTCGTGCGTAGTCGGCTCGGTCCTTCATGACTTGTTCGGGCGCGACGTAGAAGGGCATGTTCATCTCGGTCAACCTCCCCGTCGACGTTCGATCAGCGCCTGTGTGCGCTCGGCAAGGTCACCGTCCCCGATTCGGTTGTAGCCGTCGGCGGTAATCGTGGCGACCACTGGATAAATGCCACGGATCAGGTCGGGCCCGCCGGTGGCCGAGTCTTCATCGGCGGCTTCGAAGAGGGCCTCGATCGCGAGATCGATCACCCGGTCGATGCTCATGTCACTGCTGTAGCCGAGCTTGACGACGGTGCCGGCGTGCAGGCTGCCGCTTCCGGTGCTGGCATGGTCGGCCTCTTCGTACCGGCCGCCGGTGATGTCGAACTCGTAGAGCCGACCTTCATGTCGCGAGAGGTCGAATCCGGCGAACAGCGGCACGACTGCCATGCCCTGCATGGCCATCGGCAGATTGCTGCGGATCATCTGGCTGAGTTGGTTGGCCTTGCCGTCGAGGCTGAGCGCAGTGCCCTCCACCTTTTCGTAGTGTTCGAGTTGCAGCTGGAAAAGCTTGACCATCTCGATCGCCGGGCCGGCTGCACCGGCGATGGCAACCCCGCTGTGGCGGTCGGCGGGAAAAACTTTCTCCATGGTGCGTTGGCTGATGAGGTGGCCGGAGGTGGCCCTCCGGTCGCCGGCCATGAGGACACCATCTGCATATCGGATGGCCACACATGTGGTGCCGTGGCGGTAATCCTCGGGGGCAAGGCCCCCCGGAGACGAGGGCGGGGCGAACCCACTGCGCCGCAGCAACTGGCTGAAGTCGGGCCCTGGGTCGTCCTGAACGCGAAAGAGCGGCAAGTTCACGAGTTACTGGCCACCCTTCTGGATGTAGCTCTTCACGAAATCCTCGGCATTGGTCTCGAGGACCTCATCGATCTCGTCGAGCAGATCATCGAGTTCTGCCTTCAACTCCGCTCCTCGTTCAGAAGCAGCGGGTGTTTCGTCGGTGTCGGAATCGCGTTCGCTCGCGGGTTTCGGGACTTGTTCACGTTCGGCCATGGTGTTCTTCGTTCCCTCGTTCAGTTCCCAAGGCGGCGCAGCAACTCAGCTGCGCTGTCACTTTCATCGAACAACGTACCCACGTGTGCCTCGGTCCCGCGCATCGGTTCCATCATGGGGACACGGCGAAGTGCCTCGCCACCGACATCGAACACGATCGAGTCCCAGTTGGCCGCCACGACGGCATCGGGGAAGTCGCGCACACAGCGACCACGGAAGTACGCACGGGTGTCGCTCGGTGGAACACCGATCGCATCGGCCGCATCGTCGTCGTCGATGAGTTGTTCGAGACCGACCCGCCAGGCCAGACCGCGCTCGGGCCGCATGTCGGTGTATTGGATGTCCAGAGCCCGAACTCTGGCGTCGGACCATGACAGTCCATGGCGTTCGCGATAGCCGTCGAGCAGCCGGTACTTCGCAACCCAGTCGAGTTGGTCGGCGAGTTCCATCGGGTCGCGCTCGAGACCGGTGAGCACCAACTCCCAGCGCCGCAGTACCTCTGGTACCCACGCTCCCCCGAGCGCGTCGAAACCGTGATCTTCGGCGTGCTTGCGCGCCAGGTCGAACAGTTCCCACTGCACCTCGAGTGCGGTGACGGTGCTGCCGTCGGCGAGCGGGAGTGCTTCGCGCAGACTGAGGTCGTGGCTCACGTGGCGCAGTGACGTGACCGGCGCCTTGAAGAGGAACTCCGTCGGAATCGCACCGTCTTCGACCAACGCGAGCACGAGTGCGGTGGTTCCCACCTTGAGAAATGTTGCGACCTGTGACGGGTTTGCGTCTCCGACGATCACGTGGAGCCGTCGGTACTTGCGGGCGTCGGCGTGGGGTTCGTCGCGGGTGTTGATGATTGGGCGGTTGAGGGTGGTTTCGAGCCCGACTTCCTCCTCGAAGAAGTCGGCTCGCTGAGTCAGTTGGTAGTGCACCTCGTCGGTTCGCTGACCGGGAAGTTCGGCCCCGACCTTGCCGGCGCCGGTGAAGATCTGACGGGTGATGAAATGGGCCGTGCAGTGGCGCACGATCTCACCGAATGGCGTGTCGCGGCTTACGAGGTAGTTCTCGTGCGTGCCGTAGGAGTTCCCTTTCCCGTCGGAGTTGTTCTTGTAGAGGACCAGTTCCTGGCCTGGAGGCAGAAGGTCGTTGGCGGCTGCCATGGATCGCTGAATGATGAGTTCACCGGCACGGTCGTAGCGCACCACACTCAGCGGATCGGCGCACTCCGGCGTCGACATCTCGGGGTGAGCATGGTCGACGTAGTAGCGGGCACCATTGCGAAGCACCGCGTTGACCAGGTGGGTTTCGATCTCTGGCGCCATGGCGCCCATCGGGCTGAAGCCGCGAGCATCGATGTCGGGGTGTTCGTCGATGAAGTCCCAGGCGATGACGTCGGAGCGGGTGTCGGGCCGGTAGCCCTCCGACGCAAGGAAGGCGTTGATCAAGAGCGAAGAGGCGGTGATCGGATTGGGTTCGTCGGTTCCTCGGTGGACGATGCCGTACTCGGTCTCGATTCCCAGTGTTTTCGCGATTGCCATCGGAGCGACCCTACTTAGCGACTGTAGGAACGTGTGTACCGTTGGCCCAGATTCGTCAGGACCTCGTACGCGATCGTGCCGGCTGCAGAGGCGACCTCGTGGATGGCGAGCGTCTCGCCGATCAGCTCCGCCCTGGTTCCGGTCTCGACGCGTACGTCGGCAGGCAGGTCGGTGATGTCGACGGTGAGCAGGTCCATCGAGACCCGTCCGACGATGGGGGCTCGGTGGCCGCCGAAGGCAACCGAACCGATGTCGGAGGCGGCGCGGTGATAGCCGTCTCCGTACCCGACCGCCAGGGTGGCCAGCCGGCGTTCACCGACAAGTCGCCGGGTGGCGCCGTAGCCGACGGTGTCACCGGCTGCGGCGGTGCGAATCTGCAGCACCGGGGCCGTGAGGGTGACCACTGGTGAGAGGCCCAGTCGACCATCGGGAGTGGGGTCGACGCCGTACAGCCCGATCCCTGGGCGTACGAGGTCGAAGTGGTAGTCGGGTCCGAGTCCGATACCACCGGAGTTCGCCAACGAGGCTCGTCCGGTCGGGAAATGCTTGCGTATCTGCGCAAATCGTTCCCGTTGGCGGCTGTTCAACTCGTGCGCAGGGTCGTCGGCACACGCAAGGTGACTCATGACCGTGACGAGTTCGATGCCGTCGAGTATCGACGGATCGTTCACGATGGTGGCGGTCTCGTTCGCGTCGAGTCCGGTGCGATTCATGCCGGTGTCGATGTGCAGCGTGCCTGCCCGGCTGTGTCCGTCGCTGTGGGCGTGCCGCGACCATCGCTCGACTTGCTCGAGCGAGATCAACACCGGCACGAGGCGATACTCGTCGAAGGTCGCTTCGGAGCCGGGGCCCACACCTGCCAACACGTGGATGTCGACATCGGGGAGCAGGCGTCGAAGCGCGATACCCTCCCCCGGTTCGGCAACGAAGAACTCCCGGCAGCCGACCTCGGCAAGGGCTGGAGCGGCCTGGTCCATGCCGAGGCCGTACGCGTCCGCCTTCACCATCGAAGCAACGGTGGAGCGGGGCGCAAGGGCACGGAAACGCTGCCAGTTGGTCTGCAGCGCGGTCAGGTCGATGTGGAGTTCGGCGTCGGTCGCTCCCACCTGCATTCCGCCATCCTGCTCTGGGTGCAATGCCGCTGCGAGCCGTCAGAGAATCTGCGACAGGAAGAGCTTGGTCCGATCCTCTTGCGGATTGGTGAAGAAGTGTTCGGGGGTGCCGGCCTCCACGATCTCGCCGGACTCCATGAAGATGATGCGATCGGCAACCTCGCGTGCGAACCCCATCTCGTGGGTGACGACCATCATCGTCATACCGCCGAGGGCAAGTTCTTTCATCACGTCGAGCACTTCTTTGATCATCTCGGGATCCAATGCCGACGTCGGCTCGTCGAA
>Ga0181569_10001089_pt1 | contig 21449 bp, 19 predicted proteins | sample 101ome_19_FD_132452 | JGI IMG/M metagenome (GOLD analysis project Ga0181569, IMG submission 132452) | Coastal salt marsh microbial communities from the Groves Creek Marsh, Skidaway Island, Georgia - 101405AT metaG (megahit assembly) | ecosystem: Environmental > Aquatic > Marine > Intertidal...
GGGCACTGGCGGTTCGATTTTTAGCCTAAGGCCGCCAACAGATCAGCGGCTTGGCGTTCTGCGCTATCTGGCGAAAGGCTTTCTATTGGCTTGCCCAAAAGCTGAAACAAGGCCCGCTTGGTGTCTTCTGTGAAAATGATAGTGCCATCTTTGGTCATGCTTGCGATTCCATCCCACGGAAGTGAAGCTTCATTAACTGCGATGGCTTGGGGCAAAGACCATTCTTTAGGAAGGGCAATGGTCACCCCATCTTGGCTTGCCCTTACTGGATAACCCCCAACATAAGTCCCAATTCCGGGCAAATGGATTTCTTGTTCCTTATCGCCTGTCAGTGCGCGCAAAGCCACTAGGGCAGACGATGCTGTCACCCGATTAAAATGCAGATCATAAGGAAAAGGAAACGGATCACGCAAAACGCGCTCTGCCACTTCGGTCACATCTTTATCCCCCCATGAGGCTTTTAGCAAATAAGGCGGGAGCGTATCAGATGGGTGATCGTTCAAAACAAAATATTCAAATGCGTGTTGTGCCACTAATTTGACTTTGATCTCATTGGGGTCTGCGCCCAATGCACTGCTTACCCCCATTTGTATTTTGGCAATGGGTTCCTGCACATTACCAATACCGCAATCTGGGCCATAGCCTGTTCGGTTAAGCATGGCATTAATCACATCCGGAAACGATGCGCCAATCCAGAACGCGTTCACATTCGCCTTAGCGATCTGGTTACGAAATGTTTGCATCAGGGATAAATGAAGGGCGGTATACCCCGCAAAAGGTATTGAAATATCACTTGGCGTTAATCGCCACCACGGTAATAACGACGGCGCAGAAAAAATGTAATCTGGATTAATAGCCCTGAGTTTAGCTGAAAAATCCTTTTGATGGACATCTAACTCTTCAGCCAGAATGTGAGGGAAACACCCCTCAATCCCTGCCCCTAAGAGAGCATTATTCACCCTTTTCTGCGCTTTTTGAATATCTCTGCTGGCCACGATAATGGTTGAAAACATATCCGTTCTTGCCACAGCTTCTAAAAGATGCGTGGCAAGTTCCCCCATAGAGATCAATAGCAATGTTGGTTTATTCATAAGATAAAATGGTCAAAACATCATGGTTAAAGGCCAACAATACGAGAAATCTCCATCAAAATCATCCACCGTTTTATCAAGCCAAATCCTTGGTTTATCTTCTGACAAAAGCCTATTGAAACTGTTGGGGGGCAACCTACCTAAGTGTGGTAAAACCTAAAAACACCTTATGGAGCAAATCATGAGCACAGATAACACATGCGGCTGTGGCCGAAGCCCAACGGGAAAATGCGTAGGATGGCACAACCTGACCGAAGAGCAATACGCTGAGAAAAAAGCACAATGGGAAGCTAAGCAAGCCGCGAAGCAAAGCCAATAAGCTGTCTCATACCATCAATCCTGTCTGATCGGAAATGAGTTAAACAGATACCGCTATCAATTTGGCGCTTAAGATATTTTGGATTTTCTGATCAGACAATTAGACTTATTTAGGCCTATTAACGCCTATTTAGACTTAGCGATTGGCGTGTTTTTTGCGGCATCCTGATTAAACGCAATCTGGCAATGCGACAACCGTGCAAAGCGGTAATTCGCTAACCTGTTGTAACACCATCTGGCGAACTGGCGGATGCCCGGTAACGCCACAAGTCGTGCTAATATCTTCCAATAAGAAAGCTGACGCCATATCATGATGAAGGCATCAGCCCCAATATGCCAACCCCCATTAGCATCACGAACATGAAGCCGCCGCAACGCCTCACTCTGAGAAAGATTATGCTCTTTCAGGGGTGCAGGATCACTTGCAATATCCAACCAGTTAAACACCCCATCCCTCGCGATACGGCGATAATAGGTGATCTCTTTGTTGCAAAGCCCACATTTGCCATCATAAAACACATCAATCATTGCAAAAGCATCTCATTATTCAATCTATCTTCTGATCATTAAGCTACATTATTGAAATAGGGCATTTCCGTTAAGAAGAAAATGGTGATTGGGATTGATTTAATTATATCAGACTTTTCCTGGGACCGCCGCATCCTTCAAAGCACCGAATGAGCCTCGAAGCGGTTTTTCATTTCATCTAAAAACTGACGCGATAACGATATCAAAGGTTTTGATGATGGTTCATTTTGATGCCATGCTAGATAAATCCGTCTAGTAAATCGTGGCGCATTTTTAATGAGATAAAGCTGTTTGGTTTTGCATTCTTCTGCGATCAGAGCCGTTGGCAAATAACAACTTCCCCCATTAGCCAGCAGGTAATCTTTTGCCCATAATGCTGACCCGAAACTCATCCGCGCGACATCTGCATCTGAAAACTCAGAAATATGTTCACGCGCGTAATCCACACCATGATCAACATAAATATATCCCTGATCAAAGCGCACGGGACGATCCGGCCTGTCCCCCACCAAAACCAAGTCTTCTTCAAGATGATCGGTGGCAAAACCCTGACTGAGGGAAAAGGGTGAGGTGCTAATAGCAATATCAACGACACCACTTTCAAGCCAGCCCTGCATATCTTGATGCAGACCAGGCCATGAGTTCAAAGCTGTTTGTTTCTTATAAAGACGAACCAGATCAACCATCACCTGCCCATATTGTGGCCATAGATCAGGCAGGCATCCCATATGATAAATACCTGCCATTCCGGGCGGTAACCCTGCCTCTGCTTGGGCTTGTCGCCATAACTCTAGAATCACTTCAGCATACCGTTTGAGCTTGATGCCTGATGCGGTCAGGCTGGCACCTGTTTTGTTTCTCTGTACCAATTTTTGCCCTAGATGGCTCTCAAGGCTTTGTAACCTGGCGGTTACTGTGGATTGCGTTACATTTAGCTGTTCCGCTGCTTTGATCAGACTGCCTGTTTCAATTATGGCCAGCAGGGTTTTGAGAGCGACGAGATTCATATAAACACCTTTATAATTCGATTTTTTCGATAATTATGATCATTATTATTCTATTGTCTAATAATAAAATTTCTGGAAAGTTACTCATAAGGGAGAAAAGCAATGGGGAAGCAAGTTTCTGAACATGCTATGCTTATCGATGGGAAATGGGTGCCGGCTTCGGATGGCGGCTACTTCGACAGTATTAACCCTGCAACAGGTGAAGTATGGGCACGCATTCCTGCCGCAACCGCAGAGGATGTGAACCGGGCAGTTGACGCTGCTGACGCGGCCTTTACCAACGGCCCGTGGTCACGCATGACACCAACTGATCGCGGCCGTTGCCTGCGACGCCTTGGTGATTTGCTAGCAGAAAAATCCGAAGAGTTAGGCCGTATTGAGGCTATTGATACTGGCAAATTGTTCAAAGAAACGCGCTGGCAGGCAAAATATATTGCTGAGTTTTTCCATTTCTATGCTGGGGCGGCAGATAAAATTCATGGCGAGACCCTGCCAATCGACAAACCTGATATGTTTGTTTTCACCAAAAGAGAACCGCTAGGCGTTATCGCGGCGGTTGTGCCGTGGAATTCGCAATTGTTCCTTGCTGCAGTAAAAATTGGCCCTGCTCTGGCGGCAGGCAATACCATTGTTTTGAAAGCCTCTGAACACGCCTCAGTTGCCATGCTGTCTTTTGGCAAACTGATCGCTGAGGCTGGAATTCCTGATGGTGTGGTCAATATTGTGACTGGATTTGGTGATCCTTGTGGTAAGCATCTCACAACACACCCCAAAGTGGCTCGCATCAGCTTTACTGGTGGGCCTATATCCGCCAAGCATATTATCCATAATTCTGCGGAAAACTTTGCCGAAGTCTCACTAGAGCTAGGTGGCAAATCCCCGTTTATCTGTTTTGATGATGCTGATTTAGACAGCGCTATTAATGGTGCGGTATCAGGGATCTTTGCCGCGAGTGGGCAAAGTTGCGTAGCAGGATCACGGCTATTTTTGCATGACAGCATTGCTGATGAGTTTCTGGCACGCATGAAAACCATCGCTGAGCAGGTGCAAATCGGTGACCCCCTAGCTGATGAAACCGAAGTTGGGCCATTATGCACCACAGCTCAGGTTGAGCATTGCCAGCGCGAAGTGAACTTTGCTATTGAACAGGGCGCAACCCTGATCACTGGCGGAAAATCCCCCAAAGGGATGAGGGGTCAGTTTTTTGAACCCACTATACTGGATTGCCCAAGTCAGGATTTGCGCGTTGTCGATACTGAACTTTTTGGCCCTGTGGTCGCTGCTATGCGCTTTAAGACCGAGGCCGAGGCTTTAGCTTTAGCCAATGACACTAAGCATGGTCTTGCCGCTGGCATATTTACCCGCGACGGGGCAAGGGCGATGCGGATGTCTAATGCTATTAAGGCTGGCATTGTTTGGGTGAACACCTATCGTGCCATCTCACCTATTGCTGAGTTTGGGGGAATGAAACATTCTGGTTATGGCAGGGAAAGCGGGTTTCAAGCCGTATACGATTACACCAGACCTAAAACTGTGTGGATCAACACATCATCAGAGCCACTAGGAAGCCAATTTGTCGCCCGATAACATCATAAGATCAAAATGTCATGAGAGGAAATGAGATGAAATTCCAACTAGCCGTAAATCTTGAGCGTATGGATGATAGCATCCCCATGAATGAGGTTCGTGATCATACCCTGCGTATGGTCAAAATGGCCGATGACGCCGGATTTGAAATTGTCTGGGCGGCAGAACACCATGCCTTAGAAATGACCATTGCGCCGAACCCGTTTTCTTTGCTGGTCTGGTGGGGTGAGAACACCAAGAACATCAGGCTCGGCTGTGCGGTGGTTAATGCCTCCTACTGGCATCCCATTAAATTGGCAGGTGAGGCGGCGATGACTGACCTGCTTACTGATGGCCGGCTAGAGTTTGGAATAGGATCAGGAGCATATCAGCGTGAGTTTGATCGCATGGTGCCTGGGTTAAAGCAATCAGATGCTTGGAAATATATGAATGAAATGTTGCCTGCCTTGCTAGGTTTGTGGAAAGGCGATTATGAACATCAGGGTGAGTATTGGCAGTTTCCTCTATCAACATCTGTGCCAAAACCAGTTCAAGACCCCCATCCCCCGCTATGGGTCGCGGCAAGATCACCTATCACCTATGATTATGCGATTGAAAATAACTGCAATGTGATGTGCTGGCCTCTAACCCGTGATTTCGCTGAGGCTGAGCTATATAAACAGCGTCTGGATGAAGCTATGGAAAAGTTCCCACAATCAAATCGTCCAAAGTTTGCTTTAATGCGCCATGCTGCTGTTTATGAAACTGCCGAAAGCCGTCAGGCGGCGATATCATCCATTCAATGTGTTCTTGGCCAGTTTGAAAATCTATTTCGGAATATGGGGGATGTTAAAAATGGCTTTCCTAAGCAAATTCCTCTTAGCGAGCTTACCAATAGAGATGAATATAATGCTGAGATGCTAGAGGAAAATCTATTGTTTGGTTCACCTGATGAGGTCATAGAAAAGCTGAAACGCTACGAAGCGTTAGGCGTCGATTCCTTTATCTATTATGCCAGCATGGGAATGCCACTTAAGGAACAGATCAAATCTATGGAACTGTTTTGTGACAAGGTAATGCCAGCCTTTGCATAAAGGTTAAGCCATTTATGCTCAGCACTCAACTTGCTCAATATACCGCTTGCTGGGATCAAGGCCGTGCGACAGAGAAGCATAATCTGCCGCTAATCCTTATTCACGGGCTTGGTCTTGATCATCACTGTTTTAATGGGATGGTGCCAGCCTTAGCCCAAACTCATCGCGTCATCACATTTGATCTGGCTGGGCATGGCGAAACCCCTTGTGTTGATGATGAACGGCCCAGCCTTGATCTCTTTGCTCGGCAGACTCTTGGGGTAATGAACAGGCTTGGCATAGATCAGGCTGTGTTAATCGGCTTTTCGCTAGGCGGTATGATCAATCGCCGTTTTGCCATTGATTATCCAGACAGAGTTAAGGGGTTGGTGATTATGAACTCCCCTCATGATCGCGGCAAAGCCGGACAGAAAGCCGTTGAAGAGCGCGCCATAAAAACCCGTGATGAAGGGGTAGAGGCAACAATGGACGCAACTCTATCCCGTTGGTACACCGCAGCCTTTCGAGCGGATCATCCTGATGTGATGCAAAATACCGCAAAGCAATTACAGCAAAATGAACCCAACTGGTATGCTGATTGCCGTTTTGTTCTGGCGGCTGGTGTTAAGGAATTAATCAGGCCACAACCCCCTATCCAATGTCCCAGTCTGGTTATGACTTGCGAGCATGATAGCGGTAGTACCGTTTCGATGAGCCAGGCCATTGCAAACGAGATCACCCCATCAGAAACCGTCATCATTCCCAACTTACAACATCTGGGGTTAATTGAGGCACCGTCCCTATTTAGTGATGCGATTATCCGGTATCTTAGGGCGTATCAACTATGAAAAGAAACAGTAAAGGAATTTCATCATGACAACATCATCGTCAAAAACAGTCTCCGGCGGTCAGGCCGCTGTAGAATCTCTTAAAGCAGAAGGTGTTGATCATGTCTTTGGATTGATCGGATCGGCAACGATGGAAATGTTTGATGCGCTTTATGATGCAAAGGATATTCGCTTTATTGGTGTTCATGATGAACGCACTGGAACCCATATGGCCGATGGCTATGCACGCGCATCAGGCAAAACAGGGGTCATTCTTGCTGGCCAAAACGGCCCTGGTTCAACCAATTTGGTCACAGGACTAGCACAAGCAGCGGCGGCATATTCTCCAGTTCTGTCTATTGCTGGCATGTTGTCCACCGAGCATCTCTATCGGGATGCCTTTCAGGAAGTTGACCAGCAAGCGTTATTTACCCCTGTGACGAAAAAGACTTGGACCGTCACCAAAGCAAACCGCATTCCTGAAATGTTCAGAGAGGCTTTTCGGGTAGCAATGTCCCCGCGCCGTGGACCTGTGCAGCTTAATCTGCCAAGGGATGTGCTGGCAGAACAAATCACAATGCCTGAGATGCAGGCCCCGAATGAATATCGTGTGATGCAGAACCCTGCCCCTGCCCAAAATGTGGTCAGTGAAGCCGCCAAACTTTTAGCTGGCGCAAAGCGTCCGGTTATCATTACAGGTGGCGGCATAAAAAATAGCCGTGGCCACGCAGCGGCTATTGCCCTAGCAGAAACCTTAAATGCCCCTATCGTTCTTGCCCCTGGGCATGGTGATGCTTTGCCTTTTGATCAGCCTCTAAACGCAGGCCAAATGGGGCCGCGTGGAAATCCGGTAGCGTCACGCTTAGCTAAAGAAGCTGACGTTATCCTTGCTCTTGGCACACGGCTTGGATTTAATTCCACTTTTTATTCCTATGATAATATCAATCGGGATGCGGCTATTATCCAAGTAGAATTAGAACCAACCGCCATTGGCCGCTATTTTCCAATTAAATTGGGTATTTGGGGGGATGCAATTGCCACTGCCGAAGCCTTGATCCCTGCGGTTAATGCCATGCAGTTCAAGGCCGAAATTGCCACATGGACAGCGCATTTCCAAAAAGAACGCCAAGAATGGCTGGCTGAGCGTGATGCCAAGGCGGACACTGAAACTGTTCCCATTCAGCCATCAGGCCTGTTTCATCATTTGCGGCAAATCTTGCCTGCTGATGCTGCTTATACGATGGACGCTGGAACTTTATGTCTGCAAGCCACTGATGCCATGACTTATCAGACGCCGCCATCGTTATTCACCCCACTTGACTTTGGTCTAGTCGGCTTTTCATTTGCTTGCGGACTTGGTGTCAAACTAGCGATGCCAGATCGCCCTGTGATTAGCATGATGGGAGATGGCGGATTTGGCATGACCATTTCTGAACTTTCAACAGCCGTTGACCATGGCATCAACACTGTGACCTTGGTAATGAATAACGGCTCATGGGGTGCGGAAAAAGCCTATCAGCGTGACTTTTTTAATGGCCGCTATATCGGCGCGGATATCTCTAGCCCAGCTTTTGATAAAGCTGCAGAATTATATGGCGCGGCCGGATTTAGGGTGGAAAGGCTATCTGATCTGGCGGATGCTGTGCATGCTGCGCTTGGGGCAGGCAAACCTGCTGTCGTGGATATTCAAGTTGATCCAGCCGCGCTTTATAGTTTCCGGCGTGACAGCTTTAAGCACAGGGGCGGTTGATCAGATCTGCCCCATTGGGACAATGACCGCTTTTTGGCTAACGCCTAGCACATCAACATAAACCTCGGTTCCGTGGTTTGCATATTCTGGTTTGATAAAGGCATAGGCTAAATTTTTCCGCACCCGATAGCCATAACTCGCTGAGGTCACCGTTCCGACCACATCACCTTCATGCCATACCGATGCCCCGCCATGGCTAGGCGCATCTGTGGCATGGATATCCAAACAAACCAAGGTTTTCCGTAGCCCCTTTTTCTGCATAGCCATAAGGGCTTCCTTACCAACAAATGCTGGCTTATCGTGAACGAAACGATGCAGCCCCGTTTCAAAGGGGTTAAACTCTGTGATCAGATCAGATTTCCAATGCAGATAGCCTTTTTCAAGACGCATAGATTCGACCGCACGCATCCCAAACAAACACATCCCAAAAGTCGTGCCTGCCTTTGTCAAAGCCTGATAAGCTGCCATTAATTGAGGCATGGGGATATGCAATTCATAGGCAAGTTCGCCTGAATAACTGACACGCATCACGATCGCCTCTGCGATACCGATATGGGTTTGACGAATGGATAACCAAGGAAAGGCATCATCAGACCAATCATAACGGGATACCGCCATCAGAACATCTCGCGCTTGCGGTCCTGCCAGCACCAAAATGCACCAATCATCGGTAAGCCTTTTGATCGTGATCTCTCTATCTGTTGGCAGATGCTGGGTCAGCCAGTCCCAATCATGCCTATCAGCGGCAGCAGCAGCGCCATACCAAACACGCCCATCAGCCAATGTGGCAATCGTTGCCTCTGATTTTACATTGCCATGATGGTTGAGAAAATACGCTAACCGCACCCTGCCGGGATGGTTTTTAATCCGCGTGCAACTTAATTGATCTAGCCAATCATGCACATCTTGGCCTGTGATTTCATATCGGCAGAACCCATTAACCTCTGTTAATCCAACTCCTGACGCAATAGCTTTGACCTCACCCCCGATCACTGAAAAACTCTCATTAAATCGGTAACTATGGGTTTCGGTAAAATCTGGCGCAGGTTTAACAAAATCTATTCTTTCCCAGCCATCAACCGGGGCAAAGACCGCGCCTTCTTTTTCCAATATAGAAGTTAAAGGGGTGGTGCGCGCAAACCGCGCGGCAGGCCTGTGTTCATGAGGAAAATGAAAACGAAACTCATTTTGATACTCTTCAATGGATTTGAGGGCCGTAGCTTCAACCGTGGCATAGTCTCCAAATCGGCGTGGATCAAGTGGCCATGTGTCATAACAGGCTTCGCCATGAACAATCTGCTGGGCCAGCAGCCAGCCATGGCCGCCACCTTCTCCCAAACCTGCACGCAACCCAATTATGCAGAAAGCGTTTCGTTTCCCCGGAATAGGGCCAACCAGAGGAGCACCATCATAAGAATAGGTAATCGGGCCGTTGATAATTGTATGAATACCCGTATCTGCGATCGCCGGCATTCGCATAAACGCCCCTTCAAGAACATCGATAACCCGATCGGGATCATCAGGGCAAAGCGCATTAGTAAAATTGGGATCAATTCCATTCATGCCCCAAGTTCGGCAATCTTGTTCATAAAACCCAATCAGCAAGCCTTGTTTTTCCTGTCGACAATAGAAATCACTAATAGGGCAACGGATTAACGGCATCCGATGACCAGCTTGGATAATCTGGTCAATAGGTTCTGTTAAGAAGTACTGATGCTCCATCGAAATAACAGGATGACAAACCCCCATCATCGCCCCAATTTCGTTTACCCGATAGCCACCAGCATTAACGACAATCTCAGCATCAATATCACCATTTTCCGAATGCACAGTCCAACTATGATCTTTATGTTGGGTGAGGGCTATGACCGGATTATGGCGGATGACCTCTGCCCCATTTTTGCGCGCAACCCTGACCAGAGCCTGACATAACTGCGCTGGATCGATATCCCCATCAAGAGGATCCCATAATCCCCCAAGCAACTGATCCGTTGATATCAAAGGGTGACGCCGTTTGCATTCTTCGGCATCAATGACCTCAAAATTCACGCCCATACCCTTCGCCATGGAGGCAAAGTGGCGGTAACCTTCCATCACTTCTTCGGAATTTGCCAACCGAATACCGCCATCGGCATAATGGTAATTAATAGGATAGTCCATGTCTTCAGACAGCTTTTTATAAAGCGCAATGGAATGGGATTTTAGCCCTACCATAGTCTGATTCATGCCAAAATTTGTTACTTGCGCGGCAGAATGCCAAGTTGTGCCAGAGGTGAGTTCATCTCGCTCAATCAACATAACATCCGTCCAGCCTTCCTCCGTTAAGTGATAAAGGGTCGAACAACCAGCAATACCCCCACCAATAACAACAACACGCGCCGATTTCCGCATCTTCCCTCTCCTCTGATCTCGTTTTATTCTGGCAAGAGCCATAAGGGGCAAGCAATCAGAAATAATCAATTTGTCTTTTTTCAAATTTGATGTTCAATATTATTGAAACTCTTAAAGTGATAGGACACGGTCACGGTGAAGATATGAATATCAATCATTTGCGAATTTTCCGCACATTATCTTCTACCTTCTCCATGGTGCAAACCGCGCAACAGCATCACATCAAAACCTCCACCGTATCCCAGGCTCTGGCACGCCTAGAAGCTGAATTAGGTGTCCTGTTAGTTGATCGGTCAACGCGCCCTATTCGGTTAACGAGGGCAGGTCTTTTGCTAAGTCAGAAAACTGAGGCGATCTTTGATATCATTCATGATCTGCAAAATGAAATCATCGATCAAGATATCGCGTTAAAAGGGGAAATTCGTATTGGCATGATAGATGGACTAGAGAGATTTGTCATGCCAGCGATAGTTGGAAAGCTTAATCAAATGTGGCCAGATCGCTCACTTTTGACCCGAACAGGGCGTAGCGATCATTTGCTTGAAGATCTCAAAGAGCAAAGGCTTGATATTTCTATTTCTGGACACAGCACAGAGCTGATTGACGGTATTAATCATCATGAATTGATTAGTGAGCCGTTGATTGCCGTCCTGCCGCGCGATATGGCCGAAGAGGGGCGGCGCCCTGATTTTTCCCTGATCCCAATGATCAAGTTTAACATCGATTTTCCCCTTGGGCGGATGATTGATGCCCAGATGAAACGCTGTCGGTTGTCACCACGCATTTTGGCCTCGGTTGATACGACCCAAAGTCTGGTTAGCTTATGCAAAGACCTGAAGGCATGGGGCATAACTACCCCATTATCAATACTGGATACACCAACCGCCATTGACGATTTGGCCATTATCCCAACGCCATTTCCCTTGATCACCCGCACCATTTCCATCTGGCATCGCGAAGGTGAGTTCGCAACAACGGTTAGCCATATTCGAAGCATTGCTGAAACGGTCATCCGTCAGAAAATCGCAACTCTGTCTTTGCCAGAGGCTATGCCCATCAAAACCGATCATCTGTTTCCAAATACCCATCACATTCAACAAAATTAAAATGATAGATTAATTTCCATGAAGCTGTGTTTTGATCATTAACAAGACTCTTTTGCATTACTAGGATAATCGCATGAGTATACCAAAACAACGCAGTGGTGGCCGCCATGGGCGTCATCAGCATAGAGCCGCATCGGATGCTATTCCTAATCCGGCCCCGTCCGGTGTTGCTGGCGGAATGTATAAACCACTAAAGGATAATGAAGTCGCGCAAATCATTGACGCCGCTATCCGGCTGCTTGGTCAGTTTGGAATGTCTGAAGTGCCCAAGCCACTGGCAGAATTATTTTTAGCCCATGGGGCAACTTGGCGAGATGATGGCCGAATGGTATTTCCACGGCAATTGGTTGAGCATTGTATCAGCATAGCAGCAAAACAATTTACCCTTCATGGCCGTGACCCAGAGAGGTCAATTGAAGTTGGCGGTAAAGCGGTTCATTTTGGAACTGGTGGTGCTGCTGTTCAAACCCTTGACCTTAATAGCGGCGATTATCGACCCTCTACCTTAGAGGATTTATATGATTTCACTCGCCTTCAAGATCAATTACCAAATGTGAGCTGGTTCACACGTTGCTGTATTGCAACCGATATAGAAAACCCTTTTGATCTGGATGTGAACACTGTTTATGCCTTGCTAAGGGGAACCACTAAACCGGTGGCAACGGCCTTTACGTTGGCTGAACATGTTGAACCTATTGTTGCTATGCTTGATCTTGCTGCTGGCGGTGATGGTCAGTTTGCTAAGCGGCCATTTGTCAAAACCCATATTAGTCCAGTAATTTCGCCACTGCGGTTTGGTAAAGATGCTGTGGATGTTACCTTTGCTTGTATGGCGCATAACTTTCCGCTTTCATGTATCACCGCTGCGCAATCTGGGGCTACGGCACCTGCGACATTGGCCGGCTTTCTTGTCCAATCTCTCGCCGAAACCCTAGCCAGCCTGATAATGGTCAATGTGATTAAACCTGGATATCCCATGGTCTTTTCAAACTGGCCACTTGTTATTGATTTGCGAACTGGCGCTTTTAGTGGTGGCGGCGGCGAAACCGCCTTGCTAAACGCCGCCTCTGCCCAGATTAGCAATGCATTAGGTCTGCCATCGGGTGTAGCCTCGTCAATGACTGACGCCAAGGCTATCGATGCGCAAGCTGGTGAAGAAAAGGCACTGACCGCGTTAGCCGCAGGGCTGGCAGGAGGCAATCTGATTTATGAGAGTTCAGGGATGATGGCCTCTTTGCTTGGGGCGTCCTTTGAGGCTTTTTTGATTGATAATGATATGCACAGCGCGATTTACAGAATGATGCGTGGCATTGAAATTAACGATGAGACCATGAGCCTCAAAGCCATTGAAGACGCCATCACCGAAGATGGACATTTTCTGGGGCATGATACCACCCTCGCCGCGATGGAACGCGATTACATCTATCCGAAATTATCTGATCGGAATCCGCCTATTACATGGTCAGAGCAAGGAAGACCTGATATCTGGCAACGGGCCAATCAACAGGCAAAAACGATTTTGGAAAATTATCATCCCACATACATTTTGCCTGAGATCGACCAAAAGATTAGGGATTTATTTCCCATCCATCTTAACCTGAAATAATCAACCTATGGTTTCTGCAATCATGCTGATCATTTCAAACATGATAGCCGTCGCAGACATTGCCGTAATCTGATTAGGATGATCTTTGGTAGGCATGATACAGACAACATCACCGCCAATGATATTCATGCCCCGAACGGATCGGATTAGCGCAACCGCCTCATCCATAGAAAACCCTGTTACGCCCGGTTCAATATTTGATACAGCTGGCGCAACCGTGGGATCCAGGCAATCCAGATCAAAGGTGATATAAACTGGCCGTCCATCAAGTGTTTCTTTAATTTGGGCAATAACCTCTGCCGCCCCTAGGCTTCGGTATTCTGCCATGGTAACAACATTATACCCATAATCATAAGACGGCTGAAGCCAATCGAGTGTTCGTGGATGGCCGCGCAATCCAATTTGCATGGAATGTGTCGGGTCAACTAACCCTTGATCCACAAGATAGGCCCCCCAATGAGCAGCAGATTTTTTTGCCCCTAGAAAATGATCAACCGTTGTGAACACATCAGTATGCGCATCAAGATGCAGAAAACAGATCTCTTCACCTTTGGTCAAATTGCCCTTGCCCAGGGCCTGAATAATACCACCAGTGATGGAATGATCACCGCCAATAGAAACAGGTTTAGCCCCAGCAGCATCAATATTCTGATAGAAGGCGGTAATTTGCTCAATGCAGTCCTCATTATCATTAGCACGCGGAAACGGCACATCACCGACATCAACAACACGCGCTTTTTCCCATGGATCAATGCGAAACTCACCATGAACACGGCGTTGCAGGGCTGACACATTTCTGATAGCCCGTGGACCAAGATGCTGGTCGCGTTCCGTGGTTCCATTCCCTGTGGAATGTGGCACACCAACCAAAGCGATATCCGCGTTTTCTACCTCAACATGAGGGCAGCGAAACATGGTCGGGATGCCCCACCAATATAAGTTATTCATCATGCTTTCATCGTGTTTTTTTGCCATGGCTTACCCCCTCTTAAGCAATGTTTTCTTGCGTTCCCGAAAGGCGTCATGTGATGCATCAGTACCATCATGAAACGACCCAAACCATTTATCCCATGGCATTTCCAAATTGCCATAATTGCAATCAAAATAACGATGATGCATTTGGTGGTGAAATGTCCCCAAGGCAAGATATTTTTTGTCTTTGATCAGCATAGCCTCATATCCGGTATGTGATGTCGCTGCCGTCAGCGACTGATGCTGCATATGAAACAAAATATGAAACGGGCTAGATGGGATAATGAAATGAACAAGAATGGAAGAAAAGAAAAGGATGTGTTCAACCGGATGCATGGATAGACCCGACCATGGCCCAACATTGGTATTTTTATGATGCAGGGCATGGGCGAGACGATAAAGCGGCGGCCAATGCAACCACCGGTGCACCCAATAAAAATGAAAGGAAATCCAGATCGGTGTTAGCAATATCATCACCACAAACCAAATGGGATGATCAGCCCATAACAGCACAGGCGCATAACCGTTTGCCATCGCCCAAAACATTAGCACTTCATAAAGTGTCCAGATCGTTACCCCACTGGCAAGTGACCAGAACATATTGTCATGCACCTGATTTTTAAACAGGAAGTTCTTTTGTAAGGCTTTTAGCTCACGATTGTCATAGCGCAGTGTCTGATCCTGTTTTTGCAAAGAATAAAAAAATAGATGCAAACATCCAGCAACCAATATCATCAACACCATGTTGCGAAGGTAAAGCCACACTACCCAATCAAAGGATAGCGTTGCCATCACCTCTAATGAGGGCTGAAACATATACCATGAGATTAACGCCACCAGAATCAGAACAGAACGTTCGGTGACAATCAGCCACTGTGATAACATCCAGCGGCATATGCCGACAGGATCAAGCGGCCATAAAAATATAGGTGAGACCTTAATAGGCACTTCCGGAGCATGATTCCATCTGCTCGCAAAACTGTTGCCATTAGGTTTCGGGTCTTCACCTGCCATTTCACCTAAACCATTTCTTTATGGGGTTATTTTTTTCGATAAGCCCCTTGCGCAATCCTGTCGATCACCATAGCACAAACTAGTATCGCCAAACCACCCAGCAAACCTTGTCCTTTTGCGGCGTATTGAAGGGATTCTAAAATTAAAGCCCCCAACCCATCTGCACCAATCAATGACGCGATCACAACCATTGACAGGCTCATCAAAATGGTCTGATTGATGCCTGTCATGATGGATGGCATGGCAAGGGGTATCTCAACATTCGTCATCAACTGTCTGCGCGAACATCCAAAAGCAACGGCAGCTTCTTTTGTGGCTTCTGGAACACCGCGAATGCCCAGCGCAGTTAAGCGGATCACTGGCGGCATTGCAAAAATCAATGTTGCCAGAACCCCTGGCGGTTTGCCTGTTCCAAAGAACGCAATAATCGGGATCAAATATACAAATGCCGGCATGGTTTGCATAAAATCAAGGACAGGTTCAGCCGTGCGATAAGCACGCTCGCTTTTCCCAAACCAAATACCCAAAGGTATTCCAAAGAGCACACAAAGAAATGCGCCTGTTCCGATCAAAGCAACCGTTATCATCGATATTTCCCACAGCCCCATCATGGATAAATACGCAAGTGAAGCGGCAGTAAATATAGCAACGCGAATGCCGGCAAGCCGTAACGCGGCAACAACAATGACTATCATCACAACAGGCCATGGCGTTCCAATGAGCAAGACTTCTATCCAATCCAACACCATGCGGATAGCATAAGTAATTCCATCAAACACATTACCAAAACGCGACGCTAACCAGTCAAACCCTTGATCACCCCACGCCGCTAAGATTGAAAAATATTCGCGATTAACAGGAAACTCACTAATCGTTATTGTCTTTCCTACAACCCCGCCTGTCAGGGATGACAGCAAATCATCCGCCTTGGTGACCGTGTAACGAAGCAGGGTCAGGGGAAGAATACAAATAATTAAAAGAACACCCCATAGGGCATTGGCCTTGCTTAAACCTTCTTGGATTTTTGGGTTAGACCGCCAACGTAGATATTGCTTTTCATAAGCATAGTTGGCGTAGAAACCTTCGAGCAATTTGATCACAGCAAAAAATACTAGCCCAAAAACAAGGACACTCAACGCCTGTTGTGCGGCGGCGTTGGCTTCGATCAATGTGGATTCAGCAGCTTTTTTGAGATTGTTAGCAATATTAAGTTTATCAGCAGCAGCGGCGGTATCACCTGCAGCGATCAAATCTGCCGCTTGCAGTTCTCGCTTAGCAATATTTGCCAAAAGCCGTTCATAGCGTTCAATCTTATCTGCCCCTAACTCGCCCCATAAGCCGCGTCCAATCTGAACAAAGGCAAACATTTCTAGAACTAGAAAAATCCAGAAAAAGCCCCATAACCCACGAATAGCACCCCATAACGGGCCAAAGATAGCGGCCATGCTATTCCACGTCAGCGCCAGTTTTTCTGATTTCTGAATTTTTTCAAACTCACGCCGATAATAGCTAATATTGGAAACGGCAAACCTATCAATTGAGGCTGCTAATTCGTTTTTTTCAATATCGTTCTTCATGCTTTTCCTCCCTGAATCCCTTTCAGCAAGGTTGGCTTATCAACGACCCCGATGTCTTTGCCCTTGTCATCTTGAATGATGACAGGCTTATCAGAGCTAACAGAGATGTCGATCAATTCATCAAGACTAGCACCATGGTTAGCGCGCGGAGCTTTATCTAATTTTTGCCCGCGTGGTGGCTTAAACTTATCAAGAGGCACCATAATTGAATGTGCATAGACCAATTTAAGTTTTGAGATTCCATCTACAAAATCACGCACATAATCATCAACCGGTTTGGTCACAATTTCCTCAGGCGTCCCAATTTGTACGATGCGCCCATCTTTCATAATGGCGATGCGATCACCAATGCGAATGGCCTCATCCAAATCATGGGTAATAAAGACTGTGGTCTTTTGCAACTGCTGTGAGAGCTGCATAAACTGATCTTGTAGTTGTCTTCGGATTAATGGATCAAGGGCGGAAAAGGGTTCATCCATCAGCAAGACTTCGGGATCAGACGCCAGCGCACGGGCTAGCCCTACACGTTGCTGCATGCCGCCTGACAATTCATTAGGAAGGCGATCTTCGTATCCTTCTAGATCCACCATTTGCAAACATTTTTGTGAGGTCTCCCAACGGGTTGCTTTCGATGCGCCACGGATTTGAAGCGGAAAGGCCACGTTATCCCTGACGGTACGATGCGGAAGCAAGGCCATATGCTGAAAAACCATGCCAATTTCTTTGGCACGAATCGCGCGTAATTCTGCGTCATTTAAGCTTAGGATATCACGGCCAAGAACGTTTATTTGCCCTGCTGTTGGCTCAATCAGGCGGTTCAAATGTCGCACTAATGTTGACTTACCAGAACCCGATAGCCCCATAATACAGAACACTTCACCTCGTTTTACCGAAAATGAACAATCTGCGATCCCGACCACACAGTTAAACTCTTTCAGCACATCATTTTTTGAAATGCCACGGTCTTTGATCGCCTGCATGGCAAGCTGGGAATCTTCACCGAAAATTTTCCAGACATGCTCCAGAATAATGACATCGTTTTCGTTTGATTTTTTCATAATTAGCCGATGTTTGTTATTATATTCATGCCGCTTAAAATGAGCAGCGCCACAGGTTAAATTGGCGCTGCCCTAATGTTTTAGTGACAGAGTTTAATTCAACCAGCTGTCAACTGTGTCGCCATTATTAGCAACCCATTCTTTGGCAAATTCCGCTGGATCACGCTTCTCAACAACAACCGCATAGGTCATCTGGGAAATCGTGTCCGTATCGAACTTTGCACTACCAAGCAATCTTGCCGCTTGAGGGTGGCTAGCTTCGAGTTCTGTTGCATAATGAATATGCAAATAAGCTGTGTCCCAAGCCACTGGTGCTTCTGATACTTCAAGCCAATCAGCACCTTCCGTAGGCTGCTTTACATTCCACTTAGACGGATCATGTGCTGGCTCTTTCAGAATGACCAACTCATGCAGTGCAAACATATGGTGTGGGGTATAGCAGAAGAACACAATGTTATCATTTCCAGTCACAGCCGCATCTACTTCGGCAAGCGCCAGAGATTCGTCCATTTCCTTTAACTTCATGGTTTCGCTATAGCCATAGGACTTCGCCCGGATCTTTTCCACATTAGTTGAAGCCCAGCCAGCAGCGCCAATCCAAATCTCGCCTCTGCCATCACCATCACTGTCAAAGTTCTTTGCCATATCCGGATCAGATAGCTCAGATAAGTTCACAATGCCTGTTCTCTCAGCAGTGCCTTTGGTTACGCACATTGCCTGATCACCAGCAACGCCGTTAGGGTTCATCTTAACGGTTTTCTTATCTTTAACGAAGGTGTTGTGCAGGTTCGTTTGATTAGGCAACCATACTTCAGGATGAACATGCATTGATCCTGCATCCATTCCTTCAAAAACAACAGGATTGGTGCCGTTCTGCAATTCCACCTCAAGGCCAAGATTGTCTTCTAAGGCTACTTTAAGCACATGGCCTGTAACCAAAACTGATGGCCAGTTTGGAACACCAATGACCACATCCGCGGCCAAAACTGGTCCCGTTTGCACCGCTACAAGGCCAAGACCTAGCGTTGCTGCTGAAATTAACTTTTTCATATTACCCTCCATAAATACTTTTTATCATTGTTAGTTTTGCACGAAGCATCACTATCGTTATCATTACCCTTACATAGTAAAAGTTCAGATTAAAGAAAAAAATTAAATTTTTTTAGTCATCTTTATAACCGCTTAGCCATGGTTGGCCTATCAATTGGGTTTTCTGGGTTGATCACTAAATCGGCGGGATATGGCAAAGGATATAGCTTCGTTAAAACTTTGGAATGAGGCAAACCACCCTTAAACCTATGATCAAATCACTTAAGGCTTTTCATCAAAGCCTCTATTTTTCGGATACGCTGATTTACAGCTTTTTGCTCTTCGCTCAACTGGCTGACTTCTTCCATGAGAAGACTGATAATTTTGTCTTGCCGCCCTCTGGTCGATGACACACCTTTACCGGCGTTACCTTCCTCGGCGATAAAATAAGTAGGGCTGACCCCTAGAATGCCCGACATGGCCACCAATTTATTGACCCTAGGTTCACTTCTGTCGTTTTCCCAAGCCTTTACTGTAGAGGCTTTGACCCCTGACAAATTAGCCAACATTTGAAGACTCATTCCAGCCTGTGTTCTTGACTGTTGAATTCGCCCACCCAAAGTCATTTCTTCATTACCTGAAGATAAAACATTGTTTGGTAATTTCCGAATTGGCATAATAAAATTTCCTTCTATATATTGTTCAATATTCGACTTTAGGTCGTTTGTAGGATATTTCTGCATTAAGGTCAATTATCCGAATTCGTAAACCGAAGAAAGCTGATAATTATTCTTTGTCTTGCCGATACTGCTAGGCGAGGCACTCTGCCAAAGCTTCAGCCAGATCGCGCAACAATTGAGGATAGAGATCACGGCCTAGCTCTAGGCGATAACCAACGGCATCAACCACGCCTATGTTCACCTCTATTTCACCCGTGACCGCAGTAATAATCCCTGACTGATATTGAGGTTCGGATAGCACACAGCTTATGGATTCGTTCGCTATGCGTTCCCGAATTGCCGCTAGACGTGCAGGCCCAGGTTGAGAAGCATCAGATAGCGCAATGGCGCCCATTGCCGGAAAATTAAAATGATCCTCAAAATATTGAAACCCATCATGAAAAGTGATGAAGTTTTTGCCGCGATGCGGAGCGAGAATGGTGTTGATATTCGTCTGAAGATTTATCAACTCTTTCTGACCTGCGACGGCATTCGCACGATAAGTGGCAGCGTTTGTCGGATCAGCTTCCGCCAGAACCTCTGCAATCATATTCATCCAAACAATACCATTTTCAGGGGAAAGCCATAGGTGAGGATCCATAGGGTGCTGATCATGGTACGCATGATCAGCATGGTCGTCATGGTCCGCATGGTCATCATCATGATCATGACGTTCAAATAGGGCGCTCTCACGATAGGGTAATAATATTGTGCCTTCTGCATTGATAAAGGAAACCTGAACAGTATCGTGAGCTAGGGTCGATAAAGCCTTATCTAGCCAAGGGGTTAGCTCTGGCCCTATCCAGAATATGACATCAGCCTTTTGTAATGCCGCCGCCTCTGATGGGCGCAAACTGTATTCATGCGGACTTGCCCCAGCCGCAATGATGAGCGCTGGCGTATCAACCCCATCCATTACCCGGGCGACAAGCGAATGCACAGGGGCAATATCCACAGCCACACGAGGCGTATCTGCAACGGAAACACTGGCAGACAGAACCATAACAATAAAAGACGCGATGAGACGTGTTTGACCGATGATGGATTTTATATGGCTCATTGTTTTGGGGCCACGATATAGCAAAGAGGCAACACTAGACATAATGATTGTATATGTGATAACATAACATTAATCAAGGTCTAATGAACCTTGATTAAAGACCAGCTATAAATAAAGAGTCATTATTCCATATGATAAGTCACCGTCCCAAAGCCAAGCGCGACGACAACCCAATAGGGTTTGAACATCACGATCACGCCCTTTGCATTGGCACGGCAATTTCCGCGGCAGATGCTTTATGCGAGAAAAAAGCCCTGCGGCTTACCCCTGTTCGGCGCAAAACCCTTGAAATTTTGTTGCAAGAACACCGAGCAATTGGGGCGTATGAGATGCTTGACCATCTGCGTGAGGCTGGCTTTGGTTCACAACCTCCTGTGGCCTATCGGGCGCTTGAGTTTCTTGTGGCTAACGGATTAGCTCATAAAATTGAACGGCTCAACGCTTTCATAGCCTGCACCCATCCTGGTGCTAACCATTCGCCAGCGTTTATGATTTGTCGGCTTTGCCAGTCCGTCGCCGAAGCCCAATCTACCCATATTGGCGGATCATTTATTGATGCCGCCGATGCGGTTGGTTTTCATATTGAACAAACTGCCATTGAGGCTGAGGGGGTCTGTCCTGCCTGCACCCATGAGGCTAAGAAATGAGTCTAATTTCTGCTAACAATATCAGTGTTGGTTATGGCGCAAACACCGTTCTTAATCATGTGTCTTTAGCCATCGATGCCGGTGAGATTATTACTATCGTTGGCCCAAAC
>Ga0181569_10001090_pt1 | contig 21446 bp, 19 predicted proteins | sample 101ome_19_FD_132452 | JGI IMG/M metagenome (GOLD analysis project Ga0181569, IMG submission 132452) | Coastal salt marsh microbial communities from the Groves Creek Marsh, Skidaway Island, Georgia - 101405AT metaG (megahit assembly) | ecosystem: Environmental > Aquatic > Marine > Intertidal...
AGTCCTTGAAACCAAGGGCGCGTCGCTGAGGGTGGTGTCGCGTAGGTTTGCATCGTGGCAGGTCAGCCGAAAAATACGGGTTTCCCTCCAAAACGAGAGGTTCTCGCCGCAGGTTTCAGTTTTTGGGAAACACGCGGCTGGCTCGACGGGTTGGATGCGGTCGTGGTTGGCGGTGGGCTGGTGGGCACAAGCGCCGCGCTTCGCCTCCGCGCCAAACACCCTTCCTGGCGCATTGCCGTACTCGACCGTTCGAGCCTTGGGGGAGCCACCACGCGAAACGCAGGGTTTGCCTGCTTCGGCAGCCCGTCCGAGTTGCTCGAAGACTGGCGCACCCTCGGCCCGGAAGCTACGGTGAACCTGGTCAGGATGCGGTGGCAGGGCTTGCGTCTGCTGCGCGCAACTTGGGGCGACGAGGCCTTGGGTTACCGTCCCTCAGGTTCGGTGGAAGCCTTCACGAATCCGGAGATGTTCGAGTCGTGTGCGCAAGCCCTCCCGGAGATGAACGAAGCTCTGGAGGACGTCTTTGGCGAGAAACCCTTCCGTCTGCTGGCTTCGCATCCGGGCTTGCGTGAATTGGCTGGCGCGACGGGGAGCCCCTTGGAAGGCGATCTGGACACCGGCAGGCTGGCTCGCGTCCTGCAACGTGCCCTTGAGAAAGCCCAAATCCCACGCCTCGCCGGCCTGTCCGTGCAAAACCTGTCCTCCTCGAACGGCCTTTGGAGCCTCGAAACCAACCTCGGCGTCCTGCATGCACCCCGCGTCGTCGTGGCCACCAACGCCTGGGCCGCGACGCTCCTGGACGTGGACGTGGCTCCCGTCGACAACCACGTGCTGGTTTCTCACCCCCTGCCCGACCTCGCGTTGCGCCACACGGTGCATCACGACCAAGGCTACGTGTACGCGCGGGAGATTGACGGACGCGTCTTGATTGGCGGCGGCCGACACTGGAACTGCGTCAACGAGGACGAGCGTGCCGCAAAGTTGACGGACTGGGCACGGCGGCACATTGAAGGCGCCGCGTCGTTCGAAGTCGCCCACCGCTGGGTGGGACAGCTCGGGATCGGAGCGAACCGTCATCCCGTCGTGCAAACCGTCGCTCCGGGACTTGTGGCCGGAGTGCGGATGGGCGGCATGGGCGTGGCCATCGGCACGCACGTCGGCCAACAACTGGCCGACCTTCTGTAACCTTTCCCGAAGAGTGGACGTAAGGGCATCCCAACCCTACCTCCATTCTCATGAAGGACATCCAGACACTTCCCCGAATTGCGCGCCTCGCCGCATTTAGCTTGACTGTCAGTTTCGCCGGATTGGCGTCCGCGCAGCCAAGCCTGCAAGTCTTTTCGGGAATCACGGCCACGGCCGACATGAACGCCTCGCTCAGCCGAGGCGCCTCCATGTCGCAACCCGTTGGAACGTTTTTGTCCGTGGACTTGGACTACCTCCAAGCGCAAGCCTTCAACGACCAGGGAGTGGCCGTCCAGCGCGCCTCGATGCAAAGCCTCGGAGCCGGGGTGCGGTACACGCCGTTTTCAGCTGAAACGCATGCGATCCGTCCTTGGGCGGGCGCTGGGTTGAGTTGGCAGGCTACGGCCATGCACGCAGATGCCCAATCGGCGAACGGCGAAACGTACCACTTGTGGAACGACGGGTTGCTTTACGCCACCCCGCAACCGATCCCCATGCCCGACGTCGACCTTCCCGACCCGTTGGAACGCGACAACGTGTACGAGACCATGCTGGATCGGAACACGCACGTGGCCGTTCCGATTCGTGCGGGCGTCGACGTTCAATTGACGCGCCGAATCCATGCGACGTTGGCCGTGACGACCTTGCCGGGAGGCGGAGCCGGATGGACCACTGCGCAAGCCGGAGTTGGGTTCCAGCTCGGGCGAGGTAAGACCTACCTGAAGACGTTGCTCCCTGAGGAATTTTTGGCCCTCGGAAACGACGCCGACGGCGACGGTGTGAAAGACACAAAAGACCTCTGTGGCGGCACGGAAGTTGGCGCCATCGTCGACAAGTTCGGCTGCGCCATCGACACGGACGCCGACGGGGTGCCGGACCACCGCGACCTCGAACTGCACAGCCCTGACCTGCTGGTGAACGACGACGGCGTGTCCATCTCGCTCGCCGAATGGAAAGCGATGTACGCGCCTGAAAAGGGCGACCCCTCAACGTTTGCGCAAGACAGCGCCACGGTGATCGCCGAGCTCACCGCAGCTCAAATGGCCCAGATGCTTTCAAACGCCGGCAACACCGCGGCCAACGCGGAACAAGAATTGCTGCGCGATTTGCGTGAAAAAGTGTACAACCCTGAGATTTCCTACCGCGTGCAGTACGGCGCGTACTTGGCCGCCTTCGCTCCCTCCACCGACATGTACACCCACGACCGGGTGGAAGCCGTGGACGGCGACCGCGGGCTGACCCTCCACGTCGGGACGGCGTTTGAGCGGTTGAGCGAAGCACGTCATGCGTTGAATGCCGCCAAAGCAGCCAGCCACACGGACGCGTTTGTAACCGCGTACCACAACGGGGTGCGCATCACGCTCGACGAAGCCGCTGCATTGGAAGCGTTGCGCCAAGAGGCCGTGCAAGAGGCCGAAGAAACGTTTCATGTGGCCGAAGTCAACTTCCACGTCCAGCTCGGACGGTACACGGCAGGGGTTCCCGTGGATGTGCTGAACGCCTTTTTGCAAATGGGCCAAATCGAGCAACGCCTCGAGAGCGACGGCACGCACCGCTACCTCACCGAAGGTGTTGGCGCGGAAGAAACGGCTCGCAGGCACTTGGCTTCAGCCATTCAAATGGGATTCAGCGACGCCTTCTTGGTGGCTGAAATTGATGGAAAGCACGCTTCTGTGTCCGATGCGCGACAAGCGTTGACGGACATGGACGCCAACCTGACGGCCTCGAAATGAGATCAACGAATCGACTTAACCAATGAAAAGGACCGCGGCACGGGCAGCCTTTCGGCCGTCCATCGCTGCGGATAGAATTCCACCGGCATACCCTCCTCCCTCGCCGGTGGGGTAGAATTGGTTGAGACCCGGATGCTGCAAAGTGTCCGGGTCTCTTGGGATTCGGACGGGACTGCTGGTCCGCGATTCGGGGCCCGCCACCACCGCGTCAGGGTGAAGAAAGCCCTTCATTTTCCGCCCAAACGACCGAAACCCCTCCTGCAAGCTGTGCGCCACCAAGGCCGGGAGGACCTGATCCAATCGCGCTGGAACGACACCGGGGACGTACGACGTCTTCGGGAGGCTTGAGGAGGCTTTTCCCGCGACGAAATCCACGAGGCGCTGGGCAGGGGCGGCTTGCGTTTGGCCTCCGGCAACCCAGCACGCATGCTCCACGCTCTTTTGGAACTCCAGCCCACCCAAAGGACCTGTGAATCCCAGCGGCTCCCAGTCTTCCGGTCCCACCTGAACGACCATGCCGGAATTGGCGTACGGGTTGTTGCGCTTGGACGGCGACCACCCGTTGGTGACCACTTCTTGGGTGTCTGTCGCGCACGGAGCCATGATGCCCCCGGGACACATGCAAAAACTGTGCACGCCCCTTCCCTCCACTTGGCAAACGAGGTTGTAGCTCGCCGGCGGCAAACGGTCTTCGACAGCTTCGCCGTGGTACTGCACGTGGTCGACCCACGACTGCGGATGCTCGACGCGCACCCCGAGTGCGAAAGGCTTGGGCTCAAGTTCCAACCCTTTGCTGTGGAGCAGCTCAAAGATGTCGCGGGCGCTGTGTCCCGTGGCCAAAATCACCGCCTCCCCATGGACCTTCAATCGCTCCCCTGAGGCAACGCGTTCGACCTCCACCCCCACGCACGTTCCGTCCACGTCAAGCACATCCACGACCCGGGTTTCAAAGCGCACCTCCCCGCCGGCGCGCTCCACCGTTTCGCGCATTGCCGTGACCACGGCGGGCAAGCGATTCGTGCCGATGTGAGGATGCGCTTCGACGAGAATCCGGGGGTCGGCACCGTGCACGACAAGCCACTCGAGGGCCTCGCGAATGTCCCCGCGCTTTTTGCTGCGCGTGTAGAGTTTACCGTCGCTGTACGTGCCCGCGCCGCCCTCTCCGAAACAGTAATTGGAGTCGGGGTGCACGACGTGTTCTTTGTTCAAGCGGGCCAAATCCCGGCGCCGCGCCCGGACGTCCTTCCCGCGCTCCAACACGATCGGACGCACCCCGTGGCGCAGGCATTCCAGAGCCGCGTACAGCCCTGCCGGCCCCGCCCCAACCACAATCACTTCTCGGGCACCCGCCGGCACCGACTCCCACACCCAGTCCTGCATTTCGCGTTCCGCCGCCCGCTCACCCCACGCCACCAGCAACTGCGCCTGGACCGGCCTTTTGCGGGCATCCCAACTCTGACGCAACACCCTGATTTCCGCGTCGTGGGACAACGCAGGGCGACCCTCTTTGGCCAATTGACGGTTCACCGCAGCGCGCAACGCAGCGGGCTGACTGACCTCCTCGGGGAGAACGCGCACCTGGATTTGTGAAGAAGAAGCGTCCATCTGTTGAGTGCGAAGATACCCGCACATCCTACCTTCGTAGGCCATGTCGGAAATGTTCCCGCACAACCCCATGCGCTTTGACCCCAAGGGCCTCAGCGAAGCAGATCAACTCAAGCTCTACGAGCAGCTTTTGCTGCCTCGCATGATTGAGGAGAAGATGATGTCCCAGCTGCGCCAAGGCAAGATCAGCAAGTGGTTCAGCGGGATGGGCCAAGAAGCCATATCTGTGGGGGTTGCGGCCGCCATGCCCGAGGACAAGTTCATCTTCCCCATGCACCGGAACCTGGGCATTTTCACCACGCGTAACGTGCCGCTCGACCGCCTGTTCGCCCAATTCCAAGGCAAAGACCACGGGTTCACGAAAGGACGTGACCGCAGCTTTCACTTTGGGAGCCGCGAGCATCGCATCGTCGGCATGATCAGCCACCTCGGACCCCAATTGGGCCTTGCCGACGGCGTGGCGCTGGCAGAAAAGCTCGACGGCACAGGCGGATGCTCTTTCGTGTTCACTGGGGACGGCGGTGCGTCAGAAGGCGATTTCCACGAAGCGGTGAACGTGGCGGCGGTTTGGCAGCTGCCCGTCATCATCGGCATCGAAAACAACTCCTGGGGGTTGTCAACTCCGAGCGAGCAGCAGTTCCGCTGCGCCCACTTCACCGACAAAGCCGTCGGCTACGGCATTCCCGAAGAGGACGCCATTCAAGTGGACGGAAACGACCTGTTCGACGTGTACCACAAAGTGTGTGATTCGGTTGAATCTTTGAAAGAGAAGCCAAGACCTATCATATTGGAATTCAAAACATTCCGAATGAGAGGTCACGAGGAAGCTTCGGGGACCAAATACTACCCCGAAGGGCTCATTGACACGTGGGCACAAGTGGATCCTGTGGACCGATTGAGGGAGACCTTGATGGCGCGGGGGGTGCATAACGAAGCCACGGAAGACCGCCTCCGAAACGAAATCAAAACCGCCATCGAAGCCGGTTTGAAAGGAGCTGCGGCAGAACCTCTGATTGAAGCCGACACGGCCGAAGAACTGACTGACCGCTTTGCCCCAGGCACCCCTGGAGGACTCTCAGAACCCCCTTCCGGACCGTCGCGCGATTTGCGGTTCATCGACGCCATCACGGAAGGCCTTCGAACGAGCATGGAAAAGAACGACGGGCTCGTGCTGATGGGGCAAGACATCGGTCCTTACGGGGGCGTCTTCAAGGTGACCGACGGATTCGTCGAGGCATTTGGCGAAGAACGCGTCCGGAACACCCCCCTCTGCGAATCCGCCATCGTGGGCGCAGGCCTTGGCCTCTCCATCGCGGGCAAGAAAGCCATGGTGGAGATGCAGTTCAGCGACTTTGTCACGTGCGGCTTCAACCAAATCGTCAACAACCTCGCCAAGATCCACTGGCGTTGGGGCCAAGCGGCCGACGTGGTCGTCCGCATGCCCACCGGAGGCGGTGTCGGCGCAGGGCCGTTCCACAGCCAAAGCACCGAGGCGTGGTTCTTCCACGTGCCCGGCTTGAAGATTGCGTACCCCTCCACCCCGGCCGACGCGAAAGGACTTCTGCGCATGGCGATCGAAGACCCCAACCCCGTCTTGTTCTTCGAGCACAAGTACCTCTACAGGAGCCTGACCGGGCCGGTCCCGGAGGAAGACTACTTGTTGGAGTTTGGGGTGGGCCGCGTGGTCCGCGAGGGCCTCGACGCCACGCTCATCACCTACGGCTTGGGCGTGCAATGGGCGGAGCAGGTGCTTGACGAGAATCCAGAATGGAGCGTGGAGGTCCTCGATTTGCGAACGCTGTTGCCCTGGGACGAAGAGCTCGTGATGAAGAGCGTGTGCAAAACGGGCAAGGCGCTGGTGCTTCACGAAGACACGATGACCGGCGGCATTGGCGCGGAAATCAGCTCTCGGATTCACGAACGGTGCTTCGAGCACCTCGACGCCCCGGTGGTGCGTACCGCGAGTTTGGACACGGCCTTTCCGTTTGCCCAAGATCTGGAGCGGAATTTCATGGCGAACGCTCGTCTCGAGAGCGACCTCGAGGCGCTGTTGGCGCGTTAAATCAGGTTGGCGCGATAAATCAGCGCCGAGCCCGCTGCACCACGCGCGGGTTCTTGATCATCGCCTCGACCTGCTTGATGTCGTTCTTCAGCATGCCCTTGGTGTCGAGGCGCTTGGCTTCCTGGATCATGATCATCGCCTTCTTGCGGTCTTGTTTGGCACTCATGCACACCGCGAGGTTCAGCTTGACCGCCGCCTTGTCGTGGTCCTGCTTGAGCCCCAAAGTGAGGGATTTGCGAAGGTGCGACTCGGCTTCGTTGAGGTTGGACTGCATCGTGACGCTGCCGAGGAGAAAGTGGTAGTAGCCGCGCTGTCCAGGCCAAAGTTGGCTGGGCTTGATGCGGTTGAGCCACTTGACCGCCTCTTCCATGCGCTGCATCCTCAGGTTGGCAAACGCAACCACCAACCGCACGCTCCGCAGATTCGCCAGCACGAGCACGATGGAAAGGAGTGTCATTCCGACGGCTGCGCCCCAGCTTCCCTGTGTGTACAACAGCACAGTGTACGCAAGAGATGCGGCGGCGACGAGGAGTTTGAAAAGGCGAATGAGCATGGGGGGAATTTTGGGCTGAATCGTTCGCAAAACTACTCCACAGGCGGTGTACCTTCGTTTCATGAGTCAAATCATGCGCTTGCGTGTCATTCTCGACACCGAAGACGACGTGTTCCGCGACATCGACATCGCGACCAACGCCCCCCTGATGCACCTGCATTTCGCGGTGTTGGATGCCTTCGGCTGGGAGGCCGGTGAGCTTGCGTCGTTCTTCCAAAGCGACGAATCGTGGAGCCGCGGCAAAGAGTTTTCGCTTCTTGACATGAGCGACCCGATGGCGGACGACGGGGCTCAGCCTGAAGACGCCATGAACCAAAGCACGGTTGGCCACCTTATCCCCGAACTCGGACAGCGCGCGATTTACGTGTACGATTTCTTGCGCATGTGGTGTTTCTACGTCGAGCCGTTGTCGCTCGGCGACGCCGACCCGGACGCGGCGTATCCAGCACTGTGTCACGAGTTTGGCACCCCCCCGGCGTTTGACAGCAAGGACGGAGACCTCCTCGAAGGCATGGATTTGCCCAGCGAGCCGGAGGACGACGGGAAGCCCTACCGCACAGGCGACCCCGAGCTCGACGCCTACCTCGACGACGAGGACGACGACGAATACGGTGGCGGTGAGCACCTCTCCATCGACGACTTGGACGACCTGTACTGATAGATGGGCGTGACGGAGGTGGCGAATCCTGGAGTGGTGGTGTCTGTGGTGGGGCCCACCGCGTCAGGCAAAACGGAACTTGCCGTCGCCCTTGCTCAACGCCTCGGCACCGAGATTGTCAACGCAGACGCCCGCCAAGTCTACCGAGGAATGGCCATCGGCACCGCCCAACCGACGGCTACCGAACGTGACGCTGCGCCGCATCACCTTGTGGATTTCCTCGACCCCACCGAACTGTACAGCGCAGGTGAGTTTGAAGAAGATGCGGTGCCGCTCTTGACCCGGCTCTGTGCCGAACGCGGGTCGGCCATCTTGGCCGGAGGGTCAGGAATGTACGTCAAGGCCGCACTTGAAGGACTTGACCCGCTCCCGGCCGATTTGGACCTGCGCCGGATCCTGAACCGCGAGGTGGCTGACCTGGGGTTGCCTGCGCTTGTGGCGCGGCTCGAAAAACTCGACCCCGACCACGTGGCCGTCTTGGACACGTCGAACCCCCAGCGTGTGGTGAGGGCGCTTGAAGTGTGTTTGGCCTCGGGACGCCCCTTTTCCAGCTTCCACTCTGGAAACCAAAAAACCCGCCCGTGGCACGTCGTCTCCGTGGGACTGAATCCCAATCGGGAAGAATTGCGCGAACGAATCGCGCGCCGAACCCACGCCATGATGGAGGCGGGCTGGCTGGAAGAAACCCGGAAGCTTTTGCCCCTTCGCCACGAAAACGCATTGAACACCGTGGGCTACAAAGAGTTGTTTCAACATTTGGAGGGCACCCTTGCCCTCGACGAAGCCGTCCGCCTTGTGATTACCCACACCCGACAATTTGCCAAACGCCAAATGACGTGGTTCCGAAAAGATTCGTCCACCACGTGGTTTGATTGCCCCGCAGATTCGCGTGACGAGGCGCTTGACCGCGCTGTCGAGCACGTTCAAACTGAAGCGCAAAAATTGCAGGGCACTCCCCTGCCCCAACTCGGCCGAAAATGAAACCCGGGGCTCCCATCGACCACTACGACGCCCGCGTTGCCGAAGACCTTGAATTCGACGTGGTCCAGGAGCTCCTGGCCGAGCTTGCAGGATGCCCGTCGAGCGCTGAACGGGCTCGCAACCTCGTCCCAAGCAAGGACCGGATTTGGGTCATCGAACGGCTGCACGAAACCGACGAAATGCGTCGGATCCGTTCCGGGGGGCACGGGTTTCCCCTGATTGAATTTGACGAACTCGACCGCGAGATCAAGCTCCTCAGCGTGCGGGACAGCGTCCTCGATGAGGCGGGTTGCCGCCGGATTGCCACGGCCTCTCGCATCATGAACTCGGTCCTGGAGGTTCTGGCCCAATCCGACGACCCGTGGCCTCGCCTTGAAAAAGTCGTGGAAGGCCAAGAACCCAACGAAGAACTCATCGATGCAATCGACGCCGTGTTCGACGCCAAAGGCAACATTCGAGACGACGCCTCTCCCGAATTGTCGACCATTCGACAGGACATGACGGCTGTGCGGCGAAAAATCAACCGCGCCTTTCTGCGTGCCATGAAGCACACCCAGGAGCGGGGTTTCCTGGCAGACATTCGCGAGGGCTTCGTGCAAGAGCGCCGCGCCCTGGCCGTTCTAAGCAGCTACAAGCGCCAAATCAGCGGCGCAGTCCTCGGGTCCTCCAACACGGGGTCCGTCACCTTCATCGAGCCCGGACCGTGCATCCCCCTGAACCAGGAATTGGAGATGTTGCGGGACGACGAGCGCAAGGAAATTCGAAACATCTTGCGCGTCTTGACCCGCAACATCCGCCAGCACCTGCCTGCGATCAAGGGTTACCAACGGAGTTTGACGGAACTGGACTGGATTGGCACGCGCGCGCGTTTGGCCTCCAAGCTTGAAGGAAGCCTTCCGCAAATCCGAAAAAAACCCGGGCTCCACCTCCTGTCGGCTTACCATCCTCTTCTCCAGCAAACCAATCGGATTGCAGGAAAAGAAACGCATGCCCAGCATGTCGAACTGCATCGGTCGCAACGCATGCTCGTCATCAGCGGGCCCAATGCCGGCGGAAAGAGCATCACCATGAAGACGGTCGGGCTCCTTCAGATGATGGTTCAAAGCGGCCTTCTCGTGCCCTGCCACAACGTCTCTGAAGTAGGTGTTTTCAACGCCATCCTCCCCGACATCGGCGACCACCAAAGCATCGAGAACCAGCTGTCGACCTACAGTTACCGACTTGGCCGCATGCGACACTTCCTCGACGTCGCGGATGAGAAGTCGCTTCTTCTGCTGGACGAATTCGGAACAGGGTCTGACCCGGAATTGGGCGGCGCCCTGGCCGAGGTGTTTTTTGAAGAGTTGTACGACAAGGGGGCGTTTGGGGTCGTCACGACGCATTACGCCAACATCAAAACACGGGCAGCCAAACTTCCCGAAGCGTTCAACGGAAGCATGTTGTTCAACCGTGAATCCCTGGCCCCCATGTACCAACTGGAGGTCGGACAACCTGGGTCTTCGTTCACCTTTGAAGTGGCCGAAATCAACGGCATTGGAGCCAAACTAATTGAACGTGCCAAGGGCAAGCTCGACAAGCGCCGGGTGGAACTCGACGGGCTTCTCGGCGACCTGCACAAGGAAAAGTCGAAGCTCGCCAAGTTGACGAACAAGCAACTTCGAGCCGAATTGGAGGCAGAAAAGGCCACTGCAGAAGCGGAGCAGCTCAAAGAGGCAATGGAAGAAAAAGAGCGCAACTTGAACTCGCAATTCGATGCGCTCAACACAGCGCGGGTTCGAAGCACCAAGCTGACGCAATTCATCGACCGGTTTGAGTCCGGCAAGCCGAACAAAGCGCTCCTCGAAGAGATCAAAACCTACCTCGCGAAGGAAAAGGCACGTCAAGAGGAGCAGGCCAAGCGCGGAAAGCCCAAGTCCAAGAATTCAGGCAAGCGTCGGCCCAACCACCAGAGCGAGAAAATTGTGGTAGGCTCGCTCGTTCGGCTTCGCACCGGACAAGAACGCGGAGACGTTGTTGAGGTCAACGGAGACACCGTAACGGTGATGTTTGGGGCGTTCAAGACACGCGTCAAGCGCAATCAGTTGACGTGGCTTCGCTGACATCACTGAACCACGATACGGCGTGTCGTGCTCCAGCCGTCGGTCGTGGTCACTGTGACGTAGCGAACGCCGCTTCCCCACGAGGACAAATCAAGCGTGCCTCGAATCTCACCAGTCCCCCACTCTGCCAGGGGGCGCCCGAGGGCATCAAAAGCCTGAATGCGCTGAGCCGCGAACCCGTTCTTCAATTCAACACGCACCTCCCCTGACGTGGGATTGGGAGCGACCGTCAAGCCCGCCAAGAACTCCTCCTCCACCGCGGTGGCCGCGCAGGCGTTGTGAACGTCGCACGTCACGTTTCCATCCGCGTCCGTCACCCGGTAGCTTCCGTTCACCCGTTCTTCCCCAGAATCGAGGGGGTCGAGAAAAGCCTTGAGCCGCATGGACTCCGGAATGGGGTTTGCTCCGTCCCAGTGGTAGCTCACTTTCCCGTAGTAGTCTGGCGAATTGGGGCTGTCGCAGAACGACGCGCCGCCTGTAAGGGTCCCCAAAATCCGATGGTTTTCGTCAAAAATCGGCGAACCCGACGAACCTGTTTCGGTGACCCCATGGCTTGTCTCCGTGCTCACCCACGTCACGCGCCAATGGGCTCCCAACGCATAGACGTTGCTGTTGATCAAGGGATTGCTGAACGTGGAGATTTTCTTGCGGTCTCCGGAAGGGTGGTGAATTCCCACTCCGTTGTTGCCGTTGAATCCCGTGGCATCCCACCCCGCGAAGTAGGGGATCCACGAATCGTCAATGGGATCTTCCACCTCCACGAGCAGGAAGTCGCTGCCGTCGATTTGGTTGCCCACCATGTCGTCGCTGTCAGTCAAATGAATGACCCCTGTCCGGGTGTGGGAATTGATGGACGACGTCCCCCCGCAATCGTAGAACTCGTAATTGAATTGCACTTTGAAGAACGGCCAATCGTCGTCCTCGGCGTCGTCGGCGCAATGGAAGGAGCTCAGCATCAATTGACGGCAATCCTTGGCGGTGTTGTTCACCATGGAACCCGAGCAAAGGAAGATGCCTCCGGCCTGGGTGATGCGAAGTTTCACCACGGCGTCCTTTTCGCATTCCCAGCTGTCGCCCTCCGGGCAATTGACGTCGACCTGGCACGCCTCCGAACCTCCCCTCTCCGTCGACGTGAGCCAAGGCTCTGGAAACCGCTGGTGACGAGCAAAGTACCCGACACCGCACACACCCAAAGCCGCGGCTTCCGTCAAGCCAACAGGCGCCTCGTAAACGAGCACCAAGGCGTCGCCCGGAACTTCGTTGTTGGTCCAGCGGCGGTGATCGTTGTTCTCGACCGACGTCACCGGACCCTCGACCCACGTCTCCGCGTACCGTCCCTGGGGGGTCTCAAACCACAGCCGCGCGCCGGCTGGAACGTGAAAGTCATCGAAGTACAGGCAGGTCGCCAACGCGCCGGGGGCCTCGACTGTCATCGTCCACACTTCGAAGTCTCCTTCGACTGCACGCGTGGCGTGTTCGAACACGTCGAATTGGGTGGGCAACACCAGGCCCACCATGTCGCGGCCGGTCTCTTCGGTTTGGACTTCCATTCCCGCCACAGCCTTGTCAAACGACGGCGTCTCCACAATCCACGAGGTCTGTGCTTGAACGCCCCACGACATCGCCAACAGCGTCACCCCAACACTGACCCGTGTAGAATGCCAAAAACCCTGAATCTTCGTTCCAATCATGTCCCGAAGTTACCGCCAACTCCCCTCCGCTTCCCTTAAATTCACACATCCATGACGAATCGACCCCTCCATTTCTTCCCCCTCCTATTCGCCTGCTTGACGCTTTCGCCGTTGACTTCGCAAGGACAAGGCGACATGAGCGCGCAGGAGGCAGCCCAAAAGTTTGGCACCCTCATGCGCTACGTCGACCAATTGTACGTCGACAGCGTCAATGTCCATGACTTGACCGAATTGGCGATTGTGAAGATGCTCGAAGACCTTGACCCACACTCGGTGTACTTCTCGGCCGAGGAGTTGAAGGAGGCGGACGAACCTCTGAACGGCAATTTTGAAGGCATTGGCGTCCAGTTCAACATCTTCAAAGACACCATCATGGTGGTTTCGCCCATCAGCGGCGGGCCCTCAGAACGACTCGGCATCCGCGCCGGGGACCGCATTGTGGAGGTGGACGGCGAAAACGCGGCGGGCATTGGCATCACCAACCGCGACGTCATGAAACTCTTGAAGGGCCCCAAGGGCACCGTCGTCCAGGTCGGCGTCAAGCGTGAGGGCGAGTCGGAGTTGTTGGAGTTTGACATCGTTCGGGACAAGATTCCGATCTACAGCATCGACGCGGTCCACATGGTGGACAACAAAATCGGTTACATCAAGGTGAGCCGGTTTGCCAAAACGACCATGGACGAGTTCCGCGAAGCAATCTTGACCCTTCAAGACCAAGGAATGAAAGACCTGATCCTGGACTTGCAAGGAAACGGCGGAGGCATGCTTCGCACGGCCATTGACATGTCGGACGAGTTGCTGAGCGGAGACAAGCTTCTTGTGTACACGGAAGGCCGTGCGTTCGAACGAGAAGACACGTTTGCGGAATACAAAGGCTTGTTCGAGAAAGGACGACTCGTGGTCTTGATCGACGAAGCCTCGGCAAGTGCCAGCGAAATCGTCTCCGGTGCCGTGCAGGACTGGGACCGCGGGTTGGTCATGGGACGTCGAAGCTTCGGCAAGGGGTTGGTCCAACGCCCAATGCGGCTTCCCGACGGAAGCGCCGTGAGGTTGACCGTGCAGAAATACTACACCCCCTCCGGACGATGCATTCAAAAGCCCTACGACGACGGTGTGGAGGCCTACCGAAAAGAAAAATTCGAGCGTTACGAGCGAGGCGAACTCCTCAGCCTTGACAGCCTTGATCTGCCGGACAGCTTGATGTACAAGACTCGCATCCAAGAACGCGAGGTGTACGGCGGCGGCGGCATCCTTCCCGACATCTTTGTGCCGCTCGACACCACGTTGAATTCAGCCACCTTTTCACGCATCCTTCGAAAAGGCCTCTGCAGCAAGTATGCCCTCGAACAAGTGGACGCCAACCGAGCCTCGTGGGAGGCACGGCACCTCGACGAGGACGATTTTGTGGCCCGCATGGCTTTTTCCGACGAAGAAATGGCGGACTTCCAAGCGTTTGTCGAAAAAGAGGGCGTCGAAATCGACGAAACGGAATGGGCTCGGTCCTTGCCCGCCATCGAACTGAGGCTCAAAGCCTTTTACGGAAGAAACATCTACGAAAGCAAAACGTTTTACCGCGTCATCGGCGGTCTGAACGAAGCATTGCTGGAGGCCGTTCGGGTTTTGAACGACGGAACGTTCAATGCTGCTCCCCTCGCCCACCGCACGTTTTGACGAGAATCCTACTTTTGCAAAAACATCTCTAATTCTAAACCATGCGTTTTTCAATCACCACCTTGACATTGGCTGCATTCGTAGCCGGTTTCACGGCATGCAACGACGGAGGCACTGACGTCAAAGCCAAGCCCATCGAGGGCGGCGAAGCAACGACAGAAACCCCGGTCAACGCCAAGCCTGAAAAGTTTGACCCTGCCAAAGACCAAGCCGAAGCACCGGCAGGCCCCACCACCACCATGGTGTTTGACACCTACGAACACGACTTTGGCACCATGGACGAAGGCGATGCCGTCACCCACGTGTTCAAGTTCACGAACACGGGCAGCGAGCCGCTCATCCTCGACAAGTGCAAAGGCTCTTGCGGATGCACTGTCCCCCAATGCCCCAAAGAGCCCATCGCTCCTGGCGCCAGCGGAGAAATCGAAGTGAAGTTCAACTCCAAGGGCAAGAAGAACAACCAAACGAAAACGGTCACCATCAACGCCAACACCGATCCAGGACAGACGATCCTGAAGATCAAGGCGTTCGTAAACCCCGCCGAAGCGAAGTAATTCGTTCCGGCCGAGTGCAAAAAAGGCACCCCAAAGGGTGCCTTTTTTCGTGCTTCAAACTTGCGCCGCGAGGGCGGAGAGCAGATGCTTACTGGAGCAGCGCGTCTATGTCCTGCGCCAACTCATGGTCCTTTCGCGTCACGACTCCTCCCGCGTCGTGCGTGTGCAACTCAATCCTCACGTAACTGAACGTGTTGACCATGGTGGGGTGGTGTCCGTGCGATTCAGACAAAAAAGCCACCCTTGTCATGAAAGTGAAGGCTTCTTGAAAATCCTTGAACCGGAATTCTCGTACCAGGCGATTGTCGCGTTCTGTCCACATGGCGATTCGTGTGTTTGAGAGGCCAATGTACAGGAAAAGGCGTGGACTCGCCACGCCTTTCACTTGAGAAGCCAGACTTGATTCAGAGCAAACCTCCCTCCGATGCCTCGCCATTTTCCGAAGACGAATCCGCCGACGGCGTCTCGGTGGCACCTGTCTCGACAAACATCAACAGTTCGCGCATTTTCTCTGCCTGGCGGATGTGCCCGCTTCGCTCGTAACCGTACGCCACGTTTCCAATGAGACGTCGCACGATGTCCACGCTCCCACAGGGACCGCAGTTCTTTTCGTCAACGGGCAATTCAAGGTGGCTCAGAAATTCACTCACCTCAGCTTTGTTGATGACGGTGCCTTGGCTGAACGGATTGATGTAAAACAACACCCCTCCTGGCGCTTGGTTGTCCGGCTGCTCCGATTCGTGGTGAATGTGGTGCTCGTCGCAGTAGCACAAGATGAAGTGATTGGGGAGGTTGACCCCGTGAATGGGGAGGTTCAGGTCTTGAGCGAGGCTCAAGTACAAAATGCCCAAACCCAACGGATTTCCCTTTTTCTCACGCATCACCTCTCCGAGCAACGCTTGACCTGGATCGGGTTGCCCGCTCTTGGCGTTGGTGAACCCTTCCACGTCGTACAGAATGTGGTTGAGAATCCGCACTTGCTCAAGTGCCGTGAGCTCTTCGTTCAATTCAAGCCAGACGTTGCGCTTCAGCTTGTCGTACTCAGCACGCAACGCCTCCATGTCCAGAAGTGGATCGGCTGCTTTGTGAACCCAAAGCGCGCCTTCGATGGCGCATTCTGCGCCAGAGTCGAACCAATCGCGCAATCCGTTGTGCACGAACGCTCCGTGCAGCCCGTCGACCAACTCGTCCATTCGGCGTTCGTGCTCGGCACATTGCGCATGGGACTCGCGCGATTCAAGCAGCGCAGGGAGCACGGCCGTGCCTTTGGCAATCAGCTGTTCCCGCACATGTTGGTAAACCCCTTCGTCGGGGTCGTCCAGCAATTGAATGAGGGCGTGGATTTCGTTGGGTTGCATAACGCTTGCGGATTGTTAGGGTGCAGTCGTTTCCAAAACTACCCGCCACCTTCATGCTTTCTGAGCGACGTCCTGTGCAGTTTTCACAGCCTTTGTGTTAATGGCATCGCAACGCGCTGGTCGGTCGCGGGTTATCTTCGGGGGGTGAGTCGTTCTTCATCTCCTGCACCCCGCGCCCCAATCAGCGACCGCATGCGGCTCGGTTACGCCCTGTGGTTCACGATGGCCTTTCTCGTGGCCATTTGGGGGGTGTTTGTGCTCAACGAAACCCTGGAATTGGGGTGGCGAAAGCACGGTGTGCACCCGAGGCAATGGCGCGGCTTGACAGGCATTCTCACCTACCCTTTCCTGCACGGCGACTGGGGCCACTTGTGGAACAACACCATGAGCTTCTTCACCTTGAATGGGTTCCTGTTTTACTTCTACCGCTCCATTGCCTTGCGGGTCTGGCTTTGGCTTTTCTTCTTAAGCGGTCTGATGCTTTGGGGGTTGGCAGTGGATGGCAACCACATCGGCGCCAGCGGGTTAATTTATGGGTTGGCCGCCTTCCTTTTCACCAGTGGAATCGTGCGCCAGAACCGGCTTCTGCTCCGAGTGAGCCTTGCGGTGGCCTTCCTGTACGGAGGCATCGTGTGGTGGATGCTTCCGATCGACGACCACGTCAGCTGGGAAGGTCATTTGAGCGGCGCCGTCGTCGGCACCCTTCTTGCGCTCGCGTACCGCCGGCAAGGCCCCAAGGACCCGGTGTACAAATTTGAACTCGAAGACCCGCATGCGCCGCTGCCGGAGTGGTGGATGGCCGCTCACCCGGATCACCCCGACACCCTGGCACAACGAGCGACAGAGGCTTCAAAATTGGCGGCGGCATCCGAAGTTCCCTCCTCGCCTCCGAAACCAAGGTCGCAGTCAAGCACGGAGCCTCCCACCTTCGGGACGCCCTCGCAATCCTAAACTGGGACTAAACTGGGATCGTTCAGTTGTTGAGCATCACCGGCATGACCAGCATCAGCACGTCTTCTCCGGGCTCTTCGGGCTCGCTTGGACGAATGATCCCCGCGCGGTTGGGCGCACTCAATTCGAGGTTCACTTCTTCCGCAGAGAGGTTGTTGAGCATGTCCACGAGGAACTTGCTGTTGAACCCGATTTCCATGTCCTCGCCGTGGTAGCTGCACGCCAAGTGCTCCGTGGCTTCGTTGGCAAAGTCCAAATCCTCCGCGCTCACCGTCAATTCGCTGCCCGCAATGCGCAACCGGACTTGGTGCGTCGTCTTGTTTGCGAAAATGGCCGCTCGGCGAATGGCCTGAAGAAACAGGTTGCGGTTGATGGTCATCCGATTGGGGTTGTCCTTCGGAATGACTGCCTCGTAATTGGGGTATTTCCCTTCGATCAGACGACACAGGATGGTGACGTCGTCAAAGGTGAAGCACGCGTTGGAATCGGTGAACGAAATGTTGACAGCTTCGGCCGACGAGGCGGCATTTTTCAGCAACGTCAAAGGCTTTTTCGGGACGATGAACGACGCCGTTTTCGGGGCGGATGCGTCGGTCCGAGCGTAACGCACCAAACGGTGAGCGTCCGTGGCCACAAAGCGCACGTTGTCGGAGTACATTTCAAAGAAAATCCCGCTCATCACCGGTCTGAGGTCGTCGCTGCCCGCCGCAAACAACGTGCGGTTGATGGCCGAGACCAAGGTGTCCGCCCCCATGTTCACGCCTGTGGCTTCTTCGAGCGCAGGCGCCTGCGGGAACTCGTCCGCATTCGCGCCAGTAAGCTTGTACTTTCCGGCATCGCTCGTCAATTCAACCGCGTGTGTGGCCGCGTCGACCTTGATGGTCAGGGGAATGTCCGGAAACGCTTTCAATATGTCCAGGAGCATCCGAGCAGGCACGGCAATGGCGCCGGTGTCGTCCGTTCGGACTTCCATTTTCGAAGACATCGTGGTCTCCAAATCCGAGGCGGTCATCACCAACTCACCCGGCCCCAATTCAAAGAGGAAGTGGTCCAAAATGGGCAACGTGTTGCTGTTGCTCAAGACCCCGCTGAGGGTTTGGAGCTGACGGAGGAGCTGGTTGCTCGATACGATGAACTGCATTGCTGTACGGATTTAAGGACTACGAAGATGCCAATGAAAGCAGGCATGACAGGCGCAAATCCCGTTCGATTTATCCACACTTCATCCCCAATGGCACGGGGGTTTTTGCAGGTTTGCCTGCGGCGGGTTCCTCACGAACGGCCGACACGCAGAACCGCCTCCAATACGGCCTGAACCGGGAGCTCCCAACCGCACCTGAAATGACCTTCGGGGCAACGTTTTCTGCCGTGCATTCCACAAGGCCGGCACGCCAATTCCACGGCGGGCTCCACCACCACGTGGGACGAGGCCAATGGACCAAAACCAAAACGCGGCACCGTGCTCGCGAAGAGCGCCACCGTGGGCGTGTTGGTGGCCGACGCCACGTGCAAGGGCGCGCTGTCGTTGGCCACCACCGCGCGCGCCATTCCAATTGCGGCAACCGTGCCAAGCAGCGAGGTTTTGCCCGCGGCATTCACAACGTGGGCACGCCTTTCGGCCAGGCGCGCGCACAAGGCGTGCTCGCCTGGGGCGCCAAGGAGCAGGACCGGCTCGTGGGTGGCGTCCAGGAATTTGGAAAACTGCCCCTCGGGCCACGCCTTGGTCGCCCACTGCGATCCGGGCATCACGACCAACGCTCCTTCCGCTCCCAAGGCCCGTGCCTCTTCGAGGTGACGCGATTGGGGATGCAGCTGGGGGCGGTGCGAAGCCTTCGGGACGAAGGGAGCCAGCAGCTCAGCATGGCGATCCACTTCGTGCGTTCCGTCTCCCCAACGGTGCGCCGTTCGGTGCGTGAAGCGCCAGGCGAGCGGGTTGTTGGCGTACCCGGCCCGCACAGGAGCCATGCTCAGGGCCGTCAAAATGCCCGACGACGTGTGCCGGTGCAAATTGACTACCACGTCGTACCGCGCCTTGCGCACCTCCCGCACGAGACGGCGCCAATCCTTGCCCTTGACGCGCGGTCGTTTGTCCCACGACAGCACGCGATGCAGCCAAGGGTGCCCTTCAAACAAGCTGTCCATCGGCTTGCGCACGAGCACGTCCACCCTGTCCTCGGGGTGCGCGAGGTGCCACGCTTCCAGCGCCGACGTGGCAAGCACCACGTCGCCGAAGAAGGCCGTTTGGATGAAGAGAACTCGCTTGGACATGTCCGGAAGTTACACCGCCACGTCGTGTTGCCGCAACGCGTCCGTCAAGGAGGTTTTTCGGTCTGTGCTTTCCTTTCGTTCGCCAATGATCAAGGCACAGGGAACGTGGTAGGTTCCGGCGGGAAACTCCTTGGGACGACTGCCTGGGATGACCACGGCACGCGGGGGAATTTCCCCTCGTGTTTCAATCGGCTCAGAACCCCGAACGTCCACAATTGGCGTGCTTGCCGTCAGCACAACGTTCGCCCCGAGTACCGCTTCTTTGCCGACGCGAACACCTTCCACCACGATGCACCGTGAACCCACAAATGCACCGTCTTCAACAATCACCGGCGCCGCCTGAAGCGGCTCGAGGACCCCACCGATGCCGACACCTCCGCTGAGGTGGACGTCGGATCCAATTTGGGCGCAGGAACCCACCGTGGCCCACGTGTCCACCATGGTACGCTCGCCCACGTACGCCCCCAAGTTCACGTAGGAAGGCATGAGGATGCAGTCGCGTGCAACGAAGGCACCGTAACGCACCACCGCGTGCGGCACCACCCGAACACCCGCTTCCGCATATCCGCGTTTCAAGGGCATCTTGTCGTGGAATTCGAACGGACCCACCTCCACGGTTTGCATCGACTGAATGGGGAAGTTGAGAAGCACAGCCTGTTTGACCCATTCGTTGACTTGCCAACCTTGTCCTTGCGGTTGGGCCACGCGCAACGTGCCGTTGTCCAACCCGGCCATCACCTCTGCTACCGCTTCGCGGACTCCCTGTTCTTGCAGCAACGCACGGTCACGCCAAGCCGCTTCAATTTGTTCACGCAGTGAGTTCTCGTTCATGGTGCGAAGGTAGCACCCGGCGCTGCTGTACCTTGCCCCCATGGGACGACTCTTGGGATTGGACGTGGGTGCACGGAGAACCGGTTTGGCCACCACCGATGAACTGCAACTGGTGTGCTCCCCGCTGGAAACCGTCGAGACAAGAAACGTGGTCCGCCGGATTCAGGAATTGCACCGCCAGACCCCCTTCGAGGGTGTCGTCGTTGGAAAGCCACACCTCATTGTGTCAGGGACTTCGGACAGTTCGGCGCACATTGACGACGTGGCTTCAAAAATCCAATCGTCTCTCCCCGGCGTGCCCATTCATTTCGTCGACGAGGGATTCACTTCGCAGGAAGCTTCCGCCATTCAAATGCAATCGGGAATGAAGAAGTCCAAGCGCCGAGAAAAAGGCAGCCTCGACGCCATCGCTGCCAGCCTGATTTTGCAGCGTCACTTGGACGCGCTGTCGTACTGACCGACACGTCCGAATGCGTTTGTCCCAATGCGCCCTGATTCAGGAACCCTTGAAGACTTCCACGGTCTTCTGCTCTTTCACCAAATCCGTGAAACGACCCTCGTAGCGGGTGGCGCGCACAATGTGGTTGTCCACCCAGTGGTAATTGCCTCCCCGCGGCTTTCCCATCAACATCCCGTGGTACTTGAAGCCATGACGGTCCAGCCATGCCTCCGTCACTTCGCGGTGATCCTCCGTGCGCGACGTGAAAAACGTGATGATGTGTCCTTCGTCGTACCACTTGTTCAGCGTCTCCAACGCGTCTTCGAACGGCTCGCACGTCGCCATGCGTTCGGGCTCTTCGTTGGGAACGTCCTCGGTGATTGTGCCGTCGATGTCAATGAGGTAGTTCTTGACCCCATTGGGCAATTGAGGCGACGCATTGTGGCCTTGAGCGTCTCGTGCAGGCTGAAGGGTTTGTGGCTTGTGTGTCATGAAGCGGGCAAAATTATCGGCCGCTTCAATGCCATCCTAATTTGAACATCACGACTTGCCCTCGAGGGGCTCAAAAACCCAAACTCGCGCCTCAAGTCCACCCTCTGCGTTCAACCAGGCCTTGTTCCAATCGGCCAACCGACGGTCGGAGCCCGCAAGAACGTGCCAATGGGCCCAACGATCTTGAGGCATGCCCTTCCGCATCAATGAGTCGCAAGCCCTGCGGGCTGCCTCCCACTCTTCTTGCCGCTGTGACTTCAGGGCGCGTCGCATTTTCTTGAACCACTGCTCCAAGGACTTTCCAGCTGCAGCTGC